>Ga0102881_1000304_pt1 | contig 19119 bp, 20 predicted proteins | sample Colrivmeta1549B3_FD_78189 | JGI IMG/M metagenome (GOLD analysis project Ga0102881, IMG submission 78189) | Estuarine microbial communities from the Columbia River estuary - metaG 1549B-3 | ecosystem: Environmental > Aquatic > Marine > Intertidal zone > Estuary | place: USA: Columbia River...
CTTTTCACATCCATTTTATCCATCATTTGGGCATACATTCCTAAAAATGTGGAGGTGTAAATTTCATTTTCACTATACACCATTAGCGTATAAATCTCGTGCGCATCAAACCTATCCAGACTTCTAAATCGCACGGCATCACTTTCTTCGTGTAACTCATTAATGAGCTGCACTTGTTTCAAGCTTTGGTACATCAAGGCTTCATCAACCGAGTGCTCTCCGTTAAGTGGTGAAGCAGAGCGCATCTTGATGAGGTAAGTAAACAGAGAAACATCGTCTTTGGCAACAGCATGCGCTTCGTCAATACTGAGCTTTCCGTTATAAATATCATTGATGAGAATATATGCGCGTGTAGTAGTACCTTTTTCTTGATATATACGATAGACTTCGTTGGTAAGTCTGGTTTGACTTGTTTTAACACGCTGGTGAACAGGATTCCAAGTGTGTAAATAGGTCTTAATTTTCATGGGAGACACCCTACACAGTTCATCTATTATTTTACCACTAAACGGCTTGTAATCAATTTCAATGTAATGCTTGATTAATTCCGCAGGTTCTGTGCGTGCCGCAGCCATAAAAAAAGCTTCGGCCACTGGCATATCTATATAAAAAGCAATCAGATTAAGAGACGCAGATACATTGCTTTTTAGAATAGCATTGAGTTGAGTTTCGTCATCTACCAACTGAACTTTTTGAATGAGATCAAAAATGGGCTTAACGCGCGTAAAAAAATGTACATTTTTGGCACTCACATCTCTAAGCACAGCTAAGGTTCTATTGAGTTGATCTACTTTTTGAACATCTGTAGATGCTATATTTTCCAATATTTTTTCGACAATACCAGCACTCGAAACCAAATAGGTTTGCGTAGCGTATTCGCTTTGCAAATCACTTTTTAAGAACACCAATTGGTCTTCTTTGCCATCAATAAGGTCTATGCGTTGTATCTCTAACTTAATCTGTTCTACTTTTTTATCTACCACAACACTGGCAGTTGTGGTAAGATAAAATGCACATTGGCATAACATCATTAGTGCGATATGCGTAATCCTCTTATTCATTGATTTTATTAAATATTTCCCAAAGCGTTATCCCTGCAGAAACACTCACATTAAAAGAATGTTTGGTACCAAATTGCGGGATTTCGATAACCTGATCACATCGCGCTATAACTGTATCATCTACACCATCTACTTCATTGCCTACAATAAGCACGATGGTTTTATCCTTAGGCAAACTTACCTCACGCAAGGGTACACTGTCTACCACTTGTTCTAACGCACAAATGTGGCAATCTTGCAGCATATCAAGTGCTAGTTGTGTTGTTTCTGTGTACTCCCACTCTACACTCTCTTCGGCACCTAGCGCTGTTTTACGTATATCTCGGTGTGGTGGTGTGGCTGTAATCCCGCATAAGTAGATTTTTTGCACCCTAAACGCATCCGATGTTCTAAAAATAGCGCCCACATTATGCATACTTCTTATGTTATCCAGCACTACGATAATAGGCGACTTAGAAACTTTCCTATACTTTTCAACAGTGAGTCTATTCAAGTCTTGGTTTTTTACCTTGCGAGTCAAAATACTTTCTTAATTTGAGTACAAAAGTAAACCAGTCAAAAGAAACTCCACTCATGAAGCAATATGGAGAAATAAAGGCCGAATATCCTGGCACTTTACTTCTGTTTAGAGTGGGCGATTTTTATGAAATGTTTGGCGAAGACGCTATTTTAGCTTCTAAAATTTTAGATATTATTCAATCGTACCGAAACAATGGAGGGAGTAAGATTGAGCTGGCGGGATTTCCTTATCACTCGTTAGACACTTACTTACCTAAACTCATACGATCTGGCCAGCGGGTGGCAGTATGCGAACAGTTAGAAGATCCAAAGGCTGCAAAAGGTATTGTAAAAAGAGGCGTTACAGAACTTATTACTCCAGGCGTATCGGCAAACGATAAAACATTTGACAGCCGAACAAATAATTTTTTGGCAGCTATACACGAGCACGGCAACCGTGTAGGTGTATCGTTTGTAGACCTAAGCACAGGAGAATTTATGGTCGCTCAAGGCAATCGAGATTACATCGAGCGACTTATTAAAACATTCCAACCCTCTGAAATTATTTTAAGTAAAGCCTATAGAGATCAATTTGATAAAACCTATGGCGAAGAATACTATTCCTATGCTATCGATAAATGGTTTTTTGAAGCCGACTATTGCAAAGAACAACTCAATAAGCATTTTAATATTGAGTCATTACGTGGCTTTGGCATAGATCACATGGAAGAAGCCACCATTGCTGCGGGTGCTATTATTCATTACCTAAATCAAACCAAGCACAACCACTTAGAGCACATCAATGGCATAAAACGCATAGACGAACAAAGCCATGTGTGGATAGACTCCTTCACTATTAGAAATTTAGAAATCATTCACAGTAATCATCCTACCGGCATATCACTGTTAGATGTAGTGGATAAAACCATATCGCCTATGGGCAGTAGATTGATGCGTAACTGGCTCATTCTGCCCCTTTTAGATATCGATGAAATCAGACTAAGACAAGATACGGTAGAATACCTAATGACGGATATTCCGCTTTACGACGGGCTGAAAGAAGATATCCGATTGGTTGGTGATTTGGAACGCTTAATTAGTAAAATTGCCCTGCGTAGGGTAAATCCTAGAGAACTGCTCCATTTATCTTCCGCTATGAAGTCTGTGGCTCATATCAAGCAAAAATGCAGTGAAGTAGATTGCAAACCCATTCAGAAATTAGCAGAGCAACTCTTTTTATGCGAGAACTTTGTGTCGCTTATAGACCAACACATTGCCGAGGATGCTCCTGTGGTGCTAAGCAAAGGAGGCGTACTCAAAATGGGATTAGATGCAGAACTCGATGAATATATATCGTTATCCAATAATGCAAAAGATTTCTTGCTTGACCTCAAAAACAGAGAAGCCGAAAAAAGTGGCATTTCTAGTCTAAAGTTGGCTTTTAACAATGTATTTGGATACTACTTGGAAGTAACCAATTCACACAAAGACAAAGTACCGGAAGAATGGATTAGAAAGCAAACCTTGGTAAATGCCGAGCGTTATATTACGCCTGAATTAAAAGTATTTGAAGAGAAAATATTAGCCGCTGATGATAAAATTGGCGAGATAGAAGGACGCATCTATGCGGAATTAATTGAGAAGCTAAACGTTTATATAACCAATGTTCAGCACAATGCGCGAGTTATTGCTAAGCTAGACTGCCTGTGTAGTTTTGCATTTATCTCCCAAAATTACGACTACAGTAAACCCGAAATATCTGATGATTATAGCCTTGCTATTAAGGACGGAAGACATCCCGTTATCGAGCAGCAATTGGCGCGAGGTGAAGTGTATATTCCCAATGATATTTACCTAAACAAGGAAGAGCAGCAGATTATTATTCTTACCGGCCCTAACATGTCGGGGAAATCTGCCATACTAAGACAAACGGCACTCACGGTGCTACTTGCGCAGATAGGTTGTTTTGTGCCTGCCAAGCATGCGCACATTGGTTTGGTAGATAAAATATATACCCGTGTAGGCGCTTCAGATAATATCTCTCAAGGCGAATCTACCTTTATGGTAGAGATGGTAGAAACAGCGTCAATTCTCAACAACCTAAGTGACCGTAGCTTGGTTATACTCGACGAAATAGGCAGAGGCACCAGTACTTTTGATGGCGTGAGCTTGGCTTGGAGTATTGCCGAATTCTTAAACCAAGACGACACCAAACCCAAAACCATATTTGCTACCCATTATCACGAACTTAACGAACTAGAATCTAGCTTTCCGGGGGTGGTTAATTATTACGTGAGTACCGAAGAGAAACAAAAAAAGGTTATTTTCTTACGCAAAATGAAAAAAGGCGGAAGTGAGCATAGTTTTGGAATACATGTAGCGAGAATGGCAGGTATTCCAAGCAAGGTACTAAAACGCGCCGACATCATCCTAAAACAATTGGAAAGTGATAGAGAGAGTATCAGTACCAAAGAATCCATTAAAAAAGCAAAAGACACCAACTACCAATTGAATCTATTTCAAGTAACCGATCCTAAATCCGCTGAAATTATTCAAACCCTTGACCATATTAATATTGAGAGCCTTACTCCTATTGAGGCATTAATGAAATTAAATGAACTTAAACAATTATTGGAAAACTAGCCTCATCGCTTGTTTGCTATTGGCAAGCATCCAAACCCATGCACAAACCACCGCTTGGGCTTATTTCACAGACAAGTGTAGTAACGAAACCGATTACTTTAAGGCGGATGTGTGCCTCGATTACGTGCAACTGTTAAAGCAAAATAACATTGAAGTACTGGGCCAAAGCAAATGGCTTAATGCAGCTTGTATTCATGCTTCAGACCGTGCCAAAGCAGAAAGCTTAGCCTGCGTGGCGCGCACAGAACTGCTCGGTAAATACCATGTAGCACAAGAGCAAACCAACGAGGAATTTAGCTATGGTCAAGGCGATAGGCAAATAGAATTGATGGGTTTAGACCTTTATCACCAAAAAGGGTACACCGGAAAAGGCGTAAAGCTGGCTCTGTTTGATGCCGGGTTTTACAAGGTAGACTCCCTCCCTATTTTTGATTCGCTATGGGCCAATAACCAAATAATAGCTTCCCGAGATTTTGTCACCAACGATACACTCACATGGCGAGAGAGTACTCATGGCATGCAAGTACTCGCCTTGGCCGGCATAAATTACCCAGATAGCATGGTGGGCGCCGCTCCAGGTGCTCTATTTGTATTAGCCCGCACAGAAGACGCCCCTACCGAAAAACACATAGAAGAACTCAACTGGCTGCGCGCTATGGAATGGGCTGATTCTATAGGCGTAGACATAATTCACAGTAGTCTAGGCTATTCGGAGTTTGATTCCCTCGAAGGCGATTATACCTACTTTGATATGGATGGCAAAAGCACCTTGATCACCATTGCCGCTGAGAATGCGGCGGCCCGAGGCATTTTTGTAACCAACAGTGCAGGAAATTCTGGCAATAAACCGTGGTATTACATCACGGCACCATGTGACGGTAAAAATGTGCTGTGTGTGGGTGCGGTTGATAGTTTTGGAACCATAGCTGGATTTAGCAGCAGAGGCCCAAGTGCGGATGGCCGTATCAAACCCGATCTTTGCGGTATGGGCAGTAAAAATACCGTTCCAAACGGTGAAGGAATTTTAATGCGAGGCAGTGGAACTTCCTTTTCTGGACCATTAGTGGCGGGACTTGTAGCGTGCTTAAAAGGAGCTCATCCTACCAAATCCAATGCCCAAGTAACCGAAGCAATTTTAAGAAGCTGCGATCGATACTTTACGCCTGATATTGCCTACGGACATGGCATTCCCAATGCCATGAAAGCAGACAGTATACTAAATAAAATGCCAACATTAAACCTACACCAATTAGAAGAATTAGAACTAGTTGTATATCCAAATCCTGCAGCAAACTATGTGAAAGTACGATGTTTGCCAGGCGCTACATACCAGCTCACTAATCTACACGGCCAAGTAGTAGAAAAAGGTAAAATGGATAATTGGATCAATTTTTTAGAGACCAAACATCTGATAAATGGTACTTATTTTTTACAAATCGTTTTAGATAACAAGACTACCACCGAGCAACTAGTGATACAGCACTAAAATTTGCTTGAAATATAAAACTACAAACCTTCTTTCAGGATTGAACTGCTCCTATAATTTGGTATAACTTTCCAAATTATCTATCCCCCAGTTATCAAGCTCGTCTTGGCTCCATAATTCAGGAAAGAAAATTCTTTTTTGGTATTTGGGTAGCATATACTTACGCCAATCACTTCCACCGGTTGCTTCTTCTACAGTTCCATCTGGTTTTGCTAAATACTTGCCCGCAGCTGTATAATGCGCCATCACCCAGCGTACGTTCATGGTATGGTCGTAATGACGCATAGCATTAAGTAATTTTACATCAGAACGCGTATCCTCCGGAAGACTCTTGAATTTAGACCATAAGTTAGTCTCGTTATACTCCTTCATGAATCTCAAAAAGTCCTTGCGATACTTGTCTTCAAAGTTAGTTAGCAACATGTTTTTCTTCCCGGTGACAAAGTCTTTTCCGGCTGCTTGCCAATATAAATGCTCGAAGGCATGGCTATAAGGCGTATTTCTATCAATAGTTGCTCTGTATCTGTTATCAATTAGATTAATTAGTTCAGTACTCGCAAATTCGATTTTTCGATATTGAGCACTTTGAAATCCGCTAGCTGGTGTAAGCGTATGTCTGAATTTTTGGTACTGATCCATACTCATGCCATCTCCCATCACTTCAAATGACGAAGCTAATACATCCACATACCTACTCACGCGGTATAGTTTTTCAGCAAAAAAGTCTACCGTAAGATTTTGATTTTTAGATACTTGTTCTATTTCCCAAAGCATCATTTTAAAAAGTAACTCATTCACTTGATGATACATTATAAACACCATCTCGTCAGGATATGAGGTACGCTGCTGCTGTAAACTTAACAGGGCATCGGTCTTAATGTAATCCCAATAGGTAATATAATTAGCTGCTAGTAAGCCTTCTAGGTGTGTATCTAAGTCCTGACCCGTAGCACTAAACTTGGCTTCTAACTGTTCAAGAAGTTTTTCTCTTTTGCTCATTTTGCAGCAAAGAAAGGTTATTTCGTAAAAACTAAATTAGGATATCAATACACAATTATAAAATGTAGGATAATTGTATGGCTAAACGCACATTCGACTCCAAATTATTTGTCCTGTTATACAGTGAACCATAACGAATTCGAGTATCATCTGGATACAAACTAAAATTGAGCTTAGGAATGAGTTTAAAGTGCTCATTCATCGTAAATACCGCTCCCAACTCACCATTAAACACCGGAACTATAGAGTTGTATTGCATTGATCTTGGGGTTAAAAAAGTGCCTTGCAGGATAGGTTGTCTTCCCCACAAACCCGAAGATAGTGAGTCCGTTTCAACAAAACAGGTGTAGTTATTTTCAGCAATGGCTATTTTATTAAAAAACGTATGGATAGACACTGAACCAAAAAGCGTAAATAATTCAGATTTTTTTTCGGTACTCAGCCCAAAACGTATCCCGTTGGATGTTGTTTTAATCACCTGAGACCGACCAAGAGCCGGATTGTCTTTTGAATGATTGTGTAAAACCAAACTGTTAAACGTCCAATACTGATTGGCCTCGTCAAAGTATTGAATCCAATTATTATTTTGGGAAAGCCTACTGTAGGCCACCATAAACTGAATGGGCTTCTCTTTTTTGCTGAATTTAACCCCTATTTCTTGAGGAACACTAAAATCAGCATTACTAAAAGGAGCATTTATAAATAACTCGATATGTGCGCTGTCGAGTTGCGCAAGTCCTGTGAATGTAAAACCAAGAAAAATAGCTAAGGGATAAAATCTCATAAAGGATGAAACGAAAATAATACTGACGATATAACTTTTGTATTATTCTTTTTTGTGAATCAGGTAGGATACCTGCAAAGTAGCAGACATAGACATATCCAAGGTGCGGATTCTCGGCGTGGCATTAGCTCCTGTAGGCTGAAAAAAGGCGTCATTAATATCTGAATGTCTGTACGAGCTTAGGTTTAAGGCTACTTTAGGCGTAAACTCCAGCCTATTACCTGCCGATAAAATAACACCTGTTTCTAAACCCAGTTGCGGCATTAGAGACCAGCTTACATCTTCTAATATTTGAGTGACATAACCTTTTGTATAATCACTTATAAAATAGCTACCTGATGTGCCGTCCGCAGATAAGAAAGTGGTGGTATCGGGTTTGTTTATAGTATAGTATTGAGCTCTTGCATGATCTCTTTTATGTGCAAATAAGCCTATATGAGCAGAGGTATAAAAAGGGATGCTGAAGATTTTAAAATCGCTACGTAATCCTAACTGGATACCCAATCCCTTGTTATAAGAGTGAAAAGATTTAGTAAGCACACTGTCTCCATCTGGCAATTTATAGACCAGCTTATCATCATAGGTATAACTACCACCGTGGGCAGTATCTTGAAAAAGAATAGTTTGAAAAACGCCTTCAGAAAATCCGGCAACTCTGCCAAAGAGCTTATACTTTTCTGATTTAGTGTTTACAGTGATGCCTATACCCAACGGATTAGTCCAGTTTGCACTATAATTCATTGGAGTATTTAAGTCTACGCTATGCACAGTAAGCTGTGCTTGGCCAGCCACAGTAAAGCAAAGTATTACCAGTGTAAATAACACTTTACAAATATTCTTATCGTATTTCATTTTTTCAAAACGTAACTCAAACACATAAAAGTATTACCGTTTATAAATCCATGTAAAACAAAAACTTGCCAAAGCTCCACCCACCATGGGCGACACTATATAGACCGTAAAAAAACTCCAACGCACTGCAGGAAATGCCGCTTCACCCCAACCGCTAAAATAAGCTACCAAACGTGGTCCGAAGTCGCGTGCTGGATTGATACCTGCTTGTGTATAAGGAGCCAAGCACAGTATAATACCTCCTACCAATAACCCAATAAGCACAGGTACCCATTTATGTAATCGCCACTCTTTAGCACTGAGTATAAAAATAACCAATACCAAGACAAATGTTCCAATACCCTCTGCAACACCCGCTTTTAATGGGGAGACTTGAAGTGAAGACTCATATCCTGGATTTGGAAAAAACTCACCAAACATGACCGCAGAATGGTAAGAGTTAACCTCTCCTCTCACCAGAGCTTGTGCGTATTCAAATGCCTGTAGATCTTTGTTAATCAGAGCATACAAAACAAAAGAAGCGAATACAGCACCCGCTAATTGAGCGAAAAAATACATCGGTACGTTGAGCCATTTTGTTTTTTGCGTAATAGCCATTGCTAAGGTTACTGCTGGATTTAAATGTGCGTGACTAAATCCTTTTACCGTATAAATAGCCAATGTTACAGCCACACTCCACATTAGTGCTACCTGCCAAAGTGATAATGGGTAATACAGTACTGCAATAGCTACCGACCCACAGCCCATAAAAACCATCAAAGAACTTCCTATAAATTCTCCAAAAACATCGTGGTATTTTTTCATTTCAACTGAGCAAATACATATTTCATCTCTGTAGCAATTTGCTCACTTCGCGCTGCGTACACCTGCGCTTGTTCTGCTGTCCCATCACTTGCCTTGGGATCGTTATAAGTGACCGAAATTCGAGTTGCATTCGGGATTATGGGACAATTTGCGTCTGCGTCATCACAGGTCATTACCGCCGCAAAATGGGAAGACGGATTCACCGCATCGTCGTAAGTCTTAGAGAACAAGTGCATCGGCGGCAATACATCTGAATAGTGTAAGGTAACCAAGGGATTTGGTGTGTCATCCGACACTAGCACCTTAAAACCTGTGGTCACAAATGTTTGTATAATCATCGAATAAACAGCCGTTGCTTCTGTTCCGCCGGAGTAACATGTTACGTCCTTTACGTTAAAATAGGCGGCCATGGTTTGTGCCCACACTTGACATAAATGACTTCTTCGGCTATTGTGCGTGCAAATAAAATGAAGATGGATGAATTCATTTGCATCCTTCTTAGCTTGTATAAAGTGGATTAGTGGATCCAACTGAAGCAGTCTTTCTGGTGCAAGTGCATCCATTTCAAGCTGTTTAATAAATTCAGATAACGCGTTGTTCATGTTTGTTTTAATGAAGTATTCTTGCTGGGATAGTTTATATCAACGAAAAAACATCTAAAATCAACAGCATCCTCCACCAGGCGTACACGCTACTGTGTTATCTCCCAAAGCGGATAAACTCTTTCTTGTTTTATTCTTTATTGCATCTATGCCACACAAGTCAGTCGCTAGACAGTCTGTTTTTGTTCCTTGTAAGGTAAACTTAGTTCCATCAAAGTCTAAGGAAAACCTTCCCACTGTATCAGCCACTTGGTACTCTACTTCTACATCCAAATCTTCCCCTTCAAAAAGCGAAAGAGATGAGTGGATAATATTCAAGAACTTGTCAGCCTTCAGTCTATGGTCGGTATCTACACTGGTCCATAATTGAAGCAGTACTTTCTTATCTTGGTGTTTTTTCGCTCCACAATCTATAAATGTTTTAGTAGCTAACCCTATTTCGGTAAGGTGACAGTGAGCGGGTACGAAAGTTCCGTTGGGTAACACAAAGGGAACCTCGTCCATCGTTTTTAGTGTTTCTTGAAGCTGTGATATTTTCATGATGTTTTTTAGTTATGGGTAGTTGATTTTCACTCCAAGTCTATCTTCAATTTCTTCCCTCGTATTGACCAAATGGTTGCCCGTTCCATTGAAACCTGAACGTCCGTTTTGTATCGATAACTCAACAACACCCATCTATCTGGTCTATTTTAAGGTTAAAAAAGTGTTCTAAAGAAGATTTTATTTCTTGCCATTTAACGGGATTAATGCAGTAGCATACACTTGTACCTTCTATAGTTCCTTGTAATATGCCCATGTTTTTCAACTCTTTAAGGTGCTGAGATATAGTGGCTTGAGCAAGTCCAATTTCATTCACCAAGTCTCCGCAGACGCAACCTTGAGTCATCGCAATTTGCTGCAGTATGGCAATGCGTGCAGGATGACCAAGTACTTTGGCTATTGCTGCTATCTCGTTTTGATTGTCCGTAAATATATCTGTCCGCGTTACTCCCATTATTTATTCATTGCAATATTACGATTAAATAATAAATCCTTTAACATAATTTATGTTGAACAAATAAATACCAAACCGAGAAATGGTAGAAGACTGTAATAAAATAGTAATTACTGCGCGTAGATATACCCCATGAAAATGGACAGAATCGCAGCAAAAAAATGTTAGTTTAATCGATAAAACGTATACTCTCTGTTTTTACCAAAAAGTGCTCACGACTGGATTCGAACCAGCACGTCCTAAGCGGACACCAGCCCCTCAAGCTGGCGTGTCTACCAATTTCACCACGTGAGCAATTAATTTGTGGTATTCTATGAATATGAAGTAGATATGGAGGTAATTTGTCTACTTCTGCAAGAGTAAAATTTTGGGTTAATACTCTTTTTTATCGGGTGCAAATATAATCCGTGAGTTTAGTTGTCACCGATGATTTTATATTTTTTTCGAACTATTGATACCTGCTTATTTCGCGTTGTACATCCTTGTCTTTTAAGCTTTCACGCTTATCGTGGTACTTTTTACCCCGCGCAATCGCAATTTCTACTTTGGCAAAACCCTTTGGTGAAATGAATACTTCAATAGGCACTATAGTATTTCCCTGATCTTTAAGTTTATTGTTGATTTTTTTGAGTTCATTTTTGGTCAACAAAAGTAATTTCTCACGGTCAGGATTTTGCAGCATATAACCGGCATTTTTAAATTCTGAAATACGCATGCCTTTTATCCGGAGAATACCTTTGCTGTCAATATAACAGTAGGCCTCACTAATACTTACTTTTTTAGCGCGAATGGATTTAATTTCCGGACCCGTAAGCACAATCCCAGCTTCATATCGTTCCTCCAGCGCAAATTCAAAAGAAGCTCTTCTGTTTTTAGTAATACTAGTATCTCGTTCCTTTTTTTTAGCCACTGTTCGCCGTCCTTTCTAGTGATTCTAATTGATCTGCATCTAATATTTTTTGCCCAGTTTCACCAACCGCAATTAGCCTATTGCCTACTTTAGCAGTAAAAGTACAAACCACTTCGTTAATATTTACACTTCTTAAGGTTGCGATAAAACGAACTTCGTCACCAATCTTAGCAGGTGCTTTATGCTGAATATTAACGTACGTACCTATACCTTCTTCCTCAATTTCTTTCATATCTAGGACAAATAATCTACACGTCCATTCTGCATCACGCGCTAGCGCAAAAGTGGCGTAATATGGATGCACTACTATTCCATTAAATTTGGCAACATCTCCTTTTGCTACTACTCTATAATATTCCTTGGTATCTCCGAATTTAAATATTTGTTTCATTTTACTATAAATGCGTAGTCATTTTCATGGTTAAGTGGATTTTGATTAAGCACGGTGCAAAGGTCTTTAAATAATTCGGGATACCTCTGATTAAATTTAGCTGGGGTTTCAAAAAAATGTTCTACGCATACCGCAAAAAATTCGTGGGTATTGGTGAAGGCATAATCTCGCAGGTAGTGCTGTGAATCCCTATACGTTTGCATGTCAGCGTACAGGTCGTCTAAATTATCCAAAGACTTATTCAAACGCGCATACACCCAATAGGTGGCGTGATCATAATGATCCATAATAAAGGCATGCGCCCATTCATGCAAAGCCAGGTTTAAATTATCATCGTGGATGGTATATCCTTTCACTACATCATACCAACTGAATAAGAGTGCACCTTTTCTATAAGTTAGGCCTTTCACTTGGTGATTTAACACCGTCGAAAAAAAACTAGATGGGTACAATGCGATAAAATTAAACTTAGGCAAAGCATATTTTTTTAAGCCAAAGGTTAATTGAACCAGCGCTCCAATAACCATTATTTTCTTTTCAATAGTTATTTGGAGCCCTTGTCTTCCCACAAATCGCTTAAAAACCATAAGATGGATAACACGGGAAATAAAAAGACGCTTGGCAGGTTTACTTAACTTGGTGTAATAGGGATTGAAACCCATCATCAACCGATGAACCTTAGCAACTATAATTAGGTATTTAGGATATTTTACATAATCGGGATCTTTACTAAAACGGGTACGGAGATATAACGTTAAAATATATAAATTATAGGTTATGAGTGGACTAAAGACCCCGATTAAAAAAAAGAAAGCCACCGGATTCATTTTACTTTAACTCAATTATACTGATTCCTTCACCACCTAAATCCACGTGCTCATAGGTTATTTTTTGAATAGAGGGATGACCTTTTAAATGCCGTCGTAGTTCCAATCTCAGAATGCCATTTCCCTTGCCATGAAGTACGCGTAAACTTCCTACGCCTAATATTAATGCATTGTCTATCCATGTATCTATTTCGTTGAGCGCATCCATCGTGCGCATGCCTCGTATGTCCTTCTCAGACTTAAACGAAGACTGTTTTTCGTTATACGAAGAAGAACTAATGTACTTTTTTACTTTTTTGGCATGTTGGGCACCCACTTTGGTAAGATTTTGCAACTTGGTACTTGTAGTCATCGCTCCTACCTGCAAAATGGCTTTATCCCGCTTTATCTCTATTATTTCGCCTACCGATTCTGTATTATTCAATTGAACCGTATCGCCTACCTTTAGATTTGAAAGCACTTTTTCAATAACAGGTATATCGGACGAAACTTGAGCTTGCAGTTTTTCACGCACTTTCAGCGTTTTAACCTTATCGGCTCCAGCTTCTTTAATCTCTCGAATAGTTTTTTCGATTTCCTTATTGGCACTTTTAATGATATCGTTCGCCTGGGCAGTTGCTTGGGCCATGATATCTTTCTTTTGCACGTCTAGGCTTTCTTTAAGCATTCTGTATTCTACTTCTATGCTCTTAGCATCTGCCAGTTTTTGACTAAGTTCAGCTTGATTTTGTGAAACTAACTCATTTCTGGTTTGGACCTCCGCTAAAAGTGCATCTAAATCATACTGCTTAGTATTAGTTAATTGTTTAGCACGCTTAATTAATTTTTTGTTCAATCCAATGTTTGCAGCAACCTCATACACAAACGAACTTCCGGGCTGCCCTAATTGTAACTTATAGAGCGGCACTAGATTTTCCACGTCAAAAAGCATGGCGGCGTTTATTACTCCTTCTAACTTCTCAGCCTTGGCCTTGATATTACTAAAGTGAGTAGTGATAATACCGTATGCACCTTTCTTTTGTATTTCTTCTAATACAGCCTCGGCCATTGGGCCTCCAAACATAGGATCTGTGCCCGTACCAATCTCGTCCATAAGCACCATGGTATCCGAACTACTGAAATTTATGATATGCTTGGCCGCCTTAAGGTGAGAGCTATACGTACTAAGGTCAGATTCAATACTTTGATCATCTCCAATATCAATAAAAATATTCTCAAACAAGTGGAAAGTACTCACCACAGAGCAAGGGACTAAAAACCCAGATTGTAGCATATACTGAAGTAGACCAACGGTTTTAAGCGATACAGACTTCCCGCCGGCATTAGGGCCCGAGATAACAATGAGACGCTGGTCTGCATGTAACTCATAATCCAAGGCAATAATTTCTTTGTTTTCAGCACGTAAACGATCTGCTAACAATGGATGTTTTGCTGCTTTTACCCGAGTATCTTCGCCTATACTTGGCAATACACAACTCCATTCACTTGCCAAGCGAGCCTTTGCTCGTATAAAATCAAACGCCCCCAAGCGCTGTACACCGAGCTTTATATCTTCCAAGTAAACTACAATTCGAGTGGTAAGAGATCTTAAGATTACCACTATTTCCTGGCGCTTTTTGATATGAAGCTCAGCAAGAGCATTATTTAAACCTACTAACTCGATAGGTTCTATATAAGAAATCTTCCCTGTGCTAGATTGATCGATAAAAAGTCCATTAATCTTTCGTTTATGTTCAGAAAGAACCGGTAATACCACTCGTCCATTTTTTATACCTAGCTCTGTATCCCCTAAGTATCCTTTTTCTTTCGCATTATTAAATAGACTAGTTGAACTGCGTATAATTTCTCTTTCAGCCTTGGTAATCTCACTTACTATTTTTTGTAGGGTCTTACTTGCACCTGGCTTTATTTCATCATCGGGACCAATAATCTGATCTATCGTGGTGATCAACTCAAAATCGGGAGCAATACCCTGAAAAAGTGTAGCGATATTAGGATATTCAGTTGCTTTAGCTTCCAAGAAAACCAAAACGCGTTGGAGCACCAATAACAACGATTGAATATTTTTGATATCCTCTATCTCATAAAAAAAACCTAGGGATCTAGCCGCTTTTTCTTGTAAGTCAAAATCTAATGCTAACGAGAAAGATAAATCACCCTTTTCTATAATCTGCAATACCTCATTGGTTTGTTGCAGCCACATTATAACTTGATCGTGATTGTCCGTAGACCGAATCCTGCCTATGTGACTTAGTCCTTTTGAAGTTTCACAAAATTGTGCAACCTTTTCCAGAACAAGATCAAAGCCTAATTTAGAGGCAATACTTTTAGGATAGAACATTATTTACTTGCGTTCAATTTTAGCGTAACTTCACCCATGATATTCTCCAGCAACTTGGGATGTGCCGAATACACTTTCAAACTACTGTCGAATTGTACAAAATCAGTATTAAACTTATTGAAAATTAAGGTATAATTGGTATCCTGCATCTTGCCCATCAGAATTCCTGAAATACCTACTTCTTTTTGAGCAGCATCAATTAATTGCATGTTAGTAATAATATCTACCATTTCTTTCTTTGATAAGATACCCTTTGGTAAATTTTCTTCAGACGAATTACACCCATACAAAATAAAAAATAGACTAAGTAGGATTACATTTGTTATAAGGTTATGTCTCATTCGATATGCAAAAATATCAAACAAATAGAGCAAGAAATAGGAAATACGCAATTAGTTGTAGTTTCGAAGTATCGCTCACTCCCAGAACTGCAAGAAGTATATGACTGTGGCCATCGTCACTATGGTGAAAACCGTGTGCAAGAGCTAACCACTAAGTATGAAAATCTTCCTAAAGATATACATTGGCACCTCATAGGGCATCTGCAATCTAATAAAGTAAAGTATATCGCTCCATTTGTATACCTCATCCATTCTATCGACAGTTTGAAGCTTTTAAAGGAAGTAGACAAAGAGGCAAGAAAGCACCAAAGAGTGATATCTTTCTTATTTCAAATGCACATAGCACAAGAAGAAACCAAATTCGGGTTATCTAAAACCGAATTAGACGAGATATTGTTAGACCAAGAATATATCAACCTAACACATGTAGCTTGTAAAGGTCTAATGGGTATGGCCAGTAATACAGAAGATATTGATCAAGTTAAAAAAGAATTTGAATATCTAAATTCAGTATACACAGAATTAAAGGATAAACATCATTATGACACTTTGTCAATGGGTATGAGTGGAGATTATTTAACTGCGATAGCTGAGGGTAGCAATCTAATACGTGTAGGAAGTAAAATTTTCTCAGTACAATAGTTTTTCGAAAGGCTGTAAATAAGAGAAGACCTCCATAAGGAAGTCTTCTCAATTGACTATGAAAACTCTAAATCTTGGGCTAGAACGCCCAAGCTCTTTATCTATATAGTTTGAAACTGGCCAAACCATGTTGATTTCTTTTTATTAAAATACAAATATAATTTTCTATTCGTATTTGCAAGCATTTATAATATTTAAATAAAGCGCCATTCCAAAGCCAAGTTCACATTTCACCATAAGAAAAGGCCTCCTGATGGAAGCCTTCTCAATTGACTATGAAAACTCTAAATATTGAGCGAGAACGCCCAATTTCTTTAATCTACAATGTTCACGAATGAACGATTGTTTGCTTTTCTTTGGAATTCAACCTTACCATCAGTGAGTGCAAATAATGTATGGTCTTTACCAATACCTACATTTTTACCTGCATGATGAACAGTTCCTCTTTGTCTTACAATAATATTTCCAGCGATACAAACTTGACCACCAAATATTTTAACGCCAAGTCGTTTACTATGCGACTCTCTACCGTTCTTACTACTACCTGCTCCTTTCTTATGTGCCATTGTTTATTATGCTTTAATGCTTTCGATTTGAATTTGAGTAAGATACTGTCTGTGACCGTTTCTTACTTTGTAACCTTTTCTTCTTTTCTTTTTGAAAACGATAACCTTATCGCCTTTCATGTGTTGAAGAACTTTAGCTTGCACAGAAGCTCCTTTTAAACTTGGAGTACCTACACTTACACTACCGCCGTCTTCTACCAACATTACGTTATCAAAACTCACAGACTTCCCTTCATCCTCAGCCAATCTGTGCACGTACAACTTCTGGTCTTTAGAAACCTTAAATTGCTTACCTGCTATATCTACTATCGCGTACATCTTTATTTTAAGAACTGCAAAGGTAAAACTAATTTGTAATTACCAATATGTTAAGCGTATTTTTTATTAGAAATATCTAAACATTTTTTTTTATAATGTGCACAACCCACTATTCTTTTTATTACTTTTGCACCCACTTTTAAAACAATGGATTTCATAAAGCATATAGAATCGAGTCAAATAAGAACAGATTTACCAACTTTCGGAGCTGGAGATAACGTATCTGTACATTACAAAATAAGAGAGGGTGAGAAGGAAAGAATACAGGTTTTCCAGGGTGTTGTATTACAAAGAAGAAATACAGGACTTGATGAGACTTTCACCGTAAGGAAAATCAGCAGTGGTGTTGGCGTAGAAAGAGTATTCCCTTTCCACTCACCGTTTATTGATAAAATCGAAGTCAACAGAAGAGGTAAGGTAAGAAGAGCACGTATATTCTATCTCAGACAACTTTCTGGTAAATCAGCTCGTATCAAAGAAAAAAGATAAGACTAATATAATATTTACGCAAAGCCCGTCTTGGTATTACCACGATGGGCTTTTTTATTTGCACCACAACATCGCACAATTATAAAAACAGCTAGCATGGAGATTTCAACCAAATATAACCCTGAAGGAATAGAGCAGAAATGGTATGACCAATGGATAGAGCATAAACTGTTCGCATCCGTACCCGACCATAGACCTAGCTATTCTGTCGTAATACCTCCACCTAACGTGACGGGAATACTTCATATGGGACATATGTTGAACAATAGTATTCAAGATATACTAGTGCGAAGAGCTCGTATGCTGGGATATAATGCATGCTGGGTGCCCGGTACAGATCACGCCTCTATAGCTACAGAAACCAAGGTAGTTAACTTACTTAAAGAGCAAGGTATAGCCAAAACAGACATCACAAGAGATGAGTTTCTAGAACATGCTTTTGAATGGAAAGAAAAATACGGGGGTATAATTCTAGAACAATTGAAAAAATTAGGTTGTAGTTGTGATTGGGATAGAACCCGTTTTACTATGGAGCCTGATTTATCCGAAGCGGTTATTGATTCTTTTATAGACCTACATAAAAGAGGTTATATTTATCATGGAACAAGGATGATAAATTGGGATCCCGTGGGTAAAACAGCCTTAAGCGACGAAGAAGTAAATCACGAAGAGCAAAATGGTAAATTGTACTACATTAAATACCAAATTGAAAATAGTGATTCTTTTATAAGCATAGCAACCACGCGTCCAGAAACGATTATGGGAGACACCGCCGTTTGTGTGCATCCTAACGATGATCGTTACCAGAATCTAATTGGTAAAAATTGCATCGTTCCTATGGTAAACCGAATGGTTCCTATTATAGCGGACGATTATATCGACTTAGAATTTGGAACCGGCGCACTCAAAGTAACACCTGCGCATGATATTAATGACTACGAAATTGGCAAACGACATAATTTACAAACCATTGATGTCTTTAATGACGACGCTACTATAAGCGAAGCCGCTGGCATTTTTGTCGGAGAAGATCGTTTTAAAGCACGAAAACTGGCTGTTGAAAAGCTAGAAGAACTTGGGTTATTGCTCAAAACCGAAGATATTGTCAATAAAGTAGGAAAAAGTGAACGCAGTAAAGCAGTCGTTGAACCTCGTCTTTCTGCCCAATGGTTTGTAGACATGAAGAAGTTTATGGCCGACTTCCCTGAAGTATTGAGTGATGTAATGTATGATAAGATTCAATTTCACCCTGCTAAATTCAAAAACACTTATAACCATTGGCTTACTAACATAAAGGACTGGTGCATCTCTCGCCAATTATGGTGGGGACACCGTATACCTGCATGGTATACCCCGTCAGGCGAAGTTATAATAGCTAAAACCGCAGAAGAAGCTCTTGCTAATTTTAATGATAAAAAATTAACTATAAATGACTTACGTCAAGACGAAGACGTTCTAGACACTTGGTTTAGTAGCTGGTTGTGGCCCATTAGCGTTTTTGATGGCTTTCAAGAAAAAGGCAAAGAAGAATTAGCTTACTATTACCCAACAGCAGATCTAGTAACTGCACC
>Ga0102881_1000311_pt1 | contig 18878 bp, 17 predicted proteins | sample Colrivmeta1549B3_FD_78189 | JGI IMG/M metagenome (GOLD analysis project Ga0102881, IMG submission 78189) | Estuarine microbial communities from the Columbia River estuary - metaG 1549B-3 | ecosystem: Environmental > Aquatic > Marine > Intertidal zone > Estuary | place: USA: Columbia River...
AATGCGGCAGCGCCTGACTTGGAACGGGTGAATGTGCACCCTGCCAACAATGCCACCGCACGCTTTGGACTGGTCACGCTCGCGCGCCGCGCGCAGATACCCAGCATGGCGTTTGTGGGGGAGGTGATGGACACCTACCTCCACGATTAATGGCTCAACGCTTTTGAAGTAACAGCAGGGTGCCCAATAGACCGCAAATCACAGAGCCGCTCAACACACCGATCTTGAGTTGTGTGGTGTAAACGGGGTCGAGGCCAGCAAACGCGAGACCGCCGATAAACAAGCTCATGGTGAAGCCGATACCGCACAGAATGGAGACCCCCAAAATCTGGCGCACGCTGGCGGCGGAGGGCGGCTGTGCCCATCCGAATTTGATCATCATCATGGTGGTCCCAAAAACGCCGGCTGCCTTACCAACCAGCAGTCCGAGCACGATGCCCATTGGGACAGGTGAGAACAACACGTCGGCCGTTACGCCTTGAAGCGCGACGCCAGCGTTTGAAAATGCGAATAAAGGCAACACAAGAAAAGCCACCCAGGGGTGCAGGCCATGTTCAAGCGAAATCACGGGCGAGTGTCCTTTGGCATCACGCATCGGTATTGCCAGTGCGGTGATGACGCCGGCGAGGGTGGCGTGCACGCCCGACTTCAATACAAACACCCACATGAACAGCCCGATCACGATGTACACATCTGGACGGGTCACCCCGCGGCGATTCAGCAACCACATCAGTAGACCCGCTGTTACCGCCGACAGCAACATACCGATAGAGAGATTCTGTGTGTAGAAAATCGCGATGACTACGATGTCACCCAAATCGTCAATGATGGCCACCTCCGTTAAAAATACCTTGAGTGACAACTCTACGCGCGAGCCCAAAAGCATCACGATACCAAGCGCGAAAGCGATATCGGTTGCGGCAGGAATGGCCCAGCCGCGCAGTGCATTGGCATCGCCCCAGTTGATACCCGCGTAGATCAAGGCAGGCAAGACCATACCGCCGAGCGCTGCCGCAGCCGGGAGAACCAATTGCCCGGGGCCTGATAGTTCGCCCTCAACGAACTCGCGCTTGATTTCTAAGCCAACCAAAAAGAAAAAGATGGCCATCCACAAGTCGTTGACCCACAGGATGAGGGGCTTTGCTAAGACCAAACTGTCATTCGCAATGCGAACTTCACCTTGAAGCGACAGCCAACCTTGGTACCAATCTGCCAGTGATGAGTTGCTGACGATTAATGCAGCCAGCGCGGCAATGGCGAGTACAACGCCGCCGGCAGATTCCGCAGCAAAGAAGCGTTTGAAAGCTTGGGTGATTTGTTCCATGCCGAAAAGTGTAAAGGGCGCTGGAATTCAGGGTCGAAGCGACCACGAAGTCCTTAGAGATCCAAGGGAAACCTCGTCGTCCTCTCGTATGAGGCACGGATCCGCGCTGTGCGTCTGTAAATCCCATCCTGAAAGTCAAGCCTATGACGACGACCTCCATTGATCAACCCGTTGCCGTGGTGACGGGTGCTGCCCGCGGGATCGGTTATGCCATTGCCGAGTGGTTTTTAGCCCGTCGATACCGGGTTGCATTGATGGATTACGAGGCCGAAACTTTGCAACAAGCGGCGGAAAAACTGAGCAGCCAAGGCGCCGTGATGCCGCTGCATTGTGATGTGAGTGACGCTGACTCGGTAGCGGCAGCGGTCGGTCAGATTGATGCCAAACGGGGGCGTGTTGATGCGTTGGTGAATAACGCGGGAATTGCGATTTTCAAACCGCTGCTTGAGACCAGTTTTGATGAATGGCGCCGTGTTTTAGCCACCAATTTGGATGGCGTCTTTTTGTGCTCGCAGGCCTGTGCGGCGATCATGAAGCGCCAAGGATCGGGGAGTATCGTGAATATCGCGTCGATTTCGGGGTTGCGTGCCAGTACGTTGCGTGTGGCCTATGGCACCAGTAAAGCCGCTGTCATCCATTTAACCAAGCAATATGCGGTCGAGCTCGGGACGCTGGGCATCCGCGTGAATGCGGTGGCACCAGGTCCGGTGGATACCGAGATGGCCAAGCTGGTGCACAGTCCTGAAATTCGGCGTGATTACCACGATGCGATTCCACTCGAACGCTATGGCAGTTGCGAAGAGATTGCCAACGCTGTCGGCTTTTTGTGTTTGCCTGAGGCGGGTTATGTCAACGGTCAAGTGCTGGCCGTTGACGGTGGTTTTGATGCAGCGGGTGTTGGCCTGCCAACGCTGCGCGAGGCGCAGCGAGGCAATTAAATCCGCTGCCGTTGGCGGTTGCCTATCGGAAGTTCACTTGATCCAAAAGCCGCTGAACCGCATTGACTTGCGACCCGATGTCACGGATCGGCAAGCTGTCGGCTTTAAAACCTTTAGGGGCCATCGCCGCTAATGCGGGGTTATTGGCTGATGCACCTTTAGCCAGGGGCCATTCGTTGTTACCGTTCGCAAAGTGTGCCTGCGCAGCTGGTGTGGCGAGGTAGTCCAAAAACGCAATCGCGTTGGCTTTGTTTTTGGCATTTTTTGCCACAGCACCACCGGCAATGTTCACGTGGGTTCCGTTACCACTTTGATCTGGGAGCGAGATGCCGATCTTCTCGACAACGGCCTTGTCCTCGGGCTTATCCGAACGCATCAAACGCGCCAAATAGTAGCTGTTGGTCACCGCAACACCGCACTCACCGGCAGCCACTGCGCGGATTTGGTCGGTGTCGCCGCCCTTTGGTTGACGTGCCATGTTGTCCACCAGACCTGCCAACCATGCCTTGGTTTTTGACTCACCCTCGTGCTTTAAGTAGGCGCCAAACAAGCTCAGGTTGTAGGGGTGCGAGCCAGAGCGCAGGCACAGCGCGCCTTTGAGTTTAGGGGCCGCTAATTGCTCGTAGGTGGCAACGTCCGCCGCATCAAAACGCGCCTTGTCAAATACGACGATACGCGCACGGCTTGAAAATCCAAACCAAGCACTGGCGCCGTTGGCGTCTGGTGCGCCTTTAACGGCGGCAGGAATGGCACTGTCCAAGGTTGCAGACTTCACATTGGCGAACAGGCCATCTTGCTCAGCGCGCCACAAACGGGTGGCATCGACCAGGAGGATAACGTCAGCAGGGGAGTTTCGCCCCTCTGCGCGCAGGCGGGCCAAGATACCGGCATCGTTGGCGTCTACACGGTTGATTTGGATGCCAGTTGCGGCAGTAAAGCCGCTGTAAAGCGCGTCATCCGTGGGGTAGTGGCGCGCTGAGTAAATATTCAGGGTGTTATCAGACGCCATTGCGACTGGCTGTGCGAGCGCGGTCGCGAGACCAGCGATCGTCGCGGCGGTTATCGCTTTTGAGGGTGTCAGGGTGCGCACGAGTGTCTTGATGAGTTGCATTTTGTTTGGATTTGCAGGGGTATCGAGGTTTCGGCTGAAGCGTAACGGTCGTCGGTTTGATCAAATGACAAGCAAATTGTAGTATGTAAATGGGAATCATTCCTATTTACACAAAAAATTTATGTGAATTTCGTTCCGGGCGGCGGCTATCAGTTTTGACTGGGCTTGGACAGGGAGCGACTGACCAGAATCACCGGAATCAGGCCCAAGACAACCAGCGCTAATGACGGTACGGCGGCTTCGCCCAAGCGTTCGTCCCGAGCCAATTGATAGGCAACCACAGCAAGGGTGTCGCTGTTGAAGGGTCGTAATACCAATGTGGCAGGGAGCTCTTTCATCACGTCAATGAACACCAGAAGCGCCGCCAAATACACGCTGGGCCGCAAGTTGGGCAGGTGGACTTGCTTAAACAATTTGAATCCGGTGACGCCGAGCATTTTGGAGGACTCGTCCATGGCTTGCGGCAAGCGGGCGTAACCGCTAGAGAGCGACTGCATGGCGACCGCACAAAATCGAACGAGGTAGGCCCAAACGATACCCAAGCTGGTTGCTGTAACCCAATAGGACATATCAGAAACGACCGGGGTGTCCTGAAACCACCGCAGTGGCATCAGGATGCCAACCACCACCACCGCGCCCGGAATGGCGTATCCCAATGAAACCAATTGCGTGAGGCTGTTCAACCACCGACTGGCAGACAAACGCTTGCTCGCCAGTAACGCCAATGACAAGCCGACTGCCAAGACGGCGGTAATGCCGCCCAGACGCAGGCTGTTGAGGCACCAATCCGCGAATCGTTGCCAAGCCACTTGCTGCTCGCTACCCAACCACAAATCAATCAAGATGACGGTGGGCAGAACGAACCCCAACAGGACGGGTAGGGTGCCCAGCATGATCCAACCAAGACCAGGTAAGCCGCTGAGGCGCTGTGGTTGCGTCGCATTGGTCGACGCGTTGGGTCGGCTGCTGGCAAAACGCATGCGCTGCTGCGCACGTTGCTCAACCACTAGGAGGACCAAGACAAATACCAACAGCAACGACGCGAGTTGTGACGCGGCGTTGGCGTCATCCAGAACCAACCAGGCTTTGTAGATACCGGCAGTGTAGGTTTGAATGCCAAAGTAACTCGAGACCCCGAAGTCTGCCAAGGTTTCCATCAACACCAGCGCCACGCCAGCAGCGATGGCGGGGCGCGCCATGGGCAAGGCAATGGTCAGAATACGGCGCGTCAGCCCAGCGCCTAGCAGGTGTGCAGCCTCAAGTAGGCGGGCCGCACGGGCCAACAAGGCAGCGCGTACCAACAAATAAACATAGGGATACAACGTGAGCGTGAAGACCAGCACGGCCCCCCCCAGACTGCGAACATCGGGCAGCGCGCCCCGGGGCAAGTCTAGGGCGGCTTGCAAACCACGCATCAGTGGGCTGCTGGGTTGGAAAAAATCGGTGTAGGCATAGGCCACGACATACGCGGGCATGGCCATGGGCAGCAACAAGGCCCATGCCAAGATGCGGCGTCCGGGGAAGTCAAAGAGCGTGACCAGCAACGCGCTGTAACACCCCAGCACGGTGACGCCGAGCGCAACGCCAGTACATAGCCACAGCGTGGTCGCGGTGTAATCCGGTAGCACTGTGGCCAGCAGCTGCACAAACAAGTCTGCTGTTGATGCATCCGGCCGAAGCCATGCGGCGAAGATCGCCACGACCGGCAATACCAAGACCGCCGCAGCCAGCGTGAGCAGCGCAGTGGTGAGGCGGTTGACGGGGCGTGCAGACATGAAAGACGGTTATTGAGCCCTGCGGGCGTTGCGGCATTGTAAGATCGCGCCAGCAATTGGCTCGGCAATCCCTAGAATATAGGCCATGTTCCTCAGTATTACTGACCTCAGTGTTCACTATAAAACGTCAGCGGGCGATCGCCGTGGTGTGGCCGTCGACCGGGTTTCGTTTGATCTGCAGGCGGGGGATATTGGCGTGCTGCTGGGGCCGTCAGGGTGTGGCAAAACCTCACTACTGCGGGCTATCGCGGGTCTTGAACCGTTGGCTGCTGGGTTTGTCAGCGTTGCGGGTCGGCGCGTCGCCGATGCCAATGGGGTCATCGACGATGGTCAGCGTCGCATTGGCATGGTGTTTCAAGACTATGCCTTGTTTCCTCACCTGACTGTCGCAGCCAACGTGGCTTATGGTCTGCACCGCTTGCCAGCAACACAACGCACGGCTCGTGTTCAAGAGGTATTGGCGCTTGTCGAGCTACAAGCCAGCGCGGACCAGTATCCGCACCAACTCTCAGGCGGTCAACAGCAGCGGGTCGCGCTGGCAAGAGCGTTGGCGCCAAAGCCCGACCTCTTGCTTTTGGACGAGCCATTTTCGAGCTTAGACGTGGACTTGCGGGAGCGACTGTCCCACGAGCTGAGGTCTATCTTGAAGCGGGCGGGCGCAACCGCGCTGTTGGTTACGCACGACCAACAAGAGGCATTTGCCATGGGTGATCTGATCGGTGTGATGCGCAACGGCCAGTTACACCAGTGGGGCAATGCGTACAGCATCTACCACGAACCCCATACCCGGTTTGTGGCGGAATTCATTGGTGATGGGGTTTTCTTACCTGCAACGGTGCAGGATATGGATGGCGCGCGCATGCTTGAAACGCCGCTGGGTCGCCTACCACTGGATGCCGATAGTGCGCTCCACACCGGCGCGACCTGTGATGTGTTGATGCGAGCCGATGACATCATCCACGTTGATGAGGCACCGACCAAAGCCACGATTTTGCGCAAAGCTTTCAGGGGCGCCGAGTTTCTGTATACCCTGCGCTTAGGCAGTGGTCACGAGGTGTTGGCGTTGGTACCTAGTCACCATGATCACCAAGTGGGTGAGCCCATTGGTATTGAAGCGGTGGTGGATCACGTGGTGGCATTTACATCGCCGCCTAGCGATGTTTGAACCAAGCCAAACCGTCTGATGTGCCGTTTTCGATAGCGCCACGCGCCGGACGGTATTCGCAACCGATCCAGCCGTCCCAGCCTGACTGCACTGACAGTTCATCAATGACGTCAAATAAGTAGGCGTAGTTGATCTCACCGATATCTGGTTCATGGCGCATCGGAACCCCTGCGATCTGCAAGTGGCCGACGCGTCCGGTGGGCAGCCATTTGCGCAGCCCAGCAGCCAAATCACCCTCCATGATTTGGAGGTGATAGAGATCCATTTGTACCTTTAGGTTGGCGGCACCGATGGTCTCAATCACGTCATGTGCTTGGCCTTGGTAGTTCAGAAAATAGCCCGGCATGTCGCGCGTATTGATGGGCTCGATGAGCACGTCACGTCCGTGAGGCGCGGCCTGCTGCGCGGCCCAAGCGATGTTGCGCTGATAGGTTTCAGCGAGTGTGGCATCGCTTTTGTCGGCGGGCTTGATACCCGCCATCACGTGGATGCGCGGGCACTCCAAACGATCTGCGTAGGCGAGTGCCTGTTCAAACGCACGCTTAAATTCATCTTCACGACCCGGTAGACAAGCCAGACCACGCTCACCCGCGTCCCAATCGCCGGGTGGGGCATTGAAGAGCACCTGTTGAAGTCCGTGTGTGAGGAGCTGATCTTTCAGAGCGTCAGCTTCATAGGCGTAAGGAAACAGATATTCGACCGCTTTGAAGCCGTCTTTGGCGGCTGCCTCAAAACGGTTGATGAATGCGTGCTCGTTGTAGAGCATGCTGAGGTTGGCAGCAAATTGGGGCATGTGATGTTGAGTGTATGAATGACAAAAAAGGACTTACCAACGGGCACCAAACGCGTCCCGCAGGCCTTGGATGGCCTCGTCTGAAAGCGGTGTGGCGCGGCAGTTGGTGGCGAGCCATAACTTGGCAGTCTCTTCGAGTTCCTCGAGCACCGCACTGGCCTGTGAGAGTGAGGCGTGCCATACCACTGGACCCAAGCGCTCGAGCAACACGGCGCGAATGGGCTTTTCATCGCGTTGGCTGCGTTGAATCGCGGCGGCCACCTGTGCCGCAACCGTGAGCGCGCCGGGGACGGCATACGGGATCTGCGGGACGTGGCCCACCTTCATCACAAAGTAAGGTGTGATTGGCGGCACGATGTCTTGCGCCGACCAAACGCCTTGAATGCTGAGTTGCACCAAATGGCTTGCATGGGTGTGTATGACACAAGTGGCTGTGGGCTCTGCCGCGTAAATGTGTTGGTGTAAGCGCAGTGTTTTTGAGGCGCGGTCACCACTGATTTGAGTCCCTGATTCGTCAACGTGGGCGAGTGCTTCAGGCTGCAAATCACCCAAGCAGGCGTCAGTCGGGGTGATGAGAAAGCCACCCTCTGGCAGCTTGACGCTGATATTCCCTGCGCTGGCATGCACGTAGCCACGGGCATAGAGCGATTGCCCAATGCGACAAATCTCTGAACGAAGGTTCGCGTGTGTCATGCTGATTTGGGTGTTAGCGCAGCAAAGGCTTTTTGAAAGAAGTCTGGCGTACCGAAGTTGCCCGATTTAAGCGCAACGTGCACGATTTCATCGCCTGCGGCCGCCGCGTTGACACAGGTCCACGGTACACCAGGGTCGATTTGAGGCCCAATGGCCATGCGCGCTACCGCCAACGCTTGCACCACCGCGCCCGACGTCTCACCGCCGGCAACCACGAGTTGTCGCACGCCGCTCTCTATCAAAGAAACTGCGATTCGAGACAAGGCGCTTTCGACCAGTGCACCCGCTGCGGCAACACCCAGTTGCGCTTGTATTTCTCTGACGGCCTCTGGTGCCGCCGTGGCGTAAACCAACACCGGGCCCTTGGGCAAGTGTTGGCGCGCCCAATCGGCGGCCGCGTCGACGGTAGTGGTTCCATTGGCCAAGCCCAAAGGATCAACGGCCAACGCTGGCAAGCCAGCATCGCGCCAAACGGCTACCTGCTGATTGGTGGCAACGGAGCAACTGCCAGAGATCACCGCCTGATAGCCGCTGGGCGGTGGGAGTTGATCCGCGTGATCGCTTGGCGCCAATTGGCCAGTGGCCCGCCAGTTTTGTGGCAAACCAATGGCAACGCCAGAGCCCGCAGTCACGAGCGGCATACCCGCCAACGCAGCGCCCATGGCCATTAGGTCCGTATTTGAGATCGCGTCAACGACTGCGACGCCGTAGCCCTGGTCCTGCAAGTTTTGAAATGCGGCCTTGATGGCATCCGCGCCCTTCGACACCGTGGCGTAATTCACCAGGCCCACGCGCCGTTTGGTTTGAGCCTGCATCACGCGCACCAAATTCGCGTCGGTCATGGGGGTGAGCGGGTGATCCCGCATCCCGCTGTCTGACAGCAACTGCTCGCCAACGAATAAATGCCCATTGAAAATGGTGCGTTGGTTCTCTGGGAAGGCGGGACACACGATGGTGAACCCCTTGCCTTCGCCGTGGATGGCGTCAAGCAATGCATCGGTCACGGGACCAATGTTTCCTGCCGGGGTTGAATCGAACGTCGAGCAATACTTGAAGTAGATCTGCGATACGCCTTGGGCCTTCAGCCACTGATACGCCTTGAGCGATTGAGCCACGGCATCAGTTGCCGGCACAGTCCGTGACTTGAGGGCGACCACGATGGCATCGGCGAAGACCGCATCGGCGGATTCCGGCACGCCGATGGTTTGAACCGTGCGCATACCGGCACGCACCAAGTTGTTTGCGAGGTCAGTGGCACCCGTGAAATCGTCGGCAATACAGCCCAGCAGCGGCGTCGTCATTTTGGCAGCTCGATTCCTGGGAAAATTTTGATGACGGCGGCATCATCTTCACGCCCAAAACCAGCGGTGGAGGCTTGCATGAACATTTGGTGGGCGGTGGCTGACAGGGGCAAGGGGAACTTGGTCGCACGCGCCGTGTCCAGAACCAAGCCGAGGTCTTTGACAAAAATATCAACAGCCGACAGTGGCGTGTAGTCGCCTTTCAGGACGTGTGCCATTCGGTTTTCAAACATCCAGCTGTTACCGGCACTGTGGGTGATGACCTCGTACAAGTCGTCGGCCGCAACGCCTTCGCGCAAACCCAACGCCATGGCTTCAGCCGCAGCCGCGATGTGAACGCCTGCCAATAACTGGTTGATGATCTTGACTTTGCTGCCATTACCGGCCTGATCGCCCAAGCGGTAGACCTTGGCGGCCATCGCTTCCAACACACCATTCAAACACGCATACACCGCAGGCTTGCCCGCAGTCATCATGGTCATCTCACCCGACGCGGCTTTGGCGGCGCCACCGGATATCGGCGCATCAAGATAGCCGATGCCCATGGCTTCTAATCGTTGCTCTAGATTTACGGACCAGTTGGGGTCGACGGTTGAGCACATGACAAAGGTACTGTCGGGTTGCATGCGAGCCGCCATACCGCCTGCACCAAAGAGCAGTTGCTCGGTCTGATCGGCATTGACCAGCACGCTGATGACGATTGGGCATGCATCTGCAACCGACTCTGCACTGTCACATGCCACGCCACCGTCAGCAGTAAACGCAATGACTGCTTCCGGACGAATGTCATACACGTGCACGTTGTAGCCGGCGCGACGCAGCGAGCTGGCCATGCCGGCGCCCATGGCGCCGAGGCCGATAAGTCCAATATTTTGCGGAATCTGGTTTGACATTTAGGAGTCGGGAGTTGTGTTTGAAATAAAGTATAACCAGCGCTTCCCTTGTTTTCTTGTCTGTCTGCCATGGCCACACAAATGCGCTTCGCGCATGTTTTTCACCGACGTCGGGCGCTGTGGCGCGGCGCTCGCGACGCCTTCGGCTCGCCGATGTTGGTATTGCTCGCGGGCATGATTGCCTACGGCTCAGTTGCCCATCAGCACGGCTTTAATGTATGGATCACCAGCCTTGGGAGTGTTTTTATCTTTGCGCTTCCGGGACAGGTTGTGATGCAGGAGATGGTCATCGCCGGCGCACCCATGATTTCGGTTGTACTCGCAGTGCTGCTTACGGCATCGCGTTTTGTCACCATGTCGATTACGCTGATGCCGCAGTTTCAACGTCGCGACCGCGGTCCGGCGCTGTACCTTTGGGTGCATCTGGTGGCTATGACTTCATGGGCCGTCTCCATGCGCAACTTTCCCTCGCTGCCTCCGCGAGACCGGTTGCCGTACTTCGCAGGCTTTGCCACCGCGGTATGGCTGGTGTCTTTCCCTGGGACGTTTGCGGGCTATTGGCTTTCCGAGGAAGTGCCGAATTGGATGGGTTACGGTCTGGCGCTGATCAACCCGTTGTTTTTTCTGATGTCGTTTGTAGAGCTGCGTGCCAAGATGACGCTCATGGCCGTTTTGCTTGGCTTGGTATTGGGGCCCGTTACCTACCTTTGGGATCCGACCAGCAGCTTGTTGGTTAGTGGGTTTTTGGGTGGGACGATCGCCTACTTTGGCGTCAAGCGCTGGGAGCGGCGTTTCTCATGAGTGTCACTACCTCGTTACTGGCCTTGGTTCTGTGCGGACTCGCAACCTATGCATGCCGCGCGCTTGGTGTCTTGCTCTCATCGCGTGTGTCTCAAAGCAGTGCGATTTTCCAATGGGTCTCGTGTGTCACCTACGCGATGATCGCCGCGTTGACCTCACGCATGATTTTTTTACCCAGTGGTGTGTTGGCAAACGTGCCGGTTTGGATGCGCTTGGTCATCTGTGGCATTGCGATTGTCACCATGCACTTTGGTCGTCGTAATGGCATGGTGCTCTCGCTCACCGTTGGCGTCTTGCTGGTCTGCACCTACGCCTACGGGTTTCTATGACAGCGCACAGTTAACGTGCGTCGGCGTTGGCGAAGAAAAGGGATTCCCCCTTAATTTTGTAGGTGTCGATTGCGCTTTGACCCTTGGGTGACGTGATCCAGTCAACAAAAGTTTGCGCATCGGCTGCGTTCACATGCGGGTGTTTCGCGGGGTTGACGACCATCACCCCGTATTGATTGAACAGGCGTTTATCCCCAGAAACCAAGATCTTTAAATCACCCGGATTACCAAAGTTCAGCCACGTTGCGCGGTCGCTCAGAACGTAAGCGTTCATGGCTGACGCCATGTTGAGCGCGGGACCCATTCCGCAACCGCACGCTCGGTAGCCTTTGCCTTGTGCATCCTTGAGGCCTGCCGCATCCCAGTGCCTTAATTCTGCGCTGTGGGTTCCGCTGCGGTCACCCCGGGAAATGAAAGAGGCGTTAACGCTGGCGATTTTTTTGAGTGCCGCGGTTATGTCGTTCCCTGCCACATTTGCAGGATCGGCTTTGGGGCCAATCAATACGAAGTCGTTGTACATGACTGGGTAGCGCTTGACGCTGTAACCCGCTGCTACAAATTTCTCTTCTGCGCTTTGGTTGTGCACAAACAAGACATCCGCGTCACCGCGTTTGGCGATGTCGATCGCCTGGCCCGTGCCTACCGCCGTGACTTTGACGGTGATACCAGTGGCGGCCTGGAATTTTGGCAGTAGGTGCGCGAAGAGGCCCGATTGCTCGGTGGAAGTCGTCGAGGCCATTTGAATGGTTTTGTCTTGCGCCGAGACCGTCAGGGCGGCGCATGCAAGGCTCAGAAGTGATATCGCGCGCGTCAGTTTTGCGAGTTTCATATGGGTGTCAGTGAGCTAAGAAATCGGCTATCTTAGCGCGGCTGACGGGTATGGGCGACGCGATCTCCGCAGGGTAATCACACAGGGTGGAAATCAACGCCTGAGGGAAATCGTCTGGTCCCAAGTCAGGTGCTGGTCTGCCTCGTAGTCAGCAACAACCCAAGCGCGCTGACTGCGCTTGCCAGCATCACTCGCCTCTTCAAAAAACTCGCGTAGGACGCCGATGGACGGCACGTCGAGGCCTACATACGGCTGGTCGATGCAAATGACTTGGGCACCAGAGGCCAAGTTGGCGATCAGGTCTACTTTGCGTCGAGACCCCGTCGACAGCATGAAGAGGCCCTTGTGCTGGTGCTCGGTCAGGCTTAGCGCGCTACACAGGCTCTCGCACAGGTTCTGATTCCATCCGGGCGCGACGCGTACGGCCTGCGCCCATCGCTCAATGGGTGTTTGTTTGTCCGATTCTGCAGTCGCGTAGGGCCAAAAAAATGCAGGTGAGCCGATATGCGTGCCGACGTGGGGCGCGTGTTGACCCGCTAAAAGCATCAGCAGCGTGGTTTTTCCAACGCGTTCGTCACCCGTGACCGCGATCAGGCCGGGTTGTATTTGCGCGTTGAGGGCTTCGAATACAACGGTTTGATCAATGATCAGGCGAACGTTTTCAAGGGTAATCAGTGGCACGGGCAGGGGCGTCGGTTACGTTGGACACGATACCGAAGCATACCGTTACCGTTGAGTCAGGCGATCCATTCGTTAGCCTCGGTGATGTGATGGTGTATTCGTCCCTTGAAGTAGCGGGCTAAGACTGCATCAGTTGCCGCCTTCGCAGCCGCGCGCTCAGGACTGGCTAAGGCGATATCAACGGCCTCACGGCTGGGATAGGTGATCGCCAAAATTAGAGGGATTTCGGGCGCGCCCGTGTCGCGTTCGTTGCTGAAACAGATGCGCACGGCTAAAGCACACGGGAATGCCTGCCACTTAGGCAAAACCTCGCTCAATATGGCGGTGCGGAATTCGGCGGCCTCGCCACTGGTGATCGTCCCTTCGAAAAGGGCAAAGCGGGTGATGGTCATGCTGGCTTTCATTCATGGTTGAGGTCTCGACAGGACCTCAGACTCGTCGAGGGTTGCGCAAAGGTAATACCTTTGGAATAGGTGATTGCACTGAGTTGTTGATCGCAGACCATGACCTATAATTTTTTCGCCATCCGGCAAAAAAAATATCATATGACCAATAAGTTTCAGCCAACCGGCCGAGAGTCATACGATTAACGAGGAGACCGAAATGAAACTACGAGCACTTGCTACAACCGCGCTAGTCGCAGCAATGAGCTTGGGCATGGGTGCCGCGACAGCAGCCACGACCAAGTTGCGTATCCAGACACACTACGCCCCTGAGACGCCCTCAGGCAAGCTAGCCCAACAGTTTTTCAACGACCTGACCACCATGTCAAATGGCGAAATTCAGGTTGAAGCCTTTTTCTCGTCTTCCGTGGTTAAAACGGTTGAGACATTTGACGCCGCAGCCACAGGTATTTTGGACTGCGACATGACGGGTGGCGGTTACCAGACCGGTAAGAACCCTGCCTTTCAGTTCGTGGGCGACATCATGGGCGGCTACGACACGCCTTACCAGCAACTCTCGTGGCTGTACTACGGCGGTGGTTTGGAGGCCGCCCAAAAGCTTTACAACAAGTACGACATGCAGCTGATCGGCTGGTGGGTGTATGGCCAGGAGTCGTTGGCATCGACCAAACCTATTCGAGGTATCAAAGACTTCAAAGATTGGAAGTTCCGCTCACCTCCCGGCTTGGAGACCAAGATCTTTGCAAACCTCGGCGCCAAGCCAATCGTGATGGATTTCACAGAAATCTTTACGGCACTCGAGTCCGGCATCATTGACGGGGCGGATGCGTCAGGCTTGGCCAACAACGTGGGCTTGGGTTTGTATGACATCGCGAAGCACACCAACTACCCTGGCTTCCACTCGATGCCATCGGATCACTTGGCATGTAACAAGGGCGTGTACGACAAGATGTCCAAGTCACACCAGCGTATTTTGAACACCGCAATGGAGGCTTTGGCCCTGCGTACCGCTTTGACTTTCGAGAGGAAGAACACGGAAGCAGCCGCTATGTTGCGTGCCAAAGGTGTGAAGTTGTACAACTGGTCAGATGAAGATCGCGCCACGTTCCGTGCGGCAGCGCTCAAGTCATGGCCTGAGTTTGCATCAACACCAGAAGCGAAAGCGCTGGTTGCCAGCCACACCAAGTACCTAAGAGAGTTGGGATTGGTCAAGTAAGTTGTCTCCTGAGAAAGCCGGGGTTCGCCCCGGCTTTTTTTTAGAGCTTGAGATACTCGACGACCCTATAACAATGCATCCGGAGTCTAGGCCCCATGATTGAACACAAACCGACAGGCCCAATTGACCAAATCACCTATGCGTTCAGTCGCATCACAATTTGGGGTGCTGCTTTTATCGTGGCCATCATGTTCTATGAGGTGGTCATGCGGTATGTCTTTTTTCAGCCCACGCTTTGGGTGAATGAAATGTCACTGTGGGCAGGCGGCATGATTTACGCAACTGCTGGTCTCTATGCGATGCAACAGCGCAGTCACATCCGTATATATGTGCTTTACGACATGGCACCCCAATGGTTGCGCCAGGTGTTTGACGTCATTTCCATGTTGTGCACGAGTATTTTTGTTTTTGCAGTTGTGTGGGGTGGTTTTGGAGAGGCAGTCGCCAAATTCAAGCGCTGGGAGGCCTTTGGTACGGCCTGGGATCCACCTATTCCAGCCACCGATAAACCCCTGTTATTGATTACTTTGTTTTTCCTGGTCTTACAAGGGATTTCAAATCTGATCCGAGATTGGCCCAGCGTCGCGTGGGTTCGAAAGTTGTTTGATGTGATTGCAGGTGTGACCGTGATCGTTCTGGCAGTTTGGGCGCTACCCATGTTATTTCCGCCGGCTGAGGCAGAGTTTGCGGTACCAACGCATTGGCGGATCTTCATCGCCGTTTTGTTGTTAGCGGCGATCTTTTATGCGGTCAAGGGCCTGTGGAAGGACTTCAACGTAACCCCGGAGCCCTACAGCGAGAACCATGACCCGTCAGCCGAGTTCGATTTGCCAGACGCGGTTATGGCGCAACGGCCTGACCAGACCAACGCGCAACGGTAAGCACCCCCAATCAATTACAACCGTATCTGTGACACGGTTTAGGAGTACGTGAACGTGGATATCTCAACCATTTCGATTATTTTGCTTATTGGCATGCTGGTGCTGCTTGCCATCGGTATGCCCTTGGGGTTCGCATCCGGATTTTTGGCGACGGTGGTGTTGGTGTTGAAGTTTGAACCAACCTTGCTGACCGACCCGTTTGTACATGGCTTGAATTTCGCGGAATGGAAAGCAGGCGAGGGTACCCTGACCCGAACCTTTGGCGCTGGCCCATTGAATATTTTGGCACAGCGACTCTACGGCATCATGACAAACTATGTGTTGATCTCGGTACCGCTGTTTATTTTCATGGCGACCTTGCTGGAAAGATCAGGCATCGCGCGTGACATGTACAGCACACTCAGCATTTGGATGAACCGCACCCGGGGTGGTATCGCCGTCGTGACGGCACTCATGGCTGTCGTGATGGCCGCTATGTCCGGCATTATTGGCGGCGAAGTGGTGCTGTTGGGTTTGATCGCGTTGCCGCAAATGCTTCGCTTGGGATATGACCAAAATTTAGCGGTGGGCACCATTTGTGCGTCCGGCTCGCTGGGCACGATGATTCCACCATCGATCGTGTTGATCTTTTTCGGCTTAATCACCGAGACGTCGATTCATGCGCTGTTTCAGGCCTCATTCCTGCCCGGATTCATCATGGCCGGGCTCTACATCATCTACATCCTGATTAGAACCAATTTGAATCCATCGCTGGCACCCTTGCCAGAGCCTTCCCCAGATGATCTAACGGCAGCGGAAAAAATCAAGTTCGGTAAACGCTTGTTGGCGATCGTTGCTTTTATTGCTTCGACCTTGATCGGTGTACGCGCCTTTATCGTTCAAAACTTTGTAACGATTGAGGAATACATGTGGTTCCAGTCGCCCAATTGGTTCACGGTGATGGCGATCATCGCATTGGCGACAGGGTTTTACTTATTGAAAGTCGTGGGCTGGCGCGAGACCCGTGACGCTTGGAATCAGGGTAAGGGACTGCTGCAACCCTTGGCCATCGTGTTCATCGTGCTGGGTTCCATCTACGGCGGTATCACAGGCATCACCGAGGCGGCCGCCATCGGGTCGATTGCGGTGTTGGTACTGATCAAGTTACGCGGTGAGTTCTCGATGCAGTTGGTCAAAGAGGCGTCGATGCGCACCTTTAAATCAACCGGTACCGTCATCTGGGTGACCTTCGGAGCGACAGCGCTCGCGGGTGCGTACACGATCGCTGGTGGCCCCACTTACGTGGCCAATTTGATCATTGGCTATGACTTGCCCACGTTGGGCGTGTTGTTGGTGATGATGGCGATCTTCCTGTTCTTGGGGGCGTTCATGGATTGGACAGGCATCGTGTTGTTGGTCATGCCTGTCTTTATGCCCATCGTCCTTAAGTTGCCGGTTGAAGAGATTGGCGTGTTTGCCCCCTTTGCTACTGACCCAGGTTTTGTTGCGGTTTGGTTCGGTGTGTTGTTCTGCGTGAACATGCAGGTGTCGTTCTTGTCACCGCCATTTGGCCCAGCGGCTTTCTACTTGAAATCGGTCGCGCCCCCTCACATCACGCTGCCGGATATCTTCCGCGGGTTCATGCCCTTTATCTGCATCCAAATTGTGGTGTTGGCGTTGGTGCTGTTCTTCCCCGAGTTGACGATGCTGTTCCGTTAATCGACCGTTATGACGCCTTTTCAAGCGGTGCACTGGGCGGTGACACCCGGTGCAGGGCAGGGTGACGCGGTTGCCTCTATGCCAGATGGGGGAGCACTCCGACTGGCTTTTTTATCGGGAAGCATGGCGCGGGTCACGTGGGTGCGACCTGATGGTTTTCGCGAACCAGCGACCTGGGCCATTGCGCCTACCGCTGGAGAAGATGTTCCGTGGCAGGGTCGGCTGCGTGACAGTTTGGCAGGTTTTAGTCGACCGTCCCTAACCGTCAGAAACTCGAGCGCTACTGACTCAAATTCGGCGCCTTCCCTCGAAACAACCGATTTGCGAGTGACCCTTGCAGCAGGCGTGGCGGGAACACCTCGGCTGATTTGGCAGGCACCGACAACAGGGCAGGTTTACATGGCCGACCGTGCCACCAGTGCCTACCTCGCATCGAAGCGCACCGGCGCCATTCGTCACTGTGTGGTGCGCGATCCCGCTGATCGTTATTTTGGTTTGGGTGATAAGACGGGGCCGCTCAACCTACATGGTCGGCGATTGCGATGTATGGGGCAAGACTCGCTCGGCTACGACCCTCAATCGGGAGATCCGCTCTACAAACACTGGCCGTTTTTAATGCAACGCACGCCAGATGGTTTATGGCTGGGTATCTTCTATGACACCCTGAGCGCGTGCACTTTTGACTTGGGGTGTGAGCACGACAATTACCACGACTTTTTCAGAACCATCGAAATCGACGATGGTGACCTCGACTACTACATCATGGTGGGTGACTCACCAGCGGCGGTACTGCACCAGTTCATGTCGTTGATTGGCGGCACCCATTTGCCACCCAAGTGGAGTGTTGGTTTTGCCCTGACTGCAATGGGTTTGGCAGATGCACCCGATGCGCAACAACAACTCACCGCATTCATAGCGGCCTGTGGCGATAACCGGATGCCGATCTCGGCGTTTCACTATGGGTCGGGCTATTCCTCCCGTGGTAAGCAACGCTATGTCTTCAATTGGAACCGCGATAAGTTTCCAGACCCTGAAGGAATTAACCGCAGTTTCCAAGAGGCGGGTATGCGGTTGGTGGCCAACATCAAGCCGTGCTTACTCGACGATCATCCGGCTTATCAAACGGTGCGAGATGCCGACGGCTTTATCAACAACCGAAGCACAGGGGAACCCGTTGTTGAGCCATTTTGGGATGGCAACGGCGCGTATCTCGATTTCACCAAGCCACAAGCGGTGCAATGGTGGCAGAGCGGCTTACGTCAGCAGATCCTCGAAAAGGGGATTGACAGCGGTTGGAACGACAACAACGAGTATGCTATCCAGTCTGAGGATGCGGTCTCGGATTTGTGGGGTCAGGTGGGGCCGATCCATCGCAGTCGGCCGCTGCACGCGCTGCTCATGACGCGCGCGACATTCGAGGCGCAAACCGCTTACGCGACCGCGACTGGCAGGGACGAAGCGGTCTACACCATCACCCGCGCCGGCCCGCCCGGTTTGCAACGGTACGCGCAAACCTGGTCTGGTGATAACACCACCAGCTGGGAAACCTTAAAGTGGAATATTCGGACCGGGCTACAGATGTGTTTGTCTGGGATGTTCAACGTGGGTCATGACGTAGGGGGCTTCTTCGGCCCGTCGCCAGAGCCTGAGTTGTTGGCGCGATGGGTACAGGCCTGTGCGCTCAATCCACGCATGGTCATGAACTCGTGGAAGCCTGATGGCAAAAACAACTTGCCTTGGATGCACGATTCAGTGACCGACGACATTCGCGCGGCATTGAATCTGCGTTATCAATTAATGCCGTACCTTTGGGCTTGTTTCGAACGTGCCTGTCAGTTCCATCAACCGATTATTCGACCGACGTTTTTCAACTTCCCTCACGATGAGGGGTGTTTCGCTGACTGCGACGATTTCATGTTGGGCGATGATGTGCTGGTTGCACCCGTGGTCGAAAAGGGCGCTCAGACCCGTGCAATCTATTTGCCCAAGCTGCCAGATGGGGGGCAGTGGGTCGATTTTTATGACCGAAGCGTCCATCACGGCGGG
>Ga0102881_1000320_pt1 | contig 18623 bp, 15 predicted proteins | sample Colrivmeta1549B3_FD_78189 | JGI IMG/M metagenome (GOLD analysis project Ga0102881, IMG submission 78189) | Estuarine microbial communities from the Columbia River estuary - metaG 1549B-3 | ecosystem: Environmental > Aquatic > Marine > Intertidal zone > Estuary | place: USA: Columbia River...
AAGAGCGTGATCGTTTAGTTAGTGAAGCTGGTGCATTTTACGATAAGCTTGCATCGCAAAAGGCCGACTTTGAGGCCATTGAAAAGCTTTTGGCTGATGTGCGCTTAGATAACGCCAGTTTAACATTAGAGCGCGGCGATCTAGAGCGAGCCATGCAGGACCGTGCGATTGAGGTTGCACAATTCGAAGTGTCTGAGCAGTTGCTGCGTTCACAATATGAAATTAGCCAGGCGCTGGTCATCGCGCTGCAGGATGATTTGGCAGCCGAACGACGAGCCGGAGAGGAGAGGATGGCAGAGTTCCATCATGAACTCTCCGAGCGCAACCGCAGCCTTCAGGGCGCTAAGAAGATAATTAGCGAGGCCGCCGAGTTTTTAACATCCTCGATTATCTTAGCAATCAGACCTTCAGCTCGCCGCCATTTAAGAGCTATGCGCCACGAACTGGATGAATGGCCGAGCCTCAATTTACCTTACCTCACTGCCGAATATCAGTCCGACAGTTATACAACATTATCTCACAACACCGAACCACGGGATATAAACATGAGCATCTTTGACGTGGATATGCGCGACCCTTATCATCGAGCGGAGTCTCTAGCCAATCTCTGCGCTTTTGCTGACCTCGATTTCGTCCGCTGCGCCTTCGTTACCATACTGGGACGACAACCCGATCCAGAAGGTGAGGCCTATTACTTGGCGCGACTGCGCTCCGGGGTCGCAAAATTGTCCATCCTGCGCCAACTGCGCAACTCGCAGGAGGGACGTAATCACGACCCTGGAATTGCAGGTTTGGATCGCGCTCTGCGTCGTCATCGAAACGCGTCTCGGCCATTTTTTGGCCTTCTAATCCGGTGGGTTACCCGTCGCGAGGGCGATAGCATAGTTCAGCGTCCACTGCGTGCATTGGAGAACCAGCAGGCTTTGGAGGCAAGACGTGCAGCCCTTCGGTTCCTGCACATTAACCATCTGCTACATGAGTTAGATGGTTCGATCGACTCGCTCCACCATAATGTCCAGCAACTTCAGCTGAGGGGTGGCAGTTCTTCAATCAATATCAGTCAAAAAATTGCTGCGGATAGCAGCGACTGGCGCTCGAGTTTAACCGCGGCCATTAAGTCCTAATTGGAGCCAAAAAACAAAATGCGTATTGTTATCGACATGCAAGGTGCCCAAGGAGCAAGCCGCGATCGCGGGATTGGCCGCTATACACGCTCAATGGTGCGTGAGTTTCTTCGGCATTCTGCCAATCACGACGTGTTTTTGCTATTTAATGGGATGCTGCCGGGTCAGCAGGAACTCTGTGATGAGTTTCATGGGGACTTCAAGCTCGGGAACCAAAGGGTATGGTTTGCGCAATCTCCTTTTAATAACCTCGACCCAGCTAATGCCGCTCGTCGAGAGTTAGCGGAAATTGTCTGGGAGACAACAGTCAGATCGTTGCAGCCCGATTGGGTGTTGCTGACCAGCATTTTCGAAGGGCTGGGCGACGATGCCGTAGCTCTCGTTCCAGCCGACCGTGATTTTAGAGTGGCGATAATTTTATATGACCTCATTCCTCTTCTGTATCATGAAAACTACTTAAACTCAGAAGCTCATAAGCATCATTATACTCGCCAACTTAGATTTTTGTCCCAGTGTGATTTGCTGATGGCTATTTCCGACACGAGCGCTGAAGATGCGCGTCGTTTGATAAAATTTCCAGCTCGCCATATTGTTACAATAGGTGCTGCAATCGATAAAGACTTTGGCTCCGCAGTTCCGATCGAGGCAGATCTACCTACCCAATTGAACCGCCCCTTCCTGCTTTATGTTAGTGGGGGCGACATTCGCAAGAACCATAAAAACCTGATTGCAGCCTTCGCCGGGATCGAGAAAGCCTTTCGCAGCAATTACCAGCTGGTTATCGCCGGCAGTTTTCCCGCCACAACATTAAACGATTTCCAGCAATACGCCTGCGACGCGGGACTTGCAGATGACGAGATTGTATTTGCGGTCAATATTGATGACCAGCAGCTTCGTCGGCTTTATGCTGAATGCCACTCCAGTGTCTTTCCAAGTTGGTATGAGGGTTTTGGCTTGCCTGTCCTTGAAGCTATGGCCTTCGGAAAGGCTGTAGTTGGATCGGACTGCTCGAGCATACCCGATATTATTAGAGATCCTGAGGCCTTGTTTGATCCGCATGATGAAGTAGAAATTCGAAAGGCCCTAGTCCGGCTGCTAGGCGATCAAGAATTTCGAAGCAAATTGGAGCGTCAAGCGAGGAAGACTATTGCGCGGCATACTTGGCGCGAAGTTGCTCAGCGTACTTTAGAAGCGTTAGGGTCAGCGAACTGTGAGCGACACGACCCAGTCAAGTCGGCAGCGGCGGAGGCGATTGCTGCGATCCGCTCTAGCGCTATCCTCGATCAGATTTCCCCTGAACAGGTGGGGAGCATACTGGCAAGGACCTTTCGTCCGGATCCGCGACGTCAGCTATTGCTAGACATCTCGGAGTTAATACATCGGGATGCGGGCACTGGTATTCAGCGGGTCGTGCGGGCGGTACTTCGTAGTCTAATGGCAAATGTTCCAGAAGGCTGGAGCATCGAGCCCGTCTACGCCCTCCCAGGCGCAACTGGATTTCGCTATGCTCGAGCCTTTACAGATCGGCTCAACGGACTGAGTTCTCCTTGGCATTCAGACAACTCGGTGGAAATCTGGCCGGGAGATGTATTCTGCGCACTTGACCTAAACCATGGAGTTCTCCTCGCCCAGCAGGGGCTACTCGCTGATTGGCGCCGCCAAGGCGTTGCCGTGTGGACGGTGGTCTATGATATCCTACCGCTGCAATTCCCACACTTTTTCTCCCCCGGCCTCGATGCTCTGCATGCAGCGTGGCTTCGCTGTCTTGCTGGCTTCGACGGTGCGTTATGCATTTCCCGTTCAGTGGCCTATGATCTCAGGGCTTGGATCGCTAGCGACCAGATTCCCGCATCGAAACACTTTAGGATTGAATGGTTCCACCTTGGCGCGGATATTGAAGAAACTGCTCCCAGTAAGGGGCTGCCAAAAGATGCGTCCGAATTATTGGGCCATATCGCAAAGCGTCCATCGGTATTAATGGTTGGAACAGTTGAGCCTCGGAAGGGGCATCGTCAAGCCCTAGATGCGTTCGATCGCCTGTGGAAGGCAGGGATCGACGTGAATTGCGTTATTGTCGGAAAAGAAGGATGGGATGTCGAGGGGCTGGCAGATCGTTTGCGTCGCCATACGGAGGTCGGGAAGCGCTTGTTCTGGTTAAGCGGAGCGAGCGACGAATTCCTCGATAAAGTCTATAACTCTAGCGATCTTCTGCTTGCTGCGTCCGAAGGTGAGGGTTTCGGATTGCCCTTGATCGAGGCGGCCCAGAAGGGAATTTCTCTTCTTGTCCGAGACATTCCTGTGTTTCGCGAGGTCGCGGGCGACGCCGCTGACTACTTTGCCAATAGCACCGATGCAACGGTACTAGCAGAGGCGTTGGGCACTTGGGTGAAACGGAGAGGTAAGGAAGCAACAAAAAATTCTAATTCCATGAAGTGGCTAACTTGGGATCAGAGCGCCAGTCAATTTTTCAATAAGATGATAAATTGAGCTACCTACTCATTTAATTTGTATAACACATTTCAGATAAGCGGCCCTAAAGGCGATCTCAGATTAAATATTTGAAGAGGAATCAATGAAAAACGCTATTGTAACGGGAATTTCTGGTCAAGACGGGGCATATCTAGCGGAGCTTCTTCTGGCGAAGGGGTATCGTGTATTTGGCACTTATCGTCGCACCAGCTCAGTAAATTTCTGGCGGATCGAAGAGCTAGGGATCGCCGCCCATCCCAATCTTGAACTTGTCGAATACGACCTTACCGATCTGTCCAGTTCAATCCGCCTCCTGCAGAGCACTGGTGCGACCGAAGTCTACAACCTAGCTGCCCAGAGCTTTGTTGGGGTTTCATTTGACCAGCCGGTGACTACGGCAGAAATAACTGGGATTGGCGCCCTCAACCTCCTAGAGGCTATAAGGATCGTTAATCCAAAAATACGCTTCTACCAGGCGAGCACTTCGGAAATGTTTGGCAAGGTTCAGGCTATTCCGCAGACTGAAGACACTCCATTTTGGCCGCGTAGTCCTTATGGTGTAGCCAAGCTTTATGCCCACTGGATGACGGTCAATTATAGAGAAAGCTACGGTATATTTGGATCTAGCGGCATCCTCTTTAATCATGAGAGTCCGCTGCGCGGCCGCGAATTCGTGACAAGGAAGATCACCGACAGTGTCGCCAAAATCTGCCTTAAAAAGCTGGATTGCCTCGAGTTGGGTAATATAGATGCAAAGCGTGATTGGGGCTTCGCGCGTGATTATGTTGACGGCATGTGGCGGATGCTCCAGGCAGACGAGCCTGACACCTTCGTGCTGGCCACAAACCGCACTGAAACAGTGCGCGATTTCGTTAGCATGGCATTCCGTGCGGCCGGAATCAATTTAGAATTCTCGGGTTCAGACGAGCAGGAGGTCGCTGTGGATACGGCCACTGGTAAGGTGGTGATGAAGGTTAATCCCCGCTTCTATCGTCCGGCCGAAGTCGACCTACTTATAGGAGATCCGGGGAAAGCAAAGTCTAAACTTGGCTGGGCGCCGACGACGACTTTGGAAGAATTGTGCAAGATGATGGTAGAGGCAGACCTTCGTCGCAATCAAGCTGGATTTTCTTTTTAATGCCTTCTCCATTTCAATTTTCCGCTAAGACGAGGCTATAAGTCTGGGATGGCACGCGTTTTGATAACTGGGATAACGGGTTTCACTGGGCACTATGTAGCTCAGGCCTTATATGCTCGCGGACATGACGTCATTGGCATGGTTCGTTATGGTGATCAGGCAGCTGTGACCGAAGGAATTTCTTATATTTTTGGTGAACTAGCCGATCTCAGCAGTCTGAGGAAATTGATCAATGAGGCAAGGCCTGACCGTGTCATCCACCTAGCCGCAATCTCGTTCGTGGCGCATGGCGATGCAAACGCTGTCTACCAAGCTAACCTGATTGGTACGCTGAACCTCTTACAAATTCTGGCGGAAGGGCCGTGGGGCAGAGAAGGAGTTCTGCTAGCTAGTAGCGCCAACGTATATGGAGCTCAGGGCGGCGAGCTAAGCGAATTATCGGTGCCAATGCCGGCAAACCATTATGGGGTAAGCAAGCTAGCAATGGAGCATGTCGCTCGCATTATGGGCAATGTTCTTCCGATAATAGTTGCCAGGCCGTTTAATTATACCGGTGTTGGCCAATCGTCCAAGTTCATTATTCCCAAGCTGATTGACCATGCCCAGCGAGGTGCAACGGAAATCGAGCTGGGCAACATCGACGTGGCTCGGGACTTTTCTGATGTACGTACCGTTGCGGAATGTTATGCTCGCCTGCTTGATTGCCCTGCAGCAGTGGGCCATACCTTTAACATATGTAGCGGCGATAGCTTATCGCTTCGTGAAGTAATTGCTTTAATTGAAGAGCAGGCAGGACTGCGCTTTAACGTTTGCACCAATCCGGCCTTGCTGCGCGATGGGGAGATCATGGACCTTTACGGTTGTCGCGCACGGCTGGACGCCGCGATCGGACCGATCGCCATGCCCGACTTTCGTGAGACACTACGGTGGATGCTCGAGTACTAATTTGATCCAGGTCTCCCTCTCTGTTGATGCTCTTTCTGCCAACCTCAGCGGAATTGGCCGCTATTGCTGGGAGCTTGCTCGTGGATTGGGCAACGATGAACGCGTGGATCGCCTCCGGTATTTTGTAGGCCGAGCTTGGGTTAAAGATCCAGAAAGTCTCTTACAGGAGGGTTGTAAACTGCGAGGCAATAGAAGCTGGCGCGGTGCTACCTCTCATTGGTGGAACCGAAGACAGCTTGCGCAATCTATTGTTCATGCGCCCAACTACTTCCTACCTGATTGGGCTGAGTGCGGCATTTCTACGATCCACGATCTTTCGGTGTTCAAATATCCCAACACGCATCCACTTGAGAGAATTAAGGTGTTCGAGGCGGGTTTCTCTTCCACAATGGCTCGCGCTACTTTGATCCTGACTGACTGCGAATGGATGCGCCAGGAAGTTATGGAATACACAGGCTTGGGACCGCATAGGGTCGTTGCCGTACCGCTTGGCGTGGGTCCTGAGTTTCACCCGCGCAGCACAGATGCGCTGACAGAGTTTACCTCAAGGCATGGTCTTACGCCAGGTCAATACGGACTGTGTGTATCAACTATGGAGCCGCGCAAACGGATCGGCAGCCTAATAGCAGCTTGGCGTATGCTGCCAGCAAGCCTGCGCGCTTTTTATCCCCTGGTGCTCGCTGGCGGGGCCGGTTGGCACAATGAAAGGCTGATGGTTGAAATCGCGCGTGGTCGGTCTGAGGGCTGGCTTCGATACCTAGGTTATGTCAATAAAACCGACCTTCCGCTGCTCTACGCTGGCGCGCGATTATTCGCATACCCTTCTCAGTATGAAGGGTTTGGCCTCCCGCCCCTCGAGGCAATGGCCAGCGGAGTTCCAGCCGTCGTCGCACGCGGCACGTGCTTGGAAGAGACCGCAGGACCTGCTGCGGTGCTTATAGATCCGGACGATGTTGTTGGGTTCACCAATTTACTAGAACAGCTTTTGACTGATGACCAGCAACATGCACGTTTATCGTCGTTTGGGATACAGCATGCTTTGCAATTTAGTTGGAAGCGTTGTATTTCAGGGACCGTAGACGCGTACCAAAAAGTATTACAAGGACATATTTGACGTGAATAGTAACCAAAAAGATTCCTATCTTAGGTTGAAGAAATCAACAGTTGCTCTGTTAGCTATCTTTTTCGGGCTCTCGGCTTGTGCAGCTCCCTCCGCTGGGCCATCTGCAGCACGTGTTATGAATTCTCCCGCACTCGGTAATTTGGCTTCAGCCAATGTTAGGGTGATCGATCTAACCGATGCGGCCATCCAACGTGCAGAGAGCCTGCACCGGAAGGAGAGCCTCCTTGATCAACTTGGTGATGTTGCACCTTATAGTACGATCATTGGTCGGGGAGATGTACTGGCAGTTTCAATCTGGGAGGCGCCACCTGCAGTCCTTTATGGAGTAACGTCTGATATCGGTACCGGCACCGCGACCCGCGCGCCGGGCATTCCCGAACAGGTAGTTGACACTAGCGGACAGATATCAGTGCCTTTCGTCGGTAGTGTGAACGCCGCGGGCCGCTCACCGTCCCAAATCGCTGCCGAAATTGAAACAAGGCTGCGGGGTAAAGCGCACATGCCACAGGTGGTTGTTCGCCGGACCGAGAATTCGACGGCCAACGTCACCGTTGTCGGCGACGTAACGACTAGCGGCCGGATGCCGCTGACGCCGAAAGGGGAGCGCTTGCTCGACGCACTGGCGAGCGCTGGCGGCACTAGACAGCCAATTGGCAAAGTCATGGTCCAAATTACGCGAGGCTCAGAAGTGGCTTCCGCATCATTGGAAACTGTAATACGTGATCCGCGGCAAAATGTTAGACTTGCTGCCGATGATGTCATTACCCTGCTGTTTCAGCCTTACAGCTTCACTGCTTTGGGCGCAGTTGGCAGCAATGCCGAAATTTCATTTGAAGGTACAGGGCTCACCCTAGCGCAGGCGCTTGGCAGGATCGGCGGGTTGCAAGACCAAAGGTCCGATCCTAAGGGCGTTTTCATATTCCGCATGGAATACGCTGAGGCAGTTGATAGAAATGGCAGCATGTCCTCAACCAGTAATGAAGTCGCTATGGTGCCTGTGATATATCGGGCTGACATGAAAGACCCCGCAACGCTGTTCCTAGCCCAACGATTTGAAATCCGGAACCGTGACGTTCTCTTTGTCTCGAATTCACCGACAACTGATTTCCAGAAGTTCCTAGGGCTCTTGTCGCAGGCGGCCTTCTCGCTCACTGGGATCAACGCTGTGGTTAATTAGATTAAAATGGGTGCGCTCGGAAACTTTGGGCAATCACATGAATACAATAAACCGGCCTCGCTGAGTCCTAATTGACACTGCCTAGCGCGAGCTAAGCTTTTTAACGATATTTAAAACGTTGATCATTTAAGAGGATGGGGTAGTTCAGAACAGTACGCAGCATCATAAAGTTAGCCCCCTACTACAGCAAAAGCGGGAAGAAAATTTTTCAGATTATTTGTGGGTCCGGAATGAAAAAAAATACCCTTGATGAAATAGCTATGGTTAGGCGCGGTCAAGAAGTGATAAAGCTTGAAACCCAAGCGCTCAATCTTCTCGCCGCTAATCTTGATAACAACTTTGCCTTTGCTGCTAGTCTGATTCTCAAAGGCGCACGCCAACTCGTTGTGACCGGCCTTGGCAAATCCGGACACATTGCCCGTAAGATTGCAGCGACATTTGCCGCAACGGGGACACCCGCCATCTTTCTGCACCCAAGCGAGGCTGCGCATGGCGATATGGGTATGATCGCCAAAGGGGATGTGCTGCTCGTTCTGTCAAACTCCGGCAACACGCCTGAATTGCAGCCCGTGATGAAATACGCCCAGAAGCTGGGAGTTCCAATCATTGGCATAGCATCGGGTCGAACGTCTAAGGTTATTAAAGATGCCGATATTGCGCTTCTTCTGCCCGATGTTAAAGAAGCCTGCCCTTGGAATATTGCGCCGACCACGTCCACAACGATGCAGCTCGCCCTTGGCGATGCGCTGGCCATGACAGTTATGGAAATGCGCTACGTGACGCGGAGGGATCTGCACAACCTCCACCCCGCTGGTATGATTGGCCTTGCAATGACGCAGGTGCGGGAGATCATGGCGACTGATCCGGATCGACTGCCTTTGGTAAGCCAACAAGCTGCTATGCCGGAAACACTTTCAGTCATGACATCGGGCTGTTTTGGGGTGGCGGGGGTATTGGATGCCTCCGGCGCGCTCATCGGCGTAATCACCGACGGCGATTTGCGCCGCCACTTCGGCGTTTTGGAGACAGCCCTTGCCCGTGAAGTTATGACCGCGGCCCCTAAAGTTATCTCCGCGTTCATGTCCGCCGAAGAGGCTTTAATCCTGCTAAATGACAATAAGATTAGCGCAGCTTTTGTGGTAGAGGACCCATTGGCTGGTCCGCAGAAGCCGCTGGGCGTTATCCATATTCACGATCTCTTGCGCCTTGGGCTGAATTGAGCCTGCAGCCATGGCATCCGATTTCGCCATCATCATCCCGGCACGCTTCGCATCTCAGCGCTTCCCCGGCAAACCACTCGCAGCATTGCGAGGGGCAGACGGACAGGTTCGCAGCCTGATCCAAAGGTCATGGGATGCCGCGCAGGCCATTGCAGGCTCTGCGCGCACATGGGTCGCAACCGACGACGCGCGCATTGCCGACGCCGTTCAAAGTTTTGGCGGACAGGTCGTCCTGACACCGGACACCTGCCGCAACGGCACGGAACGCTGTGCCGCGGCTCTCGATGTCTTGGGAGATATTGCCCCCATTATCGTCAACCTTCAAGGCGACGCGCCACTGACGCCGGATTTCGTTGTGCGCGATCTGGTGACGGCGCTTGAGGCAGACGCGGACGCGGTGATGACGACGCCAGCCGTCCGCTGTTCAGAGACACTCTACCACCATCTTGTCGCCGATCAGAAACAGGGCCGAGTGGGCGGAACGACGATTGTTTTCAATTCGGCGCTGACCGCACTTTACTTCTCAAAGCGGGTTATTCCCTATATGTCCGAAACTGTCGTCGATGCCCATCGGCACGTCCACTTACATCTGGGCGCCTACGCCTATCGCCCAGATGCGCTAAGGGCCTATGCCGCCACGCCCCCCTCGTCCATCGAACAGCTTGAGGGTCTGGAGCAGTTGCGTTTCCTTGAAGCCGGGCAGCGCATTCGGGTTGTCCCGTTTGACCCCATTGGGTGGGACTGTATCGAGCTCAATAATCCCGAAGACATTCCCGCAATAGAAGAGGTTTTGCGGCAGCGCGGAATGCGCTAGGGTCATTTTATGAGCATATCGAGCGTCACACTGGCCGGCGGCCTTACCTTTGCAAATGATCGGCCGTTGACGCTGATTGGTGGCATGAACGTCATAGAAGACAGAGACACGCTCTTGCGCGTGGCGGAACATATGCGGGAAGTGACCCGAAAGCTCGGCGTTGGCTATGTCTTCAAGGCGAGCTTTGACAAGGCAAATCGATCCTCCATCCACTCCTACCGCGGGCCGGGCCTCGACGAGGGACTGCGCCTGCTGGAAGAGGTGAAGCGGCAGTTTGGGGTGCCTATCCTGACCGATGTACATGAGCCGGATCAGGCGGCGTCGGTGGCAGAGATTGCCGACATCATTCAGCTTCCGGCCTTTCTTGCCCGCCAGACCGATCTGGTGGTGGCGATGGCGCGCACTGGCGCCGTCATCAACATTAAAAAGCCCCAGTTTCTCGCCCCCCTGGAGATGCGGCACGTCATCACCAAGTGCCGTGAAATTGGCAATGAGAACATCCTTCTTTGCGAGCGCGGATCCAGCTTCGGCTATAATAATCTAGTCGTCGATATGCTTGGCCTTGACGTCATGAAGCCCATGGCGCCCGTCATTTTTGATGTGACCCACGCACTGCAAATGCCAGGTGGTCAGGGAGACAGTGCAGATGGCAGGGGAGATCAGGTCGACACCCTGGCAAGAGCGGGCGTTGCAGTCGGCATTGCCGGGCTGTTTCTGGAGGCGCATCCAGACCCAGCGCGCGCCAAATGCGATGGCCGCTGCGCGCTGCCATTAGCAAATCTTGAGGCGTTTTTGCGTCCCCTTTTGGCGATTGACGCCATTGTGAAGGGGTGACGCCTGCAGTGTCCCGCGGCACTTCTCCGTTTCTGCGCGTGCCTCCATTTCCGGGCCACAGGGGGACGCCCTTGACGCAAGTTGGCGGCAGCGATGTTGACGCCAAGGCAGTGATGGCGGCAATTTGTGCCGCGCGGGTTGGCGGCACTTTTTGGGGCGCTCAGCCTGACGTGGCCGACGACGTCATCCTACTTGCGCCAGACACCGAAGATCAGCTTCGGGCTATGCTGGCGCTCTTGGGCAGGGGGCAGGCAGGCGCCGCCCTAGCGCCGGCTATGCGGCTCCCCAGCCAATGCCAGAGGCTTCCTGCCGATTGCGATCCCTGGCATTTGGCTTCAGCCGCCCGTGAAATCTGGGCGGGGGCGGATCAGGAGATTGCGCTGATTGCCCGCCTGAACGGCACCCCCTTGCGTCTCTTTGGGGGTGGCCGCTTTGCCGGATGCGACGGCGCCCCCGAAGCGGCACTGGCCGACGCTGTGGCCCGCTGGCGTTACACAAGCCCCTTTACGGGAGAGGATTGGAGCCCGTTGGATGCCATTGCGCAACTCTTCGATTGGCGGCGGCTCATTGACGCCAATCGGCGGATTGATGCAGTATATGGTGTAGCGCGCTGGAAGCGCGTCACACTTGACACAATGCTTTGGAATGGATCTTCCCCCGTCCGCCACGCCCGCAGGTTTCGGCCTGCCAGTGGCATCGGTCAACATCATGTTGCCTGGAAATCCAGAACATCTCCTAAGCTACTTGCAAGGCTGGCCGAAAGGGGCGTGCGCCTGAGTGAGTTAGAGGATGGCTTCATTCGGTCCGTTGGCTTGGGAGCAAATTGCGTGCCGCCTCTCTCGGCAATTTTAGATTTGACGGGGATTTATTTTGATCCAGGCCAGCAAAGCGATTTAGAGATAATATTACAAACCGATAACTTCGACGAGAAATTGTGTCGCCGTGCCGCGGCTTTAAAAAGCCGCCTCGTTGACGCCAACATCAGCAAATACGGGCAACTTCGAAGCGAAGTAAAGCGCGCGGTGAATGGCCGATATACAGTGCTGGTGGCGGGGCAGGTGGAGGATGACCGTTCAATCCTCACGGGGGGTTCTGGGGCGACAAATTTAGAACTTTTGACGCGCGCTCGGGCGTGCGAGCCTCGCGCCCACATCATCTACAAGCCGCATCCCGATGTGGTCGCGGGGCACCGCAAGGGCCATGTAGAAACCGCCGCCGCGCTGCGCTTCGCCGACGAAATTCAGCGGGACGCATCGATCACCGCGCTCATTGATGCCGTTGACGGCGTCCATGTGATTACGTCGCTTGCCGGCTTTGAAGCCCTATTGCGCGGCAAGGCTGTCACGACCCACGGCGTGCCCTTTTACGCCGGCCTGGGACTGACCAAGGATTTGGGCGATGTGCCGTCGCGTCGCACGCGTCGTCTGTCGCTCGATGAACTCGTGGCGGGCAGTTTGCTCATCTATCCGCGATACATCGATCCCGTGACACGCCTGCCCTGCCCCGCTGAATTGCTCGTGGAGCGGATGGTGCGGGGGGAGGCAAATATATTAACCCCGCTTATTACCTTGCGACAGTGGCAGGGGCGCTTGCGTTCGCTTCTGCGCGCGCTTACTGAGAGACCCTAATGTCAAGTCTTGCCTCCATAAAAGAGTCGGCGGAACGCCGAGAATTTTTATTCCTGCAAGGCCCCCCGGGGCCTTTCTTTAGGCTGTTGGCGAACAGGCTGGCGGAACGTGGGGCGTCCATCCGCCGCATCAACTTTTCTGGCGGCGACAGGCACGACTGGACCGGTGACTGCGTCAATTATAGGGGATTGATGAGCCGCTGGCCGTTGTTCCTTAATCGCATTTTGCTCGATTGGGGCATAACCGACCTCGTCTTGTTTGGAGATTGCCGCCCTGTGCACAAGGCTGCGATCCGATTGGCCCAGCTTCGCGGAATTCACGTCCACGTCTTTGAGGAGGGCTATATTCGGCCCGATTGGATGACTTTGGAGCGGGATGGCGTGAATGGCCACTCCCTTATTGTGCGTGATCCAGAGGCTATCTTAGCCATGGCAGCGCCATTGCCACCCGTACCAAATCTCCCGACAATTACCGCAGACTTTAAGCGGCGCGCCCGCGACAGCTATTGGCACTATCACCACGTGTTTTTTGGAAAATTGGGCTTCCCCTTTTACCGCACGCATCGGCAGGGGTCTCTGTTCCTAGATGCATTCGGGTGGCTGCTAAAATTCGCCCGCAAGGCGGGGCGCGACGCTCAGGCCAAACAGACGGTCAAGTGCATTGAGGGCCGAGACTTTTTCCTATTCCCGCTCCAGTTAACGGGAGACTATCAGATCCGCGCCCACTCGCCATTTGTAACGATGGCGACCGCCATGAAATATGTGCTTGAGAGTTTCGCGCGCCATGCACCCCCCAATGCAAGCTTACTTGTCAAGGAGCACCCCCTCGACAGCGGATATCTAAACTGGCGCCGGGCGATCATGGCCAAGGCGCGCAAGCTGGGTGTGGAGGGTCGGGTGCTTCACATCGCTGGCGGCGACCTTGAGGCACTTGCTGAGGCATCGCTTGGCATGGTGTGCGTAAACAGCACGTCGGGAACCCTTGCCCTGGCCCTTGGAAAACCCGTCGCAGTGCTTGGTGACGCCGTCTATGACGTTCCAGGGGTGACGCACCAAGGCGGCTTGGACAAATTCTGGTCCCAACCCGAGGCGCCTGACGCGCGCCTTTACGATGCCTTCAGACGCATGCTTCATGCGAAGTACTTGGTCCGCGGGGGCTTGGCCAGCAAATCGGGTGTCGAGACGCTTGTCGAGACTAGTGCCGAGCGACTGCTTGCCGACCCGACGTCGCACGCGACTGAAAACCAAAGCCCTGTGAAGCGCCGCCCTAGTCTGAGCCGCGTTGCGTGACCCGCTGCGCTCCCTAATAAGGGAAGCTTTAGCTTGTAATGCGTGTGGAAGTTGGACAAATGCACTAACGCCCGATGGGCGGTGCAACGTACCAGGAATGTACTACCCCTAAACATGCCGCGTCAGCGCCCTTTCCTTATTGATGTCAGTCGCCTGATCTGGCGCGCCTGGACACGGCGCCTGCCAACTGGGATTGATCGTGTATGCCTCGCATATCTGGAGCATTATGCCCCACGTTCTCATGCCCTCATTCAAATGGGAGGCCTGCGCATTGTTCTCAATGCCAAGGCGAGCGACGCCCTATTCCAGTTGCTGCTTCGCGGCGGGCCGCGCATCAGGACAAATTTGATAACCACCCTTGCGCAAACGGGCTGGCAGAGGGAGAAGGAGGTCCGGGGTAAAATCTACCTGAATGTTGGGCACACCGGCCTTGACGCTAAAAGCCTGCCAAGTTGGCTGAAGCGGAACAATCTTCGGCCCGTCTTTCTCGTCCACGACCTCATTCCAATCACCCACCCACAATATTGCCGGGGGGGAGAGGCTGGCCGCCATTCAGGGCGGATGCGACACCTGCTCGAGAGCGCGGAGGGGGTCATTGCCAATTCGCAAGACACACTTGATCAGCTTTGCCAGTTCGCAACCAGCCAGAGCCTGCCGCCCCCCAAGCAGAAAATTGTCGCGTTACTTGGCACCGAGGCACAGCAGATAGCGGCCACGTCTGCGGACTGCCCCGCCCGGCCATATTTTGTCGTGATTGGCACCATTGAGGCCCGAAAAAACCACCTATTGCTGCTCAAAATCTGGCAGCGTCTTGTCCAAGACTGGGGAGAAAAGGCTCCCACGTTGCTGCTGATCGGCCAACGGGGCTGGGAAATCGATGAAGTCGCCCAAATCTTGGATCGGGATCTGAGCCTGCAGGGGCATGTCATCGAATTGGGCCGGTGCAGCGACAGTCAGATGGCTGGCCTTCTCGCAGGGGCACGAGCCTTACTGATGCCGAGCTTTGCGGAAGGCTTTGGCATCCCCGTGATCGAGGCGTTGCAATCTGGCACCCCTGTGATTGCATCGGATCTGGGCGTGTTTCGTGAGGTGGCGGGGGACATTCCCCTGTATCTGAGCCCCGATGATCCAGCAGCTTGGACGCAGGCGATATTAAGCTATTCAGCGGGGTCGGAAGATCGGCGGCGGCAGGTCTCGTTGATTGCCAATTATGCTGCACCCAATTGGGAAGATCACTTCCGGCGCGTCGATAGCTGGCTGGAGGGCATCTCACAAAACAGCCGTTAGAATAGCGACACATGTGGCCCGCGCGCCACCAGGCCGGGACGTTGATCGCACACCGAGTAGGGCGCGCCATCCATCCAGCCGGCCCAGCCCCCAGCCTCCGTCAGAATTAGCGCCCCCGGCGCGTGGTCCCAAGGCAGGCTGCGCCAAAACAAGGCAAAATCCTGCGTGCCATCAATGCACCGCGTGTAGTCCACGCCTGCGCACATTAAGCCGGGCAACGCCAAATCGACATTTTCCCGTATTTTATCAATCAACTGTCGCTGGCTTTCATTGGCATAGCGGGTCGGGAATGCGCCAATGAGCCCAGACTGCCCAGAGGGCTGCGCGCGGACAGGGGAGCCATTGCAAAAGGCCCCTCGGCCACGCTCTGCCACATAGAACAGCCCGTGTGCGGGTTGGAAAATCCATCCGGCCTCCACCACGCCACCTTGCAGCAGGGCAACCATGACTGCGAAGTGGGGGCTTCCGGCCACGAAATTGCCTGTCCCGTCCAGGGGGTCGACCAGCCAAACACACCCCCGGTCAAGCCCGTCAAGGAGACCCGGGTCCGCTGAAACGGCCTCCTCCCCGACGACGCGCGAGCCGGGGATCAGGCCCGCCAATGCCTCTGTAAGGCGCGCCTCGGCTTCGTGATCCGCGATTGTGACCAAGTCACCCGGCGTCTTCTCGTTAATTTGTTCCCGCAACAAATGCCGCCGGCGAGGCATAATCTGCTCCGCGGCAACAGATCGGATAAGCTTCGCTACAGCTTCGAACAGCTCCGGATTGGTTGGCCGGAAATTAGGGTCTGCCATGGGCATCAACAGAAAGTAATTGCCGGTGACAACGCGTGCCCTGGCCTGCCTTGGCCGGCCTTCTCTTACCTGGCGGCAAAGCCCGCGGCAAATCAAGCAACAATCCAGCCTCTTTTCTCAACTCGTAATTTAAAACCGAGCGTCACCCGAGCGCTTGATTGGATAGTCCTGAGGGGGAATACCGTCAAGGACAAGGCATATCAAAAGTGCCATTGATGCGCCCGCTGGAGAGTATTTGCATATCGGGTCTGGCCGTCACTATTCGGCCGACGCGGTCGAGGCATAGTCGACATACGCAATATCAGCCGCAAGCCGAGTGAGCTCTTGGCAGGTGTCAGGTGCCGTTGGCCTCCCACACATTGTGTTCGGCATACTCCAGATACCGCGCCAGCACGTTGGTCGACCTCCACCCGCCGGCGCGCATGATGGCCGCCGTGTCGAACCCTGCGCGCAGTAACTCCTGCGCCGCGCCGACCCTGAGCGAGTGGCTCGAGAACGCCGCCACCTCCTCGGGGGGCAGGCCCGCGGCGAGGACCGCCTCCTTGACGATGAGCTTCACCTTCGTCGTCTCCAGCGAGCGGTTGATTGCCCTGCCTCGATAGATGCCACAGAACAAAGGCGTGATGTCGCCCCCGCGCCAGGCAAGCCACTCACCTACCAATTGCGCCGATAGGCGCGAGGTGAACCCAATGCGCCCCATGCCGAACGGGTCAGTCTTGCCGCGGCGGATAATCGCCCGCAGCGTGCCGTCGCCTCTAAACTCAATGTCGTCCGTCATCAGCGCCACGAGCTCCGAGCGGCGGGTAAGTAGATCGTAGCCGAGCGACAGCAGTGCGCGATTGCGCAATCCCCACGGACTGTCGGGCTGGACGGCGAGGCACTGCTCGAGATGAACGCGCGTCAGTCCCTTGGCCTGCCGCGGGCGCCCAAGCTTCGTGCGCCGCAGCCGGCGCATGGCCAAGTTGACATCCTCGTCGGTCGTCGGGTCGGGCAGGCGCAGCAGTTGGTGGATCTTACGTATTGCGCACAGGCACCGGCGGACAGAGCCGGGGCGCAGGTCCACGCCCTGCGCGGCAATAAAATCGCACACTGTATTTGCATTGGCGGGGAATGGCCGAAGCCCCCGCACACTGCAGTAGTCGTTAAATTTTTGCACGTCCGTGTAGTAGGCGCGCAGTGTCGCCGGCGCGTAGGCACCTTCAAGGCGCTTGAATTCGGACCGCCAATCTGGTTTGGATGTTGGTATATCGAGTTTCATTATGTCCATATAGTGGACAATTATAGGTATGTAAATGGTTACAGGTACTCAAATAAGGGCTGCAAGATCCGCGCTACAATGGAGTGCAGACACATTAGCGGCGCGAGCAGGGGTTGCTTCAAAAACAATCCGGCGTCTCGAAAGCGAGCAAGGTGTGCCGCAGACAACTACCGGGACTTTAACAAAAATTCAGGCCGCCCTTGAGGCTGCCGGCATTGAGTTTATTGGAACCCCCCTCGACGGCCCAGGGATTAGGGTCAGGTTTCCCGACCACCGTTAATGCCGTACCCGCCTCCAAATACCGGTCCCTTACTGGCAATGAGTGGATCGTCCCACCGGCGCCGCGCTACTGGGTGAGGTGCTTTTGTAGGATGCACGACCGGGGGTACGCGAACCACTTCAGGCGCCGAGCGCGTGAGAGGCACACGCGCCTGTCGAGTGGGCGCAGGCAACGCGACCCTTGGAGGTGGATTACTGTCGTCCGCGGGCTCCTCGGTCAATTTACGTTCCACAACGTCGGGAGCCTGCGCCCCCTCGAGTTCGGCGATCCGCGCCCGAAGCTGTTCATTTTCGTGTGCCGTCGCACGCTCGGTGTGAATGAGCCGTACAATCTTTTCGGTAAATTCGGCGCCCTGCTCGGCCTCAACACTCTGCAACTGCGCTAATTCCTCCGCCTCTCGGTGCAACCTTAAAAACATATCTGCAGCGCGCGTATTTCCCTGCCACGCAGACTCTATGAGCCCGCCTACGACCGCCGCGTGGGCGGGGACTTTGACGCGCCGGTCACCGCGCCTGACCTCGACCATCGTCGCCCCCGCTTCAAGAACGGCCCGGTGCAGCATACTCAATTCGCTCTGGCTGCTGACGATCTGGGGCGTTTCCTTGCGCCTCGGACGCCCGCGCGGGTTTCCGGAAGTGCCGGCCGCAAATCGCGAGGATTTAGGCGGCCGACCGTAGCCGACTGCGTAGTTCGGATTATTAGAATTTGGGCGTGAATTTTTGGGCATGGCGAAGCCTCCGCTGCAAATTTGGGATTGGAGCGTAAGGGGCTTTCGTACAATCTCACTCAGAAGTGAGCGCGCAAGCCACTCGAACGATCTAAGCCATAGCACAAAGTTACGCCGACAACAATCTCAAGCAAGGCGCGGCTATATGGAGACACATATTTCCTGATATGCGCGGCCAAATTCCCTGATAATTCAGAACAGGGGAATAGTACAAAAAGGCTATTGAAAGCAGATAGTTGTGTCAGGAGATGTCAGTGAAAACATGTCACTTTATCGAAAATTCCCTGTTAATGGCCCAAGAACAGGGAAATGCCGCGCATCTAAACTCCCGATAACGCCGGACATCAAGATGCATAAACGCTCCCACCGCGGCACCTATCAAATTGTCTGAAAAGCCAAACCCGCCACACGCACCGTGGGCAAAAATTTGGTGACCCCTACGGGAATCGAACCCGTGTTTCAGCCGTGAAAGGGCCGCGTCCTAACCGCTAGACGAAGGGGCCAATCGCTTGGCGA
>Ga0102881_1000331_pt1 | contig 18479 bp, 11 predicted proteins | sample Colrivmeta1549B3_FD_78189 | JGI IMG/M metagenome (GOLD analysis project Ga0102881, IMG submission 78189) | Estuarine microbial communities from the Columbia River estuary - metaG 1549B-3 | ecosystem: Environmental > Aquatic > Marine > Intertidal zone > Estuary | place: USA: Columbia River...
GACCGTATTTCATATCTCCACATTTTACATCTTTTAAGAAAATGCAGTACATGCCATACTGAAATTTAATTGAACTTACATTTCCCCAATCTCTCATCTCGGCATTTGAGTAATCGATTATGGATACCAGTGGATTTAAGGTCTTTGTATTATTGTCCTTATTATATTCACTTATATTATTGATTGCGTATATCTTTTCCATTTATTGCTAATTCTCTTCAAATTTACAGATAATGCCATGACATATAGACCCCCATTATTAAAATCAGTAATAATGGTAGAAATAACAGTAAACTATATAATACACCCATCTTCTTTTATTATAATTTTATAAAAATATTTAAAATGAAAAAAATCACTCTTTTATTACTTGTTTTTGCACCCTTTATTGGCTTTGCACAAAACACGCAATATTCCGTTACCTCTTTTTTACAAGATGGTCCAAAAGCACCTAATACACATTATATTGGTGAAGCGTTTTTAAGTGGTGTATTTCAAGGGGATAGTGAAATCAATTATAATATCACTAAAGCAACTTTTAGAAAAAACTCCACGCTGGATTGGCATAAACATTCAACACCTCAAGTGCTTATTGTTATTGAAGGCGAAGGTTATTATCAAGAAAAAGGGAAAGACGCAATTGTTATAAAAAAAGGAGATATCGTAAGATGCGCTAAGGATGTTGAGCATTGGCATACAGCTAGCAAAGAAAATCAAATTACCTACTTGGCATTATATGACGGATCTAAGCCTACTGTATGGACAGATAAAGTAACGCAGGAATACTATGATAGCATTGCAGAAAAGTTAAAAGCAGATAAAAAGTAAAATGACAAGAGGATTATGTAATTTAATATTAACTGCTATTGTAACTACACTTGCAATAGGTTGTGCATCCACTAGGTTGAATAATAGTAAAGCATTAGTTATTCAGGAGCAAGGTAGTTTTGCAATAGGAGGCACTGTTGTAAAAAGCCCTGGTAATTTCGATCCAATCAATCATGGTGCATTTAATCCTACAAATCAAGCATCAGAAGGCCAAACCTTACACGGCGATCATGCTTATGTTTTTTATCAAGTTCCTAAAAATCCACGCAATTTACCTTTAGTCTTTTGGCATGGATATGGTCAGTCTGCTAAAACTTGGGAAACGACCGCTGATGGAAGAGAGGGTTTTCAAAATATCTTTTTACGTCGACAATTTCCTGTTTATTTAATGGATCAGCCTAGACGTGGACGCTCAGGTCGTGCAACAAAATCCATAACCATAAATGCCTCACCTGACGAACAACTTTGGTTCGGAATATTTAGAATGGGTATTGGAACTGAATTTTACCCAGGCGTTCAATTTTCTAAAGATCCAGAGGCGTTAAATCAATTTTATCGCCACATGGTTCCTAATACTGCTCCGTATGATTTAGAAGTAAATACAGATGCAGTATCTGCATTGTTCAATAAAATTGGTAACGGTATATTAGTTACGCATTCACATAGCGGAGGCCAAGGATGGGTGGCTGCCATAAAAAATCAAAATATAAAAGCAATTGTAGCGTATGAACCTGGAAGTGGATTTGTATTTCCTCAAGGAGAAGTGCCGGATTCTGTAAAATATGTGGGTGGGATATTAAGGGCTACAGGTGTTCCAATGAATGATTTTCTGAAACTTACAAAAATACCCATTGTTATATATTATGGTGATTATATACCTGACACTCCTTCAATATATCCAGGAGAAGAACAATGGCGTGCTGCTTTAACAATGGCTAAATTATGGAGAGATAAAGTAAATAAATATGGTGGCGATGTTACTTTGATTAGACTACCAGACATTGGTTTAAAAGGGAATACACACTTTCCAATGTCAGATTTAAATAATGTTGAAATCGCTAATGTTATGTTTGAATTTTTAAAGAAGAAGCACTTAGAATAATTTGAAATGATGCGTGAGGAAAATACCCCCTGATTTCGACTTAAATCGGTCATTTTCCGTTTTGTGAAAACATAACTAATTAAAAATCAACACATTCATTTTCTCAAAAAATCTTCATAACCCTGAGGTCACGAGTTCAAATCTCGTTCTCGCTACATGAAAATCAAGGACTTACGTTAAATCGTGGGTCCTTTGTTGTTTCTGCGTGAGGTTTTTGGTGATATTCTATATCATTTCTTTTATTGATAAACAATAGGACAAAAAATAGAAATAGATTTATATTTCTCATAATTCACCTCTTGTAATCAATTTTTTGCAAAAACCTGGTCGATTGAAATTTAAAAAAAAGCCACTATATAAGTGGCTTTTTGAATGTTTCTAATTTACTTACTACTTAATCTTTTATTTTTTGTTAACATAAACCTATCTGTTCTTCTCCAATAATTGTTTAAAACTACTTGATCTTTATCCCAAGCGCCTTTTCCATATATTTCATCATAGGTGGCTCCTATATCCATTGGTTCATCTAACTCCTTCCATCCATTTGCTAAGCGTCTTGATGAGTATACTTTATTTTCACCTGTATAAGATGAAAAAACAGCTGTTTTTATACCTAGTTTTTCACTTACTTTTATAAGCCTTTTTCTTATATCGTTACCTGCTTTTGATGGATTAAAAATAGTCCATTCAGTCATTAAAAATTTTTCTACATCTTTACCTTCTTCATATTTAGTGGTGCTGTATTCTGGTTGATAAACCATCATTTCGGCATTAACACTTTCTAAATGAGGGGCTATATTCGCGAACCAAAAATCAACTTGACCTTCCGCATATTTTCTAGGCACTTCTCTCTCTGCAAAACTTAGGGGTTTTGTAAGCATTCTTAATTTTTCGCCATGATGCTTACCACCCATAATATCAAAAATTGTATATCCACCATCCTGTGAAGCAGGGAAAAACTTAGTTGTAAATTTTTCAATAGCATCATTATAGGCTGGCAAATGACCAATTTTGATTTTATCAAAATTGGATAAAATTGTTTGTTGTTGAGAAAAAGTTTCTGCGCTTACAAACAATAATGTGAGAAAAAATAAAATTTTTTTCATTTTTTTTAATTTTATAATTTCCTACTCATAAGGCTTTTCGGATACGCCCCGTTTTTTTGAGTGGGTTCTGGGCTCCACTGATCTTAGACTTTAGTCTACTTAAAATAAAAAAATATTATAAGATAATTTTATATCATTTATTACATTTAACAATTAATTAATAATAACAGAAGGGGGGGTATTAATGGTTTATGTTAGGTTTTTGATTAACCAAGCAAATTATAATTCCACCACTTCATCTCTGCGTGAGGAAAACACCCCCTGAAATCGACTGAAATAGGTCGTTTTCCGTTTTGTGAAAACATAACTAACTACAAATCAACTCTTTCATTTTCTCAAAAAATCTTCATAACCCTGAGGTCCCGGGTTCAAATCCCGGTCTCGCTACAAAGGTCTCAGCAATGAGACCTTTTTTATGACCTATACTGTCTATATATTATTTTCAGATAAGCATCAATTGCATTACGCTGGGTTTACAAACAACCTATAGATGCGCTTATTAAGTCAAAATGAATTTGGTAAGGGGTGGGCAGCACTTAATGATATGACGAAACAGGAGCATTGGTTACATCAGCGTTAAGCACGTCTTGTTTTCTTATCTTGTATCCAAATAAAGCATATGATAACATCATTCGTATTTAATACACCAATTGGAAGTATCGAAATAAATATACTCATCTGATGGACCCAATTTATATCTCAAAAAATTGGTGCCTTCATTATACTGCAATGAAAAAACAGCTTTACCTTCTCTAGTACAACTCGACTGACAAAAGCAGTAGGCCACTCCATTCATTTGAAGTCCTTTACTCAAATAAGCAACTTGAGAACCCCCATTAGTATTTTCGTTGGTAATGGTTAGAAAACCAATATCCTTAAATCCAGCAGGATTTCCCTCGTAAATTTTATCATTAATTTTTTCACTATTGGAACAAGAGAACAATAAAAGACAAATAATCCACAGTTTTTTCATGATTTTATTTTTAAAGTTATAAAAAAAAGAATAAACCAATTAATAATAAATGATTGGATAGTTGAAACTACTATATTTCTTTCTTTCGACAGATGAATTACATCTTTTAATCCGTACCCTTCAATTTCTTTATAGTCAAATACTCAAAAAGGTAAACTACCATGGTTAAATATTTTTTGATAAAAGCAATAGGATAATTTTTAAACTAAGCAATAACTTAGCTATCTTTATTAAATAAAATCATTAAATTATACTATTTTATGAAAAAGAATTTCTTTTTTATAGGCTTGCTAATATTATTATTTTTATCTTTATCAAGTATTGCACAAAAGAAAGCCGTAATTGCTTACTATGCAGGAAGCATAGAAAAACTAGATTCATTTGATGCACGCAATTTCACACATATTATTTATTGTTTTGGACACTTGCAAGGCGACCAATTAAAATTAAGAGGGGCAAAAGATACCGCCATTATTCAAAAAATGGTATCAATGAAATATCAAAACAAGGATTTAAAAGTATTATTGTCTTTGGGTGGATGGGGAGGATGTGAGCCTTGTTCAGACGTATTTAGCACAGCAGAAGGACGTATTAATTTTGCAAAATCTGTTAAATCCTTGACGGACTATTTTGGTGCAGACGGAATTGACTTAGACTGGGAATACCCCGCTATTGCAGGATTTCCGAATCATAAGTTTACACCTGAGGACAAACCCAATTTTACTGAACTAGTAAAAGCTTTGCGAAAGGAATTGGGTAAAAAGATGACCATCACTTTTGCTGCGGGAGGTTTTCAAAAATTTGCAAATGATGCAGTAGATTGGAGCGATATAATGCCCTATGTGAATTATGTTAATTTGATGACCTATGATTTGGTTAGTGGATATGCAACCACCACTGGACATCATTCTGCTTTATTTAGTACTATTAAGCAAAAAGAGTCGGCCGATAATTGTATTCAATATTTATTATCATTAGGTGTGCCTGCAAAAAAATTAATTATAGGTGCGGCATTTTATGCCAGAACTTGGGAGGGGGTAATTGATCAAAATAATGGTTTATATCAAAAGGGGAAATTTAAACACTTCATTGGCTATAATGAGTTTCAGAATCGTATTTCTGAAAATACTGGATATAAGTTTTATTGGGACAATGAGGCGCAAGCCCCTTATGCCTATAATGCAACGGAAAAAAGCTATGCCACTTTTGATGACAAACAATCCATAAAAGCAAAATCGAATTATGTAATTACACATAAGTTGGGAGGTATTATGTTTTGGCAATTAGGACATGACTATTCAAAAAATGGTTTGGTAGAAACTATTAATATGACATTTAAAAAATAGATCATTCAAAAGATGAAATACTTTTTATTTACTGTTCTAGCTTCACTATTCGATAGGTTTGAACTCCCTGGTGATTTACTTGACAAGACTCAAATAAAGGAGAATAGCTATTAAGGATGGCTGCTAATTCTATTTTTTTAACAGGCCGAGCGGTATCAAAAAAATTAAATTTCCAATTTTCCCATTTTCCTTTAATAAAACTTTTATTTTTTTCAAAAGATAGGTTATTCAATAAGCCTAATAAATCGATGGCCTCTTTTATGGACAAGCTATCTGAAGAGCTAGTGTATTTTGGGAAATAGCTATTCCAAATAGATAAAAATAATTTTCTTTCCACTGGCATCATAGGATCAAAATAAGTTTGATTTGCCCATCCAGCGGGAACCCCTCTTCCTCTTAACAAACCAATGGATCCTATTTTTTGCGCAGCTATAAAATGTGGGTGGTCATTAGGCACATCAATAAAGGGCATAATATAAACTCCTACGTCTAGTAAACTAGCTTGTACCTTTCTTACTGAAACTTCTTGTACGGCTTGTCCATTTCTTAGGCTAATGGCAGCTAAGGCACCAGCAGCTTGTCCAATTTGCAATACGCAAGGTTGCAAACGAGTTGTACCATTTACAATATTTGATACACTAATAGATTTTTCTGCTACAATAAAATTGGAATAATTAGCCGGGATTAATGCGCCTAATGGAATATTGAAACTAGGCACTGGGTAAAAATCTAAGTGCTGGGGTGCAGCAGCATTTTTTTTATGATGATGGTCTATAGGGTAGTCACCTACAGCAATTCCAGTTCTATATAATGCATCTTCAGTGGTATAAGGACTAGAGATATGTTTTACATTCATTCTTACTAAACCTTTCAGCCTTCTTGATTCCCTGTGGTAAGGATAAAATGCCAATAGATCTTTTGTAGGAAATTCATCATCAGCAAGTCCTAAATTGCGCATTTGAAGTTCTTTTTGAATAAAATATACAAATCGTAAGGTTTGTTGTTTTGCTGCCACTAGCATTTTTTCTCTTTCTTCTTTACTTTGCTCAACAATATTTAAATAAATATCATTTCCATAAATGGGCCAATTTAACATAAACTTATTATTTGGCATTCTACCATAATCCAACATTTTTTGTGCGTCTACGCTTGGTTTTTTTCGTAAAAAGTCTCTATAAAAATTAGTAGAGGAACCATCAAATTCAGTAGAGTCATAGTGGATAGGCCTTTCAATTAAAGGCTGTGGCTTTCCATAATCTTTTAAAATACCCACGTAAGTAATATCTTGTATAATATCATTGGAGTTAGCTACATGAACATCTTCTCCAGTCAATGCAGAAGATTCCATGCCCAAGTCATAAGGCAAACCTGCACTTGCGAGTCCATCCCCCAATTCTGTGGCATCAATTATTCTTTCAGCATAAATATTTAATCTGTGTTTTGTGACTGTATCAATAAAGTAAGCCCCTTTTATTTTATCTTTTGTTTTAATTAATTTTTCGAATGCATAAGAATACAAAACAGTTAATTTTTTTTCTTTGGAAGCCATTATTTTAAAAATACTGTCGCCCACATGTGGTTCAAATAAGGTATTACTTACCCAACCAGTAGAAACTTTATCTGGCCCACCATAGGTACGATAAAGCTGTTCACGAAACTCGCCAAAAAAACCCGATGGTAATTGATGATTGCCGTCAAAAGCAGCTACTCCAGCCGATGTTAACATGCCACCTAGCCATGGGGTTGATTCTACAACAACTGTGTTTACTCCCATTCTAGCTGATTGAATTCCAGCACTAATTCCACTTGCAGTGCCCCCAATTACAAGCACCTGTGTATGTAAATCGGCAAGCTTTTTTTGCGCAATTGCTGCCAAACTGTAGATGCTACATAAAAGTATTAAAAATAAATTTAATATTTTTTTAAAATAAAATGAATGCTGCATATTTGATTATTAAGTATTTTTTTAATATATAAATATTTTATAAATCATAATATTAAGAAATAATTAGCGCTAGTTCAAGCAATAAACTAAAAAATTTCTTTTATAGATTTAATTCTATCGGTTTTTTTTTAAAATTATAAAAAAAATCATTTATTTTAATTCTTATAAAATTCAACTAATTTTTAATAAAATAAAAGCAAAATGAAACTACGCTTATCAATGTTTTTAGCTTTTGTGTGCATGATGCAAGCATCATTTGCACAGACAAGACAATTATCTGGTAAAGTTACTGGAGATAAAAATTCTCCATTGATTTCCGCCAACATTATTATAAAAGGATCATCATCAAAAGCTCTTTCCAATTCAGAAGGTGTTTTTAGTGTAATGGTTCCCTCTGGAAATGTTGTTTTGGAAGTATCCTCAGTAGGTTACGTTACAAAACAAGTTCAAGTGGCTGGAAACGTTACAAATGTTAACGTCTCTCTTGAAGAAACACAAGATAATAGTTTACAAGATGTTGTAGTAACTGCCTTAGGTATTACTAAACAAACAAGAAACTTATCTTATTCAGTGACTCAATTAAAAGGGGATCGTTTTACAGATTCTAGAACTCCGAATTTAGGAAATGCCTTGTCTGGTAAAGTAGCAGGGGTTTCTGTTACTCCACCTGCTTCAGGTATTGGTGGTTCTACAAGAGTTGTTATTCGTGGTGGATCTTCTTTGTTAGGAAATGATCAACCATTATATGTTATAAATGGAGTTCCTATGGAGTCAGGCAACCAGGGTACCGCTGGTCTTTGGGGAGGTAATGATGCTGGTGACGGTCTAACTGCAATTAACCCCGACGATATAGAGTCTTTATCTGTACTGAAAGGAAATACCGCAGCAGCACTATATGGAGCTCGTGCAGCGAATGGTGTTATATTAATAACAACTAAATCCGGCAAATCTAGAAAAGGAATGGGAGTTGCATTTAACTCCAACACAACTATGGACCAAGCAGTTGATTTTTATGATTTTCAAAAAGAATATGGACAGGGTTTAGATGGTAAAATTCCTGCTACAGCAGGACAATCTTTAGAAGCCGGATTAAATAACTGGGGAGGTAAATACGGTGGTAGTACTACACAATGGGACGGAGTTAATAGACCATATGCCGATTTAGGACAAGGTTTAAATGATTTTTTTAGAACGGCTCTCAATACTACCAATAGTTTAGCGTTTAGTGGCGGAAACCAAAACGGTAACTATCGTTTTTCAGTTGCTGATTTAAGAGCTGAGGACATTATGCCAAATGCAAGTTTTAAGCGTCAAACCTTCAATTGGAACATAAACAGCAAGTTTGATAATTTTACACTTGCTTTTTCAGGTCAATACATGAATCAAAAAGCTAAAAATCGTCCAAGACTATCTGATTCTCCCGGTAATGGAAATTTTACTACGGCTTTACATCCCGAAATTATTCCTTTTTCAGTAATAGCGGGCAACACAGGTAAGGGGGATATGAAAGATAAAACAGAGATGCGTTATCAGCCTAATACTTTTGCAACAAATCCTTATTGGGCTGCTTATAATTTTTTCCGTCAAGATGATATTGATAGATTCTTAGGTAATGTCTCTTTGAAATATGATTTTACTAAATGGTTGTATATGCAAGGTAGAATTGGTAGAGATTATAATGTTAGAGATGATGCAAGTTATACTGGCTATGGAACTGCTTTTAAGCCAAGGGGTGATTTTAATGAGTCATTTGCTACTACTAGAGAAGATAACTATGATTTAATTATCGGCGCTAATAAAGAAATTAACGATTTCGCTTTCGATGCGATAATTGGTGCAAATGCAATGTATAGAGTAGCCGAATCAAAAGGAGGCGGTGGCAATGATCTAGTTGTTCCTTTTTTACATACGGTAACGAATGTGGCAGCCCCTAGTTTTAGCTATGGCTTTAATGAACAGGCTATTAATTCTTATTTTGGTTCTGCAAATATCACTTATAAAAATTATTTAAATTTGAGTGTAACAGGACGTCAAGACGAGTTCTCTACATTGGCTAAGGGATCAAATACCTTATTTTATCCTTCCGCAGGTTTAAGTTTTGTATTAAGTGATGCTTTTAAATTACCAGAGGCAATTAGTTTTGGTAAGTTGAGAACTTCATGGGCACAAGTAGGTGGAGGCGCTCCAAGCCCTTATCTTTTAGGGTTAACCTATGGTTTAGTGGGCGCTGGACATTTGGGTGCTAACTTAGGGCAAGTTAATAATGGTTCCATTCCTAATGGTGCTTTACAGCCATATACTTCATCGGAGATCGAATTTGGCGCTGACTTTAGATTCTTCCAAAATAAATTTGGATTAGACATTACTTACTATGAAAGAAAAACTACAAATGATATTCTATCAACAGGAATCTCAGCTACTTCAGGCTTCGGTTCAACAGTTGTTAATATTGGTGAATTGCAAAACAAAGGTATAGAACTTTTATTAAATGCAGTTGTGGTTCAAAGTAAAGACTTCAAATGGGATGTATCCTTTAATTACTCAAACAATATTAGTGAGGTAATAAACTTAGGAAAAAACGCAAAAGGTGAGCCTATTAAAGCAATCAACCTTGAAGAATCTAGATTAAGGCTTGGGGAAAGAATTCAACATATTGTTGGAAAACCATTGGGTTATATTATAGGATTTAAGCATAAAACTACTGCCAGCGGTATGAAGATTTATGATAAAGATGGGTACCCTGTCAGATCTGCAGCAGCAGAAGCTATTGCTTTAGGACGTCATCCAATAGCAGGCGGCTTCAATAACACTTTCAAGTACAAGAATTGGAAGTTAGATATGTTAGTTGATTTTCGTCAAGGCGGATCAATTGTTTCATCAACGAACTACTTTGCCTATGCCTATGGTCGTGCGAAAGAAACCTTGGAGGGTAGGGATGGTTTAACCGTTTCAGGAGCGGATGAAACAGGGGCTAATAAAGTCTGGAATATTCCAGTTGCAAACGTGGACAACTATTATAGTCGTCTTGCGGCAATAACTGAAAATATTGTGTACGACGCTTCTTTTGGTAAATTAAGACAATTGGCATTAAGTTATGTAGTGCCTGCTAAATTTTTAGCAAAATCGAATTTTGAAAATCTAACCTTTTCTTTGGTAGGGCGTAATCTTGCATTATTGTGGTCTAATGTTCCCAATATTGACCCTGAGTCCGGTTATACTTCAGCTGGCAACGCACAAGGTTTAGAATATTTTGCCATGCCTCAAACAAGAAGTTTTGGGTTTAACTTATCAGTTAATTTCTAAATTCTTTTAATATTAATAATTTATAATATACTCGTTATGAAAAAAATAGTTCAAATCATATTCGCGATAACAAGCATGGTTTTAGTTTTTGTGTCGTGTGCAAAAGATATCACCGAGCTTAACGTTAATAAAAACGCAGCTACAGACATCGATATGGCTTACTTAGTTTCTACTGGAACGCTAAGAATTGCTGGTGAATATGAAAATACCCGTGCAAATATGTTGTATGCTGCAACCATGATTCAGCATACCGCTTCAACTGCTGGTTATTTCAGTGGGGATAAATACTTCTATAATGCACAATATAGTGGAGCTTATATGGAGCGACACTTCACTGACGTCATCAGATTATTTTCTCAAGCAATTGAAAAAACAAAGGGGGATGCAAATTTAGCCAATATCAATTCAACAGCAGTCATATTGAGAGCATTTGATCTTCATCGCATGACTGATTTATATGGTGATATTCCTTATACGCAGGCAGGTTATGGATTAGTAGAAGGGGATAAAAATTGGTTTCCTAAATATGAATCACAAAAAGACGTCTATGCATCTTTAGTAAAAGATATTAAAGCAGCAAGAGATAAAATGAGTTCTTCTGCTAAATCAATGGGAAATCAAGACTTTTTGTATGGTGGAGACATTACTAAATGGAAAAAATTTGCCAATTCATTATTAATGAGAATTGCAATGCGAATGAGTAATGTTGATGCATCTACAGCCGCTTCTGTTTATAAAGAAGCTCAAGCGTCTGGGGCATTTTCCTCAAATGCTGATAATGCGCATATTAAATTTGCTGCTGGCCCACAAGGCATTAATAGAAACGGGTTAAACGATGGTTATTGGAATACTTATAAATACTCTACCGATTGTAAGATTTCAAAAACTTTTATTGATTGGATGAAAGCAAATAATGACCCTCGCTTAACGATAATTTCTGGTGGTATTGGGTCTCCCAATTTAGAGGTTCCTACTACATGGAATACAAAAGTAGAGGATCAAGAGGGAATGCCTAACGGTTATACTCCATCAAATATTGCTGCGGCTTTATCTACTGATAAAGCGGATGCTTACAAAAAATTAACTTCTCAGGCAAATAGGATTTTTTCAATGTTAAATTTAAAATATTTAGACTGGGAAGATCCCTATATATTACTAACTTATGGTGAAGTTGAATTAATGAATGCAGAAGCTGCTTTAAAAGGTTGGTTAACAACAAGTGCAGAAACACATTTTAATAATGGAGTGCAAGCCGCAATTCAAAATTGGGCTGGCTTTGATGCTTCTTTTACTAGAACCAAAGCCGATATTGATACATATATAGCAGGTAGAGGTTTTGCTGCTGCTTCAAGTGCAAATAAGTTAAAATTAATTGGGGAAGAATATTGGGCTGCAACATATTTAAATGACATAGAATCATGGAGCAATTGGAGAAGAACAGGATTCCCTGCCTTAAAGCCTACAAATGATCCTAACAGATTTGAAGTTAATGAGATACCAAGAAGATTAATTTATTGGGAATCTGAGATTTCTTCTAATCCAGCAAATTATAAAATTGCCATTGATAGAATGGGTGGCGATAAGTTTATGACAAAGGTGTGGTGGGATGGTGGGAAATAATTTCTTGCAATCGTAAAACTAAAGGCGCTTAATTTAAGCGCCTTTAGTTTTTAATAAACTGCAGTAAATGCATTAAATTTAGGCAGTACTATACATAATGAAAAATATTTTTTGCTTACTTTTTGTTTGGGCTTTGCCCCTATGCATTCAAGCTCAAAAAAAGCCTGTTTTTATAAAACTTGCACCAGATAGTTCAGGTGTTTTATTCAGTAATAGATTAACTGAAACGCCCGACCTCAATATTATTACCTACGAATATTTTTATAATGGAGGGGGTGTAGCGGTAGCCGATTTTAACAATGATGGACTCACAGACTTGTTTTTTACAGGTAATTTAGTGCCCAATAAAATGTACCTCAACAAAGGGGGTCTTCAATTCCAAGATATTACACGTCAATCCAACACGGGTGGACGACGTGGGTGGAAAACTGGGGTAACTATAGCAGATGTGAATGGAGATGGGTTTGTGGATATATATGTGTGTTATTCTGGCGACTTAGATTCTTCTCTTAGAGCTAATCAATTACTTATTAATAACGGCAATTTAACCTTTACCGATAAAGCCAAAGAATATGGCCTTGATGATAAAAGCTATAGTTCTCATGCTGCTTTTTTTGACATGGATCAGGATGGCGATCTAGATATGTTCTTATTAAATCATAATATTAAAAATCTTAGGAATTTTGATGCCGCTTTTGTGAAAAAAATGGTTGATCCAGATGCAGGCGATAAATTGTATGAGAATATTGGAAATAAATTTATAGATATCTCTAGAAAAGCAGGTATTATTTCTAACCCATTGGGATATGGTCTTGGTTTGAATATAGCCGATATTAATAACGATGGCTGGCCTGATATTTATGTTTCTAACGACTATATTGAAGAAGATTATCTATATCTCAATAATAAAAATGGAAGCTTTACTGAAAGTTTACGAAGCGCTTTTGGACACTTATCTAATTTTTCGATGGGGGTGGATATAGCAGATATTAATAATGATGGTCGTGCAGACATTTATACCTTGGACATGCTACCAGAAGACAATCGAAGACAAAAACTATTGTACGCGCCTGATAATTATGAGCTCTACAACAATATGCTTGAGAATGGGTTTTATCATCAGATTATGCGCAATATGCTTCAATTAAATAACGGAGATGGTACTTTTAGTGAAATTGGGCAATTAGCAAATGTTTCAAATACAGACTGGAGCTGGTCAGCTTTGTTAGCCGATTTTAACAATGATGGGTCCAAAGATTTATTTGTTACCAACGGATATGGTAGAGACGTTACGAGTCGAGACTTTATGAAGTTTTATGCTGATGAAAGATTAAAATTTAATCAAGGTAAAACAGATGATAAAATGTTTTCAATGCTTCAGGCAATTCAATCAACACCTTTACATAACTATATTTTCGAAAACACAGATTCTCTAAGTTTTATTGATAGATCTAAAGATTGGGGAATTGATGCGCTTGGCTTTTCAAATGGGGCTGCTTATGCAGATCTTGATAATGATGGTGACTTAGATTTAATTGTCAATAATTTGAATCAAGTAGCTACTATTTATAAAAATACTACGGTAGAAAATAATGGGCTAGGAAATTATTTAAAAATTCAACTTAAAGGCAAAGGCAAAAATGCACAAACGGTAGGAGCAAAACTATTTTTATATACAGGTAAAAAAATTTATACCCTAGAAAATTTTTATGTGCACGGATTTCAATCTGCTATGCAAGCCCCTTTATTGTTTCATTTTAAAGAAAGCTCCTTAGATTCCTTAAAAATAATTTGGCCCGATGGGCAGCGTACAACTTATAATGCAAATTTATTTTTAAATAAAGAAGTAATACTAGATGAAGTAGATGCTATTAAATCACCTTTACAGTTTATTCAAAAAAATACTGTTTTTACAAAATCTACGCAAAACATTCCCTTTATTCACCAAGAAGATTTAGTCAATGATTTTAAAATTCAGCCCCTTATTCCTAATATGCTTTCTTATTCGGGTCCCAAAATAACCAGTGCAGACATTAATAATGACCAAATTACTGACGTTTATATTACGGGAGCGAGAGGGCAAGAAGGCGGTATTTTTGTGCAAGTGGCCTCTGGTGATTTTTTCAAATATGCTAAATTTTCAGCTAAAGAAGATATAGAACATGAAGAAACAGATGCAGTATTTTTTGATGCCGATTCGGATGGCGATCAAGATTTATATATTGTAAGTGGAGGATATGCATTAGAAGGGGAAGAATTACTTTTACAAGATCGCTTGTATATAAATGAGGATGGAAATTTTATAAAAAGGCCGGACTTAATTCCCAAAGAAGTATTATCGGGTTCAGTTGTACTGCCTTTAGATTTTGATTCGGACGGCGACCTTGATTTATTTATTGGCACAAGAGTTTCTCCAGCAAAATATCCCTTATCTGATAAAAGTATTCTTTTAGTCAATGATGGTAAAGGAAAATTTTATCAAGATTCTATTATAAGCAATGGATTATTGAATGCGCTTGGTATGGTCACTGATGCCCTATGGGTTGACATCAATAAAGATGGGAACTGGGAATTATTAGTAGCGGCTGAATGGGCTAATTTAAGAGCATTTCAATTTTCAGCAAAGGGAATGATAGAAACCACAGAACAGGTATTCAAAGACAGTTTATTTGGCTGGTGGAATAAGCTACAGTTGGTAGATATTGATAATGATGGAGACCAAGACCTTGTAGCAGGAAATTGGGGCTTAAATGCTCAAATTAAAGGAGATAAGGAAAAGCCTGTAAGTCTTTACTACAGTGATTTTGACAAAAATGGCTACCTAGATCCTATTTTAACCTATTTTATTCAAGATAAGGAATATCCTATGCCCTCAAGAGATGAGATTACGGACCAGATGACCTTTTTAAGACAGAAATTTCCTACCTATGACGCTTATGCTAATGCTGGCATGAAAGATATTTTTACAAAAGAACAATTAGACAATTCAAAGGTGCTAAAGGCAAATTATATGGCAACCACTTGGTTTGAAAATAAAGCAGGGATATTGCATACAAAAACACTCCCTATAGAAGCTAATTTTGCACCAATACATGCTATTATTTCTGATGACTTTAATAAAGATGGATTTACGGACTTATTTTTGGGCGGCAATATAGAACAGGTAAGAATTAAGATTGGTAAAATGGATGCTAATTATGGTACCCTATTATGGGGTGATGGTAAAGGTAATTTTACTACCGCAAGTCAAGACTATCTGGGCTGGTCTATTAAGGGCTGCATAAGAGACGTCATTAAGATTAAAAATAAAAATAAGCAGTCTACGCTGCTAATGGGTATCAATAATAGTAGTCCCTTATTATATAATTATTAAAATATGCATTTTTTAAAAATAATATTAATTAGTTTACTTTTTTTATCAAGTAATACAAAAATATCTGCAAATAATATAATTGGCTCAAAGGACTATGTTTTGGCTTTACAAAAAGCCACTAACATTATGGTTAATGATGTCGCTTCACCTGTAGCTGCTAGTAGGTATTATGCGTATATTACTATTGCAGCTTATGAAATATACCACATAGTAAATCAAAAAGAGTATTCAAGTTACCGAACTGTTCTAAATGAATTTCCAACAATTATTATTGCCGATTCTTTAAGTAAAAAAGCGGATAAAAACTTAGCAAGTATTTTGATGGTATATCGTTGTTCTGAAACTTTATTACCTTCTGGGTATTTAATTAAAAAAGAAATAGATTCTATTAAAAATAATTTTATAAATAAAGGGGAGCAATTTACTTTTAATATAACTTTAGAGCTAGTCAATAATTATTTGAATAATTATATGCCTTATGTTCGAAAAGACGGCTTTGCTAAACTAAATAATTTACCTAGGTACACTCCCAAAAAAGGCCCAGGTTTTTGGCAACCTACAGCCCCTGCTTTTATGCAAGGACTTGAACCACATTGGAACAAATTACGCACTTTTGTAATTGACTCTGCACAATCGTTTAAAGTCATTCCTCCCGTCTTATATGATACTTCTAAGCAATCTTCTTTTTATCAACAAATGGAAGAAGTGTATGATGTAGTCAATAAAAAGAATAAAGAACAAATTGCCATTGCCTCCTTTTGGGATTGTAACCCCTTCCATGTTACCCAAATTGGACATGTTGAATTTGGCACCAAAAAAATAAGTCCTGGTGGGCATTGGATAGGTATTACTGGAATTGTAGCCCTTCAAAATAATTTATCACTAGCTAAAACCTTAGAAATTCATTCCTTAGTAGGAATTGCTTTGGCAGATGCTTTTATTGCATGTTGGGACGAGAAATATTTGTCTCAAAGAATTCGACCTGAAACTGCCATTCAAAAATTAATCAATCCAAGGTGGGCCCCTTTATTACAAACTCCTCCATTTCCTGAATATGTTTCTGGCCATAGTGTAGTCTCTTGTGCTGCCGCTTTAATATTAACTCAATATTTTGGAGAAAATCAATCCTTTATTGATAATACAGAAACTCCTTTTGGACTTCCTATACGAAAATTTCAATCCTTTCAACAAGCTGCCAGGGAAGCTTCTTTATCTCGACTATACGGAGGGATTCATTTCCGAGATGCTATTGAACAAGGAATTTGGTTGGGAGAGCAGGTAGGTAAAAAAGTAATTTCAAAACTGCAAGCTCATTTTTAAATACGGCTAGTTCAAATCCCGGTCTCGCTACATGAAAATCAAGGACTTACGTTAAATCGTGGATCCTATTTGTATTATTATAAATTGATTAACTTTACTAGAGTATTAATTTTTTAATATGATTAAATATACATATGTATTGAATAAAATGAAATCTTACCTATTTTATCTTAGGTTCATAATAGGATTGTTTTTCTTTTTTCTTGTTATAATAAAATCAGAAGCACAAATAAATCCTATTAACAATGCAGATTCTAGTTCTTTTAAATATTTTAAAGGAACTATTTTTGATAGTAAAACAAAGAATGAATTAACTTTTGCAAGTATTACAATTTCTGGATCAAACATTTCTACCATTAGCAATAGTGAAGGAAATTTCTTAATCAAAATTCCTACAGATAGACAAGACGCAAATCTTATTATTTCATTTTTAGGGTATAAAGATAAAGTTATCTCAATCAAAGACTTGAATCAAGAAAAAAATTTATTGTATTTAGAACCTGTCAATATTCTACTCAAAGATGTAGTTGTAAATGTGATGGATGCCAATAAAATATTTGTAAATGTACTCAATAATCGTTCAAAAAATTATGGAGATAGCGCTATTCAGATAATTGGTTTTTACAGAGAATCAATAAAAAAAAGACGTAATTATGTCTCAGTTTTAGAATCTATTGTCGATATTCAAAAAATGCCATTTTCAATAGGTATTCAAGACCAAGTCAATATTTTAAAGGGTAGGAAAAATGCTGATTACACTAAATTAGATACTGTAAACTTTAAATTAGAAGGAGGTCTTTTTTCAGCCTTATTTATTGATTTAATAAAAGATCCAAGTAATATATTCTCAGAAAATGTATTTGAATTGTATAATTTTCACTTTGAGGATATTACCCAAATTAATGATAAGCAGGTTTTGATTATCTCTTTTAAACAAAAATTATCCATTGAAGACCCTGATCCCCTCTATAGCGGAAAATTATTTATCGATGCAAAAAGTCTTGCTATCATAAGTGCAAATTTCCAACTTAATGTTGAAAATAGAATCAAAGCAGGACTAATTTTTACACGTAGAAAACCAAAAGGAGTTGTTATTTACCCAACAGAAGTTAGCTATCAGATTGATTACCGACAACAAAATAATAAATGGATTTTTTCGTATTCTCGTGGAGATATTTCATTTAAACTAAATTGGAATAAATGGATATTTAATACTACCTATAGTACTACTTTTGAATTGGTTAATACTAATTGGGAAAATCAAGATAGTAAGCTGCAAATAAACAATCAAAAATTGAGTCCCTACGTAATTATGTCTGATAAAATATCTAAATCTGCAGACGTAGATTTTTGGGGTGAATATAATATCATAGAACCTGAAAAATCTATTGAGTCCGCTATCAAAAAAATTAAAAGCAAAAACTTGAAGGGGATATTAATTCAATAAAATATTTTAAAACATCCACAAATGAAATATTTTGAGGCAGTAATTATTTTAACTGCAATGGCAATCGTTTCTTTTTCTATGGAATCTTGTAAAAAAGATACTAATCAGGCAGTTGC
>Ga0102881_1000373_pt1 | contig 17080 bp, 16 predicted proteins | sample Colrivmeta1549B3_FD_78189 | JGI IMG/M metagenome (GOLD analysis project Ga0102881, IMG submission 78189) | Estuarine microbial communities from the Columbia River estuary - metaG 1549B-3 | ecosystem: Environmental > Aquatic > Marine > Intertidal zone > Estuary | place: USA: Columbia River...
CAAACCGTGACCCGCCTCGTCTTGAACCTTGGCCAGCAGAATGGCTTTACGCTTCAAACTGGGCGCGCGGCTGATCCAATTGCCTTCGGGCAACATGCCCACAATTTCGCTGTGTGCGTGTTGACTGATTTGGCGGATCAATGTTTTACGGTAGGCCTGGGGCATCCAGTCTTGTGGCTCAATGCGCCCATCCGCATCGATGACGCGATCGAAAGCCGCCATGCGCTCGGGCGATTCAATCGGAGAAACCTGTGCGGGCGCTACAGCAGATGAGGCGTCCGCGTTGATGAAAGATTGCGTGTACATGGGGTTCGTCGCTTCCTTTAAATTTGCTGGGCACGCGTGTCGTAGACCCGCTTGGCTTTACCGACTTCAATGCGTTGCAGGCTATCCGCCGGAAACACTTTGACCTGCGTTGTGATGCCAATGTTCGCTTTGATGCGTTGTTTCAAACGATCGCCAATGGCCGCAATAGTGGCTGCATCCAGCTGAGCTGAAACCTCGCGCTTCACTTCACAATGCACCTCCACCTCGTCCAAGTGGCTGGGGCGACTGAGGTGGATCTGATAGATCGGTGCCAACGCCGTATCGGCCATGATCTGCTCCTCGATCTGGCTCGGGAAAACGTTCACGCCTCGGATGATCAACATGTCATCGGTCCGCCCCGTGATCTTTTTGATCCGACGGAAGGATCGCGCTGTCGGCGGCAGGAGCGCTGTTAAGTCGCGGGTCCGATACCGAATCACTGGCGAGGCCACCTTGGTGAGTGACGTGAAGACCAACTCGCCTTCACTGCCATCGGGGAGCACGTCGCCCGTTTCAGGGTCGATGATTTCAGGATAAAAATGATCTTCCCAAATCACTGGACCATCTTTGGTCTCGATACACTCCGACGCTACGCCGGGTCCCATCACCTCGGTGAGGCCGTAAATGTCTACGGCATCGATGCCCAACTTGGCCTCGATTTCGGCACGCATGCCCTCGCCCCACGCTTCCGCACCGAAGATGCCGACCTTCAAAGAAATGTCACCGGGCTGGATGCCTTGGCGCTCGAACTCCTCGGCAATCACCAATGAGAACGAGGGGGTGACCATGATGGCATCAGGTCGGAAATCGATGATCTGCTGCACTTGCTTGACCGTTTGACCACCTGAAACAGGCACCACCGTACAGCCCAATCGCTCGATGCCGTAGTGGGCGCCCAAGCCCCCGGTGAACATGCCGTAACCATAGGCGTTGTGGACCATTTCCCCTGGCTTGACCCCAGCGGCGCGCAATGAGCGCGCAACCAACTGGGCCCAAGTATCCAGGTCCGCTGCGGTGTACCCCATCACCACCGATTTACCAGTGGTACCGCTGGATGCGTGCAATCGGATGATTTGATCGCGCGGCGCCGCGAATAATCCAAAGGGGTAGTGGTCACGCAAATCCGCCTTCGTCATGAAGGGGAAGAGTGACAAGTCCGACAACTGTTTCAAATCATCGGGGTGCACGCCCTTGGCATCGCATTTGGCACGGAACGGCGCCACGTTGTCATAGGTATGCCGCACCGACCACTGCAAGCGCTGCAATTGCAGGGCCTGCACCTCATCGCGACTCGCCCGCTCAATGGGCTCCAAAATAGCTTCGTTTGGACTGATTGTCATTGTTTATGTCCCCTGCAATCCCGCAATCACCTCGCCTTTGATGCGATAGCTTTTTCCACGGAACAAAGCCACTGCACCCCCACCCACGACGCGAACGTCCACGTCGTAAACCCCCGTGCGCCCCGCAGCAGACCGCTCAATTGCAACCGCCTCAAGCGTGTCGCCCTCGCGCGCAGGGGCTAAAAAATCAATGTTGCAGCCTGACGCCACCGTGGTTTGGTTGTAGCTATTGCAGGCATATGCGAAAGCCGTGTCTGCCAGCGTGAAAATCAAACCGCCATGACAAATGTGATGGCCATTGGTCATGTCCGGACGAACCACCATCTGCAAGGTGGCCTGCCCCGGCGCGATCGATACCCGCGACATACCGAGGGTCTGTGCCGCTCGATCTCGCGACCACATCGCCTCGGCTGCCTGCTCGGCAAGGGCTTGGGGATCTGATGGAACCGTCATGATCAGAGCCCTTTGAAGTTGGGTGCGCGCTTCTCGAGGAACGCGGCAACGCCCTCGATGTAATCGTCGCTGCGACCTAAACGGGCCATCATCTCGGCCTCAAAGCTGAGGTGCGCTTCCAGTGTGCGGTCACCCGCAGACTTGATTGCCTCGCGGGTCTCGACCAAGGCCCTCGTCGGCATGATCGCGAGTTGCTCGGCGACTTCGGTCACATGAGTCTCAAACGCATCGGCGGCAACCGTCTCCCAAATGAGGCCCCAATCGGCAGCTTGTTGCGCGCTCAATTTGCGCGCTGTCAGCGCCAGCCCCATGGCGCGAGCTTGGCCCACGGCGCGGGGTAAGTGCCATGAGGCGCCGGTGTCTGGGATCAAGCCGATCTTGGAGAACGGGATCAAAAAGGACGCTTTATCGCTCGCGATAACCAGGTCGCATGCCATGGCAATGCTCGCGCCAGCCCCCGCAGCGACGCCGTTGACCGCTGCAATGGTCGGTACGCGTAAGCGGTTGAGTTGCATGACCAGCGGTTTGTAATAGCGCTCGACGACACGACCAAGGTCAGGTGGGGACTCACCGGGGACAAACTGCATTTCATCGTCCGCCAGGTCTTGACCTGCGCAAAACGCGCGACCGGCGCCGGTTAAGACAAGTACGCGTATCGCGGTATCGTTTTGGATGGTTTCGAGCGCGTCCCGCAATGCCGCATGCATGGGCGCGATGAAGCTGTTCATTTTGTCGGGACGGTTCAGCGTAATCCGCGCCACACCGCCAGTGGCAACAAATTCAATCAAGGCATCTGACATCGGCCGCTCCTTGTGCAGCGTGCGCTGAATCTTTTGCGTTACGCTGCTTTATGTTACAAAATTTTCACTAATAGGCGAAATTATGTATCATTTAACACGCGGAAAATATCGGGTAAACCCTTATAAATTACAGCGACTGAGTTAAACGCGCTCGAGGACCAGCGCGATCCCTTGCCCCACGCCGATGCACATCGTGCACAAGGCAAAGCGGCCACCCGTCGTGTGCAGGCGATTGACGGCCGTAGTCACCAGTCGTGCGCCGGATGCGCCCAACGGATGTCCCAAGGAGATTGCACCACCCCACGCATTCACACGGGGGTCGGTGTCGGACACACCCAACGCACGCAACACTGCCAGCCCCTGAGCAGCGAAGGCTTCATTGAGCTCGATGACATCAATTTGGTCGAGCGTGAGGCCGGTTTGCGCCAAGACTTTTTCGGTCGCAGGCGCAGGACCCATGCCCATGATGCGGGGCGGAACGCCAGCTGTGGCCATTCCCACCACGCGGGCTTTCGGGGTCAAGCCGTTTTTGGCTGCAGCGGCTTCACTGGCGATTAACACCGCGCAGGCACCATCGTTAACACCACTGGCGTTGCCGGCGGTAACAGTCCCGTCAGGACGCACGATCGGCTTGAGTTTAGCCAGCGCCTCCATGGACGTTGCACGGGGATGCTCATCGGTATCGACAACGATGGCGTCGCCCTTTCGCTGTGGGATGGTGACCGGGGTGATTTCGCGCGCCAAGTGTCCAGCCGCCTGCGCGGCGATAGCACGGGCTTGGCTGTTGAACGCCATCAAGTCTTGCGCCTCGCGCTCGATTTTGAAATCTTGCGCGACGTTCTCGGCAGTCTCGGGCATGGAATCCACGCCGTATTGACTTTTCATCAGCGGGTTAATGAAGCGCCAGCCGATGGTCGTGTCATAAACCGCGTTCGCACGGCTGAAGGCTGTGGTCGCCTTGGGCATCACGAAGGGCGCGCGGCTCATGCTCTCGACTCCACCGGCGATCATGAGTTCGGCTTCTCCAGCCTTGATGGCGCGGGCAGCGGTACCGACCGCGTCGAGGCCGGAGCCGCAAAGGCGGTTGATCGTGGCACCGGGGATTTCAAGCGGCAAGCCAGCCAGCAAACTCGCCATGTGGGCGACATTGCGGTTATCCTCGCCGGCTTGGTTGGCGCAACCGTACAGCACGTCAGCCACTTGGCCCCAATCGACTTGGGTATTGCGCGCCATCAGGGCCTTCAGGGGTACCGCGGCCAAATCATCAGCCCGAACTGCAGACAAAGAACCACCGTAGCGACCAAAGGGGGTTCGGATGGCATCACAGACAAATGCGTTAATCATGATTCTTTCCTTTTACGAGTGATTCTGCAGACCAGCGATCTCAGGCGGCCAACGGTAAATTTAGCAATAAGTTTTGTGGTTTCAATTTGAGCAGCTGGGCCTCGTCGTGCGCCATCGCCATGTAAACAGGCTTGCCGCGAACACGGGCCACGACGCACGATGGGTCTTCAAACTCAACCTTAAACAAGCACACGATACGCTTGAGCCGCGCCTGCACCACGGGGTTGCCTCGGTACAGGTCATTCAAGATCCCGGAGGCCTGCGCGTCAAGCCCGAGATGCCAAAGCCATTTTTTATCGACGATCTTTTCAAGAGCAGTCACGCGAATTTTGACGCCCAAGAAGTGCGCCACCCATTTCGCCATCAATGTGCAAAGCGACTTGATCGCAGGGTTCTGGCGGTTGAGGTAGATCACCGTGTCATGCTGTGCGGGCCGTGCCCAGTAAATCGCCGCGTTGTCGGGGTTCAGGACTGCCAACTCATCCCCTTGCAAGGCGGCCGATCCCTGTTGAAGCAAACGCATCAAATCGAAGCCTTGATTTTGCGCGCGAGACTCGATCGTCTCTTGATCAGCGGCGAGAACCGCTGTCTCCTCGGTCACCGTGATGAGCTGGGCTCTGAAAAACAACTCGGCGACCCGCGCATCTAACGGCTGCACGTCATCGCCCAAAACGTGACGCACCAAAACAGCAGTCAACTGATTGAACAGCACGGGCGGGATGTCATTGATGCCCGCCTGCAGACACGCGAGGTAACTCTGCTCCAGCGTCGGCTTCGCGGTCAGACGGTCGCGAAACCGCAGCCAGACGCGGTAGTTCTCCACCACATCGGGGTTGGCCACGGCTGCCAGCTCGTCTTTGGCGACCACGCGCATGGGTGCTTGCTGCAATGACGCAAACAGCGCCCGCTCTGCCTCACAGGACGATGCAACGGGCGCCAGTTCGGGGCGTGCAAGCTGCGCGCGAAGGAAGGCATCGGTCACGCACAGTTGCCCATTTGCATCCGTGGCCAGGAGGCGGTAACCGGTCTCTTCCCAAAATTCTTGTAATGACATGGGGCTCGATTCTATGGGATACCCGAATCCGGGCGGGGATGCTGCCGCCCGCCTAAAATCACGGCCATGCAAAACCTCATCGATCCGGCCATCCTGTTCTTTTTATTTGGCGTTGCTGGCGGATTGGTGAAATCCAATCTTGAAATTCCCCCGGCTATCTCCAAATTCCTGTCGCTCTATCTGCTCATGGCCCTGGGCCTTAAAGGCGGCTTCGCATTGGCGGAATCGGGGTTGTCGCTGTCAGTTTTAAAGGGCTTGGGCGCCGCGCTGCTGCTGGCCTCAGTCGTGCCGCTACTGGGCTACCAAGTACTCAAGCGCCTGACCTCTCCGTTCAACGCGGCTGCGATTGCAGCCACCTACGGGTCGGTCAGCGCGGTCACCTTCATCACGACGGTTCAGTACCTCGATACCCATGCCATCCCCTACTCTGGGCACATGGCGGCGGCGATGGCGTTAATGGAGTCCCCAGCCATCATCATGGCCGTGTTGATGGCCAATCTGCTTCGCCACCAATCCGCCCCCCCAAACAGCGGCAGCGCCAGTGGCACTCGTCTGGGTAAGGTGTTGCACGAGGCCTTCACAGACGGCGCCCAGTTGCTGTTAATTGGTGCCATGGTGATTGGATTTGTAACGGGTGAATCGGGTCAAAAGAGTTTGGCCCCCTTCTCAGTGGATCTGTTCAAAGGCATGCTCGCCTTTTTCCTGCTGGATATGGGACTACTCACCGCGCGCAACTTGTCCGCGCTGAAATCAGCCTCGACCCCGCTCATTGCCTACGCGGTCTTCGGCCCCCTGGTGCATGCCGCGTTGGCATTGGCGCTGGGCCAATTGTTGAGTCTCAGTGCGGGTGACACCGCGCTGTTGATGGTTCTGTCGGCCAGCGCGTCTTATATTGCAGTGCCAGCGGTGTTGCGCTTCGCCATTCCCGAGGCGCAACCGACGCTTTACTTTGGCTTGTCATTGGGCGTGACGTTTCCGTTGAATATCGTCTTTGGCATTCCCTTTTACGTCGGGCTGGCACAGGCCTTTAGCTAGCGCCGCAGCGAGCACCCCTTACAACGGCAGTGGCGTCCCATCGTAATTGATGAAGCAACCCGTATGCGCCATATCCAAGGCTTCAAACCGCGCCAACAAAGCCGTTGCGCTCTCCTGTGGCGTCAAATCCGCACTCGCCCCGCCCATGTCCGTTTGTACCCACCCCGGGTGGTATGCCGCCACGGCAATGCCTTGGTCCCTCAACTCATTGGTCAGCGTCACCATCAGGTTGTTGGCGCCCGCCTTAGAAGCACGGTAAAAGTAAGCACCGCTCCCCGTGTGTTGCTGACTGCCCATGTAAGACGAGATGATGGCGATACGGGGCTGACTGCTCCGACTCAGCGGCGTGAAAAACGCCCGCGCGGTGAAAAAGGGCCCCACCATGTTGGTCATCAGCACCGACCCAATAGCCTCTGCGGTGTTGCCCGTGTCAGCGACCCCGCCACGCGCACTCATAGCCCCAGCGTTGCAAACCACCACATCAATTGCGCCATCGACCGCGTTGGCAATGGCGTCCAAAGCGGCCGCGTCACACACATCGGCTTGAGCGATGTGGCATGAAGCGCCGTGGGCCGCCTGAAGTGCTGCGAGGTCGGTTGCAGCTGAGGGGTTTCGACAAACCGCAATCACGCGGTGCCCCTTGGCCAGCGCGTTACGAGTCATCTCTAATCCAATACCGCGATTAGCGCCAGTGATGAGGTAAGTATCAGCCATGGATTGGGTCTCCTAAGTCACATTCATGCGTCTCACTGTAGCCCAATTTGGTAGACTCTCGCGCTTGCCTGCGCATGCCGCTTGACATCCCTCGCGTCCTCAGTCCTTGGCTTAGAAAGGCCATCCACCGTGCTTTTATCCAACCTCGCGGATCCGATCCTGCCGATTTTTATGGCATTGATGGTCGGCTACGGCATGCGCCACCTGAGGTTCTTTGACGTGGGTGCCGCACAAACGATCAACCGGTTTGTGTTTTACCTGGCCATGCCTGGTTTGATTTTTAACCTAGTCGCTCACATTCCTTTTGGCGACATTGACTGGGGAACGATGGGCGTCTACATCGGTAGCGAGGCAATTGTCTACGGCGGATCCGCGTGGTGCGCGAGGCGGTTCTTCAAGTGCAGTTTGGGCGAATCGATTTTGCTGGGCATGGCCGCGGGCTTCGTGAACCACCTGATGTTTGTTTTGCCCATCGCGCAGAGCCTGCATGGATCTATAGCCGCCCAACCCATTGCGGCGATCGTCTTCATTGACGTGGTGGTTTTTGCACTGACGGTCTTCGCCATGGATCTCTTGAAAGCGTCAGAGAACGTCAAAACCTCAAGCCAACGCTACCACCCGGGCCATGTGTTGAGTATGCTCGCGAGGAACCCCATGGTGCTGGCGTGTGGGTTTGGCGGCATCGCGGCTGCCCTTTTCGCACAGGTACCGAGCGGCGTCTTCACCTACGCCAAGTTCGTCGGCGCATCCGCCGCCCCCGCGGCCCTTTTCGCGCTTGGTGTCATTTTGGCTGATCGCCCCGTGCGCCCCGTCGGCGGTGCCGCATGGTTTGCGATTGGCATGAAGCTCATCGTGCACCCAGCCATATTCATGGCTTTCGCAGGCTTGGTCAGCATGGATGCCAATTGGGAAACCATGGGCTTCTTGGTCGCTGCAGGCCCGTGTGGGGCTATGCCATTCGTCATCGCACTGCAATACGGCGTCAACCCATCGGCGATCGCCAAAGCCGTGTTGATATCCACCCTGCTGTCCCTGCTGAGTTTGAGCTACCTCACTGCGCTCTGAAAACTGCTTCCATTACCCCAACTGAGCCCACCGCATGTCACGTTTGTCCGAGCACCAAGCAGGCGCCCTTTTAGCCTTGATGTCCGCCGTATTCTGGGGTGTATCGGGGGCCAGTGCACAGTTTGTGTTTGAACGAAAAGGGGTCACAGTTGACTTCCTGGTGACCTATCGCCTGCTCTCCGCCGGGATCCTGTTGTTGCTGTACGCACGGCTTCGTGGCTTCTCAATCTGGGGGATTTGGCGCGAGCGTTGGGCGGCGATCAGTTTGCTGATATTCGGCATCGTGGGCATGTTGGCGGTCCAGTACACCTACTTCGCCGCCATCCACTACTCCAATGCCGCAACCGGGACGATTTTGCAATACGTCGGGCCCACCTTCATCGCGGTCTACTTTGTTTTCGTGCGGCGGCGCCTGCCAACATTGCCAGAGGCGGCCGCGGTGGCTTTGGCGTTTTTGGGCACTGTTTTGCTGGTCACCCATGGCGATCTCGGCACGCTAGAAATCTCGGCTGCCGCCCTTTTCTGGGGTCTCAGCTCGGCACTCGCATTGGCGTTCTACAGCATTTACCCATTGAAACTGCTGCGTCATTTCCCTGCCACCGTGTTGGTCGGCTGGAGCATGGTGATCGGCGGCATTGGGTTCACGGCATTCAGCCTGCCCACAACCGTTCCCGGCACCTGGGATTTCTCTACTTTTGCAGCAGTCGCCTTTATTGTTTTTTTCGGAACATTCATCGGCTTTTACAGCTACCTGGGCGCCGTGAAGCGCATCGGCCCAGAAAAATCCAGCCTATACGCCTGCGCTGAGCCGCTGACTGCGGCGCTGGTGGCTGTGCTGTGGCTGGATGTGCCCTTTGGTCTGGTTGACTGGGCGGGCGCCGCCTGTATCGTGGCGACGATATTCATACTCAACGTCACACCGACCCACGTACCCGACACGGTCGTCAAACCGTCTCCGCAATGACCGCGTAACACAGCTTGGGCGACAAATTCGCCCCACGCTGCCGCCGGCTTACTATCGTTTTCACTTAGCGCCAAGCCGTCTGTTTAGGGCTAACATCAGTGGACCATCTGGTAAACATTGGAGATTAGACAAATGAAATTGAAGATCAAGTTCGGCCTGTTGGGCGCCGCACTCCTCGCTGCCAGCGCCAGCGCGCAGGCAGAAACCATCACTTTGAAGGTTGAGCACTTTTTAGGTCCACAAACCATTCAGCACACCACCATGTTGGGCGAATGGTGCCGCAACATTGAGCGCGACTCCAAAGGCCGCCTGAACTGCCAGATCTACCACTCGATGCAACTCGGGGGTAAGCCGCCACAGTTATTTGACCAAGTGAAAGACGGTATCGCCGACGTCGGCTGGACCGTTGCTGGCTACTCAGGCACCCGCTTTGCGCGACTCCAAGTGTTCGAATTGCCTTTCATGATGACCAACGCCGAGGCGACCAGCCGCGCGCTATGGACCTACGCTGAGAAATACGCCAACGAAGAGTTCAAAGACGTCAAGATGTTGGCCGTCCACGTTCACGGTCCCGGTCAGATCTTCACTCGCGATGCCCCCATCACGAAGTTAGAGGACTTCAAGGGCAAAAAACTGCGTGGCCCAACCAAGCAGGTCACTGACTTGCTGAAGGACCTCGGCGCGACACCCGTGGGTATGCCCGTCCCTGCCGTGCCTGAAGCCCTGTCAAAAGGCGTGATCGATGGCGCTGTGATTCCTTACGAGGTCGCACCTGGCTTGAAAGTCAACGAGCTGACCAAGTTCACATCAGAGCCCGATCCCAGCTTCAACGCGCTGTACACCACCGTGTTTGTGATGCCCATGAACAAGGCGAAGTACGAGTCGCTGCCAGCCGATCTGAAGGCCGTTATCGACAAGAACTCAGGCCTTGAGTACTCTGCGTTCATGGGTCGCACGCAATCTGGTGCTGACGTGCCAGCAAAGAAAGTGTTCCAAGCGACCGCGGGTCACACGATCACAACGTTGCCAAAGTCTGAAATGCTCAAGCTTCAAAAAGCAACTGAGAAGTTAGACGATGCGTGGGTTGCCGAAATGAACCAACGTGGCTTCAACGGCAAAGAAATGCTGCAAGCAGCGCGTGATTTGGTGAAGCAATTCACGAAGTAATCGCTCTGTCAGCACCAAAAGGCGGAGGCGACTCCGCCTTTTTTTTAGGCTTTAAAAAAGCCCCATTGAACAGGCTGTCTATAATTTCGTGAGTGTACTGATATTTTTTGGAGGCACCCTTGGCTGATCTCTTGAATGCGGCGGATGACATCCCCACCCCCACGGGGCCTGTGGGTCGCCTCTTGGGTGCCCTTTGCAAAATCTTCGCATTCTGCTCAGGCATCACGCTGGTCGCCATGGCGCTCATGTCGCTGGCCAGTATCGCGGGGCGCTCCTTGTTCGCCAGTGCCATCGTTGGTGACTATGAGCTGGTTGAGATCGCCAGCGGCATCGCGGTCAGTCTCGCACTGCCCTACACACAATGGGTACGGGGCCACGTAATCGTGGACTTTTTCACTGCGAAGGTGAGTCGGAAGACCGCACTGACACTTGACGCCATCGCTGCGGCTTTGTTGGCCGTGGTGGCATTTGTCTTCACCTGGCGCATCACGTTGGGCATGACTGAATTGATCGGCGGCTGGGATGCCTCACTGATGTTGAACATCCCAACGTGGTGGGGTTACGCCCCGATGGTGCCCTCCTTCGCCCTTTTGGGGCTGGTTGCGCTTTACACCTGCATCGAAGACATCAAGGGGATTAACGCATGATGGGCCTAAGCGGTATGGAAATGGGCGCACTCATGTTCGCCCTGCTGTTGGTGATGCTGGCCTTGCGCATCCACATTGGTATTGCGATGCTCTTGACGGGCTCAATCGGCTACACCGTCGTTGCTGGCATTGACCCACTGCTCAATTACTTCAAGGGAGCCGCGTACGCGCGCTACTCCGTTTATGACCTTTCCGTGGTGCCCTTATTTTTGCTGATGGGTCAATTTGCAACCCACGGGGGGCTGTCTAAAAGTTTATTCAAGGCCGGCAATGCGATGATTGGGCACTGGCGCGGTGGCATGGCCATGGGCGCTGTCGGGGCCTGCGCGGGTTTCGGTGCGATTTGCGGCTCCTCGCTGGCGACCGCAGCCACCATGGGTCAGGTGGCCTTACCTGAATTGAAAGCGCACGGCTACTCCGAGCGCTTGTCAGCTGCGGCGATCGCAGCGGGCGGAACGCTGGGCATCTTGATTCCGCCCTCAGTTCCATTGGTGATTTACGCGATCATCACTGAGCAAAACATTGCCAAGATGTTTTTGGCGGCCTTCGTGCCGGGCATATTGGCGGCCGTTGGCTATATGGTGGTGATCGGTATCGTGGCGCGTGTCAGTCCGAAAGATGCGCCAGCGGGTACCAAGTTCAGCTTTGCGCAGCGCCTCAAGGCACTGTCCGAGACATGGCCCGTTATCTTGATCTTCATCACGGTGATTGGCGGTATCTACGGTGGTATCTTCACACCCACTGAAGCTGCCTCCATCGGTACACTCGCGACCGGCTTGGTCGCTTGGACCTCAGGTGGACTCAAGGGTCGCGGCTTCCTGGAATGCATGTATGGTGCCGCGGGTGCAACCGGCATGATCTTCCTGATTCTTCTGGGCGCTGACGTGATGAACGTCTTCTTGGCGCTGACCCAGGTGCACACAGAGCTCGCCAATTGGGTGATTGGCCTGGGCCTGCCGCCATTGGCTGTGTTGATGTGCATCATCGTGATTTACTTGGTACTGGGTTGCATCATGGACAGCTTGTCCATGATTTTGCTGACCATTCCCATTTTCTTCCCCATGATCATGGGTATAGACCTGTGGGGTATGGGTACCGAGGACAAGGCCATTTGGTTTGGGATCTTGGCCCTGATGGTGGTCGAGGTTGGCCTGATTACGCCCCCCGTTGGCATGAACGTGTTCATCATCAGCGCCATGGCCAAGAACGTGCAAATGAAGGAAATCTTCAAAGCGATCTTGCCATTTTTAGCGTCGGACATCATTCGGATCACCTTACTGGTGTTCTTCCCAGGCATCGCGCTGATCGCGTTGCGGGTTTTTAGTTAAGCTGACCGGGACCGCGCGCTAGGGGATGGGGGTTCAAGCCGTTTGGTTCAAACGTGACCTGCGCACCCTCGATCACGCGCCCCTGTTCAACGCGGCGCAGCAAGGGCCTGTGCTGTGTTTCTACGTCTTAGAGCCCGCGCTCTGGCAACAACCGGACAGCGCAAGACAGCATTACCACTTCGTTCTGGAGAGCCTGCGAGATCTGTACAAGGCCCTGCGGGCACATGGCGTGCGCCTGCACATCTTGGTCGGTGATGTGACCCGCGTACTCCAAGACTTACATACCGAAACCGGCTTTACCGCACTTCATAGTCATCAAGAAACGGGCAACGACTGGACCTATGGACGAGACAAAGCGGTCGCACAGTGGTGCCAAACCTGCGGCGTGCAATGGCATGAAACCCCACAGTTCGGTGTGGTGCGTGGGTTGCGTGATCGCAACCAGTGGCAGCGTGCATGGCAAAGCCACATGGCGAAACCGCTCGTACCGGCGCTGGATACGCTTACTGTCACATCAGTCGCGCTGACTCAAAATCAGGCACCTTTGCCCACGGCAGACGACTTAGGCCTCCCCGCCCCAGAGCCGTCGGTCCGTCAACGCGGTGGTCAGACTGCCGGCCGTGCCGTGCTGGTTGATTTCTTGGGTCGGCGCTCGAAGCGTTACCGAGGTGGCATCTCCTCACCGTTGCGCGCACCAGAGGCGTGCTCGCGGCTCTCGACCTATATCACCTGGGGCTGCGTGAGTTTGCGTGAGGTGGTGCAAACCACCCATGCTGCCATGGCGCATTCCGATATCGACGCGGCGCACCGCAAGGGCTTGAAGGCGTTTACCAGTCGGCTGGCCTGGCACTGCCACTTCATTCAAAAGCTCGAATCTGAACCAGCAATTGAGTGGCGCAATATGCACCGCGGGTATGACGATTTGCGTGAACACGAATTCGATCCGCGCTTGTTCGAAGCGCTCAAAGAGGCGCGTACAGGCTGGCCTCTGGTGGATGCTTGCGTGCGCATGTTGAACGAGACGGGTTGGCTCAATTTCCGGATGCGGGCCATGCTCGTCTCTGTGGCGGCTTACCCGTTGTGGCTGCATTGGCGCCCTGTGGGGCTGTGGTTGGGACAACAGTTTTTAGACTACGAGCCCGGTATTCATTGGAGCCAGTTACAAATGCAATCGGGCACCACCGGTATCAACACCACGCGGGTCTACAACCCGATCAAACAAGCGCAAGATCAAGACCCTGATGGGATTTTTGTGCGCCAGTGGCTACCGGCAATGCGCCGTGTGCCTGATACGTGGCTGTTTGAGCCCTGGCTCATGCCGCCCAGTGTTCAATCGGCATGTGGTGTGGTTGTGGGGCAGGACATCCCCTACCCCGTGGTCGACTTAGAGGTCGCCACGCGCACCGCCAAAGACCGTCTGTATGCCCGCCGCAAAGACCCCGCTGTAAGAGCCGGTAAGGCAGCGGTTATCGAAAAACACGCCTCACGCCGTCAAACTTCTTGGTTGGATTAGACAAAACCCATGACAAACAGCCCTTGCGTTATCTACTGGTTCAGGCGAGATTACCGACTCGATGACAACCCAGCCCTCACGGCGGCCATCGCAACAGCGACACAAGCGGGTTGCCCCCTGTTGGCGGTAGCGATCAGCCCGTCACGCACAATCAATTCTTTTGTTGGCGAATTGGACCGCGGCGCGACGGCACTGGCTTGGGCGCACGCCACACAAAACGCATTGCACCGGCAGCTGCAGGCGATGGGACAGCAACTGCACCTGGTCGCCGATATCACCTCGCTACGGCAATTGGCGGAGCGACTGCACGTCACGCACATCTTCTGTGAATCAATCGAATTGCCCTATGAAACGGATGAGGTAACGGCGCTCAGCGTGGGCGCTAACTGGTCGATTCAGCAATACCCGCAGTCCAGCTTGTTCAATGCCGACATGTTGCCATTCCCGGTGGACGATGTGCCACTGGTATTCACCGCCTTTCGCCAAGCCATTGAAAAAGCCGGTCTGCGTGCAGCGCAGCCACTGGCGCCTGTTCGTCAGGTCCCGCCAGCGCCGCCAAACTTTGAATTCAACCCGCCTGCTGGTGTCCCCGTGGTCCACCACCCGCGCAGCAGTATGGCGCCTGACCGCATGCCCGGTGAAACGGGTGCACGGCGTCATTGGGCTGATTATTTGGCGGCAGGACACCCGCACCGCTATTTCGAAACACGCAACCAATTGAGTGGTCACCACTTCTCAAGCCAACTCAGTGTTGATCTTGCATGGGGCACGCTGTCGGTGCGCCGAGTAATTGAAATGTTGGATGCGTTCGAAGTGAAAAACGGTGCCTCCAAAAGCAGCTATTGGCTTTGGTTTGAACTGATGTGGCGCGAACACTTTCGGTGGTTGCACCAACGCTTTGGCGTGAAATTGTTCCACGCCCGTGGCCTGGCCAAAGCGACACCGCCGCGCCGTGTCAAGAACCCGCGATGGACCGATTGGTGTCGTGGTGAAACGGGTCAACCACTGATCGATGCTGGGATGCGCGAACTGGCAAACACAGGCTTTTTGTCCAATCGCATGCGCCAAATCGTTGCCAGCTACTGGCTCAACGATTTGGGTGGAGATTGGCGTGCGGGTGCCGCTTGGTTTGAATCCCAACTGTGCGACGAGGACTGCTTCAGCAACACGGGTAACTGGCTCTACATCGCCGGACTGGGCAGTGACCCGCGTGGGGGACGGCGCTTCGACCCCGTCAAGCAAATGCGCGATCACGACCCCGCTGGCCGCTATCAGCGTTTGTGGGGCGCATCGGCCTGACTCACGCGGCTCAGCACGCGCGTGTGTAAATCGGCGATGTAAGGGTCCTCGATTTCCAAGGCGGCCAACTGCGCCGCCAGCAAGAGCAGGTAATCTCGGTTGGGACCAAGATAGCCCTCCGCGCGCGCAATCACCTCGGCCGTTTGCTCCGCCGTTAAGTCATTGCAATACGACGCATGGGTGTGGTTGCCAACAAACACCAACCCCTCGCACTCGCCTTGCGGGGTCTGCAGCAAGTGCCGACTGGGCGTGTACCCACCGCGAAGCATCTCTCGACGCCATAAAAGAACTGACTCGGTTTCAACCGCGTCCCTCGCAATACGAAAAGCAAGCCCCTGGCAATCGACAGCATTGTCGGGAACCAAAGACAGCACCAAACCAGGTGCCTGCGGCGTGCCACGACCGGCCAAGACTTGGTAGTTGAAACACCGCTTAAAACCACTCAAGGACGCACGACGCACCTCGGCAAAATGAATGGCAGGGTCCCACATCAGCGAGCCGTAGGCGAACACCCACAGATCAGCCGCTTGATCAAAGGACTGCAGCACCGTCTGACGTGAGGCTTCGCGCACATCGTCGGCAAGCCGCCAGTCGGCATCGCCACCCAATGCCTTGACGCGGGCATCCCACTGCGCCAGCACGGCTTCGGTGACACGCGCCTTGGAGGTTTCGGGCGCAATCAGCCGATCGCGCAACGCGGGAATATGGATAAATGCGTCAGCCATAAGCAACTATAACGTTGCCAAAGGTCCAAGCCGCGCGAGCGCGCCAGTCAGCAGTTGGGGTTTGAGGCCAGAAAGTCAAGAATCAAAGAGGCAACGGTATCCGGTGCCTCGCGTTGCGGGAAGTGGCCAACGCCTTCAATCACCCGCTGAGCGTAATAACCCGTGAAGTACTGCAACGCCTTCTTTTCATCCGGCAGCAGACTCACGCCGTCAGCACCACCATGAATCAACAACGCGGGCATGGCTTGTTGCGGTGGATTAGCCAAAGCCGCATCGTCCGCGGCATACGCGGGATCACCCGCTGCATGTGCCCAGCGGTGCTGATAAGAGTGCAACGTAATGGGTAACCAATCAGGGTTGTCAAATGCGTCAGCTGCGGCGCTGAAGGTGGGCGCGTCGTACCAGCCGGGCGGCGACCAGGTGTCCCACATGATTTGCGCAAAAGCGCGCCGATTGGCGGCGACTTCCGCCTGACCACGTGGGGTCGCCATGTACCAGTGGTACCAATAGCGACGGGCCTGCTCCATGCTGATCGATTGACTGGGGTTGTTGGTCCCATACCCAACCGACAGCAAGACCATGTGCGAAGCCAAATCGGCCACCAGCCCACAGGCATTGGCGACCGCCCTTGCGCCCCAATCATGCCCCACCAATACCGGACGACGGATGCCCAAAGCAGCCATGAGGTCGACCAAATCACGACCAAGGGCAGCGAGTTGCCCCGTGCGCGGTGTGTCATCGTTTAAAAAGGTGGTTGACGAGAAGCCGCGAAGAGCTGGCACGATCACCCGGTAACCCGCCTGAACGAGGTGCGGCACCACACGATCCCATGTCGCCGGACTGTCTGGCCAGCCGTGCAACAACATCACAACGCCCGCAGCACGCGTGCCACTCGCAGGCTCAAATGCGCGGTAACCAACCCTTAAAAGGGGTGTATTGACGAACTGGTAAATGGGAGCGGTCACGGTATCAGCGGTGTTCGAGTTTGTATTCACCCATGTCATTCCAGACATCCTGTTTCACGATCAAACCGTCTTGAATTTCGAAACGATCAATGAAGCGTATGCCCTCAAACGGGCGACCATCCAACCAGATGCCCGACAGCGTTCCTCGGGCATAAACCACGGTACCGGCGTCAGTCCAAGACTCGTCGATCCCGGTGTAGGTTTTCTCTACACGCTCATAGCGGTTCTTGGCCCACGCTACGAGTTCAGTCAAGGCATGCATGCGCTGCCCTCCCGGAAACGTCATCTCAAAACTATCTGCCAAAAAGGCCTGCGCCGCATCCAGTTCCCGTGCCTGCATCGCTGCCAAAAAGTTCATCAC
>Ga0102881_1000400_pt1 | contig 16465 bp, 15 predicted proteins | sample Colrivmeta1549B3_FD_78189 | JGI IMG/M metagenome (GOLD analysis project Ga0102881, IMG submission 78189) | Estuarine microbial communities from the Columbia River estuary - metaG 1549B-3 | ecosystem: Environmental > Aquatic > Marine > Intertidal zone > Estuary | place: USA: Columbia River...
ATTGTATTTTTGATCATAAAAAAAAGATGTCCAATTTCTCGGACACCTTTCTCAAAATAAAACAACAACTAACTGTTTTTCTTTTCCTTTTAAACAAGCGCTACAGCTTCAGGAGCCAGAACATTTGCCTTGTTAGAAGATGTGCCTATTTGGTTTGAATTATGAAGACAACTGAACGGTTTCCATCCTAACTATTACAATCCTAACTATGTTCCAAATAAAGAAAAATAATAAATTAATGAATACGTTTTTAACCTATCTATTTATTGTTTTTGGTCTGTCTTCTATATATAGCCAAGATACCCCTTCGCTGAGTTATATTAAATATTTAGAATATGTCACTGACAACCATCCTTTATTAACTCAAGCCTATAACAGGGCACAATTTGGCCAAGCCAATCAACAAATGGCAAGGGGCGCATTTGATCCTAAACTTACTTTTGAAAACCAACAAAAAAAGTACAATGACCAATTGTATTATAACCAATCAGGAGGTAGTATTTCTATACCCACTTGGTTTGGTCTTTCACTAAAAGGAGATTATTCGGTCAATGACGGCGTGTTTTTAAATCCAGAAGATAAACTACCTACTGACGGATTGTATTCTGCGGGAATCAGTTTAGATGCTTCTGAAGGCTTATGGATTAACAAACGTATGGCCACTTTAAAAAAAGCGGCTATTATAATCAATCAAACACAAGCAGAAAGAGATTTATTGATCAACGAGCTGGTCACTGAGGCTTCTTTAGCTTATTTTAATTGTTTATTGGCATATGACAATTACCAAGTAAATGTTCAGTTCAGAAACAATGCAGCTAAGCGCTACGAGGGTGTTAGACAACGCGCACTAAGTGGTGATATTGCTATGATAGACACAGTAGAGTCGTTCACCAATGTTCAGCAACGTATTTTATCATTGTCTGAATCAGAAGTTAATTTAGTGAAAGCCCGATTAGAAGCTTCTAATTATTTATGGGGAGAAGACAATATACCCTTAGAAATATCTGAAAACTCCATTCCTATAAGTGTATCTGATCTTGAGATAGATGCATTTTTAGGTTTAGAAAATGGAGGATTAGATAATTTTTATTTAGCTACACACCCAAAATTAAATATCCTAGAAGCTAAAGTGGGTACCTTAAAAATAGACCGTTCCTTAAAAAGGGCCAGTTTATTCCCAGATGTAACTGCAAACTTCAATGTATTACAAAGTAATTTGGACCAAATAACACCACTAAATACAGAACAATACAAGGCTGGAGTTAAGGTGCAATTGCCCTTATTTTTAAGGAAAGAAAGAGGCGATTTAAAAATAACCGCATTAAAACTTTCAGATGCACAATTAGATTTTAATTTTGAAAGTGTGCGAATTCAAAATAAGGTATCCCAAAGTGTTCAAGCGCAAAGAGCGCTTGTGGAGCAACTGGATCTTTCTACCGGATTAGTAACCAATTACAGTAAATTATTAATCGGTGAACAGCAGAAATTTAATGCAGGCTAAAGTTCCCTTTTTGTTGTTATCAGTAGGGAGCAAAAACTCATAGAGTCTAAAATTAAATTAAACACCACTTTTAATAAGTATTTGACTAACAAGGCCGTATTATTTAATGCTATGGGCTTAGTGATTCCTTCCTTAGAACCCTAATGGTATGGGCTTTTATTTCCTTTAATGAAATGAACTTGATAGGTCTTAATTTTTTTCTTCCATTATTTGTTATATTTAGTCAATAAACAAACCTAAAGTAATGATGAAAAAACAATTTATAAACTTCGCTATTATAGCCATTTGCTTTAGTTTTAGTGGCTGGGCACAGGACCAATCTGTTATAGAACAAATAGTATCTGAAGCCAATGAAAATTCTCAGTTAGAAATTCTTGGACAAGAACTCATGGATGGTATTGGTCCAAGGCTTGTGGGCACCCCTCAAATGAAACAAGCCCACGATTGGGCGGTAGATAAATACAGCCAATGGGGTGTTTCTGCTAGAAACGAATCCTATGGAACCTGGAGGGGTTGGGAAAGGGGCATTACACACATAGATATGTTGTCTCCTCGAATTCAAAGTTTAAAGGGAACACAACTTGCATGGAATCCATCTACTTCAAAGAAAGGGGTTACTGCTGCAGTAATTGTTTTGCCTACAGTGTCTAGTCCTGAAGAATTTCAAAATTGGTTGCCATTGGTTAAAGGTAAATTGGTCATGATTTCTCCCTTAGAGACCACTGGAAGGCCTGATTATAATTGGGAAGAGTTTGCTACAGAGGCTTCGTTTGAAAAAATGAAATCTGAAAGAGAAGCGGCTAATAACGCTTGGAGAGAAAACATGAAAAACACTGGTTTCACCTCAAGAAGCATCATTGAAGCCCTAGAAAATGCAGGAGCTGCGGGAATTGTAAGCTCCTATTGGTCCAAAGGTTTTGGCGTGAGCAAAATATTTAGTGCCAGAACAAAAAAAATTCCCACGGTAGATTTGGAATTAGAAGACTATTCTATGGTATATAGGCTGGCTCTTAGAGGAGAAAACCCAGTTTTGAATATTGTAGCACAATCAAAAGATCTAGGAGAAGTACCAACGTTTAATACAATTGCAGAAATTAGAGGGTCAGAAAAACCAGAGGAATATGTCATTCTATCTGCACATTTTGATTCATGGGATGGAGGTACAGGTGCAACTGACAATGGAACAGGTACTTTAGTCATGATGGAAGCGATGAGAATTCTTAAAAAAATTGTGCCAAATCCAAAAAGAACCATTTTAGTAGGTCACTGGGGCAGTGAAGAACAAGGCTTAAATGGATCAAGGGCCTTTGTTGAAGACCACCCAGAAATAGTTTCACAGGTTCAAGCAGTTTTTAACCAAGACAATGGTACCGGAAGGGTTGTTAATATTTCTGGGCAAGGTTTTCTTCATGCTTATGATTATATAGGCAGATGGCTTCATGAAGTTCCACAAGATATTACCCAACACATAGAGACTAATTTCCCCGGTACTCCAGGGGGGGGAGGTTCAGATTATGCTTCCTTTGTTGCAGCTGGTGCCCCAGCATTTAGCTTGAGCTCCCTGAGCTGGGCTTATTGGAATTACACATGGCACACCAATAGAGACACTTATGACAAGATTGTTTTTGATGACCTTAGAAACAATGCCATTCTAACAGCTGTATTGGCTTATATGGCGTCTGAAGACAACGAAAAGACTTCTAGAGAAAAGATAGTATTGCCGGTGAGTAAAAGAACCGGAAAACAAATGAAATGGCCTTCTACCAGATCTCCCAATAGAAAAGGAGGTATGTAATTAACCCCAATAAAACACAAAAAAGTCCTGTAAAAATAATTTACAGGACTTTTTTATGTTCAAACAAAATCTTATTAATTAAAGAAAGTATTTTAGTAAGATATTTAAAACTATTGCTTTGTAACTTTAACTGCGTTCATTCCTTTTTGACCACGCTCTAATTCAAAGCTAACTTTATCATTTTCCATAATTTCATCAATTAAACCACTTACATGAACAAAGTGCTTTTCTTGAGAAACAGCATCTATAATGAATCCAAAGCCTTTTGATGCGTCAAAGAAAGAGACTTTTCCAGTTCTTAATGGATCCTCTTCTTCTTCATCCCTATCTTCTTTTTTAGGAATTCCAATAACAATACTCTCTGCGTCTACCTTAACTTTTAAACTTGGATCTGGAGGGGTGTCTGTGAAGTGACCATTCTCATCTACATAAACCAACATGTCTTCTAAACTATTTGGTTTTTCAGCATTGGCTTTGCGTTCCAATTTCTTCTTTTGTTTGTCGTCACGTTTTTTTAGACGTTTCTTCTCTTTCTCTTTTTTGTTAAAGGTTTCTTGCGCTCTCGCCATTTCGATTGATAAGTTTTAAGAACCAAATGAATAAAGGTTCAATAGTCAGCAAATATACGTCAGTTCTGTCATATTTTATGTAAAAATGAATAATAATATCCCCTACCTCAAGAAAATAGCATTTCTAAAAGCGCTTGACTCCTTTTGTAAATCAATGAGATAACCATTTACCACAGCATGACTAATGACCCCATCTTTTGAAAGTAAAAAACTTGGGTTTAGTCCTACGTATAGCCTAAAGTCAGGTAACACAAATTTATTACTCACCACTTGCATAGGAAAATTAAATCCATTGTCTCCCATAGCTAATGGTCCTAGCCAATACACGTAGCCTTTTTTAAGCAGACTAAAAGCCTTTTCTTTAGTTGGTTGCTCTCCTTTCTTTGGGGTGTATATTTTTCCAGGTATAATTTTATATCCTTTGGCACGCATTGTTTCATAGCCATAATAGGTGGATAAGTCCCCTAAGTCCATGATTTGTGCTTTAGTGAAATACTCAGAATGAGAGGCATTGTCTACCTCCAAATAATGAACACCAATATCTAGGGTGTAAGTATTTCCCAACAATTCATATTGTACGTCTTCAATTTTAAGATCAAACAATTTTCGATCGTTTTGCGGTATTTTTTCATAGGCTGCCAGGTCAATTTTTTCATATGATTTTGTAGCAATACTATAAAGAGCTGCCAGTATAGATACGTAATTTAATTTTCTGATTTCTTGTTTTTCAGCATCGTTTAAAAATCCGCCAGATTCAATTAAAATAGTAGAAGTACCCCATTTTTGAATATTATCTCCAAATGCCCTAGGTTCAAAATCATCATTATAGCGTCCCACCTGTCCAGGCGCAAAACCCTGTACCAATTCATTCATTAGTACAATTACTTTCATGGCATTTCCCCTCACTTCATTAATATCTTTTTCATAATTATATGCAGGGGCTAAATAAGACAAGGTCGCTGGCTTATCCGTCCTCTCTGCGTTGTAATACTTGCTCTGATCGTGTAAGTTAAATCCAAAATCTGCTTCTAAACTATCTCGAACGCTTTTCAAAGTACGCCCTTCAGGCGATGCCAAGTCTAAAGCATCTCTGTTTATGTCTATTCCCAAGGTATTCCTTCTGGTAAAAACCTCAGCACCATCTGGATTAAGCATGGGCAAAAAATGAAACCTCAATTTCTTTAAAAGCAATTTTTGGACGCTATTTTTTTGCCCTGATGAAAAATAATTTAATATATCAAAAATAGCTTGAGTGGCTGTAGGTTCGTCTCCATGCATTTGCGACCATAGAAAAACATCTGTATTTCCGCTACCTAAACTCAATAAAGACAAGCTTCTTCCCTCTATGGACTCCCCTACTTTAGTGACTGTTATGCCCGCTTGATTTTTGTACCGATCAATGAGTGGCTGAAGGTCTTCGTGTTTTATCCTTCTTTTATTTAATGATGGCTCTTTATAGCTTTCATACTGGGACACTAAATCATTGACCAATTTGTCTTGAGCCATTCCTGGCGTTGCATTTATAAGTAAGGTAATTGAAAATAATAAGGCTGTTTTGAGGCGTAATTTCATAAAAAGATATTTTAGGACTGTTTATAAAAAAAAATCAAATAGATTTAATTAAAATTACGGAATTAGAGAGGGATTGGCCTTAAACTTTAATTTTGAGGTAGCCCGTCTAATTTTTGCCATAAATGCTATTCCTGGATCGGTTTTTTCTGTTCTATAGCCTGAATCCACTTCCTTCCAGAGCGAATGGTTTTCAAATAATGTATATTCGTAATGACCTATAAGGTAATTGATTGAATGCTTTGTCTTCAAGTATTTAATCAATTTTATATTAGATTTTAATTGGGCTTTTGTCAAGGGCGTTTCTTTAGTGCCTCCTACATTTTCAATACCTATAGCTGCATGATTTAAACCTATTACATGTCTGGCCATATGGTTTTCTGGCATGAGTCTATAGATTGTGCCATCTTGATCTACTAGAAATTGAGCAGATACGTTTAAAGCGCTTTGATTCACTAGTTCAGGCCTCCAATTGGGGAGTGACTCATTGTAAAATGCTTCAAATGATTTTTCAAGTGTTGGAATAGCAGTCCAGTGCACCACAATCATTTGGGGCTTTATCAGAATATTATCCTGGCTCATACCATACCTATTCTCAAGGTAATCTTGGGTAAGCTTTACGCGCTTTTGTTTAAATACTATGGGTTTGTCTACAATGGGAACTGAAATGGCACAGGAATTTAAAAAAAGTAATCCAATAAAACTTATGAGTAATCGCATACGGGTTCATTTTGTTATAAAGCTACAAATATTTGATATTATATAAGATCTAATTGAATATTCCCTTTAGACTTTATATTTGACTTGACTTATTGTACTTTTGCATGGCTATGAAAGAATCTAAAAAACCAGATGCTGTTGTTTATGACAAGGACAAACAGCAATATAACGCCCATATTTTGCCTTATGCTACTGGTGTTGGCGCCCCACAGATTACTGCACCAGACGTAAGTAGCTGGAAAAACACCCAAGTGCAAACAGTCAATCATGAGTTTAAAGCCCAGTTTAATGCTTTAAAAGAGCAGTATGCTCAAATGATGGAATCTTATGATTTTAATAAGAGAATTTACAGTTCAAAATTTAGTTTTGAACCCATTATAGGAGAAACTTACTTCCTTTATTTAGACAAACAGGGCAGTGACTTTTTGTCTCTAATCCCTCCAACTCAATGCCGCTTTGAGTACTTAGCAACTTGCACCATAGGTCCTGATAAAATTTGGATAAAAAGAGATTAATCTAAGCTATTTCACTATTTTAGGGCAATTAACGCTACTGAGATGAAATGGTTTAAAAGAATTTCTGGAATTTTATTTTTATTGATTGTTATAGCCATTGGTTTTAATTACCCCAAATTAACATTAATATCCGGCTATAGTTCAAAATATGTAGCGAGTTCGGCTTTTATAGCGGGCCATTCTAAAAGCTACATTGAGGCGAATGACAATAATATCCCCAATATCAAATTGGCTACAAATGAGTTGGACTATCCAATGAAAAAGGCATCGGCGCGGGTTTTTGGTTTTCAAAAACGCGAAGCCATTTACAAAGAAGGCTTAGGGGCTATTCTTTTACCTAAAGGGGTTTCTGCTCTGGATTTAGATCATTTTCTAATACCCAGAAGAAATCTAACACCCATTGAAAAGCCTTACCCAATAGGGCATTTAGCGCCACTAGATACTGTGTTGCCTACTGTTGATTATTCTGCCATTCAGAATGCCTTGGATTTAGTTTTTAAAGACAACCACTTACAAAAATCAAGGTCTGCGCTCATACTCTACAAGGGGCAGCTTATTGGAGAGAAATACATAGATGGATTTGGTCCAGATACCCCCGTTCTTGGCTGGTCTATGACCAAAAGTGTTATAGCAACAATTTACGGAATCCTAGAATATCAGGGTAAATTAAGCGTGAGTGATCGTGTGGCTTTTGAAGATTGGGCCAAGGATGAAAGGGCTCATATTACCATTGATGATTTATTGAGAATGCAAAGTGGATTGGCTTTTGAAGAAGATTATTCAGTGATTTCAGATGTGACCAATATGTTGTTTAACGAGGCAGACATGGCACAGGTAGCTATTGACAGACCCAGTATTGCAATGCCAGGAAAAATTTGGTCTTATTCTTCTGGAACCACAAATATTTTATCTAAATACCTTAAATCATTTAGTTCAGATGCCCAGCAATATTTAGATTTCCCTTACGCGCAGTTAATCGATAAAATTGGGATGCATTCTATGGTGATTGAAACAGATATGGTACAGACTTTTGCAGGCTCCTCTTATGGGTGGGCCAGTACTAGAGATTGGGCTAGGTTTGGTTTATTGTACCTACAAAACGGAATTTGGGATGGGTCGAGAATATTTAGTGACCGTTGGGTGAATTATATTAGCTCTCCCACTAAATCCTCTAATGGAGCATATGGAGCGCATTTTTGGCTCAATGCAGACGGTCACTTAAAAGATGCCCCTAAAGACCTCTACAGTGCCAATGGACACGATGGACAACATGTTTACGTAATTCCTTCTAAAGACTTGGTGATCGTGAGGACTGGTCTGGGAGAGCGTCCAGATTACAGGGCCAATGATTTTATTGCAGCGGTTGTAGCTGCTGTAGAATAGTTATGCAATGTAACTGTCTTTGTCAAAATTTGGTGGTCTCTTTTCTAAAAAGGCATTTCTGCCTTCTTTAGCTTCATCTGTCATATAGGCTAATCTAGTGGCTTCTCCTGCGAATACTTGTTGTCCTACCATGCCGTCGTCTGTGAGGTTCATGGCGAATTTTAACATCTTAATACTCGTTGGAGATTTTGCAAGTATCTCTTGGGCCCATTCATATGCTGTTGATTCAAGCCTGTCATGAGGGATTACAGCGTTAACCATTCCCATATCAAAGGCTTCTTGTGCGGTATAGTTCCTTCCTAAAAAGAAAATTTCTCTGGCTTTTTTCTGTCCTACCATTTTAGCCAAATAAGCAGATCCATAGCCGCCGTCAAAACTGGTAACGTCTGCGTCCGTTTGTTTAAATATGGCATGTTCTTTACTGGCTAGTGTTAGGTCACATACTACGTGAAGGCTGTGGCCTCCTCCTACAGCCCATCCTGGAACAACCGCAATGACTACCTTTGGCATAAAGCGTATCAATCTTTGTACCTCTAGAATATTTAGGCGGTGGTTGCCATCTTCTCCTACATATCCTTTGTGACCTCTTGCCCTTTGGTCTCCTCCACTACAGAAAGAAAAAACACCGTCCTTAGGAGAAGGTCCTTCACCACTGAGTAATACTACACCAATGGAAGGGTCTTCATGTGCGTCATAAAATGCGTCGTATAATTCTGAAGTTGTTTTAGGTCTAAAGGCATTTCTTACCTCTGGTCTATTAAAAGCTATTCTAGCGACGCCATTAGATTTTTTATAGGTAATGTCCTCGTATTTCTTCACTTCTTTCCAAACGATATTTTCCATGACTATTTTTTTAGCAAGTTACGTATTCTTGTTTTTTTCTGTGATCCATAAAGACATATATTTTGACGCTTGGAATTGTTGTTCTTTTAATAGACTTCCCATGAAATTTTTAACCCTGTGGTCTGCTAAATTATTTAGTGTTTTAGAGAGGCTATCTAAGTATTTAATTTCATGAATACTGCGTTCAAAAAATTGGTCTATGAATTTATATCCTTCGCTTTTAAGTATTTGCCAGTTAAATTCATCATGATATAATGATACTGCTTTTTGTGCGAATTCTAAGGATTCATTGGCTACTTTACCAGGCCAATTCATGGTGTAATCCATTCCTTCTTTTCCTATAGCTGTTGTAATATGGGGACAGCCATAAACAAATCCTTCCAATATCTTCCCTTTAATTCCTGCACCAAATCTCAATGGAACTAGGTTAATCTTGTGTTTGTTAAATGGTGCTTTTACATCTTTTACAGCGCCAATAATATGAAACCCAATGTTAGGCTTATGAAGTTCCTTGATTTGTTGGGGTAAATAGGCACCATAGATATAAATCTCTGCCAATTTGTGCTGCTTTTTAATCAGTGGCCATATGCTGAAATACAAACATTTAATAGCATCTATATTGGGCTTATGAAGTCCGTTGCCAATAAAAAAATAGCCTGATCTTTCTTTGTAATCCCTACTTGCCCTATGGGCTAATAAGTGTTGTTTCTGATATGTGATGGGCAATAATAAACACAAATGAGGAGGGACTTTAAAATGATCTACTAGCACAGTCATTTCAAATGAAGAAACCACCAAATTTAGATCACACCTAAGTATACTGGACAATTCTCTTTTGGTCTGCCCTTTTGAATTTAAATGGACTAAATCTGTTGGATGATGAAATAAAGCGTAAGGTGCGTCTTTATGCTCATTAATATAAGATATGGTTTGTTCCTCCCTTAGTGTTCTTAAACAATGTAAGTCTTCTGTATCTAATATCGTAACGGCATTGGGTAATATATCGCGCACCCGCCAGCCAAACTGCTCTTCTGAAATAAATCTGTCAAAAAGCACAACATCTGGCTCAATTTCCTTTAAAAATAGATCAAAGGAAGCGTCATTCACAAGAATTTGTTGGGTAATAATACCTTTTTCTTTTAAGGCTAGTTGTCCTTCTAAGTGGTTACTAGTAGCTAAAAAGGTAGTCTTAAATCCATGAGACATGAAAATAGCTAACAACTCATGCATACGAACTCCTGCAGCTGTAGCATTGGCTTCAGGCCAATTGGTGCTAATACAGAGAAGTTTTTTGTTCATATGTAAAGAAATGAAATTAAGGCATTTTAGGGAAATGAAACTATAGCATTTTTAGAGAAATGAGGTCAGGTTGCTTTCAAGAAGTTCCAGGGTCCTAAATGCGTTTGAAGCTTACATCTTTTTAGCAAACATCTGAGATAATTTAAGCCTTAATTTTCTCTCATAGTCTTCTTCCAGCCACTCTTTATAGTTTTTGGTATTGTTCATGATACAATAAGAATACAATCTAATCCTGAAGGCAATTTCCTCTTTGAGTAATTTAGCTAACATGCGAGCGTCAAACACATCTTCGCTGTTTTCAAAACAAATTTGAGCATGTTGAGAAATACTTCGGTCTAATACCTCTTTAGATTTTAAACCCTGTGCAAAAATATCTTTATATACTGCTTTCACATCAAAATGAAGCACGCTAGATTTTTTAAATTTTTGTTTTAGAGCAAAAGGCATCTCATAGACAAATTCTCTTTCAATGTCCTCGTCATTTTTAATATTTTCAAGATAAAAATCTGGAAAGTGAAAAATTTCCTGCCAATCAATTGGGGCATTCCATGGTCCAAATCTAGCAATGTTGTTCCCCATATCTATGACATTGAAATGGGCTTTATGGTCTAATATTCTTGATCCTCTACCAATCATTTGAAAATATAAGGTCAATGATCTTGTGGCCCTATTTAAAATAATTGTTTCCACACTAGGTTCATCAAATCCAGTTGTTAGAATACTCACTGAAGTTAAAATGGCATTGGGTGTTTGGGAAAACCACTCTAATATTTCCTTTCGCTCTGCGGCACTATTCTTATTATCTAAGTGTCTAATGTCGTGCCCAGCTTTCTTAAAAGTTTCATATACGTATTTAGAAGTGTTTATACCATTATTGAATATGAGTGTTTTGTACCCTAGGGCAATTTCTTCATAGGCCTCTAGAAGTTGAGACAACATGGAATGATTTCCGTAAAAAGCATCGGAAGATTTTACGGTGTAATCTCCATTAATACCTAATTTCAATGTTTTTAAACTTACATTTTTGTTGTACAGATGTGCCTGTGCTAAAAACTTTTTATCAATTAGTGAAGTGATAGACTCTCCTACAATGAGTTTTTTGTAGTGGTCTTTCATTGGTAGCTTAATATTTGAACTGAGCGGGGTGGCAGTAACTCCTAATATTACAGCGTGTTTAAAAAACTTCATCAGTTTTCTAAATGAATTATAATGGGCTTCATCTATAATAACCAATCCAATATTATCTAAGCTTACTTTCTCCTCCTGTAATCTGTTGTTTAGTGTTTCCACCATAGCAACAAAACAACTGAAGTCTTCTTGATCCTCAAGAGATTTTACGTCGGAGTTAATAATTTTATTGTGTACTCCAAAACCCTCTAACATTTTAGATGTTTGGGTACTCAACTCAATTCTGTGGGTAAGCACAACTACTTTTTTGCCTTTAGTGGCAATGTATCTTTTTGCAATCTCAGAAAAAACAACCGTTTTACCACCTCCTGTAGGTAATTGATACAACAAGTTTGTGTCCGTAGGGGCACTGTCTAGATAGTCAAAAATAGTATCTAAATCATTTTGTTGGTAATCGTAAAGTGTTTTCTCAGAAAATTTCGTTAAAACAGTCAAATAGGAGTATTTTTTATGGTTTTGTAAAATTATTTTTTAGCAACTCTCTAAAAAATGAAACGTACAAAATTAACAGATTTTTACCGCTATGCATAAGGAATCAAGCAAAAAGATTAAATTAATATCCCTTTGCAGTATCTACCTGATTTAAAAGCGGTTGGTTACTCATTAGTCTGTTATAATTAACTATTATTTGAGCCACTACAGATTCTGGACTTGAAATACTTGCGCAATGCGGCGTAATATAAATATTTGGATGTACCCACAATGGGTCGTTTTCTTCTAAAGGCTCTATGGGGAAAACATCTATTGCGGCACCGCTTAAATGACCTTCATCAATACTTTGAATTAAATCCTCCCGCACCAAATGTGGCCCTCTAGCTACATGAATAATGAAGGCACTTTTGGGTAATTTAGAAAAAAGAGAAAGATCTAAAATACCATTTGTTTCAGGTGTCAGTGGTAATAAACATACCAAAACATTGGTTTGCTGCAAAAACAAATCTAGATCTTCTTTCTCATAGGTTGTTATTCCTTCTATTTGCTTTTTTGAGTTAGACCAGCCAAAAACATTAAAACCCTGAGTTACTAATGCTTTAGCTGTGGCTGATCCCAAAACACCCATACCCATGATTCCTACAGTGATATCTTTCTTCCTAAGGTATGGGTTTTGCTGCCAATGTGATTTTGATTGTTGGATCTGATACTGATACAAACCTTTCATATGAGCGTAAATCTGGGCCATAACAAATTCTTCCATGTCTGTAATCAACAATGGGTCCACTACCCTAGTCATTAACAAGCCATTATGAAAAGAAGGGTCTTCAAAGATAAAATCTACTCCAGCGCCCATAGAAGCAACACATTTTAAATTTTCATATTGACCAAGTAATCCATGGGGTTGTTTCCACACCAATGCCATCGTAATTTTTTCTTTAGGATGTGGTTCATTAAAGTTGTAGCATTCAATTTTAGTGTCTTGAAATTTAAAAGCATTTAACCATTGAGGTGTTTTTCCATCTTGTCTAATGAGAAGTAAGGCCATAGGATAGTTTATAAATATTTTTTTTTATATGTTTTGGCATTTTAATCTTCAATGGTTTGCAAACTCATTTCAAAATCATACGCGTTTTCCCAATCTTTACTGGCTGTATAAACAGCCAAAATTTGTGTTTTATATAGGGGTATTATTTGATGATAACTAACAAACTGAAGCGCCTCTTTATAAAAATTACAAAAGCTTTTAAAAAAAGGCAAACGCTGGGGCTTTTCCTCACAAAATGTGTGCATTAGGCCAATGTTATACCACATAAATTCCGCAATTAACTCTGGAGACATGCCAAGCGTTTTGAAATGTTTTATGTACTTCTGAGCAACAGATCTCCTCGCTTTTGGTCTTTTCCTTTTTAATGGAAAAAATTCATTAGCCACTTTGACCCTAGCCTGCTCTAGCAATTTGTTTTCATTAGGGTTAAAGACAAAATTAAAATAGGTTTTAACTTCAGGAAATTTGTCATAGAGATCTAAGACCATTATTTCTAAATGTTCCTTTTGTAATTCAACTAAGTGCTTCTGAAGTAATTTTTTGCTCATGAGGTCTATTCAAAAATTAAAAATACAAATGATTGCTTAGATCCCGTAATCTTTTATGAAATATGCTTTAGAAAAACTTAAAGTTTTCTTAAAACACACCCGATACAAGCGTTGAATTTTGGTAAAATCTATTAAAATTCGTAATATGAAGGTTAATAAAATTCCCAAAAGAAAAACGCATAGATGAGGCAGCTTAAAATAGTAAAACAGGTTACCAATAGAGAATCAAAATCCTTAGATAAGTACTTACAAGATATCAGTAAAATAGACTTGATTAATGCACAGGAAGAAGTTGAATTGGCACAGAGAATTAAAGCTGGAGATGCCGTTGCGCTAGAAAGACTTACCACGGCAAACCTCAGGTTTGTTGTTTCTGTAGCAAAACAATATCAAAACCAAGGCCTCACCTTACCAGATTTAATTAATGAAGGCAATGTTGGATTAGTCAAAGCAGCAAAACGTTTCGACGAAACAAGAGGTTTTAAATTTATCTCTTATGCTGTTTGGTGGATTAGACAAGCCATTTTACAAGCACTAGCAGAACAGGCAAGAATTGTACGGTTGCCACTTAATAAAATTGGATCTATCAATAAAATTAATAAAGCTTTTTCCTATTTAGAACAAGCCCATCAGCGTCCTCCTTCTCCAGAGGAAATTGCCAAAGAACTTGAAATGACGGTGAGTGATGTAAAACAATCACTCAAAAATTCAGGGAGGCATGTCTCTATGGACGCACCTCTTATTGATGGAGAAAATTCCAGTCTATACGACGTCTTGGATTACGGAGATTCTCCCAGACCAGACCAGGCACTCATTCAAAGTTCTTTAAATACTGAAATAACCAGGGCCTTAGATACCTTATCTCCAAGAGAAGCAGACGTAATTAAACTTTTTTACGGTATAGGTGAACAGCCCCCTATGACACTAGCTGAAATAGGACTCACTTTTGATTTAACTAGAGAAAGAGTCAGGCAAATTAGAGAAAAAGCAATCAGGAAATTAAGGCATAGTTCAAAAAATAAATTATTAAAAACCTATCTTGGATAATTAAAAAACTGTCATTTATGAAACCCACCCTTTATATTTTAGGACTACTTGCTTTTAATTCTTGTAATCAAGCACCAAAAGAGACAGAAAGCCTTGAAGCTAAAATTGACAGAATACATTCTGAAGCAATTACCATAGACACCCACAACGATATTAATACCGCTAATTTTACAGACAGTATTAATTATACCCAAAGATTAGATACCCAAGTTAATCTACCTAAGATGAATGAGGGTGGTTTAGACGTAAGTTGGTTGATAGTTTACACAGGTCAAGGAGAATTAACTGAAGCGGGTTATGAAAAGGCAAAAACAAATGCTTTAGATAAATTTTCCGCTATTCATAAACTTACGGAAGAAATAGCTCCAGAAAAAATTGGGTTAGCTACAACAGCAGCAGAAGTAAGATCACTGATTAATTCTGGAAAAAAAGTAGCCATGATTGGAGTGGAAAATGCTTATCCAATAGGTATGGACATAGGTAATTTTGAAACCTATTACAACCTAGGCGCTAGATACATCTCATTGTCTCACAATGGTCACAGCCAATTCTCTGATTCTAATACAGGTGAAAAGGATGCAGTATGGTTGCACAATGGTTTGAGTGACTTTGGAAAAGAAGCAGTTGCTGAAATGAATAGACTTGGAATTATGATAGATATATCTCATCCATCTAAAGAAGCTATGATGCAAATGATATCCTTATCTAAAGCACCCATAATAGCTTCCCATTCCTCTGCTCGTGCTTTGTGCGATCACTCAAGAAATTTAGACGACGAACAATTGCTGTTATTAAAAGAAAATGGAGGTGTAGTTCAAACTGTGGCATTTTCTTCTTATTTAAATACAGAAAAACATGAAGCTAGTAATGAATACGCAAAAGAAGTCTATCAAAATATAGCCAAAGAAATGGGGGTTTTGTGGTATGAGAGAAATCAGTTTTCTTCCCTTTCTGATAGTGAAAGAGCTACTTTCATGGAAGTTTACCCTAAAATAGTGTCGTTGGGAAAAGAAACACTAGCCAATGACCCAAATGCTCCTGAGGCGGTATCTGTTTTAGATTTTGTAAATCATATCGATTACCTGGTTAATCTCATTGGTATTGATCATGTTGGGATTAGTTCAGATTTTGATGGTGGTGGTGGTATAGCAGGATGGTCGGATGCTTCAGAGACTAAAAATGTAACCGCAGCACTTGTTAAAAGAGGGTATTCCCAAGAACAAATCAATAAACTTTGGGGAGAGAATTTACTCAGGGTATTAGATGAAGTTCAAGCAGTTAGTCTAAAGTTAAAATCTTAAAATTTAAATACCTGCAAATTTATGGAAACTAGGACAAAATCATTGTTGTCTATTAGGCCTTCATTAGACCATATTAAAAATACTGATGACCCAGCAAGTGAAGCATATTTCCAAAATGAAGTACTGAGGCCTATACTTAAATTTCAAAATGATTTGTTTGTTCAAGTGCTCAAAAACTATTTTTTAAAGCACAAGAATTCTTTTTACAGTTTGTCATTGGAAAAGCGGCTTTTATATATTGAAAATGCTTTACAAAAAGACATTAAATTTCGCAATGTCTTAAAAGGAATCATTATTGGTCAATTTACCCTAGAAGAGTATCATTCTTACAGAAGTAAATCTGCTGCTTTAAATAAAAGAATGATGCAAATGCTTATTCAGCGTTATCAGAGTCAAATACAATTATTTGAAATTCCATAATAAAAATCTACTTGTAACTACAATTTCTGAATCACTAAAATAAAACTTGTCTATTCTGAATCACTAGAATAAAGCTTGTCCATTTAGATCAGTAGAAAGTATATCACTCATCAAATTTAAAAAAGGCCTTGACACTTGAAAGGCTTTAACTGTATTTGAAACAAACTCCTCTGAGCATATATCACTATCAGGGATAGGATGAATAAACACAAAATTCTTTCTCCTGAGTAAATTAATCTCTGGATGATCTTTTGAAAATCCTTTTGGGGCCGTTTTAAGGGTCTCTC
>Ga0102881_1000421_pt1 | contig 15846 bp, 9 predicted proteins | sample Colrivmeta1549B3_FD_78189 | JGI IMG/M metagenome (GOLD analysis project Ga0102881, IMG submission 78189) | Estuarine microbial communities from the Columbia River estuary - metaG 1549B-3 | ecosystem: Environmental > Aquatic > Marine > Intertidal zone > Estuary | place: USA: Columbia River Estuary...
TAGCTGGATTATAGATGATTTAGCTGAGTTCATTTGATAAGTAACATAGAATAATCTAAGCTAACAAATTTAAGTAACATTACCTAAATGACTTAAATTTCAGGTGTTTGCCCTGCTCGCTACATTATTTTAGTTGTATAGATAAAATAGCCCTGTCAGATGGAACTATTTAAACAAATTTTTAAAAAAGACCGAAGTAAAGTCAAATTAACGGCTTCAGACGGTTTGGTTTTTTGGGGCGATACCCAACTCCAATTAACGGATCAAGAACATGGTTTCTTGATAAAACTCATGTATGAAAAGATATGTTCAGCTAAGGAATTTGGCCCCAGTTTGGGTACATCCGGTTCTTGGAAAAATCAGTTGCGCATGCTGAACTACAATTTATTCTACCAAACTAATGGTCAATGTCAGGTGTTGATCAGACCAAATCCAAAGGATAAACGAGGTATCTGTTTTGAATTGGAAATAGCATCGGAGAAGGAACTGACTTTCCTTTCCAGCATATTTTCTTTTTAACACAAAAAGTAGTTAATTAGGGGAAAATTATATTCCATGAGACATTTATTGTTGTGGACTGCCCTGGGTGCAGTTCTATTTACTGCCCAAGCCCAGGAAAAAGGCGGTAAAGATGCTGCAGCATCAAAAGAAAAAAAATACGAAGACATCGTAAACAACAAAGCCAAGACGGATCAAGGTTTGTTCTCTGTACATCAAGTGGCCGAGAAATATTACTACGAGATTCCTGATTCCTTGATGGGACGTGAGATGTTGATGGTGACCCGTATTGCCAAAACGGCCAACGGTTTAGGCTTTGGGGGCGGAAAGCAAAACACCCAAGTGCTTCGTTGGGAAAAAAAGAACAAGCAAGTGCTATTGCGCTTGGTATCCTATGACAACGTTGCCGCGGATAGCTTACCGGTCAATGAAGCCGTAGGTAATTCAAACTTCGAACCAATCGTTGCTTCTTTTGGCATATTGGCCTCAGGACCAGATGCCGAACATCCTTCCACCTTGATCGAGGTGACAGAATTGTTCCAAGATGACGTAAAAACTTTAGGTATCAGCAACGGTTATAAAGAGACCTACAAGATTTCAGGAATAGATGCCAAACGGTCCTATATTGAGTCAGTTAAATCGTATCCGCTTAATATTGAGGCGAGACATGTAAAAACGTATAAGTCTTCCAAGCCACCTTCCAATGGTTCATTGGAGGCTTTTTCTGTAGAGATTAATAACTCCATGATTTTGTTGCCTAAAGAACCCATGCGACGCAGATATTTCGATGAGCGCGTAGGATGGTTTGCCCGTAGTCAGGTCGATTATGGTTTAGCAGATCACAAGTCCAAAACCGTCACCTACCTAGATCGTTGGCGTTTAGAGGTTAAAGATGAGGATGTTGAAAAATTCAACAGGGGAGAATTGGTAGAGCCCAAAAAACAGATCGTTTATTATGTAGATCGCGCAACACCAAAACAATGGGTGCCCTATATCAAACAAGGGATTGAGGACTGGCAAGTTGCCTTTGAAGCGGCTGGTTTTAAAAACGCCATTATAGCAGCTGATCCACCATCTGTAGAGGAGGATCCAGAATGGTCCCCTGAGGACGTGCGTTATTCAGTAGTTCGCTACCTAGCATCGCCAATTCCCAATGCCAATGGTCCTCACGTGAGTGATCCGCGCAGTGGTGAAATTTTGGAATCAGACATTAACTGGTACCACAATGTAATGACTCTGTTGCGCAACTGGTTCTTTGTACAAACGGCTGCGATCAATCCAGAAGCTCAGACTCCTGAATTTAAAGACGCCGTCATGGGTCGTTTGATTCGCTTTGTGTCTTCGCATGAGGTAGGTCATACCTTGGGCTTGCCGCACAATATGGGCAGTAGCGTCGCTTACCCAGTGGACTCTTTGCGTTCTGCATCATTTACGGCTGAGTTCGGAACAGCTCCCTCAATCATGGATTACGCTCGTTTTAATTACATCGCACAACCCGGTGATGATGGAGTGGCTTTGATGCCTAACATCGGGCCCTATGATAAATATTCCATCGCCTGGGGTTATCGACCTATTCTGGGCAAATCCCCTGAGGAAGAAAAACCAATACTAAATCAATGGATTTTGGATAAGAAAGGCGATCCGCTTTATCGTTTCGGCGCCCAACAGTTCCAAGTGATCGATCCTTCATCACAGACAGAAGATCTGGGAGATAACGCGATGAAAGCGAGTACCTATGGAATCGCCAACCTAAAGCGCATTGTCCCCAACCTGATTAAATGGACCAGTGAAGAAGGTAAAGACTACGAGGACTTAAGCGACTTGTACAATGAGGTACTCGGACAGTACAATCGCTATATGGGACATGTAACTGCCAACTTAGGAGGTGTGTATAAATACACCAAGACCTATGAGCAACAAGGAGCTGTTTATACCCATGTGCCCAAGAATTTACAGCAAGACGCGATGCGCTTTTTGCAAGCTGAATTATTTGCCACTCCATACTGGATGCTGGACCAAAACATCCTCAACAAAATTGATTTCACTCCAGCGGTGGAAAAGGTACGCGGCCTTCAAGTGCGCACCTTGAATCAGTTGATGTCTTTTGAGCGTTTGGCCAGGGTGATGGAAAACGAAGCAGTTAATGCGGGGGCTGCCTACAACATCAAGCAAATGATGGATGATTTAACCCAAGGAATTTGGTCAGACGCACGCGGCGGAAAAGCGGTAGACACCTACCGAAGAAATGTACAGCGCGCCCATGTGGATCGACTCATTTTCTTATTGCAAGATAAACCGGCCGCTCCATCGGGTAGAGGTGCTGGAAATGCTGTTGACCCCGATGTTACGGATATTCGTGCGGCTGCTTTAGACCAGTTGACCAAACTGGCCAAAACAACCAAGTCGGGTTCTTCGGATGCACTCACCAAAATACATTTAGCTGAGTTAAACGCCAGAATTAAAAAGGCGATTCAGTAGATGTCTGAAAAAAAAGCACCTAAAGCAGTCCTGATTTTTATATTAGGGCTGCTTTCTTCTATTGGGCCTATTTCCATTGACCTTTATCTGCCTGCTTTCTCTGCGATTGCCTCGGATTTGAAGACCGATGTATCTTCAGTAATGCTTTCCCTTTCTGCTTTTTTTGTGGGCATTTCTCTAGGGCAATTGGTCTATGGACCGCTGCTAGAGCGTTTTGGTCGAAAGAAACCGCTGTATGGAGGTTTAGCTCTATACGCATTGGCCTCAGTGGGCTGTGCCTTATCAGAAAGTGTTGAAGCGCTTATTTTCTTTCGTGGGCTTCAGGCTTTAGGTGGATGTGTCGGCATGGTCGCTTCGCGGACGCTGGTTCGGGATTTATTTCCTGTGCACCAGATCGCTAAAGTTTTCTCTTCATTGATGTTGGTCATTGCAGTATCTCCACTGATTGCCCCAACTTTAGGTAGCTTGATCACCATCCATCTGGGTTGGCGTGCTTTGTTTGGGGTCTTGGTCGCAGTGATTGCCGCCATAGTGCTGGGTATCTATTTTTTATTGCCTGAAGGGGCCGCACCCAATCCAAGCTATTCGCTTAAACCCAAATCGATACTCAAGAGTTTTAAAAGTGTCCTTGCAGAGCCCCAGTTTGCCTTGTATACGGCAACCAGTTCGATCGCCTATTCAGGATTATACGCGTACATCAGTGGTTCTCCATTTGTGTTTATGGACTATTTCATGACTGATGAAACAACTTATGGGCTCATCTTTGCGTTGATTGCGGCCGGATTAATCGGAACGGCACAAATCAATGGTTTTTTGCTCACCAAGTGGGGGTCTGATCAGATTATCCGTATCGCCTTAAGCATTCAAAGCCTTGTTGGACTTACTTTGGTATTGCTTACGGCTACAGGTTTGATTCAGCTGTGGAGTATGGTTGGACTGCTTTTTCTTTTCTTGAGTTGTCAAGGACTCATATTTCCCAATGCATCAGCACTATCCATGGCTCCCTTCTCTAAGAATGCCGGAAATGCGTCTGCATTGATGGGCTTTTTTCAAATGAGTGTAGGCGCCCTGCTATCAGCTTTGGTCTCGTTATTTCACGATGGCACAGCTCTTCCGATGACTGGGGTGATGGCATTTTGCACACTTGGGGCCTCAACGGTGTTGGCTTTTGGCAGATTGCGTTTGGTGCGTCGCGCATCCAAAGCGCTTTTGGCTGAGGAAGAAGCGGAAATGTTGAACACCCTATAATTGATTTTATCTATCGATTGATAAGAACTATAGATAAAAATAATTGATAAGGAATACGTAACTTCGTAGTCTTCAAAAACCTATGTATTATGGACAATCACGCACACGGATCTACCCACGGAAGTGGTGCAGGTAAATGCCCTTTTAGCGGCGCAACCACCAAACAAGTTGCCGGTGGCGGAACGAGCAACAGAGACTGGTGGCCCAATCAATTAAAATTAAATATACTTAGACAACATTCTTCCCTATCCAATCCTATGGATGCCGGGTTTAATTATGCTGAGGCGTTTAAAAAACTTGATTTGGGAGCTGTAAAACAGGATATTATGGATCTGATGGTCAACTCACAGGATTGGTGGCCAGCAGATTATGGACATTATGGACCATTTTTTATCCGTATGGCCTGGCACAGTGCCGGTACATACAGGACTGGAGACGGTCGCGGAGGTGCAGGAACTGGAACCCAGAGATTTGCCCCTTTGAATAGCTGGCCAGATAACGGAAATTTAGACAAGGCCAGATTGTTGTTGTGGCCGATTAAACAAAAATACGGTAAGTCCCTTTCTTGGGCCGACTTGATGATTTTGGCAGGTAACTGCGCTTTGGAATCTATGGGATTCAAAACTTTTGGTTTTGGCGGAGGTAGAGCCGATGTATGGGAGCCAGAAGAAGATATATACTGGGGGGCAGAAACCGAGTGGCTAGGAGATAAGCGTTACCAAGGAGATCGCGAGTTAGAGAATCCTTTAGCGGCGGTTCAGATGGGATTGATCTACGTCAATCCAGAGGGTCCAAACGGAAACCCTGATCCTTTAGCGGCCGCTAAGGATATTCGTGAGACATTTGCCCGCATGGCGATGAATGACGAAGAGACTGTTGCCTTGATCGCTGGTGGCCACACTTTTGGTAAAACCCACGGCGCTGCTGATCCTAGCAAGTATGTAGGTAGAGAGCCTGCTGGTGCACCCATCGATGAGCAAGGTTTGGGCTGGAAAAACAGCTTCGGCAAAGGACACTCTGAACACACCATCACCAGTGGTTTAGAAGGTGCCTGGACAACGACGCCTACACAGTGGAGCAATAACTATTTTGAAAACTTGTTTGGTTACGAGTGGGAATTGACCAAAAGCCCTGCAGGCGCACATCAGTGGAAGCCTAAAAACAACGGCGGTGCAGGATTGGTTCCTGATGCACACGATCCCAATGTCACCCACCAACCATTTATGTTGACTACGGATATCGCTTTGCGCGAAGACCCAGCCTATGAAAAAGTTTCTCGTCATTTTTACGAAAACCCAGATGCGTTTGCGGATGTATTTGCCCGCGCTTGGTTTAAATTGACGCACAGAGATATGGGGCCTAAGTCCCGTTACCTAGGACCTGAGGTACCCTCTGAAGATTTGATTTGGCAAGATCCATTGCCAGCCGTCACTCATCCTTTGGTAAATGCAGCGCAAATAGAGTCGTTAAAAGCGGATATTTTAGTTAAAGGCTTGCCTGTTTCTGCTTTGGTGGCTACAGCATGGGCTTCTGCATCAACCTTCAGAGGTTCTGATATGCGCGGTGGGGCCAATGGTGCACGCGTTCGCTTAGCCCCTCAAAAAGACTGGGCGGTGAATAATCCTGCTCAGCTGGCACAAGTAATTTCCGCACTGGAAGGTGTCCAACAATCATTTAATCAAGTGAATGCTGGAGGCGCCCAAGTATCCCTGGCAGATTTAATTGTACTAGGCGGTGCAGCAGCCATAGAAAAGGCCGCAAAAGAGGCTGGATTTAAGGTGACCGTACCTTTTACCCCTGGGCGCACTGATGCTTCTCAAAAGCAAACTGATGTGGCCTCTTTTGAAGTTTTGGAACCCATCGCCGATGGATTTAGAAACTACCAAAAAGCCTTGTTCTCTGTCTCTGCAGAGGAGCTATTGGTAGACAAAGCCCAACTGTTAACGCTAACCGCTCCTGAAATGACCGTATTGATTGCCGGTATGCGTGTATTAAACACCAACTACGATCAAAGCCAGCACGGTGTTTTCACGAAGAAACCCGGGTTATTAACCAATGATTTCTTTGTAAATCTGCTAGATATCAACACTACATGGAAGTCGATCTCTTCGGATGATCAACTTTTTGAAGGACGTGACCGAAAAACAGGAATGGTTAAATGGACGGGTACTCGTGTAGACCTAATCATTGGATCCAACTCTGAGTTGCGCGCTGTAGCTGAAGTATATGCTTCTGCAGATGGTCAAGAAGCTTTTATTCACAAGTTTATCGCTACTTGGAATAAGGTAATGAACCTTGATCGGTTTGATCTAGCGTAATCATTTCGCTTATTTTCTTGGTTAGGGCCGGTGCACAGCACCGGCCCTAACTGTTTTTGGGCGCAACTATGAGTGAGTAAGCAAGAGTTTCTACCTCTACATAACCCCTACACAATGATTTTTTTGATGTGTTTTCTTTTTGGATTTGCGTGTAGTATCTACGTAATTCAATGGTTTACAAGGGCTAAGTGATAGTTGTAGTGTTTTTGTAGTGTTTTCAGGTGTTTAGTATACCACTACTAGTTAATAACTTAGAAAAATCAACGAAAACGTTTGAAATCAACTAAACCAAAATTAACCTTATGAAAAGAATGCTTTTATTTTTGACTTTGGCGGCCACCATGATGGCGTGCACCAAAGACGATGATCAGGACGCAGAAATTGCCTCCTTAACCGAACAGCTCAACCAATTAAAGACAGATTTAGCAGGATTAACCGCACAGTTGTCTACGTTGAATTCGTCCAACAGCGCTTTGGAAGCTGAGGTAGACGCTTTAACAGCCACGGTTACTGCACTTCAGGCCTCAAATGCCACATTGACTACGGATACGACCACTATGGGTGCGACTATTGCTGCACTATCTGATCAAATCACAGCATTGGCCATTGAGATTGCCGCTTTAAAAGGTGTTCCCTATGCGGCACCGACAGCACCAAGTGCTGCTGCAGATATGGTGATGTCCATTTTTAGCGATAGTTATACCAATGTAGCCGGTACTGAATTCAATCCTAATTGGGGTCAATCTACTGTGGTCACCACAGAAGATTATGACGGAAATGATGTGCTGAAGTATGCTACTTTGAACTATCAAGGCACTCAGTTTGCTGCTGCCTTGGACGTTTCAACATATTCAGTGCTTCACGTTGATTATTTCACTTCAGATGCTACAGCCCTTGACTTTTTCTTGATCAGCAGTGGTCCAGTAGAGGTGGCTAAAGCACTTCCAGTAACCAGCAAAGGTCAGTGGAACAGTATTGATATACCATTGAGCAGTTTTTCCCCAGTCGTGTTGTCTGATTTGATTCAGTTTAAAGTGGTTGGAAACGGTACTGTGTATTTTGACAATATTTACTTCAAAAAAGCAGCCGTAGCGGCCAACCCATTGGCCGGTACTTGGAAGATTACTCCTGAAGCTGGATCTCTAGCTGTAGGACCATCTAAAGGTTCAGGCGAATGGTGGTCAATTGACGCAGCAGGTGTGACCACTAGAGCTTGCTACTACGATGATCAGTATGTTTTTGGTACTGATGGAAGTTTTAGCAACGTAATGGGTACCCAAACCTGGGTTGAAGGTTGGCAAGGTGGTGGAGATGCTTGTGGCACTCCAGTAGCCCCACACAACGGAGCAACGGCTACCTATGTATATGATGCCGCTGCTGGTACAGTGACAATTACAGGAGCAGGAGCCTACATCGGTTTAGCAAAAGCCTATAACGGAGGTGAATTGGCAGCAGGAACTGCCGTTCCTTCCTCTATCACCTATGAAGTCACTGTAGTTGACGCTAGTAACCTAACCGTACACGTAGGTATCGGTGGTGGTGCCTATTGGAACTATAAGTTGACCAAAGAGTAGTTTTTTAGTTTTAAGTTTGCAATTAAGTTGAGATTACCCGGAACCGGGCTTTTGCCTGGTGCCGGGTTTTCTATGTAATAAGGTCTAGTTTTTGGTTTGTATGCAGCGTATTTTTCATTCAATCACTATTTTATTTGTTGGGATTATTATTAATTGGGCCTCTGATGTTTCAGCTCAGGTATCCGTGGATGGGGGGAGCTATGCTGCCGCTTATCCAGGGGCTGATGCTGCTGGACGGAACGGGTTTTTACCTGGAGCACCTCAATTAAGCGGGGCGGCCGCAGGCCGCCCCGCACCCACCAACGATTGGTGGTCTAAACTGCTGCTCGAAAACCATGCGGATAATTTGTTTAACTATCCGATGACCTTTAAAACAGTCAATACTGGCCTGGTGGTCACTTTTATTCCCTGGGGGGTCATTGGCGATTCTGCACCTATTGAATTGGGCATTGAGGGATTAACCACCACCAAAACCACCATTTCCGATTACTCGGACTGGACTGTGGACATGCACTGGCAAGATGCCGACCAATCCCTGAGGGTGCGGGCCGGGGTGGGTATGCCGTTTATCTACTTGAAAAAGACCGGCCCCGGCCCGCTCCAAGTCAAGGTGAGACAAGGGTCTGCTGTAGTCACGGGTAATCAACTACTGGTCAAGGACGCCAGTTATGGGGCCGATTTTGTGGTGTATGCACCCACGGGAAGCAGCTGGAGCCAAAGTGGAACTACCTTTAGCTCAACCCTGGATGGTAAAGACTACGCCTCTTTGGCGATGTTGCCCCAACAAGATGCACAGGGACAACCCACGACACAAACTCCTGAACAGTGGGCTGAACTTTGGAAGAAGTATGCCTTTGTAGTCCCCACACAAACGCAAGTGGCTTGGGCTTACGATCAATCAAGCGCTACCCTGCGTTCAGATTTTACTGTAGACGTGGAGGTGTTGGAGGGAACGAATGATCAACTATTGATGGGTTTATTGCCCCACCAATGGTCTAGGCTAGCCGAGGATACACCAATCACTGTCTTGGGCCAATACACCACGCCCAGAGGAGCGCTCAAACTCCGCGAGGGAAATACCTTTTCCACGGCCAATCTCTTCAGGGGGATACTTCCTGATTTGCCACATATGGCGCCCTACAGTGCCGGGTATAGTCCTGGGGCTATGGACCAAAAGATCAACCAGATTCAATACGAGGGATTGGCCACGTGGACTGATTCATACAACGAAGGCCAAGTGCTTAACCGCATGATTCAAACCGCGCGTATCGCCCATAAAACGGGAAATACAGCAGCGCGGGATCGCATGATTCAAACCGTAAAAACGCGTTTGGAAAATTGGTTGACCTACACCCCCTCTGAAGTAGCCTTCTTGTTTTACTACCACGCACCTTGGACAGCCATGTTGGGTTATCCAGCGGGACATGGACAGGACACCAACCTCAACGATCACCATTTTCACTGGGGGTATTTTATTCATGCGGCCGCTTTTATGGAACAATTTGAACCTGGTTGGGCAGAAAAGTGGGGTGGCATGATCAATCTGCTGGTTCGGGACGCCGCTTCTCCGGACCGAGCGGACCCTAAGTTCCCCTTTTTGCGCAACTTCAGCCCGTACGCCGGACATGCTTGGGCCAACGGAACTGCAAGTTTTCCCCAAGGTAATGACCAAGAATCCACCTCTGAGAGTATGCAGTTCAACGCCTCTTTGATTCATTGGGGGAGTGTAACTGGGGATACGGCCATCAGGGATTTGGGGATTTATCTGTACACCACGGAGCAAACTGCCATTGAAGAGTATTGGCTGGATATGTATGAACGCAATTTTAGGGACAACCAGAATTACAGTTTGGTGTCTCGGGTGTGGGGCAATTCTTATGACAACGGCACCTTTTGGACTTCGGACATCACCGCCTCCTACGGCATTGAGTTATACCCCATGCACGCTGGTTCATTTTACTTGGGGCACAATAAAGCGTACGCAGAAAAATTGTGGCTAGAGATAGAGGCCAATACGGAGATCTTGAGCACCTCCAGCACCAACCCCAACCTGTGGCACGATACTTTCTGGAAATTTTTATCCTTAACAGATCCGGATAAGGCCATTCAGCTGTACAACAGTTATCCGAACCGCATCCTAAAATTTGGGGTGTCTGATGCCCATACCTACCACTGGTTGCATTCGGTGCGCGCGATGGGTATATTGGATGAGCAGACTACCGCCGATTACCCACTAGCGGTTGTTTTTGATCAAGCGGGAGCCAGGACTTATGTCGCACATAACTACACTCAGGACCCCATAGTGGTCACTTTTTCCGATGGGTACCAACTGACTGCCCAGCCTCGCACAACGACGACCAATCGCGATGCTTCGGTGAGCGGTGTGTTGCGCACCGATTTCAGTCAAGCCTACCCAGGAGGGAGTATACAGCTCACGTTGGTGCCTGAAGGCACTGGTTTAAATGAAGTGGTTTGGTATGACCGTGGTGTTGCTTTGGGCTCAACTACTGAGGCCCCTTGGGCATGGACCGCTTCTGAACTCGATTTGGGTATACACAGTTTTTACGCAGTGCTTAAAGAATCCGATCGAATGGCTACTTCTAACTCTGTGGAAGTACAGGTGGGGGCGCAATTGCCTTATGGCGCAGCACCACACACCATTCCTGGGACCATCCCCTCAGGCCAATACGATCGTTTTGAAGCGGGTTCAGGACAAAACATCAGCTACTTTGATCTATCCGCAGATCAACAAGGTGATTGGCGCCCCCAAGAGGCCATGGACGGCTTCGTCGATCCCCAACAAGGCCCATCCTTGGGCTGGTTGGCCGCTGGTGAATGGATTGAGTACACGGTTGATGTGCCCGAAGCCGGTATTTATGCCTTAGCACTATCCTATGCCAGTGGCAACGCTGCTGGGGGAGGACCCATCAGGTTGGAGCAGGCAGGTAGGATATTGGCCAGCAACATTACCTTTGGATCCACCAGTACCAGCAATTGGAGTACCTGGGCCACCAAAAACATCCCCAACATTTCATTGGGCGCCGGAAGGCAAATCATCCGTATTCACATAGAACAAGGGGAGGTTAACCTAGGACGCATGGTGTGGACCAAAACGGCTGATCTTACTCCTAAGCCAGCAGTAGCCCACGCCGGGGCCAATCAATCTATTCTATTGCCCCAATCAACCGCTCAGCTTGATGGCACTCAATCCAGTAACCCGGATGCCGCACAAGTCACTTATGCCTGGCGTCAAGACTATGGGCCTTCCGTCCTTTCTTGGTCATCCCAAGAAGTTTTAAACCCGACAGTAAATGGTCTTGAGGGGGGCGTATATCAGCTCACCTTAACGGCATCCACCGGGGCATTTACTTCAAGTGATCAAGTGCTTTTGATGGTTTCTGAAACCGGCATGTGGACACCAGTTGTTCAGTTGACTGCTCCCATGGATCAAAGCGCTTATCGACAAGGGGAGCCCATTACTTTAGAGGCGTCCGCCCAAGACCTGGATGGATCGATCAATCGAGTTTCTTTTTTTGCCGGAGAACAGTTGCTGGGCACCGATACCCAAGCGCCATACACCTATACTTGGAGCAATGCACCGGCAGGGAATCACGTGTTAACCGCTCAAGCCCTGGACGACGATGGCTTGGAAAAAACATCCAGGCCGGTATCGGTCGAAGTTGCTCCCATTCAGTCGTGTACGACCACCGCTCAAACTGCCCAACAAGGATCTTTTTCTCAAGGATATCGAGTTAAATTTGAAACAGTAGGTACCCAGGTAGTGGTCACTTTCACCCTATTGGACACCAACAAATCTGGACCTGTCGCTTATTTGTGGCAGGCACAACCCTTTTCGGAAGCCCAGATGGATCAAGTTGGGGATCGAGTATTCACCCGCGTGCTCTCTAGCCAAACACCAGGTTCGACGATTCGCTATGCAGTAAAAGTTGCTTTTGCTGGAGGATTGGCCGTAACTCAGTACATCGATTATCAGGTGGGCACCGATTGTGATCGGGTCGTAGATGATGCCGACGGTGACGGCGTGAAGGATGCAGTGGACCAGTGCCCCAATACACCTGCCTCAGCTATGGTAGACGTTCACGGATGCACAGTGTTTTCTCTGCCCAGTGAAAATTGGGAAGTCCAGGCCGTAGCGGTCAGTTGCCGAGACCAAGCAGATGGCGCCTTAGTAGTTGGGGTTCAAGACCTCAGTTATGGGTATCAAGTGCGCGTCAATGGGGCTTTAGTCGGGGTGTTAAACAACGCCAATCAAGGTTCGTTGCGTTTGGAAAACCAACCTCCAGGAAATTACCAGGTTTGCTTTTCCGTGGATGGGATTGATGGGTATACCCAGTGTTTTGGCGTTCAGGTGGTGGAGCCAGCCGCATTGGCCGCAAAAGCAGAAATTTCTGCCCAAAAAGGTCAAGTAGTCTTACAATTGTACGGTTCAGATCGCTACCGCATTACCCACAATGGACGCACCTGGATCAGCGAGGAACAAACCACCACAATCAACCTGGAGAAGGGTCAAAACCAGTGGACGGTAACTACAGATCAAAGCTGTCAAGGAATCTATGAGGCCTCATTTTTCTTGAGTGAAAACACCTTGATATACCCTAATCCTGTCCAAGATCAATTGTGGATTTATGTGCCCGGATCCGATACCAGCGTGGAGCTCTACCACACAGATCTCTCGGGCCGCACCAAACACTTAGGCGTGCTGAGTATAGGAAGTAATCGGGTGATTCAGTTGGCGACAAGTGATTGGACTGTGGGATTAAATCTGTTGCGCCTCTCAGGCCCAACCACACAGACAGTCCACAGAATAGTTAAAACTCCTTAGCAGGGATAAACTGATTCATTTTTGACTTCATCCATGAGGGACGCTGGGCCGAATACATGCCCGTGGGTCCAGAAACGAGGTACGCCACAACACTGCTTATCCCGATAAACGGCCATGCAGGTAGGCCAAAAAGCTCCACCCCCATGGCGATACAGGCCAGGGGGGCGTGGGAGGCGCCGCTAAATACCGCGATAAATCCCATGGCAGCCATCAGCCCCACAGGCAAAGGAATCCAGCCGCTCAGCACACTGCCCAAAGTAGCGCCTACAAAGAACAGCGGAGTGACTTCACCGCCCTTAAACCCTGCGCCCAACGTAAAGGCAGTCAGCCCGAGCTTGATCAACCAAGACCATGGATCGGGAATTTCAGTGAATGCGGCTACAATTTGATCCACCCCTAGACCAGCGTATTGCTGGGTGTCCCATCCGAGGAAAATTGCCATCAGGACTAGACCCCCCAAAAAAGGCCTAAGCGGAGGGTAACCTACCTTGCCCCACCAGCGCCCCATCTGTCGGGTCGTTGCTGTAAAAAGCCAAGCAGTAGCCCCAAAAGCCACTCCAGCCAATACCAACCAACCCAAAGTGGGAACTGAGAAGGAGACCAGGGGACCTAAAACATATTCGGTGTGTTCACCCCCCCATAACAAACAAGTTATATGGGCGATCCAAGCGGCTAGCGTCATGGGAAGTAAAGCCGTTTTCCACATCGATTTTCGGATGCTGAGGACCTCAATACCAAAAAGCAGTCCCGCCCAAGGCGTGCCAAAAACAGCGGCAAATCCCGAGGCTACACCCATACCCATCAGCGTTTTTCTATCTACGGAGAATGAGCGAAAAAGCCGATTCAATTGGTCTGCTAGCGCGCCACCCATTTGTACGGCTGTTCCCTCTCGACCTGCCGATCCACCGACTAAATGTGTCAAGAGCGTGCTGAGCAAGATCAATGGAGCCATTTTCCAAGACAGGGGATCACCACCATGGTGAGCTTTTTCAATGATTTGGTTGTTTCCGCGCACTACCTCTTGCCCAAAGCGGTAGTATGTCCATCCGATAAATGCCCCCGAAAGTGGTAATCCCCAAAAAAGGAGGGGATGGACCATCCTAGTTTCTGTAGCTAGATCGAGTAAGTGCAAAAAAAGCGCTGAAGCACTTCCTGAGGCAATACCCACAAGCAGGGCGGCTAGAAGATAAGGTAGGATTTGTTTTTGCCGGAAAAAATACATGGGGTCTAAAGTAGTATTTTTCACGTACTTCTTGTCCAACTAGGACCAATACACGAAATTAGGCCCCATGAAAAACCCCAACAATCAGTTAGTTCAAATCGCTTTAGTGGTCGATGACTACGATAAGGCGATTGATTTTTACACCCGAATCTTGGGTTTTGATCTGATCGAAGATACCCGAATCAACGAGGAAAAAAGATGGGTAGTCGTTCGTCCACAAGGGGGTGGATGTACTTTACTTTTGGCGAGGGCTGCCAACCCACATCAAGCCACTCGGGTCGGAGATCAAACAGGAGGGCGAGTATTTCTGTTTTTACACACGGATGATTTTGACTCCATGTACGAGCGGTTGATCATTCACGAGGTACCTATAGTACGTCCCCCCAGCGAGGAAGATTTCGGCAGGGTATGTGTCTTTGAGGATGTGTACGGCAACCTATGGGATCTGATTGAACCCAAAGCATCAATCGGTTAGGCAACAATCGTTCTAAAGGTCAAGTTGATGCGCGGACCTACAGTTTTTTTGGTAGGGGCCAATCGGTGCTTCCAATACTCCTGGGTCGCCCCTTCCATGACCAACAAACTCCCATGGGCTAATGATGTTTTTACCACGGTACCCAACTCCTGATGTTTAAATCCAAATACCCGTTCTGCACCTAGACTGATGGAAGCAATAGCCCCTCGGGGCAACAACATTTTTTCCGCATCACTGTGCCAAGCCATGCCCTCGGATCCGTCGTGGTACAGATTGGCCAAACAAGAGTTGTAGGTGGTTCCCGTCACTTGCTCCGCCCAAGATTTGAGGTCGGACAACCCTGGAGTCCAAGGCAAAGCGGTTTTTTTCATCTGGCTGTAGGTATATCCAAATGGCTGGTCGCCATACCAGCCGATTTTTCGTTTGGTGGTGATTAATTTACCGAACATCCTCACCTGGTCGTGTTGCCAATCTACCTCCTTCATCAATTGGGCAAAGTACTCATCCGCTTGCTGTTCGCTCAGCAATGCCCCAAAATACCGGACGATGCCATCATATGGCAATAAATTTTCGGAACTAGGATACAACATAGACCAAAGATAGGATGCTTCAGTTTACTTCCCTAAGTTTGGCTGATGAAACATCCCTCATTAAATATTCCGTTACTTCCCACAGAGTGTTGAGGACCGATGGTTCACTGGGAGGTTATCGATGGGGTATTGATCGTAAAATAGCTTGGCTTAAGCGAGAAGGAATTCCCTACTTGTTTTGAAGAATGCATTGAGCTCGGTGAGCGATCATGGCCTGTATTAATTCCTCTGGCAGGGTTTGTTTTAGAGGAAATTGGACAGACCCTTTGCCCGTTTTATAGCCAACCAGGTTTGATTTAAACGCCTCGTGCGTTCCTGGTGTTGCGTAGAACCCTAAATGTTTTTCATAAACAGCAAAATAAACCAAGGGTTTCTTGTTTATTTTGTAGGCAGGCATCCCGTACAAAATATGTGCTGTTGCGTTTGGATAGTTTTTTTCCAGTATGGACTTGATCCAAAGCAAGCGTTCTTGAACTTCAGGTTTTTGGTTGATGATGTAGTCATCAACCGAAGTATAGGATAAATACATGGCCATGGATATAAATTTATAGAATGCGCCCAAACATTTTGTATTTTGGGTAAAATTTAGTTCATGAGACA
>Ga0102881_1000424_pt1 | contig 15771 bp, 10 predicted proteins | sample Colrivmeta1549B3_FD_78189 | JGI IMG/M metagenome (GOLD analysis project Ga0102881, IMG submission 78189) | Estuarine microbial communities from the Columbia River estuary - metaG 1549B-3 | ecosystem: Environmental > Aquatic > Marine > Intertidal zone > Estuary | place: USA: Columbia River...
AAGCTCGTGTCCCGGAGTCGATGGCGCCATGTGCGCTCCACTTTGTGGTACGCCAGGGTCAATGGGTCATATATGTACTTCGCTTTCCGCATGACGGGGGTATTTCCCCTAATTTTGGAGTCCTTCAAAAGTAGGCAATCATGACTTCCTCGGAAATTCGCTCCACATTTTTAGATTTCTTTCAGTCCAAAGGCCATGCCATTGTACCCTCTGCGCCATTGGTCATGAAGGATGACCCCACTTTGATGTTCACCAATGCAGGGATGAATCCCTTCAAAGATGTCTTCATCGGGGCCCGTCCGGCTACGCATGCCCGCATTGCGGACACCCAGAAATGTTTACGCGTCAGCGGGAAGCACAACGATTTGGAGGAAGTAGGCATTGACACCTACCACCACACGTTGTTTGAAATGTTGGGCAATTGGAGCTTTGGGGACTACTTCAAGCAAGAAGCCATTGACTGGGCCTGGGAGCTTTTGACGGAGGTATACGGCTTGAATCCTGAGCAATTGTACGTCACCGTCTTTGGGGGCGATGCAGGGGATGGATTGGCCGCCGACGAGGAGGCACGCGGTATGTGGGGAAAGCACGTGGCGGCAGACCGCATTCTCGATGGCTCTAAAAAAGATAATTTTTGGGAAATGGGCGAAACGGGACCCTGTGGCCCCTGCTCGGAAATCCACATTGATTTGCGCCCTGCTGCCGAGCGCAGCGCACAGCCCGGGGCGGACCTTGTGAATGCGGACCACCCGCAAGTCATCGAAATCTGGAATTTGGTCTTCATGCAATTTCAGCGCAAGGCGGACGGTTCCTTGGTGCCTTTGCCCGCACAGCACGTCGATACCGGTATGGGTTTCGAGCGCCTGGTACGCGCCATAGAAGGCAAATCGTCGAACTATGACACGGATGTATTCAAGCCCTATTTGGACAAGCTTTCCCAACTGAGTGGCCGTGTTTATGGCCAAGAGGAACGCATTGACATTGCCTTCCGGGTGATTGCCGACCACATCCGCGCCGTGGCCTTTGCCATCGCCGATGGCCAGTTGCCGGCATCGGGCGGGGCGGGCTATGTCATACGCCGCATTTTACGCCGAGCGGTCCGCTACGGCTATTCGGACTTAGGTTTCCGCGACCCTTTTATGACCCATTTGGTCCCCGTGATGCAAGAGGCCATGGGCGAGGCCTTTCCCGAATTGCATAGTCAAGGGACCCTGGTAGCGCAAGTCATTGCGGAGGAAGAAAGTGCCTTCTTGCGCACTCTTGAGTCTGGCTTGAAACGTTTAGATGCCGCGATAGTCGAAGCTCAAGATGGTCTTGTTTCCGGCGCACGCGCGTTTGAATTGTATGACACATTTGGATTCCCCTTGGATCTCACGGCTCTGATTTGCCGGGAAAAGGGCATGTCGGTGGACGAGGCGGGATTCCACGCCGAAATGGCCAACCAAAAAGCGCGTTCGCGCGCTGCATCCGCTCAGAAAGTGGGCGACTGGGTTGAGTTGGCCCAAGGAGCAAGCGATGTATTTACCGGGTACAACCAATTGGAGGCGACCTGCCGCGTCCTGCGTCACCGCGAGGTGGAAACCCCGAAGGGAAGAATGATCCACGTGGTCTTGGAAGGCAGCCCCTTCTACCCCGAGGGGGGTGGCCAAATTGGCGATCAGGGCTGGTTGCGTTTTGGCGATGAGACCCTCGAAGTGATGCAAACCACGAAAGAAACGGGGGCAATCCTGCACCATTTGGCCCTCGCTCCATCCTCGTGGACGGCAGAAGCCCATGCCCGTGTGGATGGGGCACGCCGCCGCGCCTCCAGTGAAAACCACAGCGCCACACACCTGATGCACCACGCCCTGCGCACTGTTCTTGGCAGCCATGTGGAACAACGTGGTTCCTTGGTACACCCCGGCGGACTGCGCTTTGACTTCTCTCATTTCCAGAAAATGACCCCTGAGGAATGGCAGCGGGTGGAAGCCGAGGTTCGCCAGATGATTGCGGATGCGCTGCCATTGCAGGTCCATGCAGATGTCAATGTAGACGAAGCCAAAGCGATGGGGGCGATGGCCCTCTTCGGCGAAAAATACGGCGACAAGGTGCGTGTCATTCAGTTTGGACCAAGCATTGAACTCTGTGGCGGCACCCACGTAGCCAACACTCAGCAACTGGGTACCTTTATCTTGTTAAACGAATCTTCCGTGGCGGCTGGGGTTCGCCGCGTGGAGGCCTTGGCAGGGCAGGCGGCGCTCGATTACCTCCTCGCGCAGCACCAAACGTTGGCTGAAGTCACGGCAGAAGCCAAAAATTCCGACCCGACCGCAGTCATCCGCGACCTTCGTGCAGAAGTGAGCGAGCTTCAAAAGAAGTTGGAAGAATTGAACCGGGCTCAAGCCGGGAACCTCAAAGGGGAATTGATCGATGGGGCAGAGGTCATTGCGGGCTATCGAGTGATGGCGGCGCAAGTAACCTTGGATGCGGCCTCCGCCAAAGACCTGGTTTTCCAAATTAAGGACCACCATCCCGATGCGATTGTCTTGCTCGCCATGGAAGCGGAGGGCAAAGCCCAAATCCACTTGGGGGCAGGTTCAGAAGCGTTAACGCATGTCCACGCTGGGCAGTGGGTGCGCGAGCTGGGCGCCTTCATCCAAGGCGGTGGAGGGGGACAACCCTTTTATGCCTCGGCAGGAGGAAAAAATCCCGCGGGAATTCCCGACCTTTTACGTGCATTTAAAGAAAAAGTAGCCGCATGCAACGCATAATTATTCTGGCCTTCATGGCCGGGGCCTGGGGGCTTCGCGCACAAACACAGCCTCGGTATTACACGGACAGCGATGTACGCCAGCGCGTGGTGAATTTCAATGTATACGGTCAGCCTGGGACCGTTTTCCGCCGCATTGGTGCGGACCTCAACGGGGTTCAACCCGACGTGACGGATAGATTTTTGCCGCGTTTAACTGCCGAGACGGGGTTCAGTGCGGATTTTAATCTTCGGCCGCTCTACCTCGGAATTGGAGTGGGGCAGTCCTGGATCAATTATGGCCACCGTTTTGAATCGGGCCAAACGTTTGGTGTTCAGGCGCGCTATTGGGCCATTCCCTTGCGTGCCGGTCTTGTCACGCATTTAAGCGACGAGGTTACGCTGGAGGCCTGGCCAAATGTGACCTACCGCCGTGCGATTTCCTTTGAACACAGCGATTTAGTGAATCCGGTCTATGCGGACCAGTTTTGGACGGCTGGATTGCAGGTGGGCTCAACGGTGGGCATCACCGAATACCTCAGTTTTGTGCTGATGGGGGTGATGGATTACGGATTCAATGACCTGGAAGAGGGAACAGGCTGGCGAGACTACACAGAACTACCCCTATTTCTCGGAGTTCGGGCAGGACTCCGCGTCGCGCTCTAAACGCTCACAAAGCGGGCAGCAGCTGCTCCAGGGCCATGCCCCGCGAACCTTTGATCCAAACGAACGCACCGGATAGGTCTTCCGCCTGCAGCGCTTGGAGGGCTTCAGATGTTTGGGCAAAACAGCGGTAATGCTCGGGGTGCTGGGTCGCTTGAAAAGCTTCACCTATCAACCAAACGTGCACGGCTCCTTGTTCCACAAAGAGGTTCACCATGCGTTGGTGCTCCTCAGCGGTGTATTCCCCCATTTCAAAGAGATCCCCCGCCATGTAATAATGCACGCGATCTGGGTGGCTTGATAGAGCATGACGGAACGAAACCTCCATGCTACTCGGGTTGGCGTTGTAGGCGTCGAGAAAAACAACATTCTTCTCGGTGGTTCGAATTTCTCCCCGATTATTACTGGGGACATAGGCGGCAATGCCGGCGCAAAGGTCTTCGGACGATACGCCCAAATGAGTACCCAAGGACCACGCGGCCCGGAGGTTGGTTCCTTGAAAGGCACCGCTCAGGTGGCTTTTCACCTGTGCCGTTCCGCGCTGGATGTGGACAAAGCCATCGCTTTCAATCCACGTATGGAGATCGGCGAGGAAAGGGATGGCATGAGGTCCCGCATGCTGAACTTGAAGCGCATCGTCTGGATTGATCAACCGTTCGCCGCCTACCTCCAACAGATAGCGGTACATCTCTGTTTTTCCCCGTATCACGCCCTCCACACCGCCAAAACCCTCCAGGTGAGCGCGTCCAAAGTTGGTGATGTAGCCCAGCGTGGGTTCGGCTATTCGGCAAAGGGCATCAATTTCCCGTTGGTGGTTCGCCCCCATTTCAACGACGGCGAGATCGTGCTCGTCCTGCAATTGAAGGAGGGTGAAGGGGACACCCAGATGGTTGTTCAGGTTGCCTTTGGTCGCGTGCACGCGAAAACGTTGGCTGAGCACGGAGGCGAATAGTTCTTTGACGGTGGTCTTGCCATTGCTGCCGGTTAGCGCGATAATGGGTTTGCCCCATTGGCGGCGGTGGTGACGTGCTAGGTCTTGCAGGGCCTGAATGACAGAGGGGACGCGAAATACGCCGGGATGCGCTTCGGACAACCCCGGTACGGCATCCTCAATAACGACCGCGGATGCGCCCTTCGTCAAGGCCTCGGAGGCAAAAGTATGCCCATCAAAGTGGGCGCCTTTCAGCGCAAAAAAAATCTGCCCAGACTCGAGAGATCGTGAGTCTGAGCAGATTCCAACATGCTCGTCAAAGCATGCGTAGAGGGCTTCCATCAGGGCTTGTAGCGGCGGAATTTTTCTTCTTTGGGCTTGGCCGTGCTCTTACGACGCGTGTCATCCAAGTTCTGGAATCCAACACGGTCCATCGCACAACGGAAGCCAATGAAATCCGTCGACAAATCTTGCTCCAGGTAACGGCGGGTACCCGGAGAGAGCCAATAGGCCATATCCTTCCAAGATCCTCCTTTGAATACGCGGGTGCTGTTGCCGATAAGGGTTGACTCTCCGTACTCGTACATCGGAGCGTCGCCTTCTGCTACGCCTCCTTTGTCATACAAGATGGAAGACTCCACATCACCATCCACAAAGTCGCGGTAATCGGATTTCTGATAATTGCGGCGGCCCAAGTTTTCCTCTTCGGTGACCTTGCGCACGGGCAATTGTCCGGGAAGACGCACCAGGCTGCTGTCGGTGTCGTACTGGGGCTCTGTCAAGACGGCCAATTCGCCCATCCCTTCAAAATTGTTGTCGAAGGTTTCGAATTGGTTACCACGGAAGGGACGGTGGTCGCTCATGTCCGTACCCGAAAGTGGGCGGTACACGTCGAGAACCCATTCCGCTACGTTGCCGGCCATATCATACAAGCCAAAGTCGTTCGGCGGGTAGAAGCGCACCTGCATCGTGATGTTCGCTTGGTCGTTCAAGTATCCACCGATACCCATGTTGTCTCCCGCACCACGGCGATAGTTGGCCAACATGTCGCCACGGTTTTGTTTGTCTGAATTGCGGACACTCGATCCGTTCCAGGTGTACTTATTGCGGTCGATCGTCCGGTTGTATACGCGGTTGCCCACTTCGGCGTACGCAGCATACTCCCATTCAGCTTCGGTTGGGAGGCGGTACTTTGGAAGCAGGATGCCATCCTCGATACGAGCGGGCCGTCCTTCTTTGCCGTAGACTTGCTGAGGCGAAATGTCTTTCAGGCCCTTTTTGTTTTGCTGCGTGTATTCGCCTTGCTTGTAGAGGTATACTTCCGTATTGAAGTTCTGATCGTCCGCCTGGTTGGCCATCACGTTAAGAATTCCTTTGTCAATCAAGATCTGTTCGTTGACTCGGTCGGTTCTCCACGAGCAGTAACGCATGGCTTGCTCCCATGAAACGCCCACAACAGGGTAGAAGTTGTAGGCCGGGTGGCGGAGGTAGTTCTCTACGTAGGTCTCGTTGTAGCCCAACTTATCACGCCACACCAACGTATCTGGGAGGGCGGACTGATAAATCTGAGGGTAGTACCCGTAATCGTAGACGCGGCGCAACCAATAGAGGTATTCGCGGTAGTCCGCATTGGTGACCTCGTTCTCGTCCATGTAGAAGGACGCGACGGTGACGCGATTTGGGGTGTTGTTCCAGTCGCGGATAAAATCTTCCTCAGCACGGCCCATAATGAAGGTGCCGCCCTCGACGAACACCAAACCGGGTCCGGTTTCTTGGCCTTTGTAGTTCAGGTTGATTTGGAATCCACCGTTTTTCTTGTCGTTGTAGGCCATGCCGGTCGTACTTGACGCCGTCTTGCCACAACTAGCCAAAAGCATGGTCGCCGCGAGGGCCGCCGTGCAGGAACGAAGAACAGATTGAAGCTTCATAAGAGAATCAATTAGAATTTGGGACACTTGATTTCGCTGTAGCGCGTGCGGCGTGAGCGGCAAGGGAACTGGTAGGACATGGAGATTTCATGTGCACCGCCCAAGGTGTTTTTCAAAGGAGAAATCGTGTAATCGTAGGAGTAGCCAAACGTCCAGGGTACATCATTCGGGGCAATGCCCACGATGAAAACCAAGGCGTCGGGATTGGTACTGATAGCACCGATGGCTTGGCGGTAGGCCATTCCACCGGTCATCGGACCGCGGTTGAACGAAACGCCACCTGTTAATTGGTTTGCTCCGCCTTGGCTCTGAAAGACCACGTGGGGAATCAAGAGGTTGTCCAAGGAGTTGTATAAGCGCTTACGGCCCAAAGGAATGGTTGCACCCATCTGAGCAGACAACTTCATGGGGAGGGAGTTGTTGGAGAGGAAGGCCTCATTGGGCTCCGTCACGTGGGAAGCGGTAATACCTGCGTAAAAATGTTCGGTGAAACCCAACATGCCAAAGGTTAAATCCAAATGGCTGTTAGTGGTATTGTCTGGAGCAATTTCATTCGTGGGCTTGACAAAACCGTAGAAGGGGTCAATCTGATCTGGGAAGGTCAAACTGTTCCAGTCCAACGCGCGCTGACGGAAGGTTCCTTGTGCCCCAAACAAAATTGAGAAGTCACGGGTCACCGTGAGGTGGTAGGAGTAAATCAACGACGCTTCGGTAAGGCTAAGCGCTCCGTTGGCGGCTTCGTCTTGCATAATGAGCACGCCGACTCCGCCATTTAGACGATCAACATACTGGTCGTAGGACGCCGAATACGTTTGATACACACCCAAAGATGGGTACTGGTTTCGGTAGTTGACGTTGACCTTGGGACACTGTTTGACACCGGCGAAGGCGGGGTTCAAATACAGTGGATTGGCATAGAATTGCGTAAAATGGGGATCCTGACCGTAAACGGACGAGAGCCCCAAAAGGACGAAAGCTATGGTCAATAGGCGTTTCACTGCCATGTTAGATGTACGGATTAAGAGCCACAAGTATACGATTTTCCTCGTTCTTTCGTGAAAAAGAGCGCAAATTTGCCTGAACAACAAACGCGGCTTTTGCCCGTTTATGACATGAACTCATGGAAATCATTCAACCACTCGCCGACCTAATCTGAGACTTTTGACGCTTCGCATCCTCCTAATTTCGGTTTTAATAGGTGTAAATCAGGTATTTGCACAGGTCGATCCATCGGTTTTGGCTCAAGGAGAATGGGCCAAAGTGGCGGTGTCCGAAGACGGCATTTACAGCTTGACGGCGTCGGATTTGGAAAGTTTGGGCTTCGGCTCAGCGCCCTTTATTTCAGCCCAATTGGGCATTTACGGGAGAACGGCGGGGGTCCTGCCCGAGCGGAATAGCAGTTTGCGCGAAGTCGATTTGCTGCCTCTCCACATTCTGGTTGAAGATGGAGGCGATGGGGCGTTTTCTGGCGCGGACCGGATCTACTTCTATGGTCAAAGCCCGCATGCCTGGGTATACAACACGGTGACCGAACGCTTCGACCCGATGCGCCATCCCTACAGCGATCAGCAGGTCTACTTTGTGACAACCACGGAGGGAGGCGCGCGCCTTTCTACACCCCCTGTTTTGGCAGGGCCTGCGATGGAGGTATCCCGCTACACCTACGTGGCCCATCACGAAGAAGAACTCCAAAATCTAGTGGGCAGTGGCCGACAGTGGTTTGGGGAACATTTTGACTACACCCTGACGCGGCAAGTGAATTTGGGTTTGGACGCTTTGGATGCGCAAAGCACGGCCTTGTTCCGAGCGCGCGGCGTCGGCCGCTCCACCATTTCTGGCACCAAACTCGAGCTCAGTAGTGCCCAAGGGCCAATCGGCGAGCTCTCCTTTGGATCCATAGCGGCCTCCTCCGGCGCGGACTACGTGGACGAAGCCGCATTCACACAATTTCAAAGCGCGGTGAGCCCATCGTGGGGCGACGTGACCTTGACCTTCAATCGAGACATCAACCCCAGTGCCGCGGCATGGCTGGACTACGTAAACGTGCATGCCGATGCCCCCTTCACGTGGCGCCAGACGCCACAAGTCTGGCATTTCGCACCCATGGATACCGCGGTCCTCCAGGCCAACCTATCTCAGGTTACAGGAGGATTGACCGCAAATGGTCAAGCATGGAATGTGAGCAATCCGCTCCAGCCCCACCGAATTACACCGCTGGGCTTCTCGGCGAATGGTTCGGCGCATTGGGGCTTGCGTTTGGACGGCATGCAAGCCCAGACCGTGGCCGTATTTGAAACGTCGGCGCCAAAGCCCGCCTTGCTCGGCAAAGTCGCCCTGCAAAATTTACGTCAATCGGGCCCCTTGGATTATGTCATCGTGGTCCCGGCCTTCTTGCTGCCACAGGCCCAGCGATTGGCTGATTTCCATGCCGACCGGGGCTTGCGCGTCAAAGCGGTCGATGTGCAAACGATTTACAACGAATTCTCGACGGGCGTTCAGGATATAACCGCCATCAAAGACTACCTGCGCCATCTGTGGAATACGGCAGATTCGGCCGTGGATCGCCCCAAATATTTGCTCCTTTTTGGCGATGCCTCCTACGATTACCGGGGAGTCGTAGAGCCGAACACAAACCATGTGCCCATCTACCAGAGCTACAGCAGCTTTTCCCTTTATTCCTCCTTCAGTACAGATGACTTTTACGGCTTCATGGATGCCGATGAGGGCAACAATCTTCGGGCGAAAGGTTTGGACTTAGGCATTGGCCGAATTCCTGTCAATACCGTGGAAGAAGCCAAAGCGGTTGTCGACAAGATCATGGCCTATTCGAACCCACAAAAATCCCTGGGTAATTGGCGAAAAAAGGTCCTCTTCGTCTCGGACGACGTCGACAAAGGGTGGGAAGCGGTTTTGACGAGCATCCCGAACATCATCGCAGACCGCATTGATACGACCTATCCCTTTTTGGACATCGACAAGATGTATGCCGACAGCTATGAGCAACAGTCGAGCAGTGCGAGCCAGAGCTATCCGAGGTTGCGCACGGAGTTGATTCAATCGATCAATGCGGGCAATTTGGTTACGGCCTATGTGGGCCATGGGGGCGAGGTGGGCTGGGCCAGCGAGAACATTCTCCAGCTCAACGACACCAAAACCTTCTCCAACGGGGCGAAACTGCCCCTTTTTGTGACCGTCACCTGCGAGTTTAGCCGCTTGGATGATCCGTTGCGAACCTCGGCGGGGGAACACCTACTTCTCAACCCCGAGGGCGGAGCCATTGCATTGCTCAGTACCACCAGAGTGGTCTACGTGGATGGGGCGGCGACCCTGAACGACTCCATTTTCCGTGTCATTTTTGAGAAAGAGGGCGGGCAGTACCGAACGTTCGGCCAAATCCTCCGCAGTGCGAAAAATGGCACCACTTCAGCCGACAAATTGCGGTTCTCTCTGCTCGGCGATCCCGCATTGCGTCTCAATATTCCGGAGCATGAAGTCGTTTTGGATAGCCTCAACGCACGCCCCTTGGTGCCCAGTACCCTAGCGTCGGAGAGCGATACGCTTCAAGCCCTGTCGCGGGTGCGCATCCGCGGCCACGTCCAAGATGGGGCTACCGGCCTCCTTCGAACAGACTTTAACGGGCCGATGGACGTCGTGCTCTATGACAAAAAGGTCCAGCGAAGCACCCTGAAAAATGACAACGAAGGCCCCTTCATTTCATTTGGGGAATGGGCGAATGCGGCCTACCGGGGTAAGGTATACGCCCAATCCGGACAGTTTGTGGCCGAATGGGTAATGCCCTTAGACATTGCCTTGCAAGTGGGACAAGGCAAGTTCTCCTTCTATGCCCAAGCGGATTCCACGGATGCCTCAGGCAGTGATTTCCGCGTATGGATTGGAGGCATTGACCCCGACGCTCCGGTCGATGTGACGGGCCCGACCGTGGAGGTCTACATGGGCGACACCAATTTTGTTTCGGGCGGCATCACCGGGCCTAGCCCGCTAGGACTGGTGCGCCTCTTTGACGAAAACGGCATCAATGCGGTGGGCAATGGGATTGGACACGACCTCACTGGGGCCCTCGATGGCGATTGGAATGCCTCCTTCTCCCTAAACAGCCGCTACAGCGCCAATCCAGGCACCTACCAACGTGGGGAGGCGACTTGGCCATTTGAAGATTTAACGGATGGTCTGCATACTTTTTCGGTTCGAGCTTGGGACAGCTACAATAATGTTTCGGAGGGCAGCGTTGAGTTCGTAGTGATTTCCCGCGACCAACTTCAGCTCGGTGCCATGCGCATCTACCCCAATCCCGGCACCGGTCCCTTCTATTTGGATGTCGAGCACAATGCGGAAGGGGATAGCTTGGAGGTAGAGTGGACTATTCACAGTCCCGATGGCCAACGGGTGTTTGAAGACCAGTGGCGAGGTCAAGCCTCTTCGGCTGTTCTGCAAGCCGCCTCTTGGGATGGAACCGATGGCCAAGGGCATCTCCTGCCGGCGGGTTGGTATGTAGCCAGGGTTAGAGTACGCCGTATTCTCGACGGCCAAACCCTGCATGCGGCGGAACGCGTAATCCTCCTCCACTAAACCTATATTTGTGCCTCTTATGAAGCGTTTTATTCGTCCAGTACTTTTTTCGATTGCACTCACCGCGGGAGTGGCGGCTTCGGCCCAGACCACCGCGTTTGGAGATAATTTGAATGTCGTGACATCGGCCCTGCCCATGCTCAACATTGGTCCGGACGCCCGAATGGGTGGGATGGCCAATGCGGGCGTAGCGGCATCGCCCGATGCCAATGCGCTATTTTGGAATCCTGCCAAACTCGCCTTTATGGGGGCCGGCACCATGCAAGGGGGGCTGTCCTACACTCCATGGCTGCGCCGCTTGGTGCCTGACGTCGAACTCATGTTTGCCAACGTGGCCATGGGCTTGGGCGATCGTTCAGGAGTGGGTGCGAGCCTTCGGTATTTCTCTTTGGGGGACATCACCTTCCGCAATGAGCAAGGCGATGAGCAGGGCACGTATCGCCCTTACGAGATGGCTTTGGACGTGGCGTACGCCCTCAAACTTTCCGAAAACTGGTCCGCGGGAGTAGGTCTGCGCTATGCCTTATCGGATTTGACCCAAGGCCAGGTGGTGGGCAGCCTCCAAACCAAGCCCGGCCAAACCGTCGCAACGGATGTCTCCTTTTATTACCAAGGGGAAGAACTCAACCTGCCCGACGGCCAAAAGGGCCAATGGTTGGGGGGGCTCAACATTTCGAACATCGGTGCCAAAGTGAAATACACCGAATCGGGCGATGCGGACTTCATCCCCACAAACCTCAAATTGGGAGTGGGCTACAATTGGATTTTGGACCGCTACAACCGGGTGGTTGTACTTTTTGATGTCAACAAATTATTGGTTCCCACCCAGCCCGTGCGGGACCTGTTGGATGCAGATGGCGATGGCGATCGCTATGAAATCATTGCAGGCAAGGACGACAACGTTCCGGTCATTCAAGGCATCCTTCAAAGCTGGGATCCGGCGGCGAAACCGGATGGAAGCAGAGAACTGATGCGTGAATTCATGTATAATGCTGGGGTAGAGTACTGGTATGACAACAAATTTGCAGTTCGCGGGGGCTACCAACATGAAGACGCCCTGAAAGGCAATCGCCGCTTCTTCACGATGGGCTTTGGCCTGCGCTACAGCCTTTTGGGCTTGGACTTTGCCTACCTCTTTCCCGCGGACCAAACGGTTCGATCCCCTCTCGAGAACACGATTCGCTTCAGTGCGATAGTGGACTTGAATCAACTCTTAGATTGATCTCCTTAGTGTAAAAATTACCCTAGCGCCCATGTTCGGGCGCTAAGCACTATTTTTGACCCCGCTTAAACGCGCATCATGGCAAAGAAAAAACTGACCAAAGACGTCTATTTGAAGTGGTATGAGGACATGCTCTTCTGGCGAAAGTTTGAAGACATGGCCGCGGCCCTGTACATCCAACAGAAAATCCGTGGATTTCTTCACTTGTACAACGGGCAAGAGGCGGTTCTCGCCGGCGCGCTGTTGGCGATGGAACCCGGAGATAAAATGATAACGGCCTACCGTAACCACGTCCAGCCGATCGGTTTGGGGGTGGATCCACGCCGCATCATGGCCGAATTGATGGGCAAAGTGACCGGCACGTCCCGCGGTAAGGGGGGGTCGATGCACATGTTCTCCAAAGAGCACCACTTCTACGGCGGACACGGCATTGTCGGCGGCCAAATCCCCTTGGGTGCTGGTTTAGCATTTGCGGACAAATACAAGGGCGATGCGCACGTCACGATGACCTACATGGGCGATGGTGCGGTGCGTCAAGGCTCCTTGCACGAGACATTTAACTTGGCCATGCTTTGGAATTTACCCGTTGTCTTCGTCTGCGAAAACAACGGCTACGCGATGGGCACCAGCGTGGAGCGCACCGCGAACCACACCGAAATTTGGAAATTGGGCTTGGGCTATGAAATGCCTTGCCAAGCTGTGGATGGCATGGATCCCGCCGTGGTGTATGAAGCCATGCAAGAGGCGATTGATCGCGCGCGCTCCGGTGGCGGCCCGACCTTCTTAGAGATTCGCACCTACCGGTACAAGGGACACTCCATGTCGGACGCTCAGCATTACCGTACCAAAGACGAAGTGGCCGAATACCAGAAAGTGGACCCCATTCTTATCGCTCGCAATGTTTTGTCGAAGAAGAAGTGGGCGGCAGAGAAAGATTTTGAAGAAATCGAAACGCGTGTCAAAGCCTTGGTGGCCGAATGCGTCCAGTTTGGAGAGGATTCTCCCTTCCCGGAAGCGCATGAACTTTGGCAAGACATCTACGTTCAATCAGATTATCCATTCATCAAGGAATAAGTCATGGCAATCGTAATTAATATGCCTCGCTTGAGCGACACGATGACCGAAGGGGTCGTCGCAAAGTGGCACGTGAAAGTGGGCGATGCAATCACCGAAGGAACGCTTTTGGCCGAAATCGAAACGGATAAAGCGACCATGGACTTTGAGGCCTTTCCCGGCCAAGAGGGCACCTTGCTCCATATTGGCGTTGGGGAAGGCGAAACCTCTCCCGTTGATACGATTCTTGCCGTGATTGGCGCCAAAGGCGAGGATATTTCCGCGCTACTTTCTGGTGCGTCTGCGGCCCCTGCTCCGGCCCCTGCGCCCGCCGCTGCTCCTGCCGCGGCAGAGCCTGCTCCGGCTGCTGCCCCATCACCAGCTCCCGTCGCAGCCCCGGCACCTGCCGAGGATAGCCGGGTTAAAGCCTCTCCACTCGCGAAGAGTCTAGCGGCGGAAAAAGGAGTGGATCTACGCGCTGTGACAGGCAGTGGGGAAGGAGGCCGCATTGTCAAGCGTGACATTGAAACGGCCGCCTCCACCCCTGCGGTGGCTTCATCGGCTGCCCCGACTGCGGTGAGCTACCCTTCTTCGGGCTACCAAGACACCCCCATCTCACAGATGCGGAAAACCATCGCCAAGCGTTTGAGCGAAAGCAAATTCACGGCGCCACACTTCTACTTGACCATGTCCGTAGATATGGACGCAGCCATCGAAGCGCGTCAGGCCTTGAATGCAAGCGGGGACCACAGAATTTCCTTCAATGACTTGGTCGTGAAGGCCGTGGCGAAAGGCTTGAAAAAGCATCCGGCGGTCAACAGTGCCTGGTTGGGCGATGTCATCCGCACCAACTATGATGTCCACGTGGGCGTCGCGGTCGCGGTGGAAGACGGATTGCTTGTGCCGGTCGTACGCCATGCGGACGCCAAGAGTTTGACCCAAATCTCGGCCGAAGTCAAGGATTTTGCCCAGCGCGCGAAAACCAAGAAACTGCAGCCTGCAGATTGGGAGGGCAACACCTTTACCATTTCGAATTTGGGCATGTTTGGCATCGACCAATTCACGGCCATTGTGAATCCCCCGGATAGCTGCATTTTGGCAGTCGGAGGGATCCAATCGGTCCCTGTCGTGAAAAACGGCCAAGTAGTTCCCGGGAACATCATGAAGTTGACCCTGAGCTGCGACCACCGAGTGGTGGATGGCGCGACAGGTTCGGCCTTTTTGAACAGCGTGAAAGCGTTCTTGGAGTCCCCCGTGACGATGATGCTATAATTCTCTATCGCATTTCAGAAATAAAAGGGCCGCTGGGCCCTTTTTTTACCCGAAATTTGCTGCGTAGATTGATTCTAAATAACTAGTCCAGACTGCCCACCCCATGTTCCTCTCAGATTTGCCCCTCGGTCAGCGCGCTATTGTGCTACAGACCCCGGACAGCCTCCCGGTGAAGCTGTTTGAGATGGGCTGCATGCCTGGTGAGGAAATTGAGTTGGTGTTTGCCGCTCCGTTTCAAGACCCCATGTGCTTTCGCGTACAGGGCACGCTGATCTCGATGCGCCGCGATTTGGCCAAATTGATTCCGATTACATCTCCTGATGCCCGATAAAAAAGCGCTCCGAATTGCCCTCGTTGGCCGACCGAATACGGGAAAATCCTCGCTATTCAATCGTCTGACGGGCCTAAATCAGAAAGTGGGCAACTATCCAGGCATCACGATGGAGCGCACCACGGGATTGGCCAAATGGGCGCCCGGAGTTCTGGCTGAAGTCATTGACCTACCTGGGGTGTATTCCTTGCATGCCTCCTCCACGGATGAAGAAGTGGTCATGGAGGCCTTGCTTCAAGAGGCCCCTGAGGAGCGCATTGACCGGGTAATCGGCTTGGCCGATGGCACCAATTTGAAAACATGCCTTTTCGTTTTTAGCCAAGTTTTGGACTTGGGACTGCCGGCTGTCTTGGCGGTCACTATGCGGGACGAAATGGAGCGCCGGGGCATGGAATTGAAAACGGAGGAGTTGGCAGCCACCTTGGGTTGTGCGGTCATCTTGGTCAACACCCGCACCGGGGAGGGGCTTGATGCGCTGCGCGAGGCGGTTCTTCGGGCCGAACCTTCGGGGAAATTGCCCTTCTTCCAGCCAGGCGGTTTGCATTTGCGTTGGCTTGCCCAAGTTCAAGAAGACCAATCCATGGCCCTTCCATACCGGGCTTGGTTGTGGGGCTTGAAAGAAGCACAGGTTGGAAAGTCTGACCGACTCCAGCAGCCCCCTCCACGAGCCAGAACGGATGAGGCGATACAACGCTACCGGCAGGTGAACCAATGGCTCCGTGCCTTCTTTGTCGCGGATCCGGTCAAAGACCGTCGTTGGACAGCCCGATTGGATCGCGTCGTGGTCCATCCGATTTGGGGCTCCGTGATCCTTTTTGGTCTGCTTTTCTTGCTCTTCCAAGGTCTTTTTTACGGATCGGAGGCGCCCATGAACTTCATTGACGACCAACTTGCGGCACTGTCCACCTGGCTAACCGACCATTTGCCGAGTGGATTTTTGGCGCACCTGCTCAGTCATGGCGTGGTGCCAGGCATCGCGGGGGTTCTGATGTTCATCCCTCAAATTGCCTTGCTTTTTGCGTTTATTTCGCTTTTGGAGGAAAGTGGCTACATGGC
>Ga0102881_1000446_pt1 | contig 15420 bp, 14 predicted proteins | sample Colrivmeta1549B3_FD_78189 | JGI IMG/M metagenome (GOLD analysis project Ga0102881, IMG submission 78189) | Estuarine microbial communities from the Columbia River estuary - metaG 1549B-3 | ecosystem: Environmental > Aquatic > Marine > Intertidal zone > Estuary | place: USA: Columbia River...
CCCGATAAATAGCGACTTTGTGGCCGCCGCCCCGACATAGCCCAGCAAAATCTCCAACACCCCCACGGGCGCTGACAGCACCTCATAGACCGAGCCGATGAATTTCGGGAAGTAGATCGCAAAAGATGCGTTCGACAGGCTCTGCGTCATAACCGACAGCATGATCAGCCCCGGCACAATAAACGCGCCATAACTCACCCCCTCTACCGTCTCGATCCGCGATCCGATCGCTGTGCCAAACACCACGAAATAAAGCGAAGTCGACAGCACCGGCGAGACAAAACTCTGCAAGATCGTCCGACGAAACCGTGCCATCTCTTGGCGATATATCGCCCAAACCGCTGGCCAGTTCATGACGCGGCCCTCCCCGATGCGCCCGATCCGTCGCGCGACTGTCCCTGTTCCAAAAGCCCGATGAAAATCTCCTCAAGGCTCGATTGCCGCGTGGCGATATCCTTGAGCGCAATGCCCTCGGCTGCCAAATCCGCCAAAAGCGCCGTAATCCCCGTGCGCTCACCCTTGGTGTCATAGCCATAAACCAGCGTCTCGCCGCCATCCTCCAGATGGACATCTCGCGCTGCAAACCGCGCCGGCACGCCTGCAAGTGGCGCGCGCAGGAAAATCCGCAACTCCTTGCGCCCCATCCGCGCCATCAACGCGGCCTTTTCTTCCAACAGCAGCAACCGCCCCTTGTCGATCACCCCCACCCGATCGGCAATCGCTTCGGCCTCTTCAATATAATGCGTAGTGAGGATGATCGTCGTGCCCTTGGCCTTCAACTCCGCCACCACATCCCACATGCCGCGCCGCAACTCCACATCGACACCCGCCGTCGGTTCGTCCAAAAACAACACCCGCGGCGCATGCACCAAAGCCTTGGCGATCAGCACCCGACGCTTCATACCCCCCGAGAGCGTCTTAATCTGCGCGTCGCGCTTGTCCCAGAGCGACAGCGCCGTCAAAACCCGCTCGACCGCAGCCTCATCGCGCTTGAGACCAAACAGCCCCCGCGACAACCGCACCGTATTGGCCACAGTCTCAAATGGTTCCAACGAGATTTCTTGCGGCACCAGCCCAATCAAACCCCGCGCCTGCCGCCATTGGGTGACCGTATCAAACCCTCCCACCCGAATGCGCCCAGCACTCGGGGTAACCAGACCGCAAACCGTGGAAATCAAGGTTGTCTTGCCCGCCCCATTCGGCCCCAAGAGCGCCAGTATCTCGCCCTCTTCAATTGCGAGACTTACCCCCTGCAGGGCCGCATGCCCGCTGCCATAGGTTTTTCGCAAGTCGTCTATTTCGACAATCGTCGCCATCAGGTGCTCCTCTTCGCGATCTAGACCTAGAGCGCGCCACGCGCCCGTGCAATGTAGCCCGTGCAATTCCGCCCGCGCTTTGCACGAGACTGCGTGGGGGCGCTGCCCCCACACCCCCGGGATATTTTCAGCAAGAAGACGGAAAGATTACCGCAATTTGGGAGGGTGCGCGGGATCAGAGCCGGGAGCCGGGCGTGGACTGGCGTCTTGCGCGACGGGCTGGGGTAGATCAAAGCGCAGGCCATGCCGGGTCAAGGCGGGGATCAGGCCGCTCTTGTCTTTCGGGAAACTCACATCGAGGGCCGCAGCATCAAGGCCAGAAAAGGTCAAGGCCTCTGCCACGGCGCGCGCCAGCGCGGTTTCCGCACCGGGCAGCGTGCCCAAGAAGGCAAGGTGATGATTGCGGGTGCCGTTTTCATAGGTCGCATTTACCAAGAATGCGGCTTGCGCCAGCCCCATGGCCATGGCCAATTTTGCATCCAGCGCGCGCAGCAGAGTTTCCGGCAAGCCTTTTGGCGGCGCAATTTCAGTCATCCGGGCTTCGGCCTCATCGGGGCGGTGCCCAAGGGTTTGCATCAACCAAGCGACGGCTTCCGGTGGCAGCAGCGTCGAGGATGGGGCCACTTCAAGGTTGAGGCCCAGTGAAATACCTTGACCGTCCAGCATCTCGATCAGCATGCGACCCGACAGCGCCGCATAGGGGGTCGCGCTGCCAGCGAAATCCACAAGCCGCTCCTCGCGGTCAAAGGCCAGCACGACTTGTGCCTCGCCGATATCAAACAAGCGCGGGGTGGCCACATCGCCTTCGGGGGGGCGCTCAAGCATCAAGAACAGCTCGCTTTCGACGACACGCTCATAGAAGTGTAACCGCGCGGCGTCATGCTCGGGGGCGCGTTCCATCGCGGCATGTGCCTCGTCGATCGGGGAGCGGTCGGTCATGGGAAGCCTTGTAATCCAGGGAGATGAACATTGGCTTGGCCTAATCCCCAGTCGGGCGCAGTGCAAGGGCAAGCCGCCCCGACAGCGACGTCCGCAACAAGGCCATTGCAGCCGCCCAACGGGACCTCGGCAATAAAATTTACGGCTCAAACGAGGTTTTTTCGGGCATTTGCCCCTCTTCTTGCAGACCTATGGCAGGTTTTGGCCGCAAAAGGTCTTGGCCTTAGCCCCCTTTCAGGCCTCCCAGAACGGTTGCCGCAGCATCCGAAATGGCCTAACCAATGCGTCAAACAGGTAATCGAGGATGTCACCCATGTATCGCGTCTGGAACTTCCTAACCAACTATTCATTGCTGCTGATTTTCGGCGCTTTGATCGCGCTGGTTTGGGCCAATACAAACCCCGACAGCTATCACCATTTCGTCGAATTCGTGATTTGGGACAATGCGCCCATCGGCCATCTGCATGATGGTCATCGCACCTTGACCCTGCATTACCTGATCAATGACGTGCTCATGGCCTTCTTTTTCGCAATCGCAGCCAAAGAAGTCTGGGAAGCCATCATCCTTAACGAAGGCTCGTTGCGTGGCAAGAAAGCCGCGACCCCTCTCATTGCCACCGCGGGTGGCATGTTGGGCCCGATCACAGTCTATCTTGGTCTCGCGATGCTATTTGGCTCTGATACCTTTGACGCGGTGAAAAACGGCTGGGCCATCCCCACGGCTACGGATATCGCCTTTTCCTATCTCGTCGGGCGCCTCGTCTTTGGTGCTGGTCACCCGGCGGTGCGGTTCTTGCTGCTGCTTGCCATTGCCGATGATGCGGGCGGGCTGATCATTCTAGCCATTTTCTACCCCTCGGGTGATCTTGCGCCGCAATGGCTGCTGGTTAGCCTTGCTGCTGCGATTTCGGTCTTTGTGCTGGCCAACTGGTTGCCGCGCTACCTTGATCGCGGCGATCAATTGCGCCGCAACTCCACGTGGATGCGTCAAAAGCTTTCCTTCTGGCCCTATCTTCTGGCCGCTGCAGTGAGCTGGTATGCGTTCCAGGAATCGGGCATCCACCCGGCGCTAGGCCTGCTGCCGATCGTGCCAACGATCCCCCATGCCGACCGCGCTTTCGGCCTCTTTTCGGCCGCCGAAGAACACCTGACCGATCTTTTGAACTACATCGAGCATGCGCTGAAACATCCCGTTGAAATCGTGTTGTTTTTCTTCGGATTGCTCAATGCGGGCGTCGAGTTTTCGGCCATATCAGAGCCCACTTGGCTCGTGCTTGCAGGTCTCATCATTGGCAAGCCTGTCGGGGTATTGCTCTTCGGCATCTTGGGCGCTCATGTGCTGAAATTCGGGCTCCCCGAGGGAATGCGAACTGTTGATCTGTTTATCATTGGCTGTGTGGCTGCCATTGGCTTCACTGTCTCGCTTTTCGTGGCCTCGGTCGCTTTCGATCCCGGCCCGGTGCAGGACGCGGCGAAAATGGGCGCGCTTTTATCTTTTGGTGCGGCTGGGATTTCCTTGGTGGCGGGCAAGCTCTTGCGCGTGCAAAAACAAGAGCTTTAAGCGCCCCCTGCGGCAAAAAAACCAAAGGGCGCGAGAGTTTCTCGCGCTCTTTTCATTTTTAACGGTCTTTGGACCTTATTTTTGCCAAGAAATATTGTAAAAACATCAGGTGTTCCGACATAAAGGTGCAGAATGTGGCGCACCAAGCCATGCAGCATCTGGAATACCGAGCAGACCAGAGCAGAACCCGGAGCGATCGATGCTCGAATTCGAGAATGTCAGCAAGTCCTTCTGGACGGGCACACAGCACAAGGTGATCCTTGATCGCGTCTCGTTTCGCGTGGAGTTAGGGAATTCTTTAGGGATTCTGGCCCCCAATGGCACCGGAAAGACCACGCTCATCAATATGATGGCGGGCCTTGAGAAGCCCGACGAGGGCCATATCCACCGCACCAGCCGCATCTCCTTTCCCTTGGGCTTCATGGGCGGGGTCACTGCCAAACATTCGGCTGTTGAAAACTCGCGCTACATCGCGCGGCTCTATGGGCTCGACCCCGACTATGTCGAAGCCTTCTGCCGCTGGCTTTGTGGTTTGGGTGAATATTTCGACCAACCGCTCGGGACCTATTCCACCGGGATGAAGGCGCGGTTCACATTCGCTCTGATGTTGGCCCTCGATTTCGACATCTACTTGATCGACGAAGGCATGCCCGGTTCGACAGATGTTGAATTTAACCGCAAAGCAGGTGAAGTTCTGCGCGAAAGGCTGGCCACCACAACGGTGATCATCGTCAGTCACCAAGCACAGGTTCTCGAAAAATTCGCCCGCTCCGCCGCCGTATTGATGGGCGGAAAATTATATATGTTCGATACCTTGGAAGAAGCGAAAGAGCTCTATGATTACGAAACCCAAGGCTAGGAAATTCCGCATCCGCCGCTCCAGCCCGCTGATCGACAGCCGCACGGGCCAAGAGATCTATGAGGATGACGACTCCCAAGAGGCCGTCGCGGAATCGCCCGCGGCGCCTGCTCCGCCCCCTGCCTCGGCGGCGCCCCGTCCCCAGCCTGCTGCTGCAGCGCCTGCGGCGTCTGTTGCCCCGTCGCGCCCCGACAGCGCCCGCCCCACAGCGGCGCCTGCCTCGGCGCGCCCGGTTTCCCCCACTCTTGCCACGCCGCGCCCTGCCCCCCAAGGGGCAAGCGCCACTCGCATGGCCCCTCCGATTCCCGAAGACAGCGAAGATGCCTTCGCCCTAGCCGGAGCCGCCCCCATGTCCGGTTATGTTTCTTCTCCCGCTGAAACCGAAAGCGAAGAGGACTTGGCTGCGATCCGCGCCGAAGGCCTCACCGGGCGGCAACTCCGCATGGCCCGCCGCGTCGCCCAGAAACACAACATCGCCGCCACCTCGGATTTTGACGCTGTGCGCCAGTTACGCGCGGCGGGCATTGACCCATTCCAGCGCTCCACTGTGCTCGATCTGGCGCTTGATTCCTCGGATGCGCCCCCTCCCCCCCCCAGCGGCCCGGCCGCTGCTGCGGCCGCCCCCATGCGCGCCCAGCTTCCAGTCAAAGCCGAAACGGCGAAACTACCGCAAACTCAATCGGCCAAACAAACCCTGCCCTCCACCGAAGTGAACCCCGCCGAACGCCGCGCAAAAGAAATCATGGCGATCCAGCGCGATATCGCCCGTCGCCGTCGCCGCCGCATCGCGCTCTTGGTGACCCGCCTGTCGTTCTTCGTGTTCTTGCCCACCTTGGTCGTTGGCTATTACTTCTTTGCCGTCGCCACCCCGATGTATGCAACCAAAGCCGAATTCCTGATCTTGCAAGCCGATAGCGCTGGCGGCTCCGGTCTGGGCGGTCTGCTCACAGGCACGCAATTCGCAACCAACCAAGACTCGATTGCGGTGCAATCCTTCCTGCAATCGCGCGACGCGATGAAAAAACTCGACGATGACATGGGCTTCAAAGCGCATTTCGCCTCTGAAACCATCGACCCGATCCAGCGCCTTCCGGAAAACCCTTCCGACGAAAAAGCCTATAAAGTCTTCAAAAAGAACGTGAAGATCGCCTACGATCCCACCGAAGGCGTGATCAAGATGGAAGTCGTCTCCGCCGACCCACAAGTCTCGCAGGCCTTCACCGAACATCTTATCACCTATGCCGAAGAGCGCGTCGATGACCTCTCCAAGCGCAAACGCGAAGACCAGATGGGCGAGGCCCGCGTCAGTCTCGACAAAGCCAAGATCGAACGCCGCAAAGCGCAGGAAACCCTTGTTGCGCTGCAAGAAGGCACCTTGCTCGACCCCCAAGGCGAGATCGCCAATATCCGCTCGCTGATATCCTCGGTCGAATTGCAGTTGCAGGAAAAAGAACTGGCCCTCAACAGCCAGCTCAACAATACCCGCCCCAACCGCGCCAAAGTCGACGCATTGCAAACCGAAGTCCGCCTCTTGAGCGAAGAGCTTTCGCGCCAGAACACCCGCCTCAACGAGGCCACCGCAGGCGAAGATTCGCTGGCCTCCAAAGCCGCGCAAATCCAGATGGCACAGGCCGATCTGGTCACCGCCGATCTCTTCTTGCAATCCGCGTTGCAAAACGAAAAGCAGACCGAGCTTGAGGCCAACCGCCAAGTGCGTTACCTGACCACCAGCGTGCGGCCCGTCGCTCCCGATGATCCGACCTATCCGTGCGCCTTTGAAGATACCGTTCTGGCCTTTCTCATCTTCTCAGGGATTTATCTGATGATGTCGCTCACTGCTTCCATTCTCCGCGAACAGGCGTCGTCGTGATGTTCGACGTGCAAATCGGAGCCCTCACCGTCTCCAACACTGCGCCGCTGACCGTCATCGCGGGCCCATGCCAACTCGAAAGCCTCGATCACGCCCAGATGATCGCTGGCACGATGCAAGAGGCCTGCGCCGCCGTCGGCGCGCAGTTCATCTTCAAAGGCAGCTTCGACAAGGCCAACCGCACCTCGCTCTCGGGCAAACGTGGCTTAGGTATGGATGCCGGGCTCAAGGTAATGGAAGCCGTGCGAAACGGCTTGGGCGTGCCCGTGCTGACCGACATCCACGAACGTGCCCAATGCGCCCCAGTGGCCGAGGTCTGCGACGTGATGCAAATCCCGGCCTTCTTGTGCCGTCAGACCGACCTCTTGATCGCCGCAGGCGAAACAGGGGCCGTGATCAATGTGAAAAAGGGACAGTTCCTTGCCCCTTGGGACATGGCGAATGTGGTCGCCAAACTCGAGAGCACCGGAAATCGCCGCATCCTACTCACCGAACGCGGCACGTCTTTTGGCTATAACACCCTCGTGGCAGATATGCGCGCCCTGCCGCAAATGGCCGCTACGGGCTATCCTGTGGTGATGGATGCCACCCACTCCGTGCAACAACCCGGCGGCATGGGCGGCTCCTCTGGGGGCCAGCGTGAATTCGCGCCCGTCATGGCGCGCGCTGCCGTGGCACTTGGCGTGGCAGCAGTCTTTATCGAAACCCATGAAACCCCTGATACCGCACCCTCAGATGGTCCCAACATGATCGCTCTGGCGCACATGCCGCAGCTTCTCAAAGTGCTGATGCAACTCGACGCAATCGCCAAAGCCAATCCGATTTCCTTGTAAGAGGTCTCTCCGCGCGCACCACAGGCGCGCGCGGCGTCTAGGGCCGTCGATGGTGCTGATCGCGCATCGGGCGCGCCGCAAACAACACCTGCCCACGGGGTAACCAGCGCTCATCCTTTTGCGCCTGCCACCCAGACGCGGCCAAAACGCTCCAAACATCGGCTTCGCGCAAGTGATAGGGCGCGCGCCCCGCATGGGTCACCACGCCATCTTTTTGCCGAAAGCGGCTGTCAAAATCCGCCTCAGGTGCCAAAAACACCGTAAACAAAAAGACCTCCAACGCCTCAAATCGCACCAACCCCGCCAAGGCCTGCGCCAAAGGCCCCTTTGCCCCTTCACAGCCCGGCAAATGCGGAAACACCCCAAACGCCATCGCATGCGTGATCGCCCCCGAAACCCCGGGAAAGGCAAACCCGGCATCCTCCACCAATTGCGCCGGATCAAGCCGCTCAGGCGCGGCCAATTCCGCCGCATAGCCCGCCATCATCAAGTCCCGCGACGCATCGGTCCCCCAATAATGTCCCTTGGCCAAAAACGGCACCGCCTTGCAGCCCAGCCGCAATGATCCCGCACCAATATCAAGCAAATGATGCATGGGCTCCAACCCCACCCCCCGCAAGATCTCCATCTGCGCCCGTCCGGTCTCCTCCCACCGCCCGCCGACAATGTCGCGATGCCGCCCCGCCGCCAGCGCAGTCTCATAAAACCCCGGTCGCAAATAGGGCGACGGCGCACTCATCGCGCGCGCGCCTTGTCTTCTTGCCTGAAATATCCCGGGGGGGCGCAGCGGGGGCAGAGCCCCCTTGCCTCACGCCGCATCCAATAGCCCCCGCCCCTTCAAGAGCGCCTCTACCCCCGGCAGTCGCCCGCGGAACCGCTCATAGAGCGCCGCCGCCTCCTCCGAGCCACCGCGTGAGAGAATATGCGCCTCCAAGGCCCGCGCCGTCTCGGGATCAAACGCATCGCCGCGCTCCTCAAAGGCCGCAAAAGCATCCGCATCCATCACCTCAGACCACATGTAGCTGTAATAGCCCGCCGAATAGCCGTCCCCGGCAAAGACATGCGCGAAATGCGGCGTTGCATGGCGCATGGCAATCTCACGCGGCATACCAATCGCCTCAAGCACCTCGACCTGTTTTTGCATCGGATCTGCGGGTGCCACCCCCTCGTGAAACGCCAGATCAACCAGTGCCGACGAGACATATTCCACAGTCTGGAACCCCTGATCGAAATTCGCCGCCCCCAAGACCTTCTCCAACATCGCCTGTGGCATCGGCTCCCCTGTCTCCGCATGCACCGCAAAAGCGCGCAACACCTCTGGCACCTCCAGCCAATGCTCAAACAACTGACTGGGCAACTCCACAAAGTCCCGCGCCACAGAGGTGCCCGAAATCGAGCCATAGGTCACATCCGACAGCATCTGATGCAGCGCATGACCAAACTCATGGAACAAAGTCCGCGCATCGTCATAAGACAAAAGCGCGGGCTCAGCTTTGGCGAAATTGCAGACATTGATCACCACAGGCGCGGCCAATTCGGGGAATTTCGCCTGCGCCCGCAGGGCCGAACACCACGCGCCAGACCGTTTCGAGCCACGCGCGAAATAATCCCCGATAAATACCGCCACATGCTGCCCCCCGCGCGTCACCTCCCATGCCCGCGCATCCGCATGGTAAAGCGGCGCCTCGATCGGGGTAAACTCCAGCCCGAACAACCGTGTCGCACAGTCAAACGCCGCAGCGATCATCTTCTCCAGCTGCAAATAGGGCTTCAGCGCCGCCTCATCCAGATCATGCTCCACTGCACGCAGCTTGGCCGCGTAATAGTGCCAGTCCCATGGCTCCAGCCGCCCGGTGATCCCATCCGCTGCCAGCAAGCCCGCCAGCTTCTTGGCATCGGCTTCTGCCCGCGCCTTTGCTGGCCCCCAAACCGCCATCAACAAATCGCGCACACGCGCAGGCCCGCCCGCCATCTCGGTCTCCAGCTTGTAGGCCGCAAACGAAGGATAGCCCAACAACGCCGCCCGCTCCTCGCGCAGCTTCAGCGTCTCGGTGGCCAAGGCGCGGTTATCTGTCTCCCCCCCATTTGCCCCGCGCGCGGTGAACGCACGCCAGACCGTCTCGCGCAACGCCCGATTGGGCGAGAGCTGCAAGAACGGCGTCGCCAGCGACCGCGACAAAGTCACCACAGGCCCCGGCCGCGCCTTTTCACGCCCCGCCGCCAGCGCCGCCTCGCGCAAGAACCCCGGCAATGCCGCAACATCCTCTTGCGTCAAATCAAGATACCAACTGCGCTCATCCGCCAGCAGATTCTGAGTGAACGCCGTGCCCAAACTGGCCAAACGCCCCTTGATCTCCTTCATCCGCGCCTCATCATCGCCCATCAGCGCCGCACCTGACCGCACAAAGCCGCGATAGGTCAGCTTCAACACCCGCGCCTGCTCGGGGCTCAAATCCAACGCCTCGCGCTGCTCCCAAAGCATCGAAACCCGCGCAAAAAGCACTTTATTGGCCGAAATCTCCGCCCAATGCGCCGCCAGCTTCGGGGAGAACTCCCGCTGCAACGCCTCGCGCGCAGGCGTCGAATCCGCCCCGGCAACGGTGTAAAACGCGCCCAAAACCCGGTCCAAACCGCGCCCAGCTGCCTCCAAAGCCTCCACCGTATTGGCAAATGTCGGGGCCTCTTGTGCATCAGCAATAGCCGCAATTTCCGCCCGGTGCTCCGCCAAGGCCACCTCCACCGCAGGCGCATAATCCTCATCGCGGATCACATCAAAGGGCGGCATATCAAACGGCGTGTCCCAACGGGCGAGCAACAGCGGATTGGTCATCTTTCACCTCATAAATCGCGTTACCCTAGAGGTAGTCGCCCCACGCGCCCCTTGCAATGGAGCGCAAGCCGCGCCAGCCTTCCGCCATCCCAAAACAGTCTCACGGAAAGGCCCGCCATGCGAAACCACCAAGGCCCGCAAACCCTCGCGATCCACGCGGGTGAGTCCCCCGATCCCGGCACAGGCGCCTCCTCTCCGCCCCTGCATATGTCCTCCACCTTCTGCGTCGACGCGCCCGCAGGCTTTTCCGCTCATGACCTTGGCTCCGAAAGCCCCTTCCTCTACGCGCGCTGGTCCAATCCCACTGTCGATATGTTCGAGCGCAAAATAGCCGCCCTTGACAGGGCCGAAGCCTGCCTTGCCACAGCTTCCGGCATGGCGGCGGCCTCTGCCATCTTCTTTACCTTCCTCTCCGCAGGCGATCACGTCGTGGTCTCCGATGTCTCTTATGCCGGCGTCGCCGAACTCGCGCGCGAAACCCTGCCCCGGCTCGGCATTCAAGTCTCGCTGGTCGACCTTTCTGATCCACAAAACCTCGCCAATGCGCTGCGCCCCAATACAAAACTTGTGCATGCCGAAACTCCGGTCAATCCGATCACCCGCCTGACCGACCTTTCCGCCATCGCGGCGCTCACCCATCAAGCAGGCGCGCTGCTTTCGTGCGACTGCACCTTCGCCTCTCCCATGGGTCAGCGCGCTACGGCCCTCGGTGTCGATTTGGTGATGCATTCTGCCACCAAATATATCGGCGGCCATGGCGATGCGCTTGGCGGCACGATTTCGGGCCGGGCCGCGCTGATCAAACAATTGCGTGTCGAGGCGGGCATTCACCACGGCGGCATTCTCTCGCCCTTCAACGCTTGGCTCATCGCACGCGGCGCAGCCACACTGCCCTTGCGAATGCGCGCCCATCAATCCGGCGCACTCGAGGTCGCACGCTGGCTTGAAACCCATCCCGCTGTCACCCGTGTGCTCTACCCCGGCCTGCCATCGCATCCCCAATATGATCTGGCCCAGCGCCAAATGCTCAACAGCTCCGGCATGATCGCCTTCCAAGTGGGCAGCGCGGAACAGGGGCGCGCCTTGGCGCAAACCATGATCGAGAAACTCGACATGGTGCATTATGCCGTCTCACTCGGCCATCATCGCAGCTTGATCTTCTGGATGGAAACCGCAGCCCTGCTCGCCTCCTCCTTCCGTCTGGAAGGGGCCCAAGCCGAAGGCTACCGCGCTTTCGCAGGCGATGGCATCTTCCGCTTGTCCGTCGGCCTCGAAGACCCGCCCGATATCATCGCCGATCTCGGCCGCGCCCTGGGCTGACAGCACCACCCGCATCTGGCCCGCACCGCGCATAAACCCGACCCTTTGGTCGGGTTTATGTCATGACGCGGGCCAGACGTGAAACAGACGCAAATCATACCGCCGATTTTGCCAAAGCTCCGCAATCGGGACAGTCGGCGCGCGGATGCAACTTGATCTTCCGGGTCTCACTCCAAAGCCCGTCATAGATCACCATCTCCCCCCGCAAGGCCGCCCCCGCGCCCGTAACCACCTTAACCGCCTCCAAAGCCATCATACTGCCGACCACCCCCGGAAGCGGCGCAATCACCCCAGCCTCCGCACAGGCCGGCGCCAATCCAGCGGCAGGAGCTTCCGGAAAAATACAGCGATAACAAGGCGTTCCTTTCGCCGCATCAAAGACAGTCACCTGTCCCTCCCATTGCGTCAACGCGCCCGATATCAGCGGCTTTCCCTGCGCCACAGCCACTTTATTGCTCAAATACCGCGTGGCGAAATTATCGGTCCCATCCAAGATCACATCATAATCGGCAAATAACTCAGCAGCAATCTCCTCGGTCAGCCGCCGCTGATAGGGGCGCAACTCGATAAACGGGTTCAACCCCCGCATCGCCATCACCGCCGACTGCACCTTCGCCATCCCAATCCGCTCATCGGAATGAATGACCTGCCGCTGCAGGTTCGATCCCTCAACCAGATCGTCGTCAATCACCCCAATGCGCCCCACACCCGAAGCCGCCAGATAAAGCAGCGCAGGCGCCCCAAGCCCGCCCGCCCCAATCACCAAGACTTTGGCATTCTTAAGCTTTTTTTGACCCGAGCCGCCGACCTCACGCAGCACGATATGGCGCGCATAGCGTTCCAACTCGCTCTCGCTAAAGCTGCCCGCCCGCACAGGGTTTACCGCATCCGCCTTTACCTGCGCCGCCACAACCCGGCCCCGCAGCCGGGCCAGCCCAGCCCGGTAGAGCCCCACCAAGGCCACGCCCCCCCCCAACAGTGCCCAAGGCGCAACCGACCCGCCGACCACCTGACGCAGCCCTGCCTCCGGCGGCAGAGCCCATGCCCCCAACGCAAAACCCGCCCAAAGCACGGCAATCAACCCCTGCCGCAACCGCAAAGGCGCCTTCATCACCGCGCCAATGCCCCAAATTGCCAGCGCCATCGCCAGAAAAAGTCCCATTTCCAGCCCCTTAGCCCCGTTTCTTACTGCCGCCCGGTCGAGCCAAAGCCACCCGTCCCACGCGCGGTTTCATCGATCTCACCCTTCATTTCAAACGCCGCTCGCACAACAGGCGCCACCACCATCTGGGCAATCCGATCCCCATGCGCCACACGAAACACCTCCGCACCCGCATTCAACAAGATCACGCCGACTTCGCCACGATAATCGCTGTCAATGGTGCCGGGACTGTTGGGCAGGGTAATCCCATGTTTCAACGCCAGCCCCGACCGCGGTCGCACCTGCACTTCAAATCCCGGCGGGATCGCCATGACCAACCCCGTCGGCACCAGTGCCCGCGCTCCCTGCACAATCTCCACTGCGCCGCGATCCTTGAAATTCGCCCGCAAATCCGCCCCCGCCGCCCCTGCCGTGGCGTAAGTCGGCAAGCCCAAATCCCGGTCCGCCCCTTCTGCCCAAACCACCTGAATGATCGCCATCCCCAGCCCCTTCCGCCGCTCAGCCCGTCTTCTTGCTGAAAATATCCCCGCCGGAGGCTCCCGCATCAACCAACCGCGCCTCACCCAAAGGTCACAAAGCCGCCGCCATCCGCGCCGCCAACCGCTCCGCCACCGCATCCTTGCCCATGCGGGGCCAGTCTTCGGCCCCGTCTGCCGTGATCAATGTCACCGCATTCTCGCTCCCCCCCATGATCCCGGTTTCGGGGCGCACATCATTGGCCACAATCCAATCACAGCCCTTGCGCGCGCGCTTGGCCGTCGCATAGGCCACCACGTCATGGGTTTCAGCGGCAAATCCCACCACCAGCTTTGGCCGCCCATCGCGGCGTTGCGCCACTTCCGCCAGAATATCGCGGTTCTCGGCAAAATGAAGCGTCGGCAATCCGCCGTTTTCCTTTTTCATTTTTGCCTCAGACGGTTGCGCCACCCGCCAATCCGCCACAGCGGCTGCCATCACAGCCGCATCCGCCGGCAAGGCCGCCTCCACAGCCGCCAGCATTTGCGCCGCCGTCTCCACCCGCACCACCTGCACGCCTTCCGGCGGCGGCACGCTCGCAGGCCCGGTGACAAACACCACCTCGGCCCCCAATTGCGCCAAAGCGCGCGCAATCGCACTTCCCTGCGCCCCCGACGACCGGTTGGCGATATAGCGCACCGGATCAATTGGCTCATGCGTCGGCCCGGATGTTACCACCACGCGCTTGCCCGCCAGCGGCCCCTCGCGCAGCATGGCAACCACCTGAGCAAAAATCTCCGCAGGCTCCACCATGCGGCCCGGCCCATATTCGCCACAGGCCATATCACCAGACACAGGCCCGGCAAACGTCACCCCATCGCGGTGCAGCGTGGCCATATTGCGCTGCGTCGCCGGATGCTCCCACATCCGCACATTCATCGCCGGCGCGATCAGCACCCGCTTGTCCGTCGCCAAAAGCAGCGTCGAGGCCAAGTCATCTGCCGCACCTGTCGCCATCTTCGCCATCAAATCCGCTGTCGCAGGCGCCACAACCACCAGATCCGCCGCACGCGACAATTGGATATGGCCGATCTCCACTTCCTTTGTCAGATCAAAAAGCGCCGTATGCGCCTCTTCGCCAGCCAATGTCCCCATCGTCAGCGGCGTCACGAATTCGGCCCCCGCCCGCGTCAACACAGGCGTCACCGCCGCACCAGCCGCACGAAACATCCGCACCAACTCGGGCAGCTTGAAGGCCGCGATCCCGCCACCCACGATCAAAAGTATGCGCTTATTCGCCAGCATCCGAGCCTCCCTCAGGGTCGGGTCGAGACTAGGCCGCAGCCTGCGCGCGCGCAAGCCGCTCTGCTCTCAACGAAACGCCTTGCAGGGATCTTCTCGCAGCACAGCCGGGGCATCGACCACCCAATCAAACTGCCCAAACACCGCCCCGTCCTCAGACTGGCCCAGCGAAAAATGCCGAACCTGCGGCTCCGCCCGGGCCAAGAACTCCGGCGCGCCCCCATCCAGCCGCGCATGCCCATTGCCCAGAATGACCGCCACAGGCCCCCCTGTCTCGGCCAAGGCTTGGGCCGCCACCTGCGCCAAAACCGCGTCCCGCAGCCGCTGAACCTCTACCATCGAGGGCAACATGTCTTCAGGAAGGGCGTCACAATGCGCCGCGCGCTGTTCGTCTTGTGCTGCGATCTGCGCCTCGGCGTCCAAGGCCCGGTCCAACCCATAGCGGGCCGCCGCGCGAAAAATCGGGTAATAAAGTGCAAAATCCGGCCAGCCGCTCTCGGCCCAGCCCGCCGCTTGCGCCACCACCTCCGCCGTGTCAGACGCCACCCCCCGCACGCGCTCTGCCGCACCTTCGGTCAACATCTCAAAGACGACAGCACGCGGCGCCAATGCGCTAACCCACGCGGCTTGCACCTCGTGATGCACCGGGTTGTCATGGATTTCGCCCAGAAACACCACCTGCGCCGCGCGCACCGTTTCAGGAATGGCCTCGGCCCATAGGGCGAAAGGCCAGCACAACCCCATCAAAAGCAGTGCAATGCGTCTCATCACAGAAACGCATGCACCTCTTGGGACGTTGTTTCCAGTGTTTTCCGCATCTTCATGAATGCCGCAGCCTCCAGCTGACGCACCCGCTCCTTTGACAGACCCAGCTCCGCTCCCAGCGACTCCAGCGTCCGAGGCTCGTCGCGCAGCTTGCGCTCGACCACGATGAACCGTTCGCGCTCACTGAGCGCATTCATCGCCGACGCC
>Ga0102881_1000487_pt1 | contig 14555 bp, 10 predicted proteins | sample Colrivmeta1549B3_FD_78189 | JGI IMG/M metagenome (GOLD analysis project Ga0102881, IMG submission 78189) | Estuarine microbial communities from the Columbia River estuary - metaG 1549B-3 | ecosystem: Environmental > Aquatic > Marine > Intertidal zone > Estuary | place: USA: Columbia River...
ATTTTATTTTACGGATGGTGATTAATAACCTGATTGAAAATGCATTTAAATACTCTAATGTTCAGCTAATTGAAGTGAATCTATTTGAAAGGAATAACCAAAAAATAATAGAAGTGAAGGATCAAGGGATTGGGATACCCAAAGAAGAGTATAAAAATATATTTAAGAAATTTTATCGTATTCAAGAAGAAGAAACAAGAACAACAAAAGGCACAGGATTGGGCTTATTTATAGTAAAAGAAGCTATTGAGCGTCATAATGGTAGTGTCTGGGTAGGTGTAAACGATCCGAAAGGCACGATTTTTAGGGTCATTCTTAGCTAATTTTAATTTTTGTGATAGTAAACTGACTTTAGATTGAGTAAATTATGACAAATTTGTTGCGTAAATAAGTAAATATGTCTAAAAAAAGAATTTTGCTCGTAGAAGATGAAAAGCATCTAGCTGATACTATAAAGTTAAATCTAGAGATTGAAGATTACCATACAATATTGGTTTACGACGGTTCTTCAGCAATAAGCACATTCAGAGAGCAACGTTTTGATTTAGTGATTTTAGATATTATGATACCTAACATAGATGGCATAGCCGTTTGTGAGAATATTAGACTGCATGATAATAACGTACCCATTATGTTTTTAAGTGCAAGAAGTAGTGCTGAAGATAGAGTATTAGGACTTAAAAAAGGGGCTGATGACTATATGACAAAGCCTTTTAATATCGAGGAGTTGATGTTGCGTATTCATAATTTAATTAGCAGAAAGGAAGATACGACCAAGAGTGATGCTCTTTCAGAATATACGTTTGGACCCAATATTATAAATTTTGATAGTTACGAAGCGCATGGCAAAGAAGGCAAGTTTTCGTTAACTAAGAAAGAAGCTTTATTGCTTAAACTTCTGATTGAAAATAGGGATGAAGTGGTCAGCAGAGAGAAGATCTTGCAAACGGTATGGGGATATTCTGTTTATCCAAGTACTAGAACAATTGATAACTTTATACTTGCTTTTAGAAAATACTTTGAAGTAGATCCTAAAAATCCAAAATACTTCTTATCTCTGAGAGGTGTGGGCTATAAATTCACAACTTAAATATACGAAGACTAGGTTATCTGTTTATAACTTGGTTCATACACGGCAAAAGTCCACAGTGTATGTAATATCTTTGCAACTTATTATTGTATGCACGAGCAAATTCTTATCATCGACTTCGGTTCGCAATTTACCCAGCTTATAGCCCGCAGAATACGTGAGCTTAACATATATTGTGAAATCCATCCATTTAATAACCTACCAGAGTTAACCTCAGATATTAAAGGTGTAATCTTATCTGGAAGTCCTGCTTCTTGCATCCAACCTGATGCTCCCGTTGCAGATCTAGATATTATGAATCTTTCTGTTCCTGTACTTGGATTATGCTATGGTGCACAATTTTTAGCGGCTAGTAATGGTGGTAAAGTGGAGAAATCAATACATAGGGAATATGGCCGTGCCAACATAACTAAAGTAACAGAAGATAGACTTCTTCAGGGTATTGATAACGGAAGTCAAGTATGGATGAGCCACGGCGATACCATTTTAGAAATGCCAGAAGGCACGACTACATTGGCCAAAACCGACAGTATTCCAGTAGCTGCATATAGATTTACTGATAAAGAAATATATGCTGTACAGTTTCACCCAGAGGTAAGCCATAGTATAGATGGTACGCTTTTACTTCAAAATTTTACGAAAACCATTTGCGGATGCGTCGGTGATTGGACGCCTGCACACTTTGTAACTGAAAGTGTTTCGCATTACAAAGAGCAAATAGGAAGCGATAAAGTGATCATGGGACTATCTGGCGGGGTAGATAGCTCGGTGGCAGCTTTCATATTGCATAGAGCTATTGGTGACAATTTAGTGGGCATATTTGTAAATAATGGAGTACTGCGTAAAGGCGAGTATGAGCAAGTACTGGAAGCTTACAAAGGCTTAGGTTTAAATGTTATTGGTGTTGATGCATCTGAGTTGTTTATTAGCCGCTTAAACGGAGTTTCAGACCCAGAAACCAAACGAAAAATTATTGGAAATACTTTTATTGAAGTATTTGACAAAGAAGCGAGCAAAATTCCAGATGCTAAGTGGCTAGGTCAAGGCACTATCTATCCAGATGTGATTGAATCTGTGTCTGTTAACGGACCTTCTGCTACTATAAAATCACACCATAACGTAGGAGGTTTGCCAGACGATATGGAGCTTAAATTAGCGGAACCATTACGTTTGTTATTTAAAGATGAAGTACGTAGAATAGGGGCAGAACTAGGAGTTCCAAAAATAATATTAGAAAGACATCCTTTCCCTGGACCGGGATTGGCAATACGCATAATTGGTGAAATTACCTATCGCAATGTGGCTATACTTCAAGAGGCCGATGCTATCTTCATTAATGAAATGAAGGAGTTTGGCATTTATAACGATATTTGGCAGGCCGGTGCTATATTTTTACCGGTACAATCTGTAGGCGTAATGGGAGATGAGCGCACGTATGAAAATGTGATTGCGCTAAGAGCGGTAACTTCGGTAGATGGAATGACAGCTGACTGGGCCGATCTTCCTCATAAATTTCTAGCTTCAGTTTCTAACAAAATAATAAATCAAGTAAAAGGGATCAACAGAGTAGTTTATGATATTAGCTCCAAACCGCCAGCAACTATTGAGTGGGAATAAATTTTTGTGGGTATTACTTATTCCTATCAGTCTCGTATCCTGTGGTGCGTTTCGAAAAACCCAGTATACCTATTGTCCGCAGAACGAGGTCGTAACGATAAGTGAAAAGCAAAAAGATACTGTAGTTGAAAATATCCATCACGATTTTACTCTGTTAGATATTAAATCCGTTAAGGATGAGATTGCCTATACATCAGTCGAATTTAAAGGTGATTACTATGATGTTCCAGTTCATAAGAAAAATTTTAACATAGCTATTTTACTACCTTTTCACAGTGATGCTGTAAATAGTGTTTCTGATAAAAGAAGGGCCGACCTTATGCTGGAGTATTATCAAGGAATGCTTACAGCAATTGAACATATTGAAGCGCTAAATTCTAAATTTACGCTGCATTTTTTTGACACTGATAATGATACCAATAAGCTAAAGGCGATATTAAAAAAACCAGAGATGGACGACATAGACCTTATAATAGGTCCGACGGATGAAGAGCAACTTAAAATTGCGGCATACTTCGCCAGAAAAAGAGAGATTCCTCTTTTTTCGCCCATTACAGTAGTAGAAAAATTATGGACTAATAACCCATTCTTCTTTAATTTAAATCCATCGGATCAAATGCAGGCTAAAGATTTTCTTAGGTATTTTAAAGCAAATCATCCGGGTGAAAAATTAGTTATTGTAAGAGACGGTAAGCGATATGACCTTGCTTTTGGTAAGGCTTTAGTGCAAGAATGCATAGCTCAAAAAATAAATTATCAGGCTGTTCCCTTTTCTAAATATTTAAAGTGGGCTGACTATTTAGGAAATGGTAAAGCGGTTATAGTACATACTACTCTAGACAAAACAAACTTAACTTACTCCGTAAATGGTCTCTTGGGAAAAGGAGACAGAATAACACTGATTGGGCCAGACAAATGGTTAGGATTTTCAGACATTGATTACAAGCAATGGGATCAAGTGAATATTTCTTTCGTTTCTACAAACAAGGCGTTTATTGCTTTGGAAGATTCTTCTTCTATGGTTGCAATCTATAGAACCATGTATTATGACGATCCCAGTACTTATGCCTTTATGGGTTACGATCAACTTTTATTTGCCTGCGAATCGCTCGATGCATTCGGTAAGTATTTTCCAATATTCCTTACTGACAAATCGGTAAGCTATAACAACACAGATTTTCACTTGGTAAAATCAGCTAATTGTTTTCAAAATAGATTCTTACAAGTTTTTAGATTTGAAGAAATGGCTATTGTACCGGTAACCAATTATTAATTGAAATATTTCAGATCTAGATTCACCGTAGCCAAAGAGCTTTTAGGCTCTTATGCATACCCAGAGCCCTTTCATATAGCGGCCAAAAACTTTTTTAAACAACATAAGAAATTTGGGTCTAAAGACCGGAAGGCAATTTCAGACGTATGTTATAATTACCTGCGTTTTGGTCTCGCATTTAGTGAATATTCATTACAAGAAGGCTTATTGTTGAGCGCGTTAATGCTAGACATAGAGTATGTGGAGGATTGGAATAAATTAAGCGCTGAATTGGGTTTTACTTATAATGTTCACGAAGATTTCTTTATTAAAGAAAATCAGTTAGAATATTTAAGAACGCTCGTTAAAAAGCCAATTACTTTTTATCCTGAGCCACATTTAATGGCAGACTTTGTGCATTATAACGACGATCAAAATCTTAACTTTAGACCAAAAAACTGGGCGAAAGACCATACGGATAAAGAACCTCGTAATCTTGGAGCAATTGGTTGTAGGGAGTTAGCCGTAAATCAGATGTTGGATGCAACTGTGCAGGTGCAAGATTTATCATCGCAGTTCATTTGCTTACAAATGCAATTGAATGAAGGTGATAAAGTTTGGGATTTGTGCTGCGGGTCTGGTGGTAAAAGTTTGAATTTGGCGTCACAAGATCGAGGTGAATTGTATTTAAGTGATATTAGACCGTCTATTATTGAAAATGCAAAATCTCGTTTCAGAGCAATGCATTACGATGCAAAACTGGGTGTTGCCGATATGTCGAAAGAGACTGAGCACTTAACATTTGGAGCAAAGAACATAGAGGCCGAATATTTTGATAGCATCGTAGCGGATGTTCCTTGCAGTGGCAGTGGTACATGGTTTCGTACACCAGAGCATTTCACGAGATTTGATTACAATGAACTTTCCAAATATGCAGATAAACAAAAGGCTATCGTGGCAAATGCCATTCCTTTTTTAAAGAAAGACGGTGTTTTTTATTATGTAACCTGTTCTGTTTTTAAAGCGGAAAATGAGGAAGTTAAAGATTGGATACTTGCCAATACCAAGCTTAAGTTGAAAGAAGAAATTGCCTTTGATGGGATACGTCAAAAAGCAGATGGAATGTACATGGCTTCTTTTGTATACTAGATAAACGTTTAATGAATTCTTAAAGCGCCTCGTTTATAGCTTGTTGTGCTTTGAGTGGGAGACTCCCTAACACGAGTCGATAACTATCATCTACCATTTTTAGAATTAGCTGGTCATTTACATCTTGATGAAATGTGATTGTATTCCAGTGCTTTTTACTCATGTGATAACCCGGCTGTATGGCCATGTAATTAGCTCGTAGCTCTTCTGCTTCTTCTGGGTCACATTTTAGGTTTACAGATTCAAAATTGCTGATGGAAAACAAACAAAATATCTTCCCTAAAATTTTCATGACTAAAATATCTGGTCCGAAAGGGGTTTCTTCAGTTACGCACGCTTTAGTTAAACAGTAATCACGAAGTGCTTCAATATCCATAGGCGTAAAGGGTTATATCATCGTCTTGATGTACAATGTTACAATGGCTGAAAAATGCCGGTTGGTCTGTGGCAAAATCTGCACAAAATTTCGTCCGACATAAAATATGTGAGGGTTTTAAAATGGGAAAGTAATACAACATTGGGCTTTCATCCCTTTTCATTTCTTCATCATTAAAAACAGCTCCCTTTCTGCCTGCATAGACCAGTGACCAATTAGGCTCCATATTGTATAGCGAGAAGATAAGGTTTTCTTTAGGCACATACTTATTGACTATTTGCTTAGCACCCAATATCCATTTGCGGTTATACGGCTCAGGATGACCATCTATGTGTACTATCTCGCTCATTCGCTCAAAGTACTTACTGTTCCCTTCTGAAAAGGTAGTTATAGCTATCAAAATACTGATAATTAATGCGGTACGAGGTTGAACATAAGGAACAAAATAGGCCAAGGCTTTTAAGGTAAAATAGATTACGACGGGCATAAAGGTCGCAATTACATAATAGTCGTGGTTCATAAACTGCACCCCAAAAAGTATAGTTAGACTTAATAATCCTAGTAGTACTACTATCGCTATTCTCCAGTTAATATTGGTAGTAACTTCTTTGCGTTTATGCCAAATGCTAAGAAGACCTAGTCCTAAAATAATCCACCATTGGGGCCTACTGAAGTACTCATACCTAAATCGGCTTGCGGTATCAATTACATCCGTAAACTGTCCCCAATTTGTTACCGGCACAAATTCAGTTAAAAAGACAGTTGACCATAATTCTTTACTTCTCAGGTGAACATAATTAAAATCATAATAGGCTATACCGCAGGCTATAGCGCCAAATAGTAATATGGCTGCACCCCATTTTACGTTTATCTTTTTGTCTATTTTAAAAATATATAGCCCCATAAAGCTAATAAAGTAAATACCTGAAGAAGTTTTTACAAGCATAGCTAAACCACTAAGCAGCAGAATCCATATAATATGCTTTTGGAAATTGCGATCGAGCAATAAATAACACCATAAAACTAGGCTTAGTGCCAATATATCTGGCAAAAAATTGTGCCCATAATAAAGCAAAAGGGGAGAGCTTATAATGAAGATTAACAGCAAACTTTTTATCCATATGTTTTCCTTGCGTAGTAAAGAAAAAACCAGCGCAAACAAAGAACTAAAGAAAACTAAAAAAGTACCAAATCGAAGTAAGAAGAACACATAGTTTTCAGAAACTCCCATGCGTATAATCTGACCAATTAGGTATTGAAAACCACTGAATTCAACCCCGGTATTACCATCATGGGTTTTCATGCTGTAAGTCGCGGCATCTAGCAGTTCTTTACCATCTGCATACCTCAAGCATACGGCTACTCTGTCTGCCTGTGCCCATTGGTGTATACCCCGAGGACCATCATTTAGATGAGGTAAATAAGTGAATAGAAATACAAATGAAAATAAAATGACATAAGAAATGGCCGATGATTGGGCTCGTGTTATGGTTTTACGCTTGAGATACAATACTTTTGTTCTATATGCCTTGGGTAAAAAGCTATTTTATGACCTTTGTCTTTTTGCTTTTATGCTGTTCTACGGTCAAAGGTAAGAATGCAGACCAAAATATATCTAAAAAAGATACTGCTGCGCAAAAAATCATGAGTCACTTGTTGTCTAGTTCTCTTTTTGAGAAAAACGATGGGCAATATGACGATCCATTTGAATACAGGTTTACGAATGGAAATGCCTGTGTTGATTTTTATAAAAATCAGGTAAGATTTAGTGTTCGAAAAGCCAAAACGGAGTTTAATCCACAAAAAATAGAGGAATCTGTTCAATTTGAATATGTCACTTGGTCTTTAGAATTTGCGGGTGCTAAAAGCGCCTTTGTTCAAAATAAGGAGGTATTAACCACGAGTAACGTAAGTAGTTTTCGAGCTAATGGAAGTTCAATTAAACAGCGAAATACGGCATCAATATTTTATGAAAATATCTATCCCAATATTGATTTGGTATTTTATAAGTCAGAAGACCACGAGCTAAAATATGATTTTATTCTGCATCCAAACGCGAAACTCTCTGACATTGCCATCATTTATCATGGGGTTCAGGACATAGATATACTAGAGAATGGCAATTTATCATATGTTACTGAGCTTGGAACCATTCATGAAAAAGCACCTTATTCCTTTGTGAAACGAAATAAGAATGAGGTAAGAATAGACTACGCGTTAAAGGGCGATACTTTGAAATTCGATGCGGATTTTAACGTGGCTGCCGAAGAAATTATCTTGGACCCCATTTATGTAGATTGGAGTAGCTATTTTTATGGTACTGGGCGTACAACAACGGGTTTTGGCTATACGTGGGTATATGATTTAGATATTGACGCTAATAATAGTGTTTACGTGGCTGGGATGACCAATGATCGATTTCCCAGTACCATAAATACGTATGATACCAGTACCAATGGGTATTATGACGCTTTTATCTGTAAACTCACACCTGCAGGAGATAGCATAATTTGGTTTTCGTATTTAGGAGGCTCTAATTACGAGTATTGTTTTGCACTGGCAGTAAATGCTCAGGAACAGCCTGTTGTTTCTGGTTTCACCTATAGCTCAGACTTTCCGGTTACGGTTAATGCCTTTGATAAAACACCTAATATCAATAACGGAGCAGGTAATTATTTTGCGGGTTACGTTACTAAATTTTCTAAAAATGGAGATTCGTTGATTTTTTCAACGTTTTTGGGTGGCTCGAAGTCAGACTTAATTCAGTCTATGGTACTCGATGATTCCAATTACGTTTATATCACAGGTCAAACGAGTTCACCTGATTTTCCGGTTACAACAGGAGCGTATCAAACTACTTTTGGAGGAGCTTCGAATAATTTTGGTTGGTATAATACGGGTGATGCGTTTCTAACCAAAATGAAACCTGACGGCTCTGGGTTGGTATTCTCCACATTTATTGGTGGTGTTTATGACGATGTAGCCTATCAGGTAGCTCTTGGGCCTAACAGAGATATTTTTATTGTGGGTAAAACGACTTCCACTAATTTTCCAACAACCGATGGGTCAGGAATATTCAATTCAAGTCTTAGCGGCACTTCAGACGGTTTTATTTGTAAGTTTAATCCTACGGGAACTTCACTAAGTTACAGTCAAATGATGGGAGGCAGCGGAGAGGACTGGTTTGAAGGGGTTTACATAAACAAAAAAAACGAAGCTTATGTAGCTGGGATTAGTAAATCCAGTAATTTTTATACCACGTCTAGTGCTTATCAAAAAACCTCAAGAGGTATGTCGGAAGCAGTTATTGTGAAGATGAATCCTGGAGGCCAAAACGTGATTTACTCAACGTATTTAGGTGGGTCTGGAGATGAAATATACTATTCTGGTTATATCTACAATTCAAACATCAGGATAGCTGCTAACGTAAGAGAAGAAGCTATAATTTGCGGAATAACGCGCTCTACAGACTATCCTGTAACTTCCGATGCCCTTATGACCACAAATCCGAGTAGTAACTCTGGTTCTTATTGGAATACAGCTGCAACCATTACCAAGCTCGACTACTTTGGAAGCAAGTTGCTATATGGTACGTATTACGGTGGCTCCAGTTTTGAAATTCCAGGTGCCAATAAATTAAAACGCATAAGCTGTTTTACCAATATTCTGTATGGTGGATTTACTGCTTCTTCAGATTATCCTACCACAACGGGTGCCTATAAACAGTCAAAATCATCTTCAAGTACTGGATTTTTTTGGACCGGCTTTATTTCTAAGTTCAGGGACACTCTTTATACCGACGCCATAGATTTAAGCCTTGAGGATACCATAATCGAGTGTGATCAAGTTTTTGAGATTTTAAATGCCAAAAATATTGGAGCAGATATTATTTGGTCTAATGGCAAAAAAGAATCGGTAATCATCGTGGAAAAAGCAGGACCTCTTTTTGTACAGGCTACCTATGGCTGTGATACTGTAAGAGATTCAATTTATATTAAATTGGAATACAGGCCAAAAGTTCCTGTATTGCCCTCGGATTCTGTTTATTGTGATATCATGCCCACGCTTTTTTTAGACGCTGGGAATGATAGTATGCTTGCAAACTATACCTGGAGCACCGGAGATAAGGTTAAAGCTATTCAAGTCAGTGATCCGTCGCAATATTGGGTAAAAATAGAGACGCCACATTGTGGTACAAAATACGATACGATAAACATTGGTTACAAGCTCACTCCTGATGTTACCCTTCCACGAGATAGTGTATTTTGCAACACGATTTCATGGACGCTACGCGTTGGAGATAGCCTAATTAATGATGAGGTTTATAGTTGGAATACGGGAGATACAACCTCATTTTTAACTGTAAAGGACACTGGCTTTTTTAAAGTAGTAGGTACTAATGTATGTGGCATAGATTCTTCGGAAATAACTATTCGTAAATTGATTACTCCGAGCATCAGATTGCCAGATGATAGTGCATTTTGCAATCAAATTAATTGGACCATAAAATATGGGATGTCTGATAATAGAGAGGCGTACAGCTCTACCAATTTGGAAACAGGCACACAGAATTTTGCCAGTTTAGATTCTATTACGCTTAAATTTCCTCAAACGGTTGAGGTGAAAGCACAAAATAAGTGTGGAATAGCTATGGATACGCTCAAAGTTACCCTCTTTAAAACGCCAGATTTTAACTTAGCCAACGATACTACCTTTTGTGATAATCTTTTGTTACCAATAAACCTTCCTAGTTTTAGCGATAATGATCTGTATACTTGGAGTGACAATACAAATTCGGCGAGCAGAGTTATTAATCAGCCGGGTGTTTATTGGGCTGAAATCAAAAATAAATGTGGCGTAGATAGAGACACTATCAATCTATATCTGCTCAAGAGTCTTATCCTAAAATTACCAGAAGACAGTGTTTTTTGTGATCAGATAAATTGGAACGTAAATGGAGGTTTAGGAGCCAATTGCATGTATTTATGGAACTCTGGATCTATGGATTCCATATTGAGCATTAGCCAACCAGGCATCTATAAACTTAAGGTAAGTAATTACTGTGGTAGCGTTACAGATAGTATAGTGGTAGACAAATTAGCTAGTCCTCAGGTAGATTTAAAGGAGGATAAAGTCTTTTGTGAGCAAATACAAAGTGTCACTTACAACGTTGGCTTGCCGGGTAATAGTGAAACCTATTTATGGTCTAATGGGAATACGACTAATCAAAATACTATCGCCACCAGTGGTTTACATTGGGTTACAATTTCTAATAAATGCGACTTAGTTTCAGACAGTGTTCGATTTACATTAGGTCAAAATCCAATTGTTGATTTAGGCCCAGATACCACGTTGTGTGGTGAATTTAATTTACTATTGGATGCGGGAAATGCTGGAATGGATTATCTATGGCAACCTTTTGGCGAAACCTCAAAAACCATATGGGCTTCCGAACAAACCACCTATACTGTTACAGTAACCAGTACACTTGGCTGCGTGGGTTCAGACAAATTTGTAATTAGACCGGATTGTATTAGTAAAAGCTTTATTCCAAATGCATTTTCACCCAACGGTGACGGATTAAATGATATTTTCAAGCCTACCTTAATTAACTTTGAGAAGTACACGCTGTCAATCTATAATAGATGGGGAGCCAAAGTTTTTGAAAGTAATAGTGCAGAACTAGGGTGGGATGGACTATATGACGGCAGAGATGCTCCGCAAGGGGTGTATAGCTATGTAATGCGCTACAAAACAACCGAGAATGATACTTGGCAAAATAAATCTGGTGCATTACAATTAATTCGATAATGCACCAGATTGGGTGTTAGCTAAATCCTGTTATGGGTTATTCGTTGTTATCCCTAAGCGCAGTCTCATACAGTTCTGTGTGACGTATTTCTCCGCCCGAAGAACCAGTTTGCTGCGCATAATAAATGACGATGAGACTGAATGCCATGGTAACGTAGGCCAGGACTTTTGCAAAGTCTTTGCCTTTAATATTAGACCATAAACTGACTAGCGAAAATGCGCCCAGCACGTACGAAAGGATGGCAAAAATCTCTGCGTGTTCTTCGTGTGCGTGAATGGTGAGATGACTTGCTATTTCTAATTCTTCTGCAAAGTCTTCAGCTCCATCACCTGTGGCCATAGCCGCAAATGTGAATAATGAGCCAAAAATAAAAAGGGCAAAAGCTACTCTTTTTACAATCTGTGATTTAAAAATAAAACCTGCGATTAGTATGAGTAATGCAAGAATGGGGGTGATAATCGGAAAATGATTAACTACTAGATGTAAATGAGCTCCGTTCATAAGATTAGGTAGACAAAGATAACCTTAGTTATTTAGTCCAAAGCTTATTGGTTGATACACCATGACAACTGTTACACTGTCCATTTGAAATGGTAGTGCTCATGTGCTGGGTAATGGTACTTCCTTTTACGCTAGGATATAAGCCACCACTAAAATTAATAGCTTCGGTGGTGTAAAAATTACCTAATCCGTCTACGATAATTGTACCGCGCAGATTTCCTGTAGAATTTGGGCCTGTGTATAGTTCTACGGTTCCACTTTTTAAAGTAGCTGTGCCTGCTTCATTGTAAACGGTTCCCGCTGCATTAAACCAACCTTCTCCTTCACCGCCAGATTTGTGACAGTTCATACAGTTTTGGCCCATATTGTGACTCTCGGTTTTGCCTGCAGCGCTAATATTAGTAACGCTTGCTCCTTTTTCTTTCTCGCAGGATTGCATGGAGACCATACCTAGTATAGCCATTAGCATAATAGTGATAATGTTTCTTTTCATTTGTTTTTTAGTTATTCTGTTATTAGATCGAAAGCTCCTTTGCTTAAGACTTGATCTCCTTCTTTAATTCCTTCTAAATGCACGTATCCATTGCTTTTGTCTACTATGGTCACTTCTTGTTTTTCGAAATTATACGATTTAGCATTCTTTTCCTTCAAGCGTAAAACGTAAAATTTGCCTTCTATTTCTATGACACTGCTTTCGGGTAAGCCTAGTTGATTGTTGGCTTCTGTTATGATTTCTGCTTCTACAAACATTCCAGGGTACATGTTCTTTAATTCATCAGAATTGTTGATGTGTCCGTGAACGCTAATGGCTCCTGCACCTTGAGTTACTGCTCTGCTTACCAAATGCACTTCGCCGCCTAATTCTTTAGAGCTTCCTGCAAATTTATAATGAATCTTTTGCCCTTTTACAACCTTTAGTATGTCCTTTTCAAATACCATTATTTCGACATGTAAGTGCTCGGTATTGGTAATGATTAGGGCAACTTCATTTGGACTCAAGACCTTACCTTGGCTTACATTAATACTGCTTACGTAGCCTGAAATGGGGGCCGTAATACGTATAGATGATTGTAGGCTAGAGTTGTCTAGGGAAGCGGTACTAATTCCCATTAAGCTCAACTTCTTTTTTAACGCTTCATAGCTTGTACTATTAACAGCGTAATCCGATTTGGCTTTGAGGTAGTTTTTCTGTGCAGAAATATTCTCATTTGCCAAAGTTTTTTGACGATCGTATTCGCTTTTTAAATAGACTAACTGTTCTTTCGCTTCTAAGAAATCTTGCTGTATTTGCAAGTATTCTGGGTTTTCTAGGACAAATAATAATTGCCCTTTGTTTACAAACTCACCTTCTATGAGCTTTATTCCTTTTACATATCCTTGATAGTAGGTGCTAATAGATGCCATAAATTCAGGAGGAACATCCACTTTTCCTGTACATTTAATGGTAGAAGTAAATGTAAAGGGTTGGGGAGAAGCTAAACTAAGTTGATTCGCCTCAAATTGCGCATTGCTTACTTCGATAAGCGATGAAGTACTTACGTTATTTTCATCACTCGTAGGATTTTCGCTACTAGAACAAGCAGCAAATAGTCCGATTATAGCTATGGAATAGATTGATTTTTTCATTCTTTTTAATTAAGATATTGGATTGAGATTACGATTTGATTGTAATCCGATACGTTTTGTATATAATTTAGTTCTAGAGACTTAGCGTGATCTAAACTCTGTATTAAGGTCATGTAACCTATTTCGCCTTCCTCGTAAGAACGCATGGCTGTTGTCCATATAGCGTCTGCTAATAACTTAGTGTTGGTTTCATACAAGGTCAAAGCGGCATCCTTCATGCGCAATTGTTCTTGGAGTATTTGCTGTTGGTTTTGATACTGTAAAATGTAATTCTCTTCTACCAGTGCCATCCGTTTAAGTTCTAGTTTGGCAGTTTTGATTTCTGCTTTTTGAACTCCGTAGAACAAAGGAATCGCAATTCCTGCCTGAACACCTCGGTACACCTTGTCCATAGGAGCATACGGTGCGTTATTGCTGCCTTGAAAATAAGAAGCTTGCAAATCAGGTAGTAGTTGTTGCTTGCTCACGCCTAGTTTCTTTTGAGCCTCATTATCCAAGCTAGAGATTAATGAATGCATTGGTGTAAATGTATACTCCGTGGTTAGTAGAGTACTTTTGGTTAACGATTGTTCCGGTATGTCATACCTGTCATTGGTTTGTAGCCACGTGTTGAGTTCGAGTAACCTAGCACGCAAAACGGCCTCCGATTGGGCTAGTTTTGTATGTTGATCTTGGTACTTACTTTCGGCCATTAAGCTTTCTAAGTTATTGATTTCACCTAGCTCATAACGACGTTTAGCAGCGGTGCTAAAATGCGCGTACATGCTGTCGATGTAACGGTTTAACCTCACTTCTTCTTTAGCAGTCAGGATGCGATTGTAAACAAGTGTTATTTCTTTTTTAAGTTCAAACACATTCAAAGCCTTATTTGCGTTTTGGGTTTTCACGACGGCTTCGTTCAGTTGTTTCGTTTTATGATATAAAGTAGGAAAAGCAGATTGTTGACTCACGCCCCACACTTGAATAGCCACACCATTTTCAGCAATATTATTGGCATCTTGGTTGTAGTAAAGATTGGTCTTATCCGGCCTTAATGTTGTTTGTGCCTCTGCTTTTGCTATTTGCACGTCATTTTGCGCTAAATCTTTATTGTTGCTTAACGCTATGGTTATTGCCTGGTCCAGGCTAATAA
>Ga0102881_1000500_pt1 | contig 14400 bp, 14 predicted proteins | sample Colrivmeta1549B3_FD_78189 | JGI IMG/M metagenome (GOLD analysis project Ga0102881, IMG submission 78189) | Estuarine microbial communities from the Columbia River estuary - metaG 1549B-3 | ecosystem: Environmental > Aquatic > Marine > Intertidal zone > Estuary | place: USA: Columbia River...
ACCAGTCAACTTGGACAGGAGGCCGCCGGATGATTCCCCTTTGCGTTCAATCGATGTGACCTTGGCACCCGTGAACACTTGCACGCCTTTGTGCTGCACCCACTCGCGGATCATGCCGCCCGCAACGGGGCCCATCATGCGTGGCACCATGCGGTCACCCATCTCCACCACAGTCAACTGAACACCGCGTGCAGCCAAGGCCTCCATGATGATGCAGCCAATAAAACCAGCCCCCATCTGCACGACCCGGGCACCCGGCTTCGCCAACGCCATGATGGCGCGGGCGTCCTCAAGCGTCCAGCAGGTTTGCACCTCAGGGCTATCGATTCCAGGAATGGGCGGCTGAACGGGACGCGAGCCCGTCGCAATCAACAATTTGTCAAAGGCAAGGACTTCACCATTGCTGAGGTGAACCTGCTTACCTGCACCGTCAACCCGCTGCGCACGCGCGTTGATTTGCTTGACATTCAGCGTCTCGAAATGCGTCGCGCTTTTACGCAGATACGTCCCGTCCTCCTGAATGTTGCCAATCAGAAGGTAGGGAATCGCCATACGCGAGTACGGCGGCTCCGCCTCATCACCCACGATCGTTATCTGATCGTGGGGTGCCTGCTTGCGGATGGTTTCCGCCGCGATCACGCCAGCCGGGCCGGCGCCAAGAATGACGTGATGAGCCATGGCTTACAAACCCAAGCGCTTCTTGGTGTCCGCTGTGGGGCGACCTTCTGGGTCCCAACCGCGCACGTCGTAGTACTTGGGCAGCATTTCAGCCAACTTGCTCACTGAGCCTTTGCCTGGGCCGGTCTTGGCCGCTTCGGTCAAGAGGCGCTTGGGCAGGTTGTCGTCCTTGGCGGTAAAGCCAGCGGCGTTGTTGAACTCGCGCTCCATGTTCCAGATGCGCTCGCCAATCTTTTCCAGCTCTTCAGTGGTGTACGACTCATCGCACGCAGCCTGCAGTTGAGGTGCCAAATCGGCCAAGCCCCAAGCGAAGGTTGTGAAGACGCACAAACCAGAAGAGTCGAAAGAGGCTGTCGCATCCTGGAAGGCTTTGACCAACTCGGGTTTGCCCTCTGAATCTGCAGGCTCTGTCTTGACTGGAATACCCAGCACCTCGGAGGCGATGGTGTAGCCGCGCAAGTGGCAAGCACCGCGGTTACTGGTAGCGTAAGCCAAGCCAATACCCTGGATCACACGACCGTCATAGGCGGGGAACTCTTGGCCCTTCACGCTCATGCTGAGGTCGGGGTGGCCGTACTTGGCTGTCAGGCGCTTAGAGCCCTGACCGATCTCCTTACCAAAACCTTCACCGCTAGCGGTCATGTCAGCGAACTGGCACAAAGCCTCAGCGGAGCCGAACTTGGCGTCGATACCGATTTGCTCTTTGGTCAGTGCACCGATCTCGTACAACTCCATGACGGCACCGATGGTGGCGCCGAAGCTGATGGGATCAAAGCCCTCTTCGTTACAAATCAAGTTGGCGTACTGCAACGCCTCCAAGTCGTTCACGCCGTTTGCAGCACCCAAGGCCCACGCGGCTTCGTACTCGAGGCCACCGTTAGCGCCCCAGTACTCTGGCTTGTTCTTGACTGAGAAGTGTCCTTCGTCGATCTTACTGATGCGACCACACGCAATCGTGCAACCAAAGCACGCTTGGTTGGTAACCAAGTGTTTCTTACCATCGGTTTCACGGGGTGTCACCATGGCCTCCGCCGAGATGTCCTTGGCACCCTCAAACTGCACATCGCGGTGGTTACGGGTTGGCAAACCGCCCACCTCGTTGATCACGTTCATCAGCACCTGGGTACCGTAAGCGGGCAAGCCCTGCCCAGTCACGCCGTTCTCGGCCAAGATCTTCTTCTTCTCGGCCGTGACTTGCATGAAGGCTTTCGGGTCACGGATGTTACCCACACCGATGGTGCCGCGCACAGCGATCGCCTTCAGGTTCTTGCTACCCATCACAGCGCCAACGCCAGAGCGGCCAGCCGCACGGTGCAAATCATTCACGACGGCTGCGTAGAGCACTTGGTTTTCACCCGCTTTACCGATTGAGCAGACGCGAAGCAGTGGATCTTGGTGACGGCTCTTAAGCTCACCCTCCGTCTTCCAGACGCTCTTGCCCCACAGGTCTGAGGCGTCTTTCAGCTCGGCATCACCGTCGACGATCGACAGGTAGACCGGCGTGGGGGACTTGCCCTCAAAAATGATCATGTCCCAGCCGGCCATCTTCAGCTCGGCACCCCAGTAACCGCCCGAGTTTGAACAGGCAATCGCACCGGTCAACGGGCTCTTGGTGATCACGGTGTAACGGCCACCTGTGGAGGCCATGGTGCCGGTCAGTGGGCCCGTTGCCCAAATGATCTTGTTATCGGGAGACAAAGGGGCGACCTTTGGGTCGACTTCATCAACGAGGTATTTAGAGCCCAAGCCGCGTGACCCGATGTATTCGCGGGCCCACTGCATATTGAGGGGTTCAGATTTAACGGTACCGTTTGTCAGATTGACGCGGAGGATTTTTCCAGCCCAAGACATAATGCGTAACTCCTTGTGTTGGATTAAGTTGCTGAAGGTTGATTGCCGAGCTTGTCAGCCCACTGCTTCATCTTGTCTAAGCCCGTCCAGTTGGCATCCACATAGGTGATGGCGCCAGTGGGGCAAGCCGATGCGCAAGCAGGGTCACCGCCGCACAGGTCACATTTTTGGACCTTGCCGGTTTCTTGCACGTAGTTGATGGTGCCGAAGGGGCAAGCGATGGTGCAAACCTTGCAACCCACGCAAGTGCTCTCGTTGACCTCCATCGCACCAGTGACCTTGTTCTTGGTAATCGCCTCAACGGGGCAAGCATGCAGGCACCAAGCCTCATCGCATTGGGTGCAGGTTGAGGGCACCTTCTTACCGGTCTCATGAAAATCAAAAACTTTGATACGCGACTTTGCGGGCGCGAATATGCCGTAGTTCTCGTAAGAACACGCCATTTCACACTGCAAGCAGCCGGTACATTTATCTGGATTGATGTGCAACACTTTTTGCATTTACGACTCCATTTAGGATCAGCCAACGAAAAAACTAAGTTTCATTGTGATGTGTTTTGCAATTCATGGGGCTCTGAATTGGCTAGTAATAACCCTAGTTTCCACGCCAGATCGCAGGAAAAATGTCGCTTCAGCGACGACCTATGCGTTGGGTCGGCGGTGATCGGCGATTGCACGATCATGGTGCGGCATATCCGGGTCGCGCAGCGCGCGGTGCTTGGTTTTGCGACCGGTTACGCGCTTGCGCCACATGCGAAAAGAACTGGGGCGCAACTCACTCCGCATAATACGAATGACCTCGTGTTCGGTCACACCCAATCGCTCGAAAATGGTTTCGAACGTGGTGCGATCCTCCCAAGCCATTTGAATCACGGCGGAGATATCACCCGGCGTCAAGTGGCGCTGGAAAGATGAAGGCTTTTTTGCCATGAAAGACATGCATTGCTAAAGGTTTTCATAATAACCAACTACGAACTTTGATCCTGAGTACCACACCGAAATCCCACAACCGACCATGACTGATCAAGCCCTCAACGTTTTGGGCACCCCATTGCTGGCGTGCTCCTTTGACCCCCTCACCGGTTACTACCGTGACGGCTGCTGCAACACCGACCACAACGACCACGGCAGCCACGTGGTGTGCGCCAAGGTCACGCAGGCTTTCTTGGACTTTTCGGTCAGCCGAGGGAATGACCTCGTCACGCCACGACCTGAGTTCAGGTTCGCTGGCCTGAAAGCGGGCGACCGCTGGTGTCTGTGCGCGCGGCGTTGGTTGGAAGCCTTCCAAGCCGGGGCGGCACCACCGGTGGCGTTAGAGGCCACGCACCGTAAAGCACTTGAAATCGTCACGCTTGAACAACTGCAAGCCTGCGCACTGGTTGCTTCATGAAGTCTGAGTTCAAGGGCAACAAACAGCACCTCCCCAGCAAGCCCTGCACGGTCTGTGGCCGCGAGATGACCTGGCGGAAGTCTTGGGCTAAAAACTGGGAAGACGTCAAGGTATGTTCTGAGGCGTGTCGAAAAAATAAGAACAAGATGAAGAAGCCCGCATGACCGCTCCCCCAAAAAAATTGCGTCACCTCGTTTTGTTATTGGGCGACCAGCTCGACGAAACCGCCAGCGCGCTGGCAGACTTTGACCCCAAGCTCGACGCAGTCTGGATGGCCGAAGTGCGCGAGGAGTCGACGCACATTGCGTCGTCCAAGCAACGCACCGCCCTCTTCCTCAGCGCGATGCGCCACTTCGCTCAAACCCTGAAGGCGCAGGGCAAACATGTGGTCTATTCCGAGCTGGATGACCCCGCAAACACGGGCACCTTGGCTGGCGAGTTGACGCGGGCAATTGAAGCCCTCCAGCCGCAAGCACTCCTCATGACGGCCCCGGGGGACTGGCGCGTCTTGCAGTCGCTGCGTGCCGCGGCCATCGCCACCAACCGTACGCTGGAGGTGCGGGATGACACCCATTTCTTCTCCACCGTGCGTGACTTTGCGGCGCATGCCAAGGGCCGCAAACAACTGCGCTTGGAATATTTTTACCGCGAGCTCCGAAAAAAGAACGGCATCCTCATGGCGGGCAAAGACCCGGTTGGCGGTCAATGGAATTTTGATGCCGACAATCGCGGCAGCTTCGGCAAGACTGGCCCCTCCGACGTACCGCCGCCCAAACGCTTCGCGCCCGATGCCATTACCCAATCGGTCATCGACTTAGTCAACACCCAACTGCCCGATAACCCAGGTCACCTAGACAGCTTTGGCTGGCCCGTCACACGCGCGCAGGGCCTTGAGGTACTCGATGCGTTCATCACCCATCGCCTGCCGCTGTTTGGTCGCTACCAAGATGCCATGTGGTCGGGCGAGGTGTGGCTGTACCACTCACACATCTCCAGCGCGCTCAACCTCAAACTGATCAACCCGCGCGAAGTCGTCGCCGCCGCAGAAAAGGCTTACCACGATGGACACGCGCCATTGGAAGCGGTCGAAGGCTTCATCCGCCAGGTGTTGGGGTGGCGTGAATACGTGCGTGGCATTTACTGGACGCAAATGCCCGACTACGCCGAACGCAATGCGCTCAATGCGCAGCAACCACTGCCAGCGTTTTTTTGGAGCGGTGACACCGACATGGCCTGTCTGAAAGACGTCATCAGTCAAACGCTCGCGCACGGTTACGCCCACCACATCCAACGCCTCATGGTGACCGGTCTTTACACGCTGATGTATGGCGTGACGCCGCGCGCGGTGCATGAGTGGTATTTGGGCGTTTACGTGGATGCCATCGAGTGGGTCGAATTGCCCAACACCATTGGCATGAGTCAATTTGCCGATGGTGGCGTCATGGCCAGCAAGCCGTATGTCGCTAGCGGTAAATATATTGACCGCATGAGCAACTACTGCAAAGATTGCCGCTACAACCCAGCCGAATCGGTGGGCGAAACCGCCTGCCCTTTCACCACGCTTTATTGGGATTTTTTAAACACCCACGCAGATACCTTGGCAAAAAATCCACGCATGCTGATGCAACTCAAAAACCTCAACCGGCTGGATACCGATGCCCGCGCCCGTATCGCCGCCCAAGCCAACGCGCACCGCAGCGCGCACCAGCCCCAAAGCCCCGTATGAAAGCAGACCTCAACGAACGCATCACCCGCATCGGGCCCAGCACACCGTGTGGCAACCTCATGCGGCATTACTGGCAACCGGTTGCCTTGCTCGATGAGTTTGACCCCGTACTCGACCCCCGGATGGCGACACGCCCCGTGAAAGCGGTGCGCTTGTTAGGCCAAGACATGGTGTTGTTTCGGGACGCGCATGGTCAGTACGCCTTGCTTGACCGTGACTGTCCCCACCGCGGCGCAGACCTCTCATTTGGGCGCTACGAAGGCGATGGCTTGCGGTGCCCCTTTCATGGCTGGAAATTCGATACAACAGGTCAGTGCATCGAGACGCCAGCCGAGCCCGCAGGCAGCAAACTGTGTACGCGTATCAAACAACGGCAGTACCCCTTGTTGCAACGCAGCGGGGTGCTGTTTGGCTGGTTTGGACCTGAGGACCAAACGCCACCACCCTTTCCGGCACTCGATTGTTTCGTTGCGCCGGACAGCCACACCTTTGCGTTTAAGGGCTTATGGCGCTGCAATTGGTTGCAAGCGTTTGAGGTGGGCATTGATCCCGCGCACACCTCCTTTTTGCACCGCTTCTTCAATGATGAATCGCTGGATGACACCTACGGCAAGCAGTTCAGAGCGGCGAGCGTGGGTGATGTAAACGGCGAGCGCTGGCCCATGACCAAAATCATGCGCGAGTTTCACCAACCCAAAATCACGGTTGATGCGGTGCCCTTTGGCATGCGCCTCACAACGCTGCGCGAGATGACCGACGACATCAGCCACGTTCGCGTGACCCACTCGATTTTCCCGCACACGTTTGTCATCCCGCTGTCAGAGACCATGACCATCACACAGATGCATGTGCCTGTGGACGACGAGAACACCTATTGGGTCTCGATCTTCACCAGCTTCGATAAACCCGTCAACAAAGACACCATGCGTAACCAGCGCACGCGATTCATCAGCCTGCCCGATTACGTGCCCAATGTGGGCAAACACAACCAATGGGGCTACAACCCCGAAGAGCAGGCCACCCGCACCTACCTCGGTATGGGCGAGGACGACATCAACAGCCATGACCAATGGGCCTGCGAAAGCATGGGGCGCATTCAAGATCGCACACGCGAGCATTTGGGCACCAGCGATGTGGCCATCATGGCGAACCGCCGCACACTCCTTAAAGCGATTGATGCCGTGGCCAATGGCGAAACCCCCGTCGGCTTTGCAGACCCGGGCGTCGCGACACAACGGTTTGGGCCCGATACCGTCGACGGCATTGCGCCCGCGGCGCAATGGCAACAATGGTGGCAAGACGCCGCCGCCGAAAAGCGAAAAGGGGCGCCGTGGAATGCCCGCATTGAGACAGCGGCGGCGGTCGATTAGCGCAATCCCATGTCTGCCGCCACTCAGCTCGCCGACTTCATCGCTGCCAGTCCACTGCAGCTGATTCGCTTTGTGTGGTGCGACCCGCACGGCACACTGCGCGCCAAAGCGCTCACCGCAGAGGCTGCTTGCAACGTGCTGCGAAGCGGCGCGGGAGTCGGGATGGTCAGCACGCTGATGCTCAAAGACACGTCCGACAAAACCGCATTCAAAGTGTTCGAGGCCAGCATCACGCAAGCGTTGCCGGGCTTTGAGTTTGCCAACAACCTGATCTTGCAGCCGGTACCTGATAGCTTTCGAGTTCTCCCCTGGGCGCAGCAAACCGGCTGGATTTTGTGTGAACCCCAATTCCAAAACGGACAACCGGTGCCCTTTGACACTCGCTCGCAATTACGCCAAGCCTTGGCGCGTTTAGCGCAGCGCGGGCTGGGCATGACCTGCGGGCTGGAGATCGAGTTCCACATCTACAAACTACACAACCCGGATCACGGCGACGACCTTAACCCAGACCATGCCGCGTGGCCTGGCGATGGGCCTGCGGTCAGCATGATCCACCCGGGCTATCAGTTGTTATCCGAGCATTGGCTCGACGTCTGCGAGGCACCTTTGCGTATCGTCCAGCAGACGGCGCAGGGGTTGGGCTTGCCACTGTTGTCGCTAGAGATCGAAATGGGCCCCAGTCAGGTCGAAGCCGTCTTTGCCCCCACCGATGCCCTCACCGCTGCCGACAACATGGTGCGCTTTCGCAGTGCCGTACGCCAAGCGCTGCGTCGCGCGGGCTATCACGCGACCTTCGTTTGCCGCCCACCCTTTGAACAAATCATGTCCAGCGGCTGGCACTTGCATCAATCACTGGTGGATCTCAAAACCGGGGCCAACGCATTCATGCGCGATGCACCCGCGTCGGGCACCACCGCAAAAGACGCGACCCACACGCTCTCTGCGCTGGGCGCCCATTACCTCGCTGGTTTGCTAGCCCATGCCAACGGCGCTGCTGTGCTGTGTACGCCCACTGCAAATGGTTACGCGCGTTTCCAACCCAATGCTTTGGCGCCTCAATCGGTCGTTTGGGGACGTGACAATCGGGGCGCGATGCTGCGCGTCATTGGCGGCGCTCATGACGCGAGCACGCGCATCGAAAACCGCTTGGGTGAACCCGCCGCCAATCCCTACCTGTACTTGGCGTCGCAAATACACGCGGGGTTGGCTGGCATCGAAGGCGCCCTTGAGGCACCACCCGCGACCGAGTCGCCCTACGATGACGCCGCTCAACGCATTCCAAATTCGTTGGGAACCGCTATCAGCGCCTTCGAGGCCGACACGGCCATGCGTAACGGTTTTGGCGAGGCGTTCATCAAATACTACGCGCAACTTAAAAAAGCCGAGTTCGCGCGCTTTGAAGCCGCCACCGATAAAACCGATTTCCAAAGGCGCGAATACTTCAGCCGCCTCTAAACCCCTCTCACGTGCATCATGATTCGAATCACTTTTTTTGAAAATCCCCAAGACACCACTGGCACCACCATCGAGGCGGAAGCCGGCGTGAGCGTGATGAAGGCCGCCATTGCAGCGGACATCGAAGGGGTCGCGGCTGACTGCGGTGGCACCCTGTCCTGCGCCACCTGCCACGTGATGGTGCGTGCGCCTTGGGCAGACCAATTGCCCCCCATGACCGACGACGAAGACAGCATGTTGGACTACGCCGCCTCACCCCGGGAAGGCAACAGTCGCCTGTCGTGCCAACTGGTTTTAACGGACGAGCTCGACGGCATGGAAATCGATTTACCCGCCACCCAATACTGATGCATCTCAACGCGGACTTCACTGTGCGAGTGCTGGTACACGGCGCTGACTTGCCGTGGACCGCATCGCCACTGGCAGGCGTGGACCGTCGCATGCTCTCGCGCATTGGCGACGAAATTGCGCTGGCGACATCGTTGGTTCGTTACGCGCCAGGCAGTCATTTCTCAGCGCACACGCATGCGCGTGGTGAAGAGTTCATTGTGCTGGATGGTGTGTTTCAAGACGAGCACGGCGACTACCCCGCTGGCAGCTACGTGCGAAATCCACCGGGTAGCCACCACACCCCCGCATCGGCGCCCGGTACCACCATCTTTGTGAAGTTGCGGCATTTTCATGCCGACGATACGGCGGTGGTTCGGCACCGCATCAGCGCAACCGGCAACGAAACACTGCACGATGACGCCCACGAAACCGTGCACACCCTGCACCTTGAAAACGAGCAGCACTGGCAGGCCGATGTGCCCCACGGCTGTGAGCTGTTGGTACTCACCGGCACCTTGACCGAGGGCTCAGATCACCTGAAACCGTGGAGTTGGCTGCGCCTACCCGCAAATGCGCACCTGGCCATCAAAGCCACGTCAGACCACACGGTGGTCTGGTTAAAGCGCTACAAGACGCCGCCCATCAGCAGCAACGCCACAACCACGGCGGCGTAGGCGCGTCATCGCGCCACAAGCCTTTTCGTTGCGCACGCGCTGATTGCTCAGCCGCCTCATAGGACTTACCGTCGGCACTGCGCGCCCACGCCATGCCCCGTGCCACTTGCGCCAAGCCTACATCTGTATCGCCTACAAAGACACGCGCCAATGTCACGCCCGTATCGTCAGGCGCGGGTGCTATACCAACCAGACGTGCTGGCTTCAGAAACACCATGTCCTTCAAACTGAAGCGCGACTTGCGTCCGAACGCTTGCAAGATTTCGGGCGCATCGATGCCGGCTAATCGGACTTTGTAATCGCGTTGATTGCGGTCTTGAAACACAAGGGTGTCGCCTTCACTTACAGCGACCACTTGCCCGGTGATCTCTGTGGCATGCGCGCCGACCGACAGTGCCAGTGCCGCACAAAAAACCCACAGAGACCTCACGGCACCCTCCGATTGATGACGGTCAACCCCGTACGTCAGCCACCGGTTCGCCACCAAAGTCAGGGCTGGCTAGAAAGCGCAGTACGTTTTCAGCCGCCGCCTCAGGCGAACTGAGCTGGCCTTGAGCTTTGAGTTGCAAAAACTTCGATTGGTCTGGAAAAGCCTCGCCCGCCGCACCGCGCAATTGCACTTGCATGTCGGTATCGATCACACCGGGCGCAAGTGCGCAGACCTTGGCGCCGTTGGCGTGAAGGGCCTCGTCCAGCGCGAGGCAGCGGGTGAAGTGGTCCATCCCCGCCTTGGCAGCGCAGTAACCTGCCTGCGATGCCATGGGGTAGCGGCCCAAACCCGATGAAATGTTGAGGACCTTACGAGGGATAGGCCAACTCTGTGTGCCCCCCAAAAACGCTGCGCTCAGGGCCATGGGCGCGTCCAGGCCGACGCGCAAGGCTAGCGCCAAGTCGGCTGGGTTAGATTGGCGCAGTGGCACGATCGGCGGAATGACCCCCGCGTTGTTGATCAGACTCACGCTGGCGAAATCGGCTGGATTCTGGCTGTTCAGCCACTCGCGCAAACGATCGCTGGCCCCTACGCCATCGGCCAGGTCTTGCGTCCATTGTGTGAGTGGCACATCCGCGTTTTGTGCGGCCGTGGCCAGGGCGGGATTAACGTTGCGCGAGATGCAGAGCAGGACGTTGCCAGGCTTTAGCAGTTGCTGCGCCATGGCCAAGCCCATACCGCGCGATGCGCCTGTGAGGATGTAGAGGTGTTGAGTCATAAGAAAGATAGTAGGCGGATTCCCAAAATTCTACGGTGTCGCAGATGACAAATAAGCCTTTCGCAACTCACCTTTAAGCAACTTCCCGGTGGGCGTTCGAGGCAGCGTCTCAACAAAGTCTACTGATCGAGGCGCCTTGTAAGAGGCGACTTTTGACTTCGCAAAGTCGATGATCTGTCGGGCTAACTCGGGGCTTCCCGAGTGACCCGGGGCCAATGTCACCACCGCTTTAACTTGCTCCCCCATCTCATGATCTGGCACGCCAATCACGGCGATATCAGAGATAGCCGGATGAAGCGCCAAGGCATTCTCCACCTCTTGGGGATATATGTTTAGCCCGCCCGAAATAATCATGAACGCCTTCCGATCCGTTAGAAACAGGAAGCCGTCATCGTCTACATGTCCGATGTCCCCCACGCTGGTCCACATTGGGTTTTTTGGATGTTGGGTTGAGCGCGTCTTTTCCTCATCGCCGTGGTATTCAAAAGGAATGACGTCCCGCTCAAAATAAACCAATCCGTTTTGACCTGTGCTGAGCGCTTCGCCCGCCTCATCGCAAATATGGATAACCCCCAGTACGGCCTTTCCAACGGAGCCGGGTTTCTGTAGCCATTCCTCTGGTCGGATGATGGTCATGCCGTTGAGCTCGGTGCATGAGTAATACTCGAATAGGATGGGCCCCCACCAACGCATCATCTCGTGCTTGACATCTACTGGGCAAGGGGCTGCGGCGTGTATGGCCACCTGAAGGCTGCGCACGTCATACTTCGCGCGTATTTCTTCGGGTAACTTGAGCATCCGGACGAACATGGTCGGCACCCATTGACTGGCATTGACACGGTAGCGATCAATCAATGCCAAAGACGTCTCAGCGTCAAACTTCTCCATGATGATGGCCGTCCCACCCAAAGCTTGAACCGCGGCACAGGTGCGTAATGGTGCCGCGTGATAAAGCGGTGCTGGGGACAAATACACCGTTTCATTATTGAGTCCGAAATGTCCCCCGAACATGGCAACCACGGTGTCCCCAGGTTGGGAGATATCGCGTTCAGGCAACGGGGGGCAGACGCCTTTGGGCCGACCTGTGGTTCCTGATGAATAAAGCATGTCGCCGCCGCGTGGTTCATGCGCCGGGCGAACAGAACTGGCGCTCGCGATGAGCGCCTCGAGGGGAAGAAAATCTGTAACCCCCTCTTCGAAAGACACACGATGAACAAGCTGGGGAATCGCGTCCCACGCGCCAGCCAGCTCAGCGCCCGTGTTTCCCAAGAACAAGGCTCGCGCACCTGAGTTCTCCAAGATGTAGCGGACCTCATCGCGCTTCAGGTGAACGTTGATCGCTGTCAGGTACAGGCTACAGCGTTGGGCCGCCCAATAGACATCAAAGGTTCTGGCGTCATTGTCGGCGAGCAACGCAATAACGTCTCCCCGCTTGAAGCCTTGAGATCGCAGCCAGTTGGCAATGCGCAGTGAGCGGTCCTCTAACGCCGCGTAAGTGACCTGCCTGCCGGTGGCAGCCATGATCAGTGCGGGTTTGTCAGGCGTGGTGAGGGCGTGGATTCCAGGGTACATGTCTCAAATGGCTCTTTTCGTTTATCTTGTCATCTTGACGCAAACTTGGAAAGAGCGCCATTGTGAATTCCGCCGATGGTGCAACGTGATTCTAGGAAGCTGAACCACGCGAACCCTCGGCTAACGCAGCCGGATCTATGGCTAACATCACGTATGCACTTAACCGTTTCATCGCCCGTTCAATCCCTCTCTGACATTCGCCAGATTGAGGCCACACCCTTGGCTCAAACCATGCCGTGGGCCAGCACCTACGACTTGATTCGCGCGAGCGCCAACGCCCATACAAACCAGCCCGCGCTCACCTTCTTGGCCACAGGTGAGCCCGGTGATCCCGCCATCTGCTGGACCTATCGTGAGTTGCTACAAGGCATCCACCAGACGGCTAATTTGCTTCACAGCCTGCATATGGGCTCACAAGACGTGGTGGCCATATTGCTACCCGGTGGGCTCGCCTACCACCTCGCCTTGTGGGGCGGAGAGGCGGCGGGCATTGTGCAGCCGCTCAACCCTTTGCTGAGCGAAGAAAAGCTGCTGTCTCTGCTGCAAGCCAGTCAGGCCAGGGTCTTGATCGCTCATGGCGTCGAAGACGACAGCCAATTGCGTGACAAAGCGCTGCGCCTGCAAGCCCAATTGCCCCAATTAAAAACCGTACTGCTGGTTCACCCAGCGGGTGCGCCTTTGGCAAACGATCTGCCACCCGGCGCGCACGACTTTCATGAACTGCGTCAGCACCAAGTCGATGACCGCCTACTGAGCGAGCGAGTGTTCCAGCCGAGCGACATCGCCGCTTACTTTCATACCGGCGGCACGACCGGTGCGCCCAAACTGGCGCGGCACAGCCATGGCGCACAGGTGTTTACTGCCTGGGCCAACGCCAACATGCAAGGCTTTCGGTCCAGCGATGTCACGATCAATGGTTACCCTCTGTTTCATGTGGCAGGCGTGCTGCCCGGCGCACTGTGCTCTCTCGCCATTGGCATGCACGTGATCATTCCCACCGCGGCTCTGTTCCGCAACCGCGAGGTGGTGAAGAACTACTGGCGCTTGGCCGAGTACCACCGCTGCACACTCATGTCGGGCGTACCCACCGTGCTGGCGGCATTGGCGGGGGTGCCACTGAACGGCGCCGACATCTCGCGCATTCGTGCGGTACGCACCGGGGCAGCGCCCCTACCGCCCGAGCTCGCGCAACGCTTTGAGCAAACGTTCGGTTTGCATATCAACGAAAGTCTGGGCATGACCGAAACCGCGGGCTTGAGCACCGTGGCGCCGCCAGGGGGCAACGCCCCGGCAGGCTGTGTCGGTTGGCCATTGCCTCATGCACAGGTGCGCATTGTGGGTCTGAACAGTAACGGTCAAGCGACCGGTCAAGACCTGCCTGCGGGAGAAAAAGGCATGGTGCTTTACCAAGGCCCCAATCTATTTTCGGGCTACCTGGATGCCGCGGAAACGGCGCGCAGCTTCACCCCGGATGGTTGGCTCATCACTGGCGACGTGGGTTTCATCGATGAGCAAGGCCGCTTGCACCTATCGGGTCGCGCCAAAGATTTGATCATTCGTGGGGGCCACAACATCGACCCCAAGGTAATCGAAGATGCCTTGGGCTCACACCCCGCTGTTGATCTGTGCGCCGCCGTGGGTGCACCAGACGCCTATGCCGGCGAACTGCCCGTGGCGTTTGTCACGCTCAAAACAGGCGCTCATGTGAGCGAGGACGAGCTGCTGGCTTTCACCGTCAGCCGCGTGGACGAAGCACCCGCCAAGCCCAAATCCGTCACGGTGCTAGCGCACATGCCGGTGACCAATGTCGGGAAGATTTACAAACCCACATTACGCACCCTTGCCACAGCAACTGTGGTGCAAGGCCTGGTTCATCAAACCCTCACGGCCTTGCAGACTCCTACCGCGCAATGGCCCGATGTGCAGGCCACCGGAGACGCCCCTGTCGAAGTCGATGCGAGGGCAACCCCCGAAGCCGCTTGGTCGGTCTTGAAACCGCTACTTGCAGCCTTGCCCGTAAAAATCAGCTTTTGCGAGATTGCGTAGTCGGGCCGCGATGTCCTCGGCCCGCCTCCTCACGGCACCAACCACTCGACGACACCATCAGGTGTAAGGCGGGCTCGGCAATGGCCCTCTTTGCGCAGCGC
>Ga0102881_1000569_pt1 | contig 13406 bp, 16 predicted proteins | sample Colrivmeta1549B3_FD_78189 | JGI IMG/M metagenome (GOLD analysis project Ga0102881, IMG submission 78189) | Estuarine microbial communities from the Columbia River estuary - metaG 1549B-3 | ecosystem: Environmental > Aquatic > Marine > Intertidal zone > Estuary | place: USA: Columbia River...
ATCCTGATGGAACTGCAAAGTAAAGTCACGGAAGGCCTGCGGCGGTTTCATGCTATTCGTCCCTTGGATAGGAGGTTATGATTATGAAGCCGTTCGGCATGTCCGGGGCATGGTGAATATATGTTCCCACACCATAGGTTGTCCGCAGCCGAATCGGCGACGAGGCTCTTCGGGTCAACCGATATGCCTCTTGGCCGGTGATGCTGGAGAAGGTGCTTGTTATGAAAGCATCCTCCAATCGTCCAGTCGCGACCGCATTCACAATGTCTGCATTGCGGGAAAGGTTCGCATTCGTCAACCTCTCGGCAGCCGCTGGCGAGCTGAATGAACCGTGGCGCCCGCGGTAGACCGTGTAGAACAGCGTCCTGGCTTGCGGCACGGTGACCATGCCGATGAGGAAAGCCTCGCTCTTGCCGACGTGCAATTCAATCGTTTGCCCGCCCGCGGCCTCATGCTCGGCGAGGTTTTAGAGAGGATAGCCCCCGGCCCTCGGTACGTAATCCACAAGCGTGACATCGTCGGGGGTACTGGGACTGACCGGCTCGGCATAGCAGCGACAATTGTGCGCCTGCCCCGGATGGCCGCCTGCGGGCGGCTCGTCCCAGCGAAACACCTGATCATCGTGTTCGGCGTGGCTGCCGCGCACTTTCGCATCGTCTTGGGAGCGCCAGATGTATCGCTCTATGCCGAGGTCCTGCTGCCGAAGCTGATTGATCAGGCCTGCGAAGGCCCGCAGCAGGCGTTCTTCCATTGCGGTTCGCAGGGGGCGAAGGCGCTGCGGATGGGTCTCGTATTCCTCGAAGATGGCCGTCAACCGCGCATCCCACTGGCGCAGCGCCTCCTCCTTCGCATCCGACACGTCGCGAAGGTCGTCTTCAGACACCCGTGGCACGGTGTCCGGGGGCGTCAGCGCATTCAACAGCATCCGGGTGTTGTCGGCGATCACGCGGTCGAGTTGGTCGGTGAAATCGGCCCGCAGGTCCGCATAGCCGGGAAAAGTGACTTGATCGAAATGCCCGCGCGGTAGCCGTATACGGCTCCGTTCTGGCTTGCGACCACGTACTGCCCGCTGCCACCGTGGCGAAGAAATTCCCGTAGATTGTGCTGCATGGAACCTTCCGCCGACCCGCGCGATGGTTTGTATTGCAGGAGCGTTAATTTACACTCAACCGACGGTGCGTTGCTCGGATCAAGGGTCATGCTCGCGGACGGCAGCATTCGAAAGATCACCAAAGTGAGAGGCGTGCCGGTTTCCCGGTGAAGGCATGAGGTTTGGGAGAGTGGCTTCCGGCACAGGTGGGTGGCAGCCGTTTTTTTCATCCGGCCTGATAGCGGGCGGTATCTGTCGGCCGACGATCTCTGGCCTGATGTGACGCCTCGATCCGAACGCAGCCCCATGGAGCTTCCCGGAATCACCCCTGCAAACGCCCACCTCAAACACACTGGTCACGCACAGCAGACACATGAAAAATATGCGAAATAAATTATGGTGCACCCGACAGGATTCGAACCTGTGACCCCTGCCTTCGGAGGGCAGTACTCTATCCAGCTGAGCTACGGGTGCTTCGGCGTTGCGTATACAGGGGCCTTTCCGCCCCCGCAACGCGAAATGTCAGCTAAAAAGATCATGCGCCAGTTCGAGCGCGTCTACCAACACATCCACTTCGGCTTGCGTGTTATACATCGCAAAAGAGGCGCGGCAGGTGGCCCCAAGACCAAGATGCTCCATCAATGGCATGGCGCAATGGGTTCCGGCACGCACGGCCACGCCCTTTTTGTCCAAAATGGTGGAAATGTCATGAGCATGGGCCGCACCTTGCATGGTGAAGCTGAAAATCGCCGCCTTGCCCGGCGCGTGGCCTTGCACGGAAAGCCAATTCAACCCGGTCAGTCGCTCGGCCGCATAAGTGGCAAGTTGCGCTTCATGCGCGGCGATCTGCGTCATGCCAATGTCCATCAGATAGTCCAGCGCGACACCAAGACCGATTGTTTGCACAATTCCGGGCGTGCCTGCCTCAAACTTCATGGGTGGATCATTCCATGTCACGCTGTCACGCGTCACGTCGCGGATCATATCACCGCCACCAAGGAAGGGACGCATTTCATCCATGCGCTCGCGGCGGATATAAATCGCCCCCGAGCCAGAGGGGCCGTATAGTTTATGCCCCGTCACCGCATAGAAATCACAGCCCATGTCAGCCACATTGACCGGAGCATGCACAGCCCCCTGACTTCCATCGACGAGCACGGGCACACCTTTGGCGCGCGCGGCGTGGCAGATCGTTTTGACATCAACCATCGAGCCCAAAACGTTGGAACATTGGGTCACCGCCACCAATTTGGTGCGCGGTCCAATTGCATCGATCACCTTTTGTGGGTCGAGACTGCCATCGCTCTCACAATCCACCCATTTCAGCACCACACCTTGGCGTTCGCGCAAAAAATGCCACGGCACGATGTTGGCATGATGTTCGAGAATTGACAGCACGATCTCGTCTCCGGCCTGAAGGCGCGGCGCGGCCCAACCATATGAAACAAGGTTGATGCCTTCGGTGGTGCCGGAGGTAAAAACAATCTCTTCCTCATCGGGAGCGCCGAGGAACCGCGCGACGATGCCACGCACGCTCTCGTATTTTTCTGTAGCCAGATTGGAGAGGAAATGGAGCCCACGATGCACATTGGCATATTCTTCGGCATAGGCGCGCGTCACCGCATCAATCACGACCTGCGGCTTTTGCGCGCTTGCACCATTATCCAGATAAACCAGCGGCTTACCATTCACTTGGCGCGACAAGATCGGGAAATCAGCCCGGATTTTTTCAACATCGAACATCGGGTTCGCCTTTTTAAATCGGTTGTGGCGGCGCAATGCCGAGCAGCGTGAGAGCCATTACCAAAAGCACCAACAAACCCATTCCCGCCAAGAGTGCGGCCAGAAAACTCCGCCCTAACCCGTCAAACCCATGCCCTGCTGAGACAAAGTGCAACGTGAGCCAGATGCCAAATAGCCCGATCCCAAGAGACACAGGAAAGGCCATGAAAGGCAGGATCATCGCCAAAATCACAATCACCGCCTGTGCCAAGACACGTAGTGCTTGGAGCCAAACGAGCAAGATCAGCATCCCCGCAAATTGCCCCTCTCCCCCCAGACTGCGCCCAGCAAAAGCCAAGAGCCAGCCATAGGCCAACAGCCCACCGAACATGACTGTTGCATACAGAAAGGGTGAACTGAACAAAAGCGGTGCCCCAGTGCTCCCAAAGAGCCCAAGCGACAAGCTAAAGATGATCGTGTTGACGACAGTGACCAGACCTGCAGCCCGGATCGTATCCATCACATTCAGATCAAGACGCAACAAGCTTTGCGCGGCGGCGCGAGGATCGCGTAGTGTGAGGGCGAAGAGATCTTGTAAAAACGCGCGGTTCATGGCGCTGCCCTCCATGCGGGGCTCAACGCCCCTTTTGCAAAAAACCAAGCCACAGACGCCCCCCATAATGCCGCCGTGAGCGAGGTCTGCGTCCCCGGTCCGATAAAGCCGGCCGTCATGCCCATCAACAAAGCCAGGGGCGAGGCTGCGACAAAGCCCCAAAACAGCCCCAACCGCAGCCGCCGCCCCAAGTTTGGTGCTCCCAGTAGCGAGCCAAGCCCGCCAACCACCATAGCGAATGACCAGAGCAAAATGGGCAACAACAAGATAAACAGCAGCGCCGACCAAAACAAACGCGCCTCAACAGGCACGCTCGGCTCCAGAAAAGCCGCGCGCGCTTGCGCCGGAGCGGCCGCCACAAAATGCAAGACCCCGCCAATGATGGCATGGATCAACACCACGTCGTCGCCCTGCCCTTCCCGGATCATCCGGTCAAACACCGCTCCCGGTGCGCGCCAAGTGGCGGCGATATCGGCCACCACTGCCATCAGCGACGACGCCGAATAAGCCAGCCGCGCAGACGCTCCGCAATCTCGTCCCGCAGGGTCTCGTCTTCGATTTCGTCGACGGCTTCCGCCAAGAAGGACATCACCAAAAGATCCGTCGCTTCCTTCTTTGGCACCCCACGCGAGCGCAGGTAATAAAGCGCTGTTTCGTCCAGCGCGCCCGAGGTCGAGCCATGCGAGCAGGCCACGTCATCGGCGTAGATTTCCAGTTCCGGCTTGGCGAGGAACTGGCTGTCGTCATCCAAGAGAAGCGATTGCGAAATCTGGTAGCCATCGGTTTTCTGTGCGCCCTGTTTGACAAGGATCTTCCCCTGAAAAACACCCGTCGCACCGTTCCGCAGCACCTTTTTGAACACTTGACGGCTTTCGCAATTCACCGCGTCATGGGTCACGAAAACGGTGTCATCTTGCAAAAAGTCACCGTCGCCCATGGCCGCGCCTGCGATATGGGCTACCGCATCATCCCCTGTCAGCTCGATCACGCATTCATTGCGTGTCAGCCGCCCGTTGACGGTCAGCGTGAAGCTTTTGAATACCGAATTTTCGCCAAGCCGGGCGAAGATATGCGTGACGGCCCGGCGCTCATGATCGCGGCCTTGCGCGCGAATGTGGTGGAATTTGGCACCGTCGGCGACGTCAACTTCCATCACCTTGTTAAGGCGCGCCGCTGCTGGCCCGTCTTCCAAAATGGTCACTTCCGCACCGGGATCAAGCTTGACCACATGATGCAGCACCGCGTCCGAGGTTTCACTTTCGTGTCTATAGATCAACGAAACCGGACGAAGCGCCTTGCCAGTCGCATGGATCAGCACACCATCGCGGGCTTGTGCGGTATTGAGCGCTGCAAAAGGCCGTGCCACCGGTTTTTGCCCACGTGCTTCGAGCACGCCATAGACAGATTGCGCCCAATGGATGTCCGCGCCTTGCGCCGCGTCCAGACGCTCGATGGTGATGCCTGCCACGTCGAGAGGGTCACTGTCCGCTTCCGAAAACACCCCATCCACGAAAACGATCTTGAGCCTGTCAATCTCGTCAAAAAGCGGCGCTTCATCGTTTTTGAACACGCCTGCAGCCTCGGGAAGCACGGCGTTCAGGGTATCGGGGCGCGTGTAACGCCAATATTCATCGCGCCGTCCCGGCAGGCCCATAACCTCGAGCCGGGCCAAGGCAGCGGCACGCGCCGTTGCCGTCCAGCCTTTGGTGACAAGGGGCGTGTCCCCCAGCCGAAGCGCCAATGCGTCTGAATTCACCTGAGGCGCTGCCATTACATCACCTCCGCCAAAATATCGGCATAGCCATTCTGCTCGACTTCCAGTGCCAACTCGGGCCCGCCTGTCTTGATGATGCGGCCATTGGCCATGATATGAACAACGTCAGGTTTGATATGGTCGAGCAGGCGTTGGTAATGCGTGATGACCAGAAACCCGCGACCCTCGGAACGCAGGGCATTCACCCCATCGGCCACCAATTTCATGGCATCCACATCAAGGCCGGAGTCGGTCTCGTCAAGAATGCACATCTTGGGCTCAAGCATGGCCATTTGCAGAATTTCGTTGCGCTTCTTCTCGCCCCCCGAAAAGCCGACATTGACCGGGCGCTTGAGCATCTCTGCATCAATCTTGAGGGTCTTGGCCTTTTCACGGATCACTTTGAGAAATTCCGCAGCCGTCAATTCCACCTCGCCACGCGCTTTGCGCTGCGAATTCACGGCGGTGCGAAGGAAGGTCATATTCCCCACGCCGGGGATTTCCACCGGATATTGGAACGCCAGGAAAAGCCCCGCAGCGGCGCGTTCTTCTGGCTCCATCTCCAAGAGGTCTGTACCTTCGAGCGTCGCCGAACCTTCCGTCACCGAATAGCCATCCCGACCCGAAAGAACATAAGACAAGGTCGACTTACCCGAGCCATTCGGCCCCATGATCGCATGTACCTTACCCGCTTCCACTGTCAGGTTGACGCCTTTGAGGATCTGCTTTTCCCCATCTTCCAATTCGACGTGCAGGTTTTTGATCTCGAGCATAGTTAGTCCTTTCTGTTCGCATTTCGGGGCAGAGGCTTAGGGCCGCTGCATAAGATGAATGATTTTCAAAAGCCGGTCCGCCGGGATCGGCTGTGGGGTGACGCGGAACTGCGCCATGCGCCCGACAATCGCCTGCGGAGGACCGATAAAGGTTTCCACCACATGCAACTGGCTACGCTGCGCGTAATCGTCAAAATAAAGATCGAGCGGGGCCTTGGTGCGATAGGCCACCGCCAGCGCACAGCCCACACGAAAGCGGCCATCCACCAGTACCACATCTGGCTGGCGAAACTCCTTGAGGTCCCAAACTTCCAGCGGATAGCGCGCAAATCGGCCCCATTCGCTGTTATCTACCGGGTGGCCCCATTCCTTGGTCGCGCCGATATCGCTCCAGACCACATCCACATGACTGCCCGCCGCCGGGGGATTGGCTGCAAACCAGCCGCGCATCATCTCGGCCCAGGCGCGGTCGCTTTCCACCGACCAGATGGTCTTGCCCGGCAGTTCCGCGCCCATCACCGTGGAGCCGCCAGACCCATATTCCCAGATTACATCGGCCCGCCCATAGGCCGCGCGCAATAGCTCGGCTTCTGCCGCAGGCAGCGTCAATTCCGGGCGGGTCAGATCGTTGGGTGCAAGGCGCGTCATGCGGCCTCCCGGATCAAGTCGGCATAGGCCTGAACCTTGGGCTTTCTCACAAGGCCGCGTCGCATGAGAATAGTCAGACAGCGCAGCGCAAGGTCGGGCGAGCCAAAGCACCCTTCGGCCAAAAGGGCGAGATGCGCCAAAGCGGCATCCGAGAGCGCCTCAGGCTGACGCAGGTCTCGAATGAAGATCGCGTCCCCATCCACCAACTGGCTGCCCGCACGCTGCTTGTCTTCGGGCACATCAAACGGCGAGGCCAAGGGCACGGTTTTGGTGAACACGAACCGATGCAGAATAAAGCCCTGTGCAGTCAGTTCGGCCATCTGAGCGTCCATCAAGGGCTGCCCGTCATAAAGGGGGATAAACGCCACCTCTGTCATCACGGCAACCGCGCCCGCCAGCTTTTTCCGGCCATTTTGAAACACCGCCAATTCGCCGCCCTGAATGTCGATCTTCAAGAAATCCATCTGTGGGATGGTATCGAGATCGTCGAGACGCTTTGTCGTCATCGGCAAGCGCTCCACCACTGCGGCAGTGTGCTTCCAGCGCCCGAGATAGGCCAGCGTTGCGGCACTTGGTTCCAGCAGGCTGGTGAACCCGCTTTGTTTGGTTACTTTCAACTCATGCGTCGCGCCATCACCTACCGCGAAAGGCAGATGCCGTTCATAGGCACTTTCGCGCGGTTTGAGTGCATCAAAAGCTTCTGGATTGGGTTCAAACCCCGTCACCCGCGCCAATTGCGCGTCTACCAACGGCTGATAATCGGGCCGAGACAACGGGTTGGCTCCGATATCGACGATCTCGGTCAGCCGCTCCAGAGACAGGAGCGACTTGAGAACCGACAGCCGTTTGCGCGCGGGGTGTTTCATTCGACCTGCACCGCCGTCCCACTGGCTGAAACCATCAGCATAGATTGGCCAACCACTTCATAATCCAAATCAATACCCACGACGGCATTGGCGCCCAGCGCCTCGGCGCGCGCCTCCAATTCACGCAGGGCCGTATCGCGCGCCTCTTGTAATTTGGACTCATAAGCCCCCGAGCGCCCGCCCACGATATCGGTGATCGACGCAAACACATCCCGCACGATATTTGCGCCCATGATGGCTTCGCCTACGACAATGCCTTTGTAATCCGTGATGCGGCGGCCTTCGATGGCATGGGTGGTGGTCAAAATCATTTTTTGGCCTCCTTCGGACGGATCAGATGGTTTTGATTTTTCTTTCCGTGCCGGTCTGTGCGGGCGGTGACATAGGCTTTTGCCGCGCACCAAGCGGTGAACGCCTCGGCATTCTCGTCATCCACTTCGATCAAGATCAGGGGCCTTGTGCGCGCAATCGTCGCCTCCAATCCCGCCAGCACCCGCATTTCCATGCCTTCCACATCAATCTTGATCAGATTTGGCGCAAGATCAGCACAAATGGCATCCCCCGTGGTGACGCGCAAATCTCCCTGCCCCGGCTTCATCTTGGTCGCCCCGAGATTGCGATCATGGCGCTTCATCCCAAAGCCGCCCCCGGCCACCTCTGCCAAACCCACGCCCAAATGCCGTGTCTCAATGACATCGGTCAAACCATTGACCACGACATTGGCCAGCAAAGGCGCCAGCGCGAGCGGATTGGGCTCGATCACCACGACTTTCGCCGCCGCCATCCGTGTCGCAAAATACAGCGCGTGATTGCCAACATTCGCCCCCACATCAAGCACAACAGCCCCTTGGGGCATCAAGACACCCAATGCCTCCAGCTCTTCCGCCTCAAAAAACATGCCGCGACGATGTGCGTTCTGAATAGGATCGCGGGCCATGTTGAGGCAAAAGGTTAATCCCCCCCAATGGACCGTCTCAAAGGGAGGAAAGGCCAAGGGCATGCCCCCCGCCAAGGCACTCAGCGCCGCCTCGATGTCAAAATACTCCGGCCCGGTCAGTTCCGGCTGCGGCATCACTACGTTGTTCATGCCGCCCCCCGAAACACCAGCGCAGCCCCGAACGCGATAAAGCAAAAGCCCAGCGCCGTGGTCCAACTGATCGCTTCCTTGAGCCAAAACACCGAGAAGCCAACAAAAACCACCAAGGTGATCACCTCTTGAATGGTCTTCAACTGCGCCGCCGAATAGACCTGATGCCCCAGCCGATTGGCCGGAACAGCCAGCCAATACTCAAAAAAGGCAATCCCCCAAGACACCAGCACCACAATCCACAGCGCCTTTTCCTTATGAGCCAAATGCCCATACCACGCGAATGTCATGAAGACATTCGACAGCGCCAAAAGAAACAAAGGAGCCAGATACACCATCACACAGGACCGCGTTTACCCTACAGAGCCTTCCAGAGAAATCGCCACAAGGCTCTGCGCCTCCATGGCAAATTCCATTGGCAGAGCCTGCAAGACATCCTTGCAAAACCCATTGACGATCAAGGCCACAGCGGCTTCCTCATCCACACCCCGCGCCCGGCAATAGAAAAGCTGATCATCGTCAACCTTGGACGTGGTCGCCTCATGCTCGGCCTTGGACGAATTGTTCCGCACCTCGATATAGGGCACAGTATGCGCCCCACATTGATCGCCAATCAGCAAACTGTCGCATTGGGTGTAGTTGCGGCTGTTCTTGGCCTTGGGATGCATCGACACAAGCCCGCGATACGTGTTCTGCGCCTTGCCCGCCGAAATCCCCTTCGAGACGATCCGGCTCTTGGTGTTTTTGCCCAGATGCACCATCTTTGTGCCCGTGTCGGCTTGCTGCATGTTATTGGCAATGGCGATGGAGTAGAATTCACCTTGGCTATCGTCCCCGCGCAAAATGCAAGAGGGGTATTTCCACGTCACCGCAGACCCTGTCTCAACTTGGGTCCACATCACCTTTGCACGGTCGCCCCGGCAATCGGCACGCTTGGTGACAAAGTTATAGATACCGCCGCGCCCCTCTTCATCTCCCGGATACCAGTTTTGCACCGTGGAATATTTCACCTCGGCATCTTCCTCGATGACGATCTCAACCACGGCCGCATGCAGCTGCGCCGTATCGCGCTTGGGTGCCGTGCACCCTTCAAGATAAGAGACATAAGCCCCTTTGTCACAGATGATCAAAGTGCGCTCAAATTGGCCGGTATTCTCGGCATTGATGCGAAAATAGGTTGAAAGCTCCATCGGGCAGCGCACCCCCGGCGGGATATACACAAAGGATCCATCGGAAAATACCGCGCTATTGAGCGTGGCATAAAAATTATCCGACTGCGGCACGACTGAACCCAGATATTTCTTTACCAATTCGGGGTGTTTCTTGATCGCCTCGGAAATCGAGCAAAAGATGACCCCTGCCTTTTCGAGATCCTTTTGAAACGTCGTGCCGAGCGACACAGAGTCAAAGACCGCATCGACGGCAACTTTGCGCCCTTCGGCAGGCATGTCCTCGGCCCCCTCAACTCCGGCAAGGATCATTTGTTCCTTCAGAGGAATCCCCAGCTTGGCATAGGTGGCCAAAAGCTTTGGATCGACCTCATCCAGCGACTTGGGCTTCTCCACCATGCTCTTGGGGCGCGCATAATAGTAGATATCCTGAAAATCGATCTCGGGATAATTCACCATTGCCCAAGTGGGCTCTTCCATCTGCTGCCAACGGCGGAACGCCTGCAGGCGCCACTCGGTCATCCACTCAGGCTCTTCGTTCTTGGCACTGATCAGACGGACAATATCCTCATTTACCCCTTTCGGCGCAAACTCCATCTCAATCTCTGTGTCCCAGCCGTATTTATAGGCTCCCCCGACACGGGCCACTGTTTCTACCGTCTCCCGGTCTACCCCGTCGCGGATTTCGTCCTGTACTTCGGCCATTTCCGTCTCCTTCTCGCGCATTCCCAACCCGGCTCCTCTGCTCAAGCAGATCGCCGCGTCGCCTGTTTCCTTGCCGCCGCCCCCCAAGAATGGGCAAACCGCGTCACATCTTCTTTCGTCACCGAAGGCCCAATCGACACGCGGATCGCGCTTGCCGCCTGAGCCTCGTCAAATCCCATCGCCATCAGCGTGGTGCTGGCGCGCACCTTGCCACTCGAACACGCCGAACCCGCAGAAATGGCAAACCCCGCCAAATCCATCTGCATGACCTGCGTCTCCCCTTTCCAGCCGGGCGTAAGCAGGCACAGCGTATTGGGCAACCTGACGCCCTCTTTCCCGACTAAAATAGTCGACGGAGCCTCGGCAGCAATGGCTTGCTCAAGGTAATTTCGGATTTCTCTTACAGCCTCCCAGACCCCGTTGGCCAAGTCATGCGCCGCGGCCTGCGCCGCTGCCCCGAATCCGGCAATCGCCGCAATATTCTCCGTGCCCGCACGGCGGCCCATTTCTTGACCACCCCCGCGCATCTGCGCGGCCAGATCCGTGCCGCGCCGGATCACCAAAGCGCCAATCCCCTTTGGCCCGCCCAGCTTATGGGCAGAAATCAGCGCCATCGTGGCGCCCGACCAATTAAAGGCAAACGGCACTTTTCCAAAGCCCTGCGTTGCATCGCAAACCGCCAAACCCTGCGGCACGTCTTGCAATATCCCTGTCTCGGAATTGGCCAATTGCAGCGCCGTCCGCGCCGGATCTTTCACCCCAACCTGCCCCTGCACATCGACCGACAACGCCTCGCCACACCAGGCACGCACGGCATCATGCTCCACCCCGGCACACACCAGACCACGCCCAGCCAGCGCCAAAGCCGCTGCTTCGGTAGCCCCCGAAGTAAACACCACATCGGCCCCTTCTGCCCCAAAAGCCGCCGCCACCTGCGCGCGCGCCGTCTCTACTACGGCTTTTGCCGCCCGTCCTTCCGCATGCACGCTCGACGGATTCCCCACCAGATCAAATGCCAAGGCCATGGCGTCACGCGCCTCACGCCGCAACGGCGCGGTTGCATTCCAATCCAGATAGACCCGGCTCACACCGCGCCCCCCATCTTCTTGCTGGAAATATCCCGGGGGGAGGCGCAGCCGGGGGGCAGCGCCCCCCATCCCCATCTCCCCATGTCACTCCGGTTCATTTCTCGTCCACCACCGAAAACAGCGCCGGAACAGCCGGACATGGTGCCAATTGATTGGCAATCACATCCGAAAGCCGCGCCTGATGCAAATAGACATAGACATGCGCCGACAGGCCCTGCCAAAGCCGATTGACCACCGATTGTGCCTTGGTGCCAGACAGCCCCCCCGAAGCCCCGGCGCCGACATGGGTGGCATCCACGGTCTCATCGACAGCAGCAAGCACATCTACAATGCGAATATCCGAGGGCCGCGCCGCCAACCGATAGCCTCCCCCCGGTCCGCGCACCGATTCCACCAGCCCAGCCCGGCGCAGCTTGACAAAAAGCTGTTCCAGATAGGGCAGCGATATATCCTGCCGCTTGGAGATATCCCCAAGCGTCACCAGCTCTTCTTGCGGCCGCAAGGCCATATCTGCCAATGCGACCATCGCATACCGGCCTTTGGTGCTTAGCTTCATCGCCGCGCCCCTCCGAAGTTCTGAGACACTGATTGACCTTGACCGGGGCAGGCCTTATCTCGACCTGAACCCCTTCCGACGTTACGCCGGGAAATTTGGAATAGTTCTAAGGTGTCTGAGCGAATTCGTCAAGAATTTCCACACCGCTAGACATCGATCAAGGAGAGACGGGAATGCCCGAAGTGATCTTCCCCGGCCCAGAGGGCCGCCTCGAAGGCCGCTACCATCCACAAAAGGATCGAGACGCCCCCATAGCAATCGTTTTGCACGCCCATCCACAATTTGGCGGCACAATGAATCACAAGGTGGTCTACAACCTGCACTATGCCTTTTATAACATGGGGTTCACGGTGTTGCGGTTTAACTTCCGGGGCGTAGGCCGTAGCCAAGGGGAATATGACCAAGGGATTGGCGAGCTGTCGGATGCCGCCTCGGCGCTCGACTATCTGCAATCAATGAATACCAATTCCAAACATTGCTGGGTTGCAGGCTTTTCCTTTGGCGCATGGATCGGCATGCAGCTTCTCATGCGCCGCCCCGAGATAACCGGGTTCATCTCGGTGTCGCCGCCTGCCAATATGTATGACTTCTCCTTCCTCGCCCCCTGCCCGGCATCCGGCTTGGTCATCAATGGCGCTGCCGACCGTGTTGCGCCCCCGACAGACACGCGCGGCCTTGTCTCCAAGCTCCACGAGCAAAAGGGCATCACGATCACCCACCAAGAGATCGAAGGCGCCGACCATTTCTTCCGGGAAGAGGAAAAAATGGATCACATGATCGGCAATGTGTCCGAATATGTGAAACGTCGTCTGACCGAGACGACGCGCTAAACGATGTCTTCTGCAGCCGAACTTGCCGACGAGCTGGCACAGGAAACCCTAGATCTGGTCGCTGTCACAGGCGACTCAGATCTGATCCGCCAAGTTTCTGAAAAGCTGGCAACATCGTCGACCGTGGCGCAAGAAGCCTTCATGTCGGCGGTGCGCCTTCGCATGGCTATCGCGCGCGCCAAAGAATTTCTCGACGAGAAACGCATCGCCGCCAATAGCGCCCAAAAATCGGAATGAGCGCGCGGATCGACGCGCAACTGGCATTCCTGATGGAGGCTGACCGCCTTAAGGCGGTCAACCGCGCCTCGCGTATCGCCGACGGGTCGCGATTTGAAAACTCTGCCGAGCACAGCTGGCATGTGGCCTTGTTCGCGCTGACCTTGGCTGAACATGCCCCTGACGGCACGGACACGGCGCGCGCAATCAAAATGCTTTTGCTGCATGATCTCGTCGAGATCGACGCCGGTGATACACCGATTTTTGGTGATAGTGATGCTGTGGCTATG
>Ga0102881_1000577_pt1 | contig 13344 bp, 12 predicted proteins | sample Colrivmeta1549B3_FD_78189 | JGI IMG/M metagenome (GOLD analysis project Ga0102881, IMG submission 78189) | Estuarine microbial communities from the Columbia River estuary - metaG 1549B-3 | ecosystem: Environmental > Aquatic > Marine > Intertidal zone > Estuary | place: USA: Columbia River...
ATCATTTCCTGCCCCAAAACGAATTCTATCATAGCTATCTGTGCCTAACTGAGCTTCTATATCCTTTAAACCATTATGCCCGCCAGGACTGCCTTTACCTCGTATTCTCAGTTTTCCTACATCTATGGATATATCATCCGTAATAATCAAAAGATTCTTAGGGCTTATACTTTCAGAGCTTATCCAATGTTTTACAGCCTTCCCGCTTAAGTTCATGTAAGTAGTTGGCTTTATACAAACTATTTGTTTCCCTCGAAATTTAAATCTTGCGACAAAAGCATGCCTGCCAGTCTCCCATTCTGCACCATATGAAGCCACCCATTGATCCAAAACATCAAACCCTATATTGTGGCGTGTATTGCTATATTCTGCTCCAATATTTCCTAAACCTGCTACTAAAAATTTCATTTCATCTACTTCTTTTGAGTTGAATAAAGACTTCCAATTCCACATTAATTAATTTTATTGATATGAGTCATTGCCGCTTTATGGGCAGGATAAAGCGATATTAAATACCCTAAAGTACTAACGGTACCAAAGGTGAGTAAAATATCTGTCCAGATAAGTTTAACAGGATACGCATCGACGATGGCATTTTCTAGCTGTAACCACCCAAACTGTTCTTGACAAATGACCAAAATACTTGCTAAAATAATACCGACTCCTCCACCTAAGATAGCAATATAGCTTCCTTGCCACAAGAAAACATTGCGGATTGTGTGTTCTTGAATACCCATACTTTTTAAGATCCCAATATCCTTTTTCTTATCCAATACTAGCATAATCAATGACCCAAAAATATTAAATGAAGATATCACCAATACGAGTGCAAGAATGGCAAAAGTGAACCATTTTTCGCTACTCACTATTTTGTAAATCATCTCATTTAACTCTCGTCGTGTTTTGACAACCCATTTGTTACCAAGTGTATTTTCAAGTTCCTTTTTTACTTCACTTGCATCTGCACCATTTTTTAAGGATAACTCTAGAGAACTAATAGCTCCCGGATAAGTCAATAGTTTTTGAGCAAAGGCTAAGGATGTAATGAAAGTTTCATTGTCTTTTTCTTCATTAACCGTAAAAATACCACTTGCTCTTAAATAACCCGTACTTAATGATGCCATAGGATTCAGCGCGTTATAGTCAACATCCCTTCGTGGAACAAAAATTGTAACCAGCTCAGGACTGCCTGGAAAAAGATTTAGCTTACGGGATAATCCTCCACCAAAAACACCATAATACTGTGAAGAATCGCCTAAATTATAATTTCCTAAAATTATCAATGAATCTAATTTAGCAGATTCAAAATTTTCACTAACTCCCTTTATTCTTCCAATCTCTTGATGTTGATTGTATTTAACAACCACCTTTTCTTCCAAAGCTTGAGCCACATTTTGAACATTTTTATGTGACGTTAACTTTGTCTTTATTTCTTGGTTGTAGTAAAATATTTTTTGTCCACTAGATGTAATTGTTATCTCAGGATCATACTTATTGATAGTGAGTTCCAGAATCTTTTCAAATCCGTTGAGCGTAGATAAAATCACAATCATTGCGAAGGCACCTACTCCAAATCCCAGCATTGCAATACCTGTAATTACATTAATGGCATTCACTTTTTTCTTAGAAAAAAGATACCTGAATGCTATAAAAAGAGGAAGTCTCACTCCTCTCCTAAATCAAGATTATCTAAGATTTTATTGATACGTTGAGCGTAGTCTAAAGTACTATCTAAGTAGAAATTAAGTTCTGGTATTTTACGAATACGCTTACCAATGACCGTGGCTAACTCCCTTCTTATTTCTTTATTATGAAATTCGATAGTTCTTAGACTAACCTCTCTATCCTTTGAGCCTAAGACACTTATGTAAATCTTAGCTAAGCCTAAGTCTGCTGTTGCTACTACTTCCACTACAGTAATGAGTTCTCCTGGAAGAATCTTACTACCGTAACGAGATAAAATAGGAGCTAAATCTCGTTGGATGGAACGTGATATCTTCTCGGTGCGTATGCTCATTTACTATTTCAGAGTAAACTCAGAGCTTCCCATTTTGTGGTCATCGCTAAACACATTAAGAATATATTTACCAGCGCTCATTCCATCTGTTTTCGGGATGCTCACGCTACCTTTTTCATTTGAGTTTTGAAAATTAACTCCTTTTTTAACCGTGTACATTCTCTCACTTCCGTCGAAATTAAATGTACCAGAACCAGCTAAGCTATTGTGCAATGTACTTTTGTTTGGCGTTATTACTTGAAAATAAAGCATTTTCTCTCCTTTACCAGCTAAGTCATTATTCGCAATAACATAGTTCACGTCTATTTTCTCCAGTTTGCTAATTTTATCTGTAGTTTTAAAGTCACCAAATACGGCATCTCTAAGCGGTAATACGTCCAAGGCTTTAAAGAAGATACGAGACCCAACAGCAACTTGCTTTGTAAGTTCTGTATTCACGACAACCATTTCTGCTACTTTTTCTTGCTCTGCCTCCACTTGCTTTTGAATTACGTAGTTTTCGTCTTTCAAGTATTGGTTTTCTTTGCTTAATCTTTCTATTTCAGCGGTCAAAGCTTCTATCTCGCCTCGTAAATTAGCAATTTCACTTTTTGCTTTGGCAGCAGTCAATTTACCGCTTTTTAACATTTTACGAATTTCAGCAACTTTAGCCTGTAATTCCGCATCTCTAATTCCAATAATACTATCTAATTGTGCATTTTGGCCTGTTTTCTCTGCTAAATTAACCCTAAGTTCCGCCTCCAGTAATTGAAGTTCTTCGAGGTCAGCAGAAGTGCTCTGCAACTCCGTAGTGGTCTCATTTAGTTGGTCACTTTTTGTAATTAACTTATATATTAAACCAACGTTTAATAGCAATAATCCGAATATCATTGCAAACAATAATCTTCTACTTTTTTGATCTTTAACTTCTAATGTCATTTTGTTTTATTTTTTATAGTAAGCGTTTTAGTAATTTATACAATAAGTGCAATATTACAATAAAATTACTTAACGTCTCTTTTACGCGTTTTGTTGTTTGATTAAGTTCAACGCACTGCCCGCTTTAAACCAAGCTATTTGGGCTTCGTTGTAAGTGTGATTAGCCGTAATATCATCTCTTGTTCCGTCTGCATGATGTGCTACTATAGTTAGTGGGACACCCGCTGCAAAAGACTCTAAGCCAAGGATATCAAACGTATCTGTTTCTTGTATTAAATCGTAATCCGCAGAATTGGCAAACGTCAATCCTAGCATTCCTTGTTTTTTAAGGTTTGTTTCGTGTATACGTGCAAAGGATTTAACAACTACCGCTCTTACCGCCAAGAATCTTGGCTCCATGGCTGCATGTTCTCTACTTGAACCTTCACCATAATTTTCTTCTCCAAAAACGATGGAAAATTCACCTGAAGCTTTTATTGCTCTAGCTACCTGTGGAACACCTTCGTACTGACCCGTGTAAGGATTTAAGATTGAATCTGGCATTCCATTAAATGCATTTTCTGCACCAATCAAACAGTTATTTGAAATATTATCAAGATGACCTCTGTAGGATAACCATGGACCAGCCATAGAAATATGATCGGTAGTACATTTACCTTTTGCTTTAATAAGTAATTTAAGCCCTTTCAAATCTCTTCCTTCCCAAGGCAAGAAACTTTCTAATAACTGTAATCTCTTAGAATTTGGATCTACTTTTACACTTACCCCACTGCCGTCCTCTGATGGAGCAAGGTAACCATTATCTTCTACGCCAAATCCTTTTGGAGGCAACTCAAAGCCCGTAGGTTCATCAAGCATTACAGCTTCACCTTTGTTATTGATAAGCGTATCTGTAGCAGGATTAAAATCTAAGCGACCAGAAATGGCGATTGCTGCTACGATTTCTGGCGAAGCAACAAAAGCGTGGGTATTAGGATTACCGTCAGCTCGTTTGCTAAAGTTTCTATTAAATGAGTGAATGATACTGTTTTTAGGCGCATTTTTCGGATCACTATATCTAGCCCATTGGCCAATACAAGGACCGCAAGCATTGGTAAAAATCACCGCGTTTAGGTCTTCAAAAATACCCAACAAGCCATCTCGCTCTGCAGTATATCGTACTGTTTCAGAACCTGGATTGATGCCCAGTTGCGCTTTCATAGTTATCCCTTTATCTACGGCTTGTTTAGCGATAGATGCAGCTCTACTCAAATCTTCGTATGAAGAGTTGGTACATGAACCTATAAGTCCCCATTCTACATCGAGAGGCCAACCGTTAGCTTCTGCTTTTTCTTTCATTTCACCAACTTTGGTATCTAAATCTGGTGTAAAAGGCCCGTTCATGTGCGGTTTTAGTTCACTTAGATTTATTTCAATCACCTGATCAAAGTATTGCTCTGGATTAGCATACACTTCATCGTCACCCGTTAAGTGCTCTCTTACCTGATTAGCAAGATCGGCAACTTCGGCTCTGCCTGTAGCTCTAAGATAACGCTCCATGCTATCATCATAACCAAAAGTAGATGTAGTAGCTCCAATCTCTGCCCCCATGTTGCAAATAGTACCTTTACCCGTACATGACATAGAGGTAGCACCTTCACCAAAATATTCTACAATAGCGCCTGTACCACCTTTTACAGAAAGTATTCCTGCTACTTTTAAGATAACATCTTTAGGTGCCGACCACCCGCTAAGCTTACCAGTTAATTTTACACCAATTAACTTAGGAAACTTAAGTTCCCAAGCCATACCAGCCATCACATCTACCGCATCAGCTCCACCTACACCTATGGCTACCATTCCCAATCCACCTGCATTTACCGTATGAGAATCGGTCCCTATCATCATGCCACCTGGGAAAGCATAGTTTTCTAGGACCACTTGATGAATAATACCTGCTCCAGGTTTCCAAAAGCCAATTCCGTACTTATCCGAAACCGATTCTAAAAAGTTAAAAACCTCATTAGAAGTATTAATAGCATTTTGCAAATCTTCGTCTGCACCTATTTTAGCTTGAATTAAGTGGTCGCAATGTACCGTAGTAGGAACGGCCACTTTCTTTTTACCCGCTTGCATAAATTGCAAAAGAGCCATTTGCGCCGTAGCGTCTTGACAAGCGATACGGTCTGGGGCAAAATCTACGTAATCTTTACCTCTTGCGAAGGCAGTAGATGCATTGCCATCCCAAAGATGACTGTATAATATTTTTTCTGAAAGTGTAAGTGGTTTCCCTACTACAGCTCTGGCTGCAGCTACTTTACTTTCTAAATTTTGATAGGTTTTTTGAATTAAATCGAGGTCGAATACGGTGTTGCTCATGATTGTGTTTGCAAATTTATTCTTTTTGTTTTTTTATGAGCAAGTGAGAGACAGATAGATTCATTAAAAAGATGAAAAAAAATCATGCGATAAATTATCATTTCTGAACTTGGGGTCTCAATTCAATTTTACCATACATATTCTATCTGCGGAATTACGCATTTCGCTACATCCAATTCATATACCACATGCAGTGTGAATTGCTAAGGCTTAAGAACTTAGCCTAATCGTCACTGACCTTTCTTAAAAACCTAAGACTACTTTACCCTTAGCTATTTCGTCCCCATCTCTGGTAAGCTGGTAAATAAAAGCACCATGTAATCCAATAATACCATTTACCGCCTGATATGCTTCATTGCTTAGTGCTGCTTCATGAACGACCTGACCTAAAGGGGTAAAGAACTTTATGACATACTGCGATGCGTCATCTTCTGGCAACTCACCGAGACTTACGAATACATCGTTGGTAAGTGTGCTGCTAAATACACCAAACGGATATATAATTGGAGGCGCTGGTGGTGCAGGAATATACGTAGAAAATATAGTTGCTCTAAAAACCGTAAGGTTGGCTCGCATCTGGGCTGCCTGCTGCTGGGTAAACATATTTTGACATGACCCTGGTGTATAATCCATATAATTTTCAATCATATCTGGCAAGTCATCTGGTTGAGCACTGTAGCAAGAATTAATGGATGGATAACAATTTTGATTGGCAGCACTAGCCAGTGGAGTATCTTCCATATAGTCATCTACGGTGCATCCTCCATCTCCCCAAATATGGCGTAATCCAAGGTAATGACCCACTTCATGTACGGCTGTTTTCTCACCTGTAGCTAACGAAGAAGGGTTATTCTCTCCTACTATTTTGTAATGCAATACTACCCCTTGTCTATCTGCTGTTGCAAATGAACTGGAGCCTGGCCAATTATCAACACCTGTAGGCGGATACGCATACCCCAACAAACCGTCACGACCGCGTGAAGACAAGTCACAAACCCATATATTTAAATATTTATCCGTATCCCAAGCTTCGCTACCGTAGGTCGCCTGCTTCACACGGTCTGTCAACGCTAGGCTAGTAGGCGAAGATCCAAAGGCCGTTAAAGCAGTTTGAACACGCACAATTCCGCTTGTAGGATTACCATTAGGATCTTGAGTAGCAAGTACAAACCTGATTCCCGCATCTCCCGCCACAGGTTTAAAAATATCGCGCGTATTGATGGTGTCTGGATTAGTTCGCGTATAACATTCATTGAGCACACGCATTTGTGAGGTAATTAAATCATCACTTAAATTATGTTGAGCTGTATTGTAAACGATATGAAAAACCACTTGAATAGTGTGAATCGTATCCTGAGATGTTTTGGTTTTGATTTTGCTTTGAGCTAACGCTTGTATAAAAGTCGCATCCATATTTTGCTTAAGTCCAGGATTAATTGACTCTAAGTATTCCATATAAGCCGTCTGCCCGCATTGTTCTACCTCTTGACTAAAGGCACTAATACTTAAAAAAAGAATTAAAATAGAAAGTAGCTGTTTCAACATCTGGAATTTAATAAGTTTCGAAAATACTAAATTTTGCGAATTATTGCATCATAGTTCAAAATTCTCCTATGGCGCTCGGTATTCCCGATTTTAAATAGCCTTATTGTCCTTTAAACACAGGCTTGCGCTTTTCTAAAAATGCATTAACCCCTTCTGCGTAATCACTTGAATTACCTGCTATGTCTTGATAGTATGCTTCATAATCTAGCACCTCTTCTAGAGTTTTGTTTCCTGAGTCATTGAGCATTTTTTTAATCATGCCAATAGCTTTGGTAGGCGCATTTGCATAATAGTTTGTCACTTGCAAAATAGCATCATCTAACTCCTCTGAAGGAACTGCTTTATTAATCATACCCCAACTCACCGCTTGACTGGCCGAAACTTTAGTTCCCATCGTAGCTAACTCAAACGCCTTATTGGATCCCACTAACTTAGGTAAAAAATAAGAAGAACCAGAATCTAAGACCAATCCTATTCCAACAAAAACTTCAACTAAACTTGCTCTCTCATCAGCAACGCAATAATCGCAAGCCAGAGCCAGTGAGCAACCTGCTCCTGCGGCCACCCCATTAATTCTACCAACGATGGGTTTAGGCATATTACGCATGGCTAAAATAATTGGGTTATAGCCATTCTTCAAAAAATCATTGAAGTCTACTTTCACACCAGCAATATCTTTCAAATCTTGTCCAGAGCAAAAAGCTTTACCGGCTCCAGTTAAAACAATCACACGACATGCAGTATCGGCACTTGCCGTTTGCAATGCCTGCAAAAGTTCGCTGCGCATCTCAGCTGTAAAAGCGTTATAGCTCTCTGAACGGTTAAGGGTAATTGTAGTAACCCCTTCGTTTCGGGTGTATAAGATGGTATTGTATTCTGACTTCATTTTTAAATTTAAAAAAACAGTATGAAAGAAGAACTTATAACTCCTACTGCAGCCCCCATAGCTAACTCAAGCGGCGTGTGTGCTTTCTGCAAATATCGAATAGCTATAACCGCGACGGCTAAAACTAAAAATACCAGCAGTAGTAAAGGCATACCTACAAAGTCAAACTTATAAAACATCATAAGTGCGCTTCCAACTAGAAACGCCCATACCGCAGCATGCCAACTCGCTTTAAGCTCCAAATAAACCAGAAACCACAAGAAGAGATGTAAAAACCCTGCGCCGATATAAAAGCTATATATTCATTTAGTAAAAATACATTGACAAGGGCAAATCCGAAATTAATCAAGGAATAGGCTCTATAAATAGACCTACGGTGTAGCAAGCTAGGTTCTGCTATGTTGATATGGCGAACCATTTTAAAATAAACCAACGGCAAGATAAGGTATACAAAACCTATCCATACTAACCCAACACCGGCGCCCCAAAAATCTAGTCCTGCAACGAATGGCCAGTATACAAAGAGGCTATATAACGGTAAAAAAATAGGATGCAACACAATTGCACCAGCTTGAAGGATACCTTTCATTTATAATTCTTTTCTTAATCGCGCCACTGGCACATTTAGTTGTTCACGGTATTTTGCTACGGTTCTACGTGCAATTTGATAACCTTTTTCTTTTAAAATATCCTTGAGCGCCTCGTCGGTCAGGGGCTTTTTCTTATCTTCTGCTTCCATCGCTTCTTTCAGGATTTTTTTGACTTCTCGATTACTTACTTCTTCGCCACTGTCTGTGGTAATTCCTTCTGTAAAAAAGTCTTTAAGCAAAAAAATACCAAAATCTGTTTCCACATATTTACTGCTAGCTACCCTGGATATGGTAGAAATATCCATACCTATTTCTTCTGCAATATCTTTTAATATCATAGGTCTCAGGTCAGACTCATCACCACTCATAAAGAAGAGCTGCTGAATTTCGACGATCTTACGCATGGTGATTAGCAAGGTATTTTGACGCTGTTTTACCGCATCAATAAACCACTTTGCTCCATCCAGTTTTTGCTTGATGTATTGCACTGCATCCTTTTGAGTTTGAGATTTCTCTTTGCTAACTTCAAAACCTTGAAGCGTTTCATTATAGGATTTGCTTACGCGAAGTTCTGGAGCATTTTTTGAATTTAAGCTTACTTCCAAACTGCCATAGCTTTCTTTAACGATAAAGTCTGGTATAATAAAATCCTTACTCTCTGCGCCCTCTGATCCTGATTGCGCTGGTTTCGGATTAAGTCTTGCAATAAATTCCAATGTTTCTCGAAGGTATTCTTCGGAAATATCAAATTTTTTAAGGATTCTGGCGTAGTGCTTTTTAGAAAAGTCTTCCATCATCTCATCTATAATACTGTAGGCCAGTTTATAGATCGGATTATTACCTAATTCTTGTTTTCGTTTGATTTGGAGTAGAAGGCACTCCTTAAGATCACGTGCACCAACACCCGCCGGATCTAAGTCTTGTATATACCCTAAAATACGCGCAAGGGTAGCTTCGTCTGTTCTAATATTTTGCGTAAAGAGTAAGTCGTTTTTTATAGCGACTAGTGACCTTCTCAAGTAACCGTCATCATCAAGTGTCCCGATAATTTGATCTGCTAAAATTTCTTCTTCAGAGGTTTTAAGCGCTCCTGTTACTTGCTCCAACAGTCGTTCTCTAAAAGAAATATGGTACACCACAGGCATAAACTCTTTTTCTTCGCTATCTCCTTGATAGTCTCCGCTAAGCTGCACTCCACCATCATCATCGCCTAAGTAATCTGAAATATCAAACTCATCTTTGGTGCTGTCGTAATCAAAATCTTCAGACTCACTAAAACTAAATTCAAGTTCTTCCTCATCATCTTTACCATTTTCTAAAGCCGGATTTTCAAGAAGTTCTTCGTCCACTCGTTCCTCAAAATTAAGGGTATTAAGCTGCAGCAGCTTGATAAATTGTATCTGCTGAGGGCTTAGTTTTTGAAGTAGTTTTTGACTTAAATGTTGTTTTAACATGTGCTTACATAAAAAGTAGGTATAAGAACTTACTTTTGTACTCCAAAATTAGCAAGATTTCTAGTACCAACAAGATGCATACCAAACAATTAGACCAATTTGTAGGACAAGAGGTTACACTCCAAGGATGGGTAGCCAACAGAAGAGAGAGTAAAACCGTTGTTTTCATTAATTTACGTGATGGAAGAGGGATGTGTCAGTGCATTCTTGGTGTAGAAGATTTAGGTGAAGAATTATTTGCCACTGCTAAATCACTGGGCCAGGAGAGCTCGGTAGCCATTACCGGAAAGGTTGTAGTAGATGAAAGACAAATAGGGGGATACGAGTTACATGCCACAGACCTAAAAGTATATCAAAATGCCAAAGATTATCCCATTTCAAACAAGGAACACGGTATTGAATTTTTAGTAGATAATCGACACCTATGGTTGCGTAGTCGCCGTCAATGGGCCATTATGAGAGTCCGAAACAGTATCATTTACGCAATACATAACTTTTTTCAACGTGAAGGTTTTGTGCAAATGGACGCTCCTATCTTTACTGGGAATGCCGCCGAAGGGACCACTGATCTTTTTGAAACTGATTACTACGGACAACCGGCTTATCTTACTCAAAGCGGGCAACTATACGGTGAAGCTATGGCGATGGCCATGGGCAAAATATACACTTTCGGCCCTACTTTTAGAGCTGAAAAATCTAAGACCAGACGTCACCTTTCTGAGTTTTGGATGATCGAGCCTGAAATGGCGTTTTGTGACATTTTTGAGAATATGGACACTATCGAGGCTTTTCTTAGAGCGGTGGTACTTGAAGTAATCGAAAAATGCCCAGAAGAATTAGAAGTATTAGGTCGCGACATCAGCAAGTTACAAACCATTTCAAAAACCTTCCCTAGGTTAAGTTACGACGAAGCGGTAGAAATACTCAAAGGACATAAAGATGTTGACGGTCAAAATTCTATCAAAGTATTGGAACAAGACCTGCTTACCGTTGAAATGAGAATCACCGAAGTAAAAGCAGACATATCCTCAAGAGAAGCAGCAATTACAGCAGGTGGAATGAAAAAGGGGGAGATAAACTTTAACCAAAACAAAATAGACAGTCAAAAACAGGAACTTAAACAACTGGAAGAAGACCAACGCAATATCCCAAACTGGCTCAAATCTGCGCGTGATTTTGTGTATGGAAACGATTTTGGGGGAAGTGACGAAACTGTGCTTACGCGTTTATTTGACAACCCGATTATGGTGTACGACTGGCCACACGAAATTAAAGCATTTTATATGAAACGTAATCCCGAAGACCCTCGTTTTGCGAGAGGTGTAGATGTACTTGCTCCAGAAGGATACGGCGAGATAGTAGGTGGCGGAGAGCGTGAAACCAGTGAAGAATGGCTGGTAGAAAAAATACAAGAGCACAAACTTCCAATGGATGTATTTCAGTGGTACTTAGATCTTAGACGATACGGTAGTGTTCCTCACGCTGGTTTTGGTTTAGGTTTAGAACGACTTGTTGCCTGGGTTTGTAAATTGGACCACGTACGTGAGACAATTCCGTTCCCGAGATACTATGGAAGATTAGAACCATAGCTAATTGAATTAGGTTATACTCCCCTCTCCCATACACAAAACTCAAAAGCAAATTCGTTCACTTCGCTTTGCGCATAGCTTTCACAACTTGTCTGCTCCCAGTTGTTTAAATTAGGCTCTGGAAAAAAAGCATCTGCATTCGGAAATCGAGCATCTACCTCACTTAGGTACATTCTATCGACTACGTCTAATGACTGGCGATATATTTCTGCTCCGCCTAAAATGAATATTTCACCATTTTGCTCTAAGCTATTAGCCAACTCTAGCGCCTCCGCTAACGAGTGCGTAACGAAAGCTCCATCGGCTTTATACTCATTACTCCTGGTTATTATAATATTACTTCGGTTAGGAAGTGGTTTTCCAATACTCTCAAAACTCTTTCGCCCATGTATAACCACATGACCCGCAGTAGTACTCTTAAAGAGACGCAAGTCGTCCTTTATTTTCCATAGCAAGTCGTTATCTTTTCCTATGGCATTGTCTTTTGCTCGAGCAACTATAAGTGATATTTTGTTCACAGGTACAAAGTTAGTTCGCTATCTCTAAAAGCTGGAATTAAAGTTTATGTAACGTTCCAATTAAGAATTTTCAGCTTAGGACTCGTTGTTTTGAATTGCTATCCTAAATTCGCATCACGATTTGGAACAAGCTATTTCATACACACAAAGGGGAACATACCATCGGTTGGGAAGTGGGAATAAATTGCTGTATGTTTTGCATGGGTATGGCCAAATGGCCAAGTTTTTTATCCGTAAGTTTCAACCTGCCGAAGAACTGGGATACACCATTATCGCTCCGCAAGGATTACATAAATTCTACCTGGAAGGCACCAGCGGAAGAGTGGGAGCTAGTTGGATGACCAAAGAAAATAGAGAGGATGATATCAAAAACTATTTGGTTTATTTAAATGCTGTTCACAGCGAAATATCATCTAAAAAAAACTGGGATGAAATCGTAATTTTAGGTTTTAGTCAAGGCGTAGCTACCGCTTTTAGATGGTTGGCAGAAAATAACATAAAGCCAAGTAAATTTCTGATTTGCAGCGGATTAGTACCGCCTGATGTAGACTTAAACATCAAAAAAGACATCTTTGACCCCATTCAAATGTCTTATTTTTCGGGAGTGAACGACCCTTACCGAACAGAAGCGTCTGTCCAAGAATTTTATGACAATGTCGCCAGTAGCCAGCTCAATATGAAACTGGTTAATTTTGATGGTGTACACGAAGTGTGCATGGAAGAAGTACTGAAAAGAATATAATTCTCCTTGTTTATTTTTGGGCTCTAACTACGTAATAACTGGCTGTAGTTAGAAAATTTCGTACAAAGGGCAGCGCGCTTATAATTGCCAATTGCTTTCGTGGTTTTAAACCAAACTTTGTTTCGTAATTTGGATTAACAAACCAATCCGTCTTTTTCAAAATACTATACTTATTCGATTTTAAAATACGGTTGAGTCGATCGATGGTAATTCGGGTATCATAAATCTCCAACATTCCTTCAATCTGCACATCTGACTCCCCTATCATTTTTAATAATCCTTTGTATAGGGGTCTAGGAATAATGTGAAAATACGGTAGTTTTGAAAATAGTTTGTGTTTTAATAACTGCTGATGCCCACCAAAAGGATTATACCATGGTGGAAAGCCAATAAAGTAAAGACCGTCTGGTTTCATAAAATCCCGACATCGTTTCATAAAAAGCTCCTGATTTGGAATATGCTCTATGACATCTCGCGTGATTATAATATCAAATTGAGCTGGATTAACCGTATCGTATATATCTTCTGCTATGAGCGTAAGGTTAGCCACATTGGGATGTTCTGCAAAATATAATTTCCCATTTGCTATACGAGGTACTGAAATATCTATCCCAACGCAAGTACATCCTAAATCCAAGAAAGGCTTTAAATTTCCAGCTTCACCGCATCCTATTTCTAAGACGCTAAGCGTGCTGTCAATTGTTTTAAGTGACTCCAAATACGGAAT
>Ga0102881_1000605_pt1 | contig 12860 bp, 9 predicted proteins | sample Colrivmeta1549B3_FD_78189 | JGI IMG/M metagenome (GOLD analysis project Ga0102881, IMG submission 78189) | Estuarine microbial communities from the Columbia River estuary - metaG 1549B-3 | ecosystem: Environmental > Aquatic > Marine > Intertidal zone > Estuary | place: USA: Columbia River Estuary...
AGGTTACGCTGAGTTCAGGAGGTGCAATTCGTGCCACATATTCCCGTGTTTATGCATGCAACAGGCAACTGGAGACCTCGTTGGCGTGGGCGAATTCATGCCATTGCAGTTGCTGTAACCATTCCAGCCGGAATTATTCTCACGTTGTTTACGCCTGCTGGAGTACCGCGTTTAGCAGTAGGAATTTACGCACTTTCACTGTTGGCTTTGTACTCCACCTCTGCCTCGTACCACTTGTTCACGAGGTCGATGCGCTCGCAAAAAACGATGCAGCAGATAGACCACGCAATGGTCTATGTATTAATTGCTGGTACGTACACGCCTGAGTGTTTGTTGGCCTTGCCGTACAACGTTGGCATTCCGTTCTTGGTGCTGATTTGGGCAGCAGCTGCAGTTGGAATGGGATTGAAAATCACATGGAAGGCAAAACGTATTGGCCATGCGATGTACATCATCATTGGCTGGGCAGCATTAATTATTTTGCCGTGGGCTTATGGTCGAGCAGGTTTCACCAGTTTGTTGATGTATGCCCTGGGTGGCGTTGTGTACACCGTTGGTGCGGTGTTGTTTTATCTTCAAAAGCCAAAGCTGTCGCCACACATTTTCGGCTTTCACGAAATTTGGCATGTGTTTACCGTCATTGCTGGTGTGCTGCAATTTATTGGTGTGGCTTTGTTGGTAGGTCGAGTCGCGTAAATACATGGCATCAATACCTGAATTACATGATTTAAAACTGTGGGCTGACCCCAATGCTGTTCAGGTCAATCGCCTACCGATGCGAACACCATTTGCCTCGGCTTCAAGCATTCGGGTTTCATTGAATGGCGATTGGCGCATTAAGCGGTTTGCACACCCAGAAGACATTGCTCTTCGTGAATTGGGCGAACTATGTGATGACAGCGACTGGGTGAGTATCCCTGTTCCTAGCAACTGGACACAGTTCGATCTGGGCGACGTGCCGCATTACACAAACATTGCAATGCCGTGGCGCGAAACTCCTCCTCATCTGCCCAAAGAAGTTCCTACCGCGGTGTATCGGCGCAACTTCAAGGTTGAAAGCGCATGGTCTGACCGCCGAATTGTTCTGCATGTTGGAGCTGCAGAGAGCGTGCACTCGGTTCGCGTAAATGGAGAATTCGTTGGTTACGGAACTGATAGCCGTTTAGCGAGTGAGTACGACATTTCTGCGTTTGTTCGGGAAGGAATGAATCTTGTTTCAATAACCGTGTGTCGGTATTCAGCGCAGTCGTACGTTGAGGACCAGGATCAATGGTGGATGGCGGGTTTACACCGAGACATGTTCATTGAAGCCCAACCGTTACTGCGCATTGAAGATGTGCGAGTTGACGCTGAAGTAGGCGATGTTCGCGATTCACTCACGGGAAATGGCCAATTACGGATCGTGACGCGTGTAGCCGCACCGACGAGCGAACGGTTTCCTTCTGGTGTGAAGGTGATGGCAACCTTGCACAATGTCAATGGCAAACAGATCGGTATTCAACACACAGCAGACGTTGCGTATAGCACACGACCGTATTTGTTTGTGGGTCACGTTGCTGAAAATCAGTGGCCTGTCAATGGTGTGAAGCTGTGGTCTGCAGAACTTCCTCATCGCTACATTGTTCGAATTTCATTGCTCAATCAAAATGGAAAAGTAATTGATTCCACCGAACAATGGATTGGATTTAGAAAAGTAGAAGTAGTGGATGGTGATTTATTGGTGAATGGCAAGCGAATCATGATTCAGGGAGTGAATCGACACGATCATCACCCTGATCGCGGTAAAGCAGTCACGGTGCAAGACATGCGCGATGACGTTGTAGCGATGAAACAACACAACATCAATGCAGTGCGATGCTCCCATTATCCAAATGACCCCAGATTCCTTGATATCTGTGATGAATTGGGTCTGTATGTCGTTGATGAGGCGAATATTGAAAGCCATGCATGGATAACGAGCTTGTGCCACGACTCGGCGTATAGGGCCACATGGCTGTCCAGAGTCAGTCGAATGGTGGAGCGAGACAAGAACCATCCGAGTGTGATCATGTGGTCACTTGGCAATGAATCGGGATATGGAAATGTTCACGATGCCGCTGCGGCATGGGTGAGGTCGTATGACCCATCACGAATTATTCATTACGAAGGCGCAATTTTCCATACAAATTGGTTTGACGGAGGCATGGCGGCAACTGATGTTGTGGCTCCGATGTATTCACCAATTGCAGCAATTGAAATGTATGGCAAGAGCAAGAAGCGTATTCGCCCATTGATCATGTGCGAATACAGCCATGCGATGGGTAACTCGAATGGATCGTTATCTGATTATTGGAAAGTGTTTGATAACACGCCTGGCCTGCAGGGTGGTTTCATCTGGGAGTGGAAAGATCACGGCCTTCGCCAGTTGCTTCCCAATGGCAAGGAGCGGTTTGCATACGGCGGACAGTTCGGCGATTCTCCACACGATGGCAACTTTGTCGCCGATGGATTAATGCACGCTGATCTCACACCGCACCCGGCAATGCGAGAAGTTGCATGGGTGCATAGGCCAGTTGCAGCGCAACTCGTTGGCCCAAAGTCCGCTCCATCGATTGAGCTAAAGAACCGACAATCATTCCGCGATGTCTCATGGCTATCGGCAACGTACGAAATAGTCATTGACGGTGTAGTCAAACGAAAAGGGAAATTGGCACTAACCAGTCTTGGTGCAGGGAATTCCAAACGGATCAAAGCTCCATCAATTCGGGGCTTATCCGGAGATATTCGACTCAACATCATGTGGAAGACAAAACGCGCCGAGTTGTGGTGCGATCGAGGTCATGTTGTCGCATGGGATCAACTAGTGATGAAATCGGCTCGTCTGAAAAAAATTCAGGTTTCACAGAAGAAGTCTGCGACGCTAAATGTTGAACCCCAGTTGTCGTTGTTTAGAGCATCAATTGACAACGATGGATTTAAGTTGCTACCAAATCTGGCGTGGGTGGAAACCACAACGTTGAAGCGTTGGCAACAGCAAGGCATTGACGAAGCAATTCCTCAATTGGTAAAACATGAGACAAAAACGCAGGTGCGGACCGATGGCTCAGTGCGCTTTGAACACACGATACTGATTCCGAAAACACTTGATGATCTACCGCGTATCGGTGTGACCTTTCCGTTGCCCGAAGGCTTCACCGAGATTTCGTGGTGGGGCAATGGTCCACATGAGTGTTATCCAGACCGCCAGTCATCGGCAACGCTCGGAATTTTTAGTGGTCAGGCCGATGAGTTGCCGTATTTAGTTCCACAGGAATACGGATTACGGACGAGTTGCAGATGGTTCGAAGTAAGAAATCTGCACACTGCTGAAACTATTCGAATTGAAGCAGATGGCCAACCGTTGCATATGTCTGCTCTGCCATACACAACTCAAGACCTGTACCAAGCAGCAGATCAAACCGAGTTAATCAAGCGACCATATTTAACAATGAATATTGACATTGCTCACAGAGGTCTTGGAACGGCAAGTTGTGGGCCAGATGTGTTGCCGCAGTATCGAATTAGTGCAGGGAAGTATCAGTTTGCGTATGTGATTTCACGCGAGTCTCGCGGCGCCAACCGCTGACACTGTCCAACCAGGCACGTCTGCATCATGTGAGCACAGTGCAACAACACATCCTCCGAATCCACCACCGGTCATTCGCGCACCGTATACGCCTGGAATCTTCTGAATCTCGTCAACAGCCTTATCCATAGCCAGAGTTGAAGTGTCAAAGTCGAGTGCAAGTGAACGGTGCCCTTCGTTCATAAGTTTACCCGCGTGCTGTAATTCGTGAGATGCAAGTGCTTGTGCGAATTCACGAACTCGCTGATTCTCGCTGATCACGTGGCGAGCACGCTTGAAAATGGTGGCATCCGTAATTTGCCCAAGCATGTCAATGGTTGCTGAGCGCAGCGGTCCAATGATTGCTTCTGCGGCATTGCATTGGTGAACACGATTGGCGTATTCCGAACCTTGCAGTGTGCGGTGTGCAATGAATTGAACAACGATTTTGCACTCTTGCGGAATAGGGCTATGAACTATTTCGAGTGTTGAACAGTCAATCAACATTGCATGGTTTTCTTGAGCGCTTGCAATGCACAGTTGATCCATAATCCCTGTTGGAACGCCAGTGGCCACATGTTCAGCCCGCTGTGCCAATTTCGCCAAATCTTGTTGGCTTCCATTGAAACCAAGGGCAAGTGCTGCTGCAACTTCAAGTGCTGCACTTGACGACAATCCGCTGCCGATCGGGATATCGGTGGAGACAGTCCCCGTGATTCCACGTATTGCCTTGCATTCAGTAGCGACCGCTGCGATGTAGCTTGCCCTCTGCGGTTGCAACGAAGGTGTATCGCTCATTGGAAGAATGAAGTTTGCTGCATCTGGTTCATCAGCAGATTTCAGCGACACGGATGAATCGTCGGTAAATCGTGCATCAATCACGGTGTGCCGATTGATCGCCATAGGAAATACCAAGCCACCCGTGTAATCGGTGTGATCACCAATGAGATTGACGCGTCCGGGCGCGATTGCGCGCACTAGGCCACCAAGTTACGGAGATGCTGTGCAATGTCTGCTGGGTCTACCGGGTTGAAGTATTCCTCGGTTGACACTTCCGCCGCTGCAATGTATCGCTGGACACCTTTTGCACGCCATGGCGAAACAATTTCAATGTTTAGCCAAGCATTTTCGTATTGAGTTTTTGCAGATGCTTGGGTAACCCACATCATGTAGGGGAGCGGCGCATCAAAGAGTTGATCTAAAGCTACGAAGGTTTTGTGAAGAACTGATGCGAGGTCATCACGTAATTCATCGTTTAGTTGACTTAGAAGCGAAACTCGTTGGTGTGGGGCAATTACTAATGAAACAGGGTGTATCGCGGCGTATTGGGCATAAACAGTGAAGTTCAAACTGTTGATTACCAAACGATCTGTGGGTTGCTGGTCTGGTTTCCAATTCGATTGCAGCATTGAGTGCTGGCGGCGCGGAACATGATCAAATGCATAAATTTGCCCGTGTGGGTGACTGATTGTTGCTCCAACTTCGGCGCCTCGATTTTCAAAAATTAAGACGTAGTCAATATCACTTTGCTGTTGCAACTCCGTCGTTCGATCCGCCCAGAGATTGACGACTTTTCGAATTCCTTCACTTCCAAGTGATGCAATGGTTGCATCATGTTGCGATGTGTACAACACCACTTCACAAGCGCCAGTTTCTAGCGCAGGCCAGCGATTAGGGAACGACTTCACGTCGTATGGCTCTGGTGATTCAAGACCGCCTACGCAAAACGGACATTCCAGTGACGGCAAATTTGGTCGATGCTGGCGTGCTGCAACGATATGAACACGTGCACCCGCATGTGGATCAAGACGATCGTTATCGCTCACTACATCACCTTATGAATCTGGATGAGAAAACTTGATGCTGGCAATAATGGTGGACAAGTGATACCGATTTCTCTCAATTGCCGTCCAGTCATGGTGATTGCCCCGTCTTCAATCCACTGTGGAAGTTTTCGGTGTGGTGCGTATGTGGGAGTTCCGAGATGTAGCGGCTTGATAACGAAGGATGCGTCTTCGTCTAATTGGTGAATATGAATTGGATCGACATGGCTGCTTGGGCCATTGGCCAGTCGGGTTACCGAGACGAGTGACTGCGATTGATCGTGTGCAGAAACACCGTGCACGATGATGTTCGTGTCTGGATGATCTTCACGGAAAGTTGCCCCCGTGTGTAGAAGCGCGCGTAACTCTTTGTATTGCGCAACAACGGAAGCAAGTCGGTCTCGTTCGTGAGGCGATGCATCAAGCAGGTTCCATTCAATACCGAGCCATCCAAAGAATGCTGTCGAGGCTCGGAATGCAAGTGAATGATCACGTCGGGTGATGTGACTGGTGGGTGATCCAATATGGGTCCCGAGCACTTCTGGAGGCATCAGCCGTTGTGCGCCTCGCTGAATGAGAATTCGATCGAGTGGGTCAATGGAGTCGCTCGTCCAGAATCGATCGACATAGGGCAAGATTCCAAAGTCAATGCGTCCACCACCGGATGCACAGGATTCAAATTGCACCTGTGGATGTGTTTCTTTTAGTCGACCCAGCAATTCATAGGTTCCTAAAGTCTGCGAATGTGCGGGTGAAGCCACGAGATCTCGATTGTGATCCCATTTCACATAGGAGATGTCGTGTGCATCAAGCAATTGCGATATAGATGTGAATAAATAGTCGCGGACTTCAGATCGCGATAGGTCGAGCACGAGTTGGTTTCTTCCCGTTATCGGAGAGTTCACTCCACTGTGAAGCACCCAGTGCGGGTGTTTGCGATACAAGTCACTGTCAGGGTTAACCATTTCCGGTTCACACCAAATTCCAAACTCCATTCCCAGCGACTTCACATGACTAATGAGTGGAATGAGTCCATTTGGCCAGACAGAAGAATCAACGGTCCAGTCTCCAAGGCCGGCAGTGTCATTCCTTCTTCCAGAAAACCAGCCGTCATCAAGCACAAAACGCTCAACGCCAACATCTGCTGCAGCATCTGCAAGTGTTGTCAACGTTTCAAAGTTGTGCTCAAAGTACACCGCCTCCCATGTGTTGAGTGTGACTGGCCTCGACATGTTTTTATGTCGCAAACGAGAACGAACAAATTCATGGAAGTGCTGCGATGCAGTGCTGAGACCTTGTGATGAGTGCACTGCGTAAATAGTTGGTGCTGAGTACGTTTCATTCGGGTGAATGACAAGCTCTCCGGCAACAAGTTTTTCCCCAACAAGCATGTGATTGTGATGTTCGGTAACACCATCAAGGGTGATGTCAAAATTGCCGCTCCATCCAACATGGCATCCCCAGACTTCACCATGTTGTTCACCGAACTGAGAAGTGCCGGCAAAAACTACAGGCCACTTTTCGTGAGAAGTGCGCCCTCTGCTGTTGGAAATGGAAATCGCTGATTGCATCCATGGGGTTCGTTGCTCACCAAACTCCATTCCCCAGCGTCCACCAATGGTGAGAAGTTCTTGCGCGCGTGGTGGAACCGGAAGCGCAAAGCGCAAAGCGTGCAGTAAGTATGGCAATGATCCACGATTAGTGAATGCACCAGAAATTGTGAGAACGCCACTCGCGTGAATTTCAATGCCGATCTGTAGACCTAGATCAAGGCCAGAATCTCGAAGTGTGAAATCAGCTGAGTTAGTTGTGTTGCTGCTTGAAGTAATTACGAAATGTGGGAATGATCCCGAACCATCGGGAAAGCACCCCTCAAAGCCGGGATTGCCGAGCCATCCATCATGGTGCTGAGGAACAATGCCAAGTGGTGGATCAAGGTCTATGCCGCCACCAAGGACGGCTCGCTCGAACATGTTCTGCTGGAGTGGGCTTTCTCCTAGGAAGTTCCCCCAGTACACAATTGCGGGAACATTGCCTCGTGTGCTGATGACAACGCTGAGACGTTCATCGTGCAAATGAAGAAGTTGGTCGTTGGCTTCCACTAGTGGATAAGTCTGCCAGTCCAAGCGATGTCGAACCACTTTGTAAGTGACTCACCGGGGGCAAGAATGACCGGCGAATCATTGATTTCATTTGGTGCGCCTGATTGGGGCTCGACGCACGTGGAGTTTGTTGGCAGGTCATACACAACCCAATGTGGGCAGTCGCTGGAGAGAACAAGGTCAATGTCGTTGACGGTAAGCGAGAGGGGCACAAGTGGATTGATAAAGCAGTCATCAACATTGATGGCATCTGTTCGTTTGCGAATCGTGGTTGCGATTCCATGTTCATCGCGCTGCAGCATTGATTCAAAAATCAGTGAAGCACGACTTGGTTTGCAAAACCACGGATGCCACCCGACTTGTGCTGGCATTGTACGATCCCCGGCAGTAATGCACAGCTCAAGGTGAATGTGAGTCTCCTCTAACTCAATGCGTTGAGAAACTGAACCACCAAACGGCCATTGCAAACCTAAATCGGTTTGTAGATCAACGCTTGATGCAGTTACATCTACGACGTTCCACGATTGTGCAAAAACTGTTCCATGAGCTGCGTGTGGTGGAAGAGTAAGGGGCAGTTGGAAATCAACATTGTTGGACCGCACAACACCAAACCTCACGCGACCCGCATACGGAACCATCGGATAGCAGCCCCAGGTGAGTGCCATGTCGTCTGGGCCTTGGGTGAGTAGAACTTCCGTGCCGTGGATGCGCAACGACGACAGTCGGCCACCATGTGTTGCGTCTACGGAGACGGATGCGCTGTCGTTGCTCAGCGTGAAATCCACGCTTGGATTCTTATCATTTACTATCAACTGAAGAATTTGGCCGTGGGGGAACTAGCCTGTCGTGCACGAAGGAAGTGCAGTTTCGGGTCGCTAGCTCAGTTGGTAGAGCAACGGACTTTTAATCCGCAGGTCCAGGGTTCGAGCCCCTGGCGACCCACCATTGGTTATTCGCCAGCAGCGATAGAGAGTATCTAATTTCAAGATACTTATCGTTCTGCTATCACGCTTCACGATATGGGTGCGATACTGGATGCATGTTCATCCCCCTCATCATCGCTTCGGGTGTTTTCACACTCGCACACCGCCTGGTCATGGCATCTGTTGACTCGTTCAACGGATACGGCGACCAAGGCCCAGACTTTCGTCTCTAATTTCTGAATTTGCCCGATGTCAGTGACATCTGGGTGAATGAAAGGCGAGACTGTACGCAGTGAGTACAGACGAGTCAGTAGTCAATCAGTTAGATCTTTCGATCACCGGCATGTCGTGCAACGCATGTGCGATGTCGATCGAAAAGGGTCTGAATGCACTTCCCGGCGTGGAAGCAACGGTGAACTATGCAACCGAATCTGCCCGCGTGGCATTTGATTCGACCTCAGCAGACGTAGCGACTTTTATTTCGACGATTGAAGGTCTTGGTTACGGCGCGCGCACGCTTGCTGAAACCACACCAGACATGTTGGACGCCGAAGTTCGTGAACGTGTGTCGATGTTGAAAACGCGTTTGATGGTGTCTCTCGTGCTGGCGGTCCCTGTTGCTGTGGTCTCCATGTTTATGGCACTGCAGTTCAACAATTGGCAGTGGTATGCGCTTGCCTTGTCAACACCAGTGGTGACGTGGGGTGCATGGCCGTTCCATCGTGCAGCACTGATGAACGCGCGTCATCGAAATACAACAATGGACACGCTGATTTCATTGGGCATTGTTGCTGCAACTGGTTGGTCGTTGTGGGCACTGATTTGGGGCGGTGCAACTGATGATCACCACATGGCAGGCATGGCTGAATCGCCACATGTGTATTTCGAAGTTGCCGTTTCGGTATCGGTGTTTTTATTGGCTGGTCGCTACTTCGAAGCTCGTGCAAAACGACGAGCAGGCGATGCACTTCGTGCGCTCCTTGCACTTGGTGCACGCAATGCAACGGTGTTGCGCGATGGGGAAGAAGTGGTGATTGAGGCTGCGCTCATCAAAGTGGGCGATTTGATTGTGGTGCGTCCAGGCGAAATCATCGCAGCAGATGGAATTGTGCAAGACGGTGAATCCACAATCGATGCATCAATGCTCACGGGCGAAAGTGTTCCTGTTGATGTTGCAAAAGGCAGCAAAGTAACGGGAACAACGGTGAACTTGTCGGGCAGGATCATTGTGAAAGCGCGCCGAGTTGGTGCAGATTCAACGTTTGCGCAAATGACCAAACTCGTGCGTGATGCGCAATCCACAAAAGCACCGGTACAGCGCTTAGCCGACAGAGTGAGCAGCGTGTTTGTGCCAACGGTGATTGCAATTTCAATTCTCACCTTCATTGGGTGGTATGTGCTTGGCGACAATGTCAATCACATTGCAGATTCTTTTACTGCAGCAGTTGCAGTGCTGATTATTGCGTGCCCGTGTGCGCTTGGTCTTGCAACGCCAACCGCGTTGATGGTGGGCAGCGGGCGCGCAGCACAAATGGGAATTGTGATTAAAGGTGTAGACGTTTTGCAGAGCACGCGTCGCATTGACACCGTGGTGTTTGACAAAACAGGAACAGTGACAACTGGCGTGATGCAACTCATTGATGTGGTGTGCGCAAATGGCGTAACTCGTGCAGAGGTGCTTGGTTTTGCTGGTGCTTTAGAGCACGCAAGTGAACACCCAGTGGCAAAAGCAATTGCCAATGCAGCACGCACAGAACTAGGAACTCTTGCCGGTGTTGGCCACTTTGAATCAATTGCGGGAATGGGAACTGTTGGTGTTGTTGATGGCAAGCGAGTGATGGTGGGTGGCGAACCGCTGTTTGAAAAGCAGCTCACCATCGTGTCGAAAGACATGAAAGATGCCCTGCACGCTGCGCGCAATTCTGGAAATACTGCAGTGCTTGTTGCCTACGACGGTTCGGCAAAGGGTGTGTGCGTTATTGCCGATCAGCCAAAACAGCACAGCGCGGAAGCCATTGCCGATTTACGCAAGCTTGGCCTCAGGCCGGTGTTGCTGACAGGAGACAATCGGGCGACTGCTGTTGCCGTTGCTGAGCAGGTGGGTATTGATACCGACGAACAGCACGTAATTGCAGGTGTTCTCCCTGCTGAAAAAGTGCGTGTAGTTGCCGACCTACAGGAGCGCGGTTATGCGGTTGCCATGGTTGGCGATGGCGTAAATGATGCTGCTGCGCTTGCGCAGTCCGATGTTGGCATTGCCATGGGAACTGGCACCGATGTTGCAATGAATGCGAGCGATCTCACCATTGTGAGTGGCGACTTGCGCTTAGTTGCAGATGCCATCCTGTTGTCGCGCGCAACCTTGCGAACGATTAGCGCAAACGTGTTTTGGGCGTTTATCTATAACGCCGCAGCAATTCCACTTGCCGCACTTGGATACATGAACCCAATGTGGGCAGGTTTGGCGATGGCGTTTTCCAGTGTGTTCGTCGTGAGTAACTCGTTACGGTTGCGCACGGCAAAACTTACGCCGCACACTGCGTTCGTTCACGCAACTCGATAATTGCTTTGCGCCGCCAGGTGCGTACCGTGCGCACGCATACTCCCGCTTCAGCAGCGATGTCTTCTAACGTTTCGCCACTGCTTAATCGCATGATGAGCTGCAACGGAGCACTACGAATTCCACGTTTCACAGCATCGTGAACAATCTGTGCAAGTTCAACATTTGGTTCAATGGTCTCTTCATCATTGGAGACCAACTTTTCATCGACATCATCTGTCCAGTTCTCAACTTCTAAACGTTTCAGGCGGGCATTGCGAACGAAGGCAAAGTATTCGGTATCGCGAACAAGATTTGACGCAATTTTTGCTGGTCGACGATCTACTGGGTATTGGCGAATCAGAATCCATGCTTGCCCAAGGATTTCGTTAAATGCAGCGTTGAATCCGCCATTCACGATGTGGCCTCGGCGGCCTGCAATAGCGATGAGTGGAGGAAGTATTCGCTGCAACACAATTCGCGCCGCCAGTTCATCGTGAGCAGCTCGCTTCACCAACGCAAACAGAAATGCATCGCAATTTTCATAACTGGTGTCTATTCCGTATCCGGCACGAAGAAGTACTTCATCAAGATGATCAATTGGACCGCCAGGGAGATCCCATCGATTGATTGTTCGCAGCGTTCGAGGCTGCGCAGCGATAGATCCCCATTCGGTGACGAGTTTTCGGACCAGCGGGGCAGAACCCGCAGGGTGGGTGACTGATGGACGTTGTTGTGTTGGTCGTGTTGTGGTCATGCACAGGATCATCTGGAATGTGGATCACTGTGGTTCTCACTGGCAGACTCACCGAAAGTCTCACCGCGCAGTAAAAACCCTGTCAGTATTGGGTGATGCGCATTACTTTGCCGTCAGGAACTTCAGCCGAAATCGACACATCGGTATCCAACCCAAAGATGGGCCTGGTCATTGCTCCAGACATTTTTGGACTTCGTCCATTGTTCGCCGATCTCGTTTCGCGGCTGGCAAACGAATGGCAGATGGCTGTGATTGCGGTTGAGCCATTTCCAGGCAAAGAGTTATCTCCCGATATCAGTGAACGTTTCGCTGAAATGGCCAAGCTGGACGACAACGTGCACCTGCGCGATCTCACCGAAGCCGCCGATGCGCTTGGAGTTGATCGTGTTGGCCTCATCGGGTTTTGCATGGGCGGCATGTATTGCTTTAAAGCAGCACGAAGCGATCGCTTCGCGAAGATCTCAAGTTTCTACGGGATGATTCACGTTCCTGAAGGTTGGCAGAGCACAACCCAAGGTGACCCGATGGAATATTTGTATGCAGGTCACCCCGAACGAGTGTTGGCAATTATTGGCGCACAAGACCCATACACACCACCTGAACAGGTAACTGAACTTTTTGAAAGTGGAGTAACGGTGTGTGAATACCCGCATGCAAACCACGGCTTTGCACACGATGCAACGCGTCCTGCGCATCGGGCCGAAGATGCTGCCGATGCATTTGCTCGCACCCACGAATGGCTGCTTGCAGAGTAATTAACTGGCGCGAATTTCCATTCGATCGCGCATCAAAATTTTGTAACGACGATCGTGTTGTTCCAACCAACCAAGACGAATGAAACTAGCGATTGCTTTGTTGACGCGTTCGCGTGAAGCACCCACCATGCCGGCCAATTCTTCTTGGGTTACAGGAAGCACAAACTCGTTGTTTCCACTTGATAGTTCAAGTAAACGTTTTGCCGTCCGGCCGGTGACGTCGAGGAACACACTGTCGGCGAGTACTTCATCCATTGTGCGCAACCGAGTGGCGAGCAATTTAATGACTCCCCACAGCATGGTTGGGTTTGCTTGCATTTGTTCGCGTACTGGTGCGTAAGGAATGCGCAGGACCGAGCTTTGTTCTATGGCGCGCGC
>Ga0102881_1000629_pt1 | contig 12433 bp, 18 predicted proteins | sample Colrivmeta1549B3_FD_78189 | JGI IMG/M metagenome (GOLD analysis project Ga0102881, IMG submission 78189) | Estuarine microbial communities from the Columbia River estuary - metaG 1549B-3 | ecosystem: Environmental > Aquatic > Marine > Intertidal zone > Estuary | place: USA: Columbia River...
GAGAGCCGCTGCCAGTAGGGCGGAAAGGGTCAGCATGGAAAGAGGGTGGTAGGGGTGGGGTGGGGTGGGGTGGGGTGGGGCTACTAGGACGCCAGCTCGGCGTCAACGGCGTCCATGGCGTCAGCAGCAGCTGCCATGGCGTTGGCCAGCTCGGCGCCTGCGCGCTTCAACTCAGCCAGACGCGCGTAGGCTGCGGCCTCGGTAGCCGCGCTACGCGCTGCCAACTCAGCCAAGCGCGCACCTAGGGCGGTCGTGGGGGTGTTCATCGGATCAGGGGAGAGGGAGGCTACGGGTAGAGCTTCGCCCCTCTCGCCTTGCACACTAGCGTATTTTCTGAGCTTTTGCGAGGTCTGCGCGACTTTATTTTCATGCTTCGCACGGTCTCACCCGTCTCAGCTGTGAGACTGAGCCGGCAGCTGCTGCAGCGTATTGTCCCATTGTCTACTGGGAAACCGTAGAACCCCGAACCGGGGGCAGGCTCCGGCGCTGCGAGCGCATAGGCAGCACCCTGGGAACCTACTGGTACAAACCAATTTCTCTTTACTGTTACACACCCACGGGGGTAGGGGGTCAATTCCTGTGATACTGTAAACAGGTACCCCCTAAAAAATGGCCGCCGCACCCTCACTGCAACTGCGCTGGGCACAGGGCGAGGTGTTTTCTAGCCGCAAACGCTTCCGCGTCCTCGTAGCAGGCCGCCGATTCGGCAAGAGCTACCTCTCTTGCATCGAACTTCTGCGTGGAGCAATCGAACGTCCGGGCGAAACCTTCTTTTATTGCGCCCCAACGTACCGAATGGCGAAGGACATCGCCTGGAAAGCGTTAAAACGCCTTGTTCCCAACGCCTGGATCAAGTCCAAAAACGAAACCGACCTGAAACTGGAGCTAGTCAACGGCAGCACCATCGAACTCAAAGGCGTAGAGAACGCAATGGCCCTCCGGGGCCGAAGTTTGGCTGGCGTAGTCCTAGACGAAGCCGCCTTTATGGACCCCGAGGTCTGGTTCGAGGTCATCCGCCCCGCTCTAGCAGACAAACAGGGCTGGGCCCTCTTCATTTCCACCCCCGACGGCACCGCCAGCTGGTTCTACGACCTCTGGTGCTACTGCGCGGAGGCCGAAGACCCCAACTGGGTCCGGTGGCAGTTCACCACAATCCAAGGCGATAACGTCCCAGCGGAAGAAATCGAGGCTGCCCGAGGTCAACTCGACATTCGTACATTCCGGCAAGAATTTGAGGCCAGCTTCGAGAACCTCAGCGGCCTCGTCGCCATCAGTTTCGCGGACGCCAACATCGACCCAATCGTCCAGGACCTACCAATCGTCCCCTTGCTGATTGGGGTGGACTTCAACATCGACCCCATGTCCGCCATTTGCGCAGTCAAAAAGGGCAACGACCTGTGGGTATTCGACGAAATCATCATGACCGGCGGTGCCACCACCTGGGATCTCTGCGAAGAAATCCAACGCCGCTACGGCGTGGAGCGCCGCATCATCGCCTGCCCAGACCCCACAGGCGGCGCCCGAAAAACAGCTGGCGTGGGCTACACCGACCACACCATCCTAAAAAAGTCCGGCTTCAAAGTATCCAGCCCTCGCGCCCCCTGGAAAATCCGCGACAAGATCACATGCGTCAACACCGCCCTCCTCGACGCCTCGGGCAACCGCCGCCTCTTCATCCACCCAAGATGTAAAGATTTAATAAAATCCCTTCGCACTCTCACCTACGCCCCCGGAACCGGCCTCCCAAACAAAAACCTGGGCGTGGATCACGCCTTCGACGCCCTGGGCTACATGTGCCTCCAAGTTTTCAACCTAGCCAAACCAGAAACCATGCGCTCCACCGACTATCGTGTGTGGTAGATGCACCTTTACCATGCCCGGCCATTACGGCGACAAGACCATGCCTAAGAAAGGCGAAAAGAAGCCCGGCAAAATGATGCCCCCCGGCATGAAGAAACCCACCAAAAAGGGTAAAAAGTAATGGCTAAGCCCGGCTTGTATAGCAACATCGCCGCCAAACGCAAGCGCATTGCTGCCGGCAGCAATGAATCCATGCGCAAGCCTGGAGCAAAAGGCGCCCCCACCGCCGCTGCCTTCAAGGCATCCGCCAAAACCGCCAAAAAGCCCACCAAAAAAGGTAAGTAGCGATGGCCCGCATAGCTAACACCGGCCTAGAACAGTACGCCCACCTCATCGAGCATAAAGGTGGCGCCCTCACCGCTGTAAACGACTGGATGGAAGTAGACGCCCACAGTGACGGCTACACATTTGCAGCAACCGTAACCGGCGGCGCCAACTTCACCCTCGCACTGGAGTGCAGCTTCGACAGCACCAGCTGGTTCACCATCGACAGCAGCAAAACCATCAACACAAACGGCGAGTACGTCTATTTCTACGACGGCAAACCCGCCGCAAAAGTGCGTATGCGCATCGCTTCTATCAGCTCTGGCACACCCACCGTGATGCCCCACATCGCCGTCGTCTACGAAGGCTAATGACCATCCACACCTTCCAGGGCTATCCCACCTACATCGAAGTTGACGCCGAAACCGGTCGCACTGAAGTCACATTCGACTTCAAAACACCGGGCGAAGCCCCATTATTCGCCGGCTTCATGGGCAACGTCTTCAACGGCGTCGAAGTCCTAGTCGACATAGACGAGGACATCGAGGAGGACCCAGACGATGATTGAGTACCGAGGCGAAAAATTCTCGGGCTACAACAAACCCAAGCGCACCCCCGACCACCCAAAAAAGTCGCACGTAGTCCTTGCAAAGGAAGGCGAAACCGTAAAACTCATCCGTTTCGGTCAACAGGGCGTGTCTGGCTCACCAGCACAAACAGGAGAATCAGCGTCGGACAAGGCCAGAAGGGCATCATTTAAGGCTCGACACGCCAAAAATATCGCCAAAGGAAAAATGAGCGCTGCATTTTGGGCAAACCGAGAAAAGTGGTGATGACCAATTCTCTGCCAAAATAGGTACACAGTAGGAGTCCACCCGTGGTTTACAGCGCCAACGTCCCCCCAACTGGCGCAATCGTCAGCGAATCCCCCTTCGTCCGATCCCTAGAGGTGATCGGCATGATGCCCGACTGGAAAGTAGTAGCTGCCGTCACCAATGGCACCAACTACATCCGGGATCTCGCTGAGCTATACCTCCCGCAAGAACCCCGTGAAGACGACGAAGCCTGGCTAGCCCGCATCGCCCGCAGCGTCCTCTCCCCCTATACCAGCCGCCTAATCGAAACAGCAGCTGGCGCCGTCCTACGCAAACCAATCCATATCGAAGGCGACCCGTACTGGAGCGACCTAGCCGAAAACATCGACGGCATTGGCTCCAGCATCAACGAGTACGCCCGCCGCGCCTTGGTCAGCAGCCTGACCTATGGTCACAGCGCCATCCTGGTTGACTTCCCGGCAGCAACTGGAGCACTAAATCTGGCGGAAGAACGTGCCATGGGCCGTCGCCCGTACTTTGTCCACGTCGATGCCCCCCAAATCTGGGGCTGGCGCAAGGACACCACCAACCGCCTAACCCAGATTCGCATCCACGACTACGAGTATCGCCCCCTAAACGAGTTTGGGGAAGAACAGGTCGAGGTAATGCGGGTGATCTACCCAGGCCGCTACGACCTCTACACCTTGGGCCGCAGCACCGAAACGGTAGACCTAACGGAATCGGGCGGCTTCAGCCTCGACACCATCCCAGTAGTCCCCATCTACAGCAACCGGCGTGGTGTCCTGATCTCCCAGCCCCCACTGCTCGACATTTCCAACCTAAACATCACCCACTACCAACGCCAAAGCGACCTAATCCACGCCCTCCACATCGCAGCCATGCCCACCCTCGTCCTAGAGGGCTACAACCAAGACAGCAGCGAGGCCACCATCGGCGTGAACTACGCCTTGGGCATGGAACCAGGCCACAAAGCCTATTACGTCCAATCCGACGCAACCAGTTTCGACGCCCAAATGGCCGAACTCCAATCCCTGGAGGGCCAAATGTCCACGCTGGGCATCACCAAACTATTCGGCCAAAAATTCGTAGCCGAGTCTGCCGAGGCCAAGCGCATCGACCAAGCCCAAGCGAACAGCGTCCTCTCAATCATCAGTCAAGAACTGGAGTCCTCCCTCAACCAAGCCTTCGCATTTGCCGCCCAATACGTGGACATGGAGCCACCTGTTATCACAATCGACCGCGACTTCGACTACTACCGCCTGATCGGCCAAGACATCGCAGTCCTCGCCCAACTAAACGAGTCGGGCAAGATCAGCGACGCAATGCTGCTTGAAGTCCTACGCCGAGGCGAAATCCTGCCCGACAACATGGACATCGACGCAGAAGTAGAAGAAATGGAGACAAACGCAGCCGAAATGGCCGAAGAAGCAATGGAAGCCGAAGAGTCCCTGCCAAACTCCAATACAATGACAGAATCAGAGGTTTGATGACATGGCCGTATCCCCTGGCACGTACAACATCAGCCTGCAACGCCGCGCTGACTATTCCGTAGCAATCCAATTCAAAGACAGCACTGGCACCCCCATCAATCTCACCGGCTGGACAGCGTATGCCCAGGTCTGGAACCGCGCTCGCAGCACCAAATTTGCCGACTTCGCTATAACTTATACCAACCGTGCCACCGGCCAAATCAGCATTGCGTTAACTGACGTCCAAACAACAACACTCCCAGACGAGTGTTACTACGACGTACTCCTAGAAAACCCCAGCACACTACGCGAATACTACCTAGAGGGTACTGTGTACGTCTCTGAGGGCTACACAGCATGAACACAGTAACGATTGACGACGCCTACAAAGTAGTTGTAGTAACTGAAGGCACTGGTGACGTAACTGTCGTCACAGCTGCCAGTCCCGCAGTAATAGTCGAAACAACCGGCCTAGGTCCACAGGGTCCACCAGGAGCATCAGCCCCAGTTAATCCCATATTGGTCACACTCCAAGTAATCGCTGAAAACTACACGGTCACCGCTGGCTATAATGGGTTATCAGTCGGTGACGTTGATGTGGCAGCCACTTACACTGTGACAGTCCCTGCCGGCGCCACCTGGGTGATTGTCTAATGGCATACGGCAAAGTACGCGTCGATCAAATCCAGTCATCTACTCGCACAGTAGATGTCGATAACCTTGCGACCACTGCTGTAGCCACCACAAGCGTGGCGGGGTTGCTTAGCGCCACCGACAAGACCAAGCTCGACGGTGTTGCTACTGGCGCCGAAGTCAACGTCAACGCCGACTGGAACGCCGGCAGCGGTGACGCCCAGATCCTGAACAAACCAACGCTTGGCACCGCCGCCGCCAAGAACACTGGCACCGCCGCCGGCAACGTAGTCGAGCTTGACGGTAGCGCCCGTCTGCCTGCAGTGGATGGCTCGCAATTGACGGGCATCAATACCGCTGGCACCGACCTCACCTATACAGCAGCCACCCGCGTACTGGCCAGCTCCACTGGCACCGATGCCACGCTGACACTGGTAACCAGCACTGACGCTGGTTTGGCGCCTGCAAGTGGCGGCGGCACCACCAACTTCCTGCGAGCTGATGGCACGTTTGCTGCACCTCCCGGCGGAGCCCCCGGCGGCACTGACACCCAGGTGCAGTTCAACGACGCTGGCGCCTTCGGCGGCGACGCTGGACTGCTGTTCAACAAGACCACCAACAAGCTGACCGCTGGCGGCGACGTAGAACTGAATGACGGCGGCACATTTACCACCACGCTCCAGACGGTAACGCCCACAGCAGCCCGCACGATCAGTTTCCCAAATGCCACTGGCACCGTCGCATTAGTTGCAGGCTCTAGTGGGCAACTGCTGTATAACGCAAGCGGTGCAAATGCTGGTGTACCTAGCAGCACCGTTGGCGCAACCGGCAACATCACGCTCAGCCTGAACGGGGCCGCTAGTGTTCCTCCAGTTTCTGTTACCGGCACTTGGTTTGCTGGCACCACGCCTCAGGTCCTGATTCAACCGAGCAACGTCGGCACTGCTGGTGCGTGGTCCGCCAGTGGCACCGGCATTGGTGTTAATGCGGTTACTGGGTTTGGCGGAAACCTGCTGGATCTGCAGATGAATGGGACGAGTCGTTTTACTGTTAGTAACACTGGCGCGATTATACAGGCAGGCACTCCAAGCACAAGGGGTGCTCTATTTTCTGGATATATCGAAAGCTCCGCTGGGTACTATATTGTTAGCAAGTCTGGATGGACTTCACCAGTAGACGGCAACGTTCTTTTATCAAACAGTGTCGTAAATAATTTTAACTTGCTTCAGCTAGGCGGAACCAGCAGTAGTTTCCCCGCCATCAAACGCAGCAGCGCAATTCTTCAGGCCCGCCTAGCAGACGACAGCGCATATACAACCATTGATGCTCAGCACCGCCTCCAAGGCACCGCCCCCGCCAGTGCAACCGCTACTGGCACCGCTGGCGACGTGCGCTACGACGCTTCCTACGTTTACATCTGCACCGCTACCGATACCTGGAAGCGGGCTGCCATCTCTACCTGGTAACCATCATGGCTGAATTTATCATTTCAATCGACGACAGCCTCATTCCTGGCATCGTCGCCATTGCTTACACCGAAGGCAAACAGCCCGAGGACATCATTCAGGAGTACGCCTACACGGCTGCCAATAAGGCTTGTCAGGACTACCAGGTGGGTCCGTACTGGATCATGCCTGAACCACGCTTCAACCAAGACGGCACCCCTTATGTGGCACCAGTCCCCCCACTAGACAACGACACTACTCCGCCGGTTGAGGAGGGCGTATGACGCTGATCGTTCGGCCTGGGTTCGCATATGACACCGATGCATCGAACTACATTGATGCGGTGGAAGCTGCTGACCAGGCCGATACCCCTGGCATTGGGGCAATGGAAACCGGCGTCCGGTACGCAATCAACGACTTTGTAATTGGCTGCAAGAATGACGGTGTTTGGACTGCACTTAAAAATAGTTGCATCCTGGCAGGAGCCAAGACGCTCGAAGGATCGTTTATTGATCTCAAGTCCTGCACTAAGGTCTTGACCAATAACAACTTTGCGGATGGCACTTACAGCGGCAGTAACTACACAACTGGCGACTACAACCGAAAGACGGGGCTGGTGGGGGATGCAACTACTAAATACTTGAACAGTAATCGAAACAACAATGCTGATCCGCAAAACAGCCAACATCTCTCAGCATATGTAACCGAACAGCCAGACCCCACAGGCAGCGTCAACCGTGCATACCTGGGAACTAATTGGGGCCTACCTGGATCTAGCGTAATAGGTCGATCAGGAACTACTGCGCGGCCAATGTATGCTGAAATGAGATACGGAACTGAATTTGTAGGCGGCACCGCATCTGCAACTACTGGTTTTTTTGGCGCGTCCATTGGCAGCAGTAGCACTTTTTCTGTTAGATATAGTGGTACGGCTGCTAACCAATTGTCGACTTCGGCAACTCCAAGAAACGAAAACATTAACGTGTTTAGGAATGGCGGTGGATCAGTTTATACGGCAAATCGCCTAGCCTTCTACTCCATCGGTGAATCCCTAAACCTCGCCCTACTAGACGCCCGCGTGTCAGCACTTATCACCGCATTTGGAGTAGCAATACCATGACCAACACCGAAACCTATAACACTACGAGGTGTCAGCCATGAGCCCGATTTATGTACCGGGGAAGGTGGTGTTGGCGCAACAGCAAAAGTTTCCGGCTGTGCTGGGTGAGCCCTGGGGCGGTGGCTACTTCGCTGGCTACATCAGCCACACTGCTAACGGCAGCCCCACCCATGCGCTGATCGTGGCGCCTAGGGCTACTGGTGCTACAGGCGGCGGCTACACGCTGACCACAAACCTTCAGTGGAAGACTGCCAACACAACAACCGCTGGCACCACTAGCTCCTTTGATGGTGCAGCAAACACTGCCGCAATAGTTGCCGCAGGCATAAGCGATCACCCTGCTGCTCAGTTCTGCGTAAATCTCAGCATTGGCGGATTTACTGACTGGTATTTGCCATCAAGATACGAAATGTCTATCGCATACTTTAACTTAAAGCCTACAACCGCCGTTAATGACGCATTTAGTGGGGCTAACCCATACTCCGTGCCATTAAGAGCCATTAACAACACAACCACTTATCCATCAATTACTCATGTTACCGGATTTACGAATACTTCGGAAGCGTTTGTGGCTGACTTTCACTGGATATCCGAGCAGAGCGCTATAAGTACAGCTTTTGTTTATAGGTTTTCTAATGGCCAAGAAGGTGCGTCTGATCCGAAAGTAAATACTTTTAGAACTCGCGCCTTCCGCCGCATAGCCTTATGACCTACCTCTTAGACACTGCCACTAATCACTTTGGGAGGATGGTGCCATGAGTTGGGTTATTACAGGTTCTGAGAAAACGCCAGTTGATCCGCAGTTTGGGAGTGTGTCGCTGCTGCTTCACGGCAACTTGGTAACGACAACCACCAACATCGTTGACAACAGCCCTACGCCGAAGATTGTGACGCCTGTTGGTAACGCTCAGATCAGCACGGCAATTGCAAACCAGTTTGGAAACACCACTGGAGTAATTGCGTTTGATGGTAATGGAGATAGGCTGTCTGTTCCCTTAATTGAGCTAAATGGCAACTTTACGCTAGAAACATTTATTAGGCTTAACGATACAGCTGATTGCATAGCTTTTGGCGGAGAAAGTATTTTCACTCAGTGGATGAGATTTAACCAGGCGGGCACTCCTGGAAGGTTTGATAGTTATTTGAATAGCCAAACCGTTTTTGGTAATATAAGCTCAGGCATTGTCATCAATACTTGGTATCACATAGCAATCGTGAGATCCAGCACTACGTTTTATTTGTTTATAAATGGTACACAAGTTGCTATAAACAGTTCCCCTCCTGCTGGCACCACTGGCAGACTTACCCTGCAATGGATTGGCGATGTGAGCAACAATAATTTCCATCCTGTTAACGGATACATTGATGAATTGCGCGTCACCAACGTCGCCCGCTACACGGCCAACTTCACCCCCCCTGCCGCCCAGTTCCCTGACATCTGAGCAGCCCTCGTAGTGTCCCCGACTTCAATGGTGGTTACAGTGACACCAATACCCCCTAAGCCTCTCCACGGAAGCTCAAACCTGGGGGTCACTCTTGTCACCAAAACCGGCTTGTCGTTAACGGATCGCGGCTTCGTGTCAGGCAATCGGGCTTGTCGTTAACAGGTGATCCGCTGGCAGCTCCCCTCGATATAGCTTCGCAACTCTCGTAGAGACCACCACTAAGCCGCCGGGTGCTGCGTCAACAGCCCCGGCCTTTTTAACTGCTAAAGTAGAAGGGTCTAAGTATTACACCTGTGTCCGAAGAACAACAAGCACCAGTAGTTCCCGTGGAACTCGTTGCTCCCCAGCTTGTGGCTGAAAGTTCCGATCTGGCCGCCCAACTAGAAGCCGTCAAGGCAAAAAACGCTGAACTCATCAGCGAACGCCGTAAGGACCGCGAAAACCGCGAAAACCTACAAAAACAACTTGACGGTATCCAACAGGCACAGGAGCAAGCCAAAACCACAAAACTTGCCGAATCCGGCGAGTACAAAACTTTGTGGGAAGAGGCCCAAAAAACTGTTGCCGAACTCAAACAACAGTTGAACACCAAAGAATCCGAGGTGGAGCAAATTCGCCAAGGCTTCACACAGGAGCAGCTCCGAGCTGGCGCTATTTCCCAACTTTCTCAAGCTGGTGCATTGGCCCCCGATCAGCTGTATCGTTTGTTGCAGGAGAACCTACGCGCTAAAGAAGGACAGCCTGTGGCTGTTACCGGCGGCGTCGAAGTTCCAATTAGCGACTACATCGCTAATCTTAAAAATCCCGGCAGTGGTTACGAGCATCATTTTGCTGCCAGTAATCGTTCCGGCATGGGTGTAACGAGCAGTGCCCGTTCCACCGCCGTCCCAGGTCAGTCCAATCCTTGGTCTAAAGAAGCCTGGAACGTTACCCAGCAGATGATGATGCTGGTCGATAACCCCGATATGGCCCGCCTCCTGAAATCAGAAGCCGGCGCCTAGCCCCTGTGGGGCACCCCCATAAACCTCACTGGAGCTGATCCGTGTCTTTCAACGGCAACTTTTCGGGAGGAACATTCCTCTCCAACCTTGTTACTCGCCCCGAGTTCCTTCAGTACACCGCTGAAGGTATTTTTGAGCAGTCGAAGTGGATTCAGTCCGGCATTGTGCAGCGCAACGCTGCTCTTGATGCCCGTGCTGGCGGCACCCGTGTCCGCGTCCCCTTCTTCGACCCCATCGCCCCGACTGAATCCCAGATTCTGAGCAACTCCACCTGGGGTGGCGGCGGCGGCTACTTGGTGCCATCGAACGTGACTGCCGACGAGCAGATCATGACGATTCTGCACCGTGGCTTTGCCTACGCCGCTGATGACCTCAGCAAGCTGGGCTCCGGCGCTGACCCCTTGGCCCACGTCCGCAACCAACTCACCGCAGCCATCAACAAGCTGAAGACTGCCACTCTGGCAGCCCAACTGCTTGGTCTGTTTGGTCCTATCGCCAGCAATGGCGTACTCGGCCCTAACTCCCTGAACAAGTCATTTGCCGGTGTCCCCGGTTCAATGACCGAGGCCAACTTCCTCAACGTAGCTAACGTTGTCGGCGTCAAGGCGCTGCTGGGTGAGCGCGGCGACGAACTCGATTCGATTGCTATGCACTCGAACGTGGCTTACTACCTCCAACAGATCGGAATGCTGGTTTTCAGCACCTCCGCTCTGTCTACAGGTGGTGCTGTGGTCTGGGGCGGCGGCGGCATCGGCGTCACCCAAACTGAAGTTGCCACCTTTGCGGGCCTGCGGGTTGTCATTGACGACCAGCTGACCGCTCTGACCGGCGGCACTGCAACCCACGCGAAGAAGTACCCTGTGTACCTCTTCAAAACTGGTGTTGTTTCCGAGGGCATCCAACAGGACTTGCGCCTGGCTGCCGACCGCAACATCCTGTCCATGCAGGACGTTCTGGCTGTGGATTACCACTACGGTTACCACATCACCGGTACCAAGTGGGCTTCCGCTACGGACAACCCCCTCAACACCACCGCCACCGACCAACTGGGCGCCATCGCCAGCTGGAACTTGGTGTACTCGTCCACCAAGCAGGTGCCCATCGCACGTCTGCTAATTAATACGCCATTCGACCTAACGGCGTACGCATAAACCGCTTTACTTGCGGTATGATACGGGCCTCCTTCGAGGCCCTTTTTTCATGGAATTACGTCGAATCCCTTCTGTAATCGGCTACAGCGCCACCGAAGACGGAGCCATATACAGCCACCACCGCTTCGAGCCGTTTCCGTTGAAGCACACAGCCCATACACAGGGCTACAGACAGGTCAATGTAAAAACAGCCACAGGCTTTCGTACCCGCCTTGTTCACACACTGGTACTAGAAGCCTGGGTGGGAAAAAGACCGCCGAATATGGTGACTAACCACAAAAACGGAGACAAAACCGACAACAGACTAGAAAACTTGGAGTACGTCACACAAACCGAAAATATGAAGCACTCGTATGCGAACGGCCTTAGCCCTAAACCGCCGACACGTTATGGCGAAGATTTGAAGCACCTGGCAAAAATGACGACAGAAAAAGTCCTTGCTCTACGAGCCGAGACCGACCGTGAACCCAATTACCTACAGAGGTTTGGGCTCAAGTACGGTATAACTGCCGCCACGGTATCTAAAATTTTACTTAGGCAGACGTGGCGGCATATCTAGTCAACCCAATCCCAGTCGAATCTTCTCCTGTGCCTTGAACACCACGGGAGTATTCATAACACTTTTGTACGACTGCAAGATCAACTGGTTAATCACGTCGTAGCTGACCTGAAGCTTTTCACCAATAGCGGTGATGTTCATGCCATCTTCTTCGCGCAGGCGGCGAATCTCAAGCGCCACTGGCTCCAGTTGACGCACTTCACTGCCGGGCTCAAAAGCAGGCGCAACTTTCTTTACGCTGGTGGAGGACTCAGCGGCTTTCTGAACAGGCATGAAATTGGTCCGTCTTTACATATCACAGGATAACCGGGGCTGGCACGAAGACATCGCCTACTCCCGCTACCAAGAGCGCCTAGCTGACTTAGAGATGGATGGCGCCGATGTCTACATGGCAAAGATCCTGCCCCCTAAACGTCGCCCCCGTCCTGACATTGTACGTACAGGCCCCGTTGCCCATCTCTACGGGTGATCTACACTGGAATAACAACTATGTGCTGCCCGTAGCGCCCGAGGAAAGATACGCATGGCTCCCGTCCTCGTCGCCACTCTTGCCGGAGCCACCTCCAACTCGTACATCACGGTGGCGGACGCCAGTGTCTACTTCGACAACCGGCTCGATGCCGCCGAGTGGGCCGCCGCTAGCGCCGACA
>Ga0102881_1000631_pt1 | contig 12418 bp, 8 predicted proteins | sample Colrivmeta1549B3_FD_78189 | JGI IMG/M metagenome (GOLD analysis project Ga0102881, IMG submission 78189) | Estuarine microbial communities from the Columbia River estuary - metaG 1549B-3 | ecosystem: Environmental > Aquatic > Marine > Intertidal zone > Estuary | place: USA: Columbia River Estuary...
CACCGACAGCACTGCCATCGGACCCTATCAAACGCACTTCAGGAGCAGTAATTTCCTGGTTAATGCGTTGCAATTTTTCAGTAGCGATCTTCTAATTCCTCTCTAAAAACAATAAAAAGCCATCACACCCCCTAGCTAAGCTCGGGTCCGACTTTCTGGGAAATATCCTGCTGGAGTCGGGTGACAAAGGTGTCTAGCGGCATAACCCCTAGATCCACTCCGCCACGGGCACGAACGGCCACCATATTACTTTCACGCTCTTTATCGCCAACAACTAGCAAATAAGGCAGTTTTTGTAATGCGTGCTCGCGTATTTTATACGTAATTTTCTCATTTCGCAAATCTGACTCGACCCTAAACCCTTGTTTTTTCAGCAATTGCTGAACTTTATGGGCATATTCAGCCGAATTTTCAGAGATATTTAAGACAATTGCTTGGGTTGGGGCTAGCCAAACAGGCATGGCGCCAGCATGATTTTCAATCAAAAGCCCGATAAAACGCTCTAAGGAACCCACGATGGCTCGGTGGAGCATGACGGGTACTTTGCGGCTATTGTCCTCAGCCACATATTCCGCTCCCAATCGCGCTGGCATGGAGAAATCCACCTGCATCGTGCCGCACTGCCAAGAGCGACCAATCGAGTCTTTGAGGTGATATTCAATCTTAGGACCATAAAACGCACCCTCACCAGGCAACTCTTCCCATGTTTGTCCAGATGCCTTTAATGCTCCGCGCAAAGCGGCTTCGGCTTTATCCCAAATGGCATCATCACCAACCCGTTTTGCTGGGCGCAAGGCTAACTTCACGGCAACTTCCGTAAAACCAAAATCAGCATACACAGCACGTACCGCTTTATCGAAGGCGGCCACCTCGGACTGAATTTGATCTTCGGTACAAAAAATATGACCATCATCTTGAGTAAAGCCACGCACGCGCATTAAGCCATGCAAAGCCCCAGAGGGTTCATTGCGATGGCATTGGCCAAACTCGCCAAAGCGTAATGGCAACTCTCGATAACTATGCAAGCCTGAATTAAAGATCTGCACATGGCCAGGACAGTTCATGGGCTTTAATGCATATGCTCTGTTCTCAGACTCGGTCGTGAACATGTTCTCTTTGTAGTTATCCCAGTGACCCGATTTCTCCCACAAGCCACGATCTAATATTTGAGGGGCCTTCACCTCGTGATAGCCCTCGCGTTGATAAACACGACGCATGTACTGCTCGACCTCTTGCCAAATCGCCCAACCCTTGGGATGCCAAAAGACGAGGCCAGGTGCCTCATCTTGAAAATGAAAGAGGTCTAACTGTTTAGCAAGGCGACGATGATCGCGCTTCTCCGCCTCTTCCAGCATATGCAAATAGGCGTCTTGATCTTCTTTCTTGGTCCATGCAGTGCCATAAATACGCTGCAGCATCTCGTTCTTGCTATCACCACGCCAATACGCACCGGCCAGCTTCATGAGCTTAAATACCTTCAACTTACCAGTGGATGGGACGTGCGGACCGCGGCAAAGGTCGGTGAACTTTCCTTCGGTATATAGCGATACATCTTCACCCTGCGGAATGCTGGCAATAATTTCTGCTTTGTAAACCTCGCCTTGCTTTTTGAAGAACTCAACCGCTTGATCGCGCGGCATTACTTGCCGAACAACCGGCTCATCCTTCTTGGCCAACTCCGTCATCTTTTTTTCAAGAGCGATGAGGTCCTCGGGTGTGAATGGGCGATGGTAAGAGAAGTCGTAATAGAAACCGTTATCGATTACAGGACCAATGGTCACTTGTGCTTCTGGAAATAACTCCTTCACTGCATAGGCGAGTAAATGCGCCGTTGAATGCCGAATAATCTCCAAGCCCTCAGTATTTTTATCGGTGATGATGGCTAGTTGCACATCATGATTAATTGTGTGACTCAGATCGACTAAGCGACCGTCGACCGATCCTGCTAAGGCTGCCTTAGCTAGGCCACTACCAATGTTTTGGGCAACTTCTGCAATGGTGACCGGCGCAGCAAACTCGCGCTTGGACCCATCCGGAAGAGTAACTACCACCATACCTGCTCCATCAAAACGACTACGTATAAATAAGAATGCGCGTTCGTCCCAAACTAAATGAGCACAACGCGCATACCAATTACATCTCTTTACTTCTATATCGTTGGTAGGCTCGATTGGACTCGAACCAACGACCCCCACCATGTCAAGGTGGTGCTCTAACCAGCTGAGCTACGAGCCTATATAAAACAAGAGTTTATCACCGCCGGCGCACTTCCGTGACTCCCCGCAGACTCTCAAGGCCAGTTTGTATGAGTCGTAAGGCCTCGGTGTTCTGTATCTCAATGGTCATTTGGATCTGCGCTAAGCCCTTGCGAACTGATTTTTTGAGATCAATCACATGCACACCGATCTTAGAGGTAATCTCAAAGAGCTCACGCATTAGCTCAGGTCGATCTAATGCAGTAATTGCTAAATCAGCAGGAAAGACACGATCCTTACCAGCGCCTTGCTCTGGGTCGAGCTTCCCACTCCAAGCGGTTTGGATAACTCGCTCAGGGGCCCGCTCGAGCAATGCCTTGAATGTTTTACAACTTCTGCGATGAATCGATACCCCACGTCCTTGGGTTACAAAGCCCGCAATCGGATCAGGCGGCACAGGTCGGCAACACCTTGCTAATTGAGTCAATAAAGAATCAACGCCCACCACTAAGACATCACCACTTTGATTCGCTTTGCTCTGACGGGGCTTGATTTGAATATCGTCAGCTGGAGGCTTGTCAGTCTGCTTCTCCATTTTGCTCTCAATAGGCTTTGGAGAGCCTTGACTCGCCTCATCATCGAGGGCATTAAACCAAGCACGCACACGTGCACGGCCCCGCTGTGATCGTAGATAGCCACGCTCTGGATGAAGCCAATCGCGTGATGGTCCGCCCTGCTTCACAGAAATTATTTCTACGGTCTGGCCATTGCTCAAGGCAGTATCTAGCGGCACCATTGCCCCATCAATGCGCGCTCCACGACAACGATGACCAAGATCGGTATGCACCGCGTAGGCAAAATCAATGGGTGATGAGCCTTTTTCTAAGGAGATCACTTTACCCAAGGGAGTCAGTACGTAGATGTGGTCATCGATCTCGTGATGCTTGAGTTGCTCCCAGGCATCCTCTTTCCAGGAAATCAGCTGCCTAGCCCATGCAATCTGTCGTTCGTAAGCCACTTCTGCACTGTGCGTGCCTAAGTCTTTTGCATCTGCGGAGTAAGCCCCCTCTTTATAGCGCCAGTGTGCAGCCAAACCATACTCAGCCTGTCGATGCATCTCTTGTGTACGAATCTGAATCTCAAAGGCAATACCCTGCTCGTCAATGACCACTGTGTGCAAGGATTGATATCCATTAGGCTTGGGGCGAGCAATGTAATCATCAAACTCACGAGGCACAGGTTGCCATAGGTTATGGACCAATCCTAATGTGGCGTAGCAAGCCTTGACATCATCAACCAAGATCCGAAAAGCGCGCACATCATACAAGTTCGCAAACTCCAAGGACTTGCCTTGCATCTTCTTCCAGATACTGTAAATATGCTTGGGTCTGCCTTGAACATCGGCCGTAATGTGCGCAAGCCCTAGTTCTTGATTAAATCGGGCAATCACATCAACAATAAATTGCTCGCGCTCCACCCGCTTGGAGTCGAGTAAGCCAGCGATCTCTTTATAGGTTGTGGGTGTAAGTATCCGAAAGGCTAAATCCTCCATTTCCCATTTCATTTGCCAAATCCCTAAACGATTGGCAAGGCTTGCATCAATGTCTAAGATTTCTTGCGCCCAAGCGGGTGATGCAGACAAACGACTTTTAGTAATCCAACGCAGAGTTTGTAGACGGGATGCAAGGTAGATCAACACAACGCGTAGATCATTCCCAAAGGCCAATAACATCTTACGTAAGATCTCTTCTTGGCCAGTAACGTTACTAACGCCATCTTGCTTCATTAGCTTAGCCTGAGCTTGACGTAAGCCACGGTAGCCAATGAGTAAATCACCGGCATCTTGGCCGATTTGCTTGATCAGTGCATCCTTACCAAGGGTGCTATGAAGATGCTCTGCGGCTTTCAGCGTTGCCTCGTCTAGATGTAAGTCCTGCAAAATGACTGCAACTTCGTGTGAGTGCTGCTCTAGAGATTCGCCAAACCAAGCATCATGCCTTTGGGAAACCTGATGAACATCAGTAACTTTGCTGGAGCGGTCTGGACTAGGCACGAGATTTACGGAATAAAAGTTCCTAAGAACAACTATAGGAAAAACTGGCGTGCAATGTCAATCTGTTCAGCCTTGATAAATGAAGGGGCATGACCAGTATTGGGGATCTCAATACTGCTAGCCTTGAGATTGAGCGTACACATCTCGGTCACTGTCTCTCGAGATAATAAATCGGAGTCGGCACCCCGCACTATCAGAATTGGGCACTTAATCTTCTGAAGGCTTTGCCACATCGCCAACTCGCCCGCTTTGGCAATCGCTGGAGTTACGGAAGCAAACGGTACCGCAATTGCAGGGTCATAGTGCAAAATCCATTGCTCATTCTTTTGCACGAGCATAGGGCCATTCAGTAACTCCCACTCACTATCGGTATGTTTACCAAATGGTGCGCAGATGGAGTTTAATTTCTCGAGTGCGATATGGCGATTGACATACGAGAATGGTTTACCCACATAACTCGCCAACCGAATTAGTGCGGCTGCCTCAATTCGGGGGCCAACATCATTGAGTAGCAAGCGTCTTACTGAGTTTCCAGGCATTGCGGCATACACCATGCCAATCAAGCCACCCATCGAGGTTCCAAACCAGCTCACCTTTTCCACACCCAACTTACTACTGAGGCTCACCATATCGCTAACATATTGCGGAATCGCATAGAACATGGGATTTGCGAGATAGTCAGAGTCTCCACGGCCAACAATATCAGGGCACACCACATAGTGTCGATCGCACAAAGCCTCGGCCATCACTCTAAAATCACTCCCGCGTCGCGATAAGCCATGCACGCAATACAAGACACTGGGATTATGTGGATCGCCCCAAGTATGGTATGCCATGCGGTGCGTTCCTGCGGGACTAGAGCATGCTACATAGTCAGTATGACCGTGATGCTCTTTGCTCAAGAGTGCAGTGTGGCGCGCCTTCTCTACATGAACAGGAATCGGCTCTAACTCTTGTTTGCCTGCCTCTTCTGGCTGCAAGGTAATATGATCAATGCCATAGGTCTCACGCAACATGGCTGATACTTTTTCTAGTATCCTTGGCCACTGCTTCATTTGCTTCACTTCAACATGACCGATTAATGCAGGATGACCTGGACTCATCTCCCAAACATGCAGATCGTGAACGGTCACTACACCATCAATCCCCATGAGATCGTGGCCCACCTTCACATAATCGATATGAAGTGGCACACCTTCCATGAGGAAGTGATAAGACTCTTTAAGGATGGAGAGGGTTGATTTCAGAATGAGTAGAGAAACAAAGATCGAGAGCAATGGATCAATTTGCATCCATCCACTCAATTGGATGACTACGCCAGATACTAATGCGGCAATCGATCCGAGAAGATCGCCCATCACATGAATCAAGGCGGCTCGCGTGTTCACGCTCTTCTTGTCGCGCGATAGAGACCATGCCACCAGAAGATTTACACACAAGCCAATGGCAGCCACAATCGTTACGGTCAACCCAGCTACTGGGTGCGGATCCTGAAAGCGGCTAATGGCTTCGATGATGATCCAAATTACTAAGCCCAACATCACCATGCAGTTCACAAACGCCGCGAGTGCCTCGGCGCGACCAAAACCAAAAGAATGTTTTGCTGAGGGTGGGCGTTTGGCGATGAACTGGGCTAGCAATGCTAAACCCAAGGCGGCTGCATCGGTCACCATATGACCAGCATCCGAAATTAATGCAAGCGAACTAGCCCACAAGCCTGCAATCAGCTCAACTGCTGAGAAGCCAAGGGTCAGAAATAAAGCAATCCACAGCCAGCGCTGGGCACGTCCTGTTACTGCGTGGGCATGTTCAGCATCCCCACGTTTATGTGCGTGTAAGTATTCGGCGTTCAATGCACCGCACTAAGATCGATTGGCGCACCCGTCTTTGCCTGAAATTCTTCTTTGCTAACGCCCGGTGCTAACTCCACTAGCTTCAGCCCCTTCGGGGTGATATCCAGCACTCCAAGATCGGTGATGATGCGATTAATCACACCAAGACCGGTCAATGGCAAAGTACATTTAGGCAAAATTTTGATTTCTTCACTGCCATCTTTTTTCTTGGCAACGTGCTCCATTAAAACCACCACGTGCTTTACACCAGCTACTAAATCCATCGCACCGCCCATACCCTTCACCATCTTGCCTGGAATCATCCAGTTGGCAAGATCACCGTGTTCACTAACTTGCATCGCGCCGAGGATCGCAATATTAATCTTGCCACCGCGAATCATGCCAAAGGAATCAGCCGATGAAAAGATCGCTGAGCCTGGCAAGGTAGTGACTGTTTGCTTGCCTGCATTAATCATGTCCGCATCCACTTGTGCCTCGGTCGGAAATGGGCCAATGCCTAAAAGACCATTTTCAGATTGCAACCAGACTTCCATCCCATCTGGTACATGATTGGCCACAAGGGTTGGCATACCAATGCCGAGATTGACATAAAAACCATCTTGTAACTCTTTAGCAGCGCGGGCCGCCATTTCATCTCTACTCCAAGGCATGATTGATTCCTCTACTTAATTCAGGTTAATTAGGCTTGCGTTAATGTGCGCTGCTCAATACGCTTCTCTGGATTTGTGTTCAACACAATGCGGTGAACATAGATACTCGGTGTATGAATTTGAGCAGGCTCTAATTGCCCATTCTCCACAATCTCTTCCACCTCAACCACGGTTATCTTGCCAGCCATAGCAACTACCGGATTGAAGTTCTGCGCAGTGAGGCGATAGACCAAATTACCCGATTTGTCAGCCTTCCATGCCTTAACCAAGGAGATGTCTGAGACCAAAGAGCGCTCCATGATGTATTTCTCGCCATCAAAATCACGCACATCCTTGCCTTCAGCCACAATCGTTCCGACCCCAGTTTTGGTAAAGAATGCTGGGATACCACAACCACCAGCACGCAATTTTTCAGCCAGTGTTCCTTGGGGTGTGAACTCCAATTCCAATTCACCCGCTAAGTATTGCCGCTCAAATTCTTTATTCTCGCCGACGTACGAGGAGATCATTTTTTTTACTTGACGGGTCGCCAATAAAATCCCCAAACCAAAATCATCCACACCCGCATTATTAGAGATTGCCGTTAGGTTCTTAGCCCCTAGGTCCTTCACAGCCCCAATTAAGGCCTCTGGAATACCGCATAAGCCGAAACCACCAACGGCGAGAGTCTGCCCATCTTTGAGGACATCCTGAAGAGCGGCACGGGCACTAGGAAAAATTTTGTTCATACGTCTGACTTTCTTTCTGAATAGGGATTACTTAGGCTAAATGATAACCGCTCTAGATCTCAAAATTATTTACCAAAAGCACTAAACTAGAGTCATGAACCCCCAGGATCTACTTCAGCAATATGGCCCTCGTGAAGCCATGGACTTCGACCTGGTCATTGTGGGTGGTGGCCCTGCCGGCTTATCGGCGGCCATTCGGGCAAAGCAATTAGCACAGCAAGAAGGCTTAGAGCTCAGTGTTTGTGTGCTTGAAAAAGGGTCTGAGGTCGGTGCGCATATTTTGTCAGGCGCCATTATGGATCCAAGAGCGCTGAATGAGCTCATCTCAAATTGGCAAGAGCTAGGCGCCCCTCTCGAAACGCCCGTTAGCAAAGATCAGTTCACCTTCTTAACCGAAACCGGATCATTAACCGTCCCCCATCTGTTTTTACCTGAGTGTTTTAGTAATCAAGGTAATTACATCCTCAGTTTGAGTAATTTCACACGCTGGTTAGGAACACAAGCAGAAAACCTTGGGGTTGAGATTTTTCCGGGCTTTGCTGCAGCCGAGATTTTGTACAACGCTCAAGGGGCTGTGTGCGGAGTTGCAACTGGTAATCTGGGCGTCAGTAAAACAGGTGAGCCTACTGAGCAATTTCAATTGGGCATGGAACTGCGTGCTAAGTACACCCTCTTTGCAGAGGGATCGCGCGGTCATCTTGGCAAGGAGCTGATTCATCAATATCAACTCGATCGAAGTGCTGATCCCCAAAGCTATGGCATTGGTATCAAAGAACTTTGGGAAGTTTCTCCAGAGAATCATCAGCCAGGTTTGGTTATTCATACTGCAGGATGGCCCTTAGACTCCAAGACCTATGGTGGCTCTTTCTTGTATCACTTTGGTGAGAACAAAGTAGCCGTTGGTATGGTGGTTGGTTTGTCCTATCGCAACCCCTACTTAAGTCCTTTTGAAGAATTCCAGCGCTATAAACTACATCCAGCGATTCGCCCTACTTTTGAGGGCGGTAAACGCATTGCCTACGGTGCGCGCTCAATTACGGCAGGAGGATTAAATAGTTTGCCCCAGACCGTTTTCCCTGGAGGCGCTCTGATTGGTTGTGATGCGGGCTATCTCAATGCCTCACGCATCAAAGGTAGTCATGCCGCAATTAAATCGGGCATGCTCGCGGCCGAGGCGGTCTTATCGGCTCTCTCTGAAAATCGCTCCAACGATATTCTCACTGCCTACCCCAGCGCATTTAAGAACAGTTGGCTTTACGATGAACTAAAACGCGCTCGCAACTTTAAGTCATGGATGTCCAAAGGTTTATACCTCGGCACCCTGATGGTCGGCATTGAACAAAAACTGTTAGGTGGTAATGTGTCATGGACCATTCATCAACGTAAAGCTGATTATGAATATCTTGAGCCGGCAAAACTCCATCGGATAATTGATTACCCAAAGCCAGATGGCAAAATCACATTTGATCGCCTCTCATCGGTATTTATCTCGAACACCAACCATGAAGAGAATCAGCCCTCGCACCTCACCCTGAAAGATCAGGATGTGCCGGTCGCCATCAATTTAGATGTTTACGCAGGCCCCGAACAACGCTACTGCCCTGCAGGTGTTTATGAATATATCGAGGTAAAAGGTAAACCTAAATTACAAATCAATGCGCAGAACTGCGTGCATTGCAAAACCTGCGACATTAAAGATCCGACTCAAAATATTGTTTGGGTCACACCTGAAGGTGGTGGCGGTCCTAATTACTCTGGGATGTAACTAGGTCTTGACCATACTTGGTTTCACTTGATAAATCGCTAAACCAGCGAGCGCACAAGCTACTGCCGCCATACCAAAGACTTGATTCGGTCCCAATTGATCCCAAATCAAGCCTGCGCATAAGCCTCCCAAGGTGCCCCCAAACCCATACGCCACAGTCGTGAATAAAGCCTGACCGCGTGCTTGGAGAGGACCTGTAAACCAAGTCTGTATTAATCGAGTACTTGCACTATGATGCGCAGCAAAGGTTGCCGCATGCATCAACTGCGCCACAATTAAAAAACTGGTACTGGCAAAATAGCCAATCAGCACAAAGCGAATGACGCCAACCACAAAAGTCATTTGCAGCATGGCCGTTGGTGAGTAACGCGCCAAGACCTTGCTTTGAAAATAAAAGAAGATTACTTCTGCGAGTACTCCAAGCGTCCAAAATAGTCCAATCTGGAACTTGTTATAGCCAAGGTCTAATAAATAAAGGGAATAGAACACATACAATGCCGCGTGCCCAAAGATCATTGCAAAAGCGGATAGCAAAAACCAGCGCACTTCGGGCCTACGAAGGACCGAACGTAACTCACCACGCACCAAGGGTTGGCGCTCCATCTTTGTTTCTCGTAAGAAAAACGTATTGATCACAAGAAGAATCAGAACTGCCACTCCTAGCCAAGGAAAAATCACAATACCTTGCCAATGAAAGATCTCTCCTGCAATTAAAACCATGGTGATAAATCCAATCGATCCCCACAAACGTATACGCCCATAGCGATGATAGAAAGACTCTTCTTTGTATAAAGCATGCACGGTCGCCGCCTCGCCCAATGGCACCATACTGCTCAAAATAGTGTGTAAAACAAACATCCAAATTAATAGAGGGATGTATTCTTGTAAATAAAAAATGGCTACGAAGGTAACGCAGGCGAGGACAGCGCAAAAGCGCATGATGCCGACGCGATTCGATAAGTAATCAGAGAGCCAACCCCAAGAAAAAGGTCCCAAAATTCGGGTCACCTGTAACATCGACATGAGGGCTGCAATTTCTATCGCCCCAAAGCCAAGCTCTGCAAAATATAAACTGGCATAAGGCGACATCAAGCCAATGTAGGCGAAGTACAAAAAGAAAAAGGCCCCAAAGGCCCAACGGGTAGATGCAGTCATGCTCAGTAAATTAACGAGGACGTGCTGCTGGTATCGCGCTAGTACTTAGCGTAACGTCGCCACATTGTGCACGGTGACGTAAAGCATGATCCATCAACACTAAGGCTAACATTGCCTCTGCGATTGGTGCCGCACGAATACCGACACAGGGATCATGACGACCCTTAGTCTGAATAACGGTGGGTTGGCCCTTAATATCAACGGTCTCTTTGGGACTCATAATGCTTGATGTGGGCTTAATCGCGATCGAGACCCGAAGATCTTGGCCAGTACTGATACCGCCAAGCGTTCCCCCCGAGTTATTACTCGCAAAGCCGTCCGGATGCATCTCATCACCGTGCTCGCTACCCTTTTGAGTAACTACTGCAAAACCAGCGCCAATCTCAACACCCTTGACCGCATTAATACCCATCATCACATGCGCAATATCGGCATCCAACTTATCAAACAGTGGTTCGCCCAAGCCAATCGGTACTTTACTGGCACGTACTTCAATCTTTGCCCCACATGAGTCCCCTGCTTTACGCAAAGCATCCATATACTCCTCAAGCTGTGGAATGATCTTGGCGTTGGCGGCAAAGAATGGGTTTTGTGTAATCTGCTTTGCATCGTCATACGGGACTGCAATCTCACCCAACTGACTCATGTGCGCCACAATCTCGGTGCCATAGTGCTCACGCAACCATTTTTTAGCAATGGCAGCGGCAGCTACAACGGGAGCAGTTAAACGGGCCGAAGAGCGGCCACCGCCACGCGGATCCCGAAAACCATATTTATAGTGATAGGTGTAATCCGCATGACCAGGACGGAAGGTCTGCAGGATATCGCCATAATCTTGACTGCGTTGATCGGTATTGCGGATCAGTAAGCAAATGGGTGTGCCGGTAGTTTTACCTTCAAAGACCCCCGACAGGATCTCAACCTTGTCTTCTTCTTTGCGTTGGGTCACATGCCTAGAGGTACCTGGCTTGCGGCGATCCAGATCTCCTTGGATATCAGCCTCCGAAAGAGCCATTCCTGGTGGGCAACCATCGACCACCGCACCAATTGCAGGACCATGCGATTCACCAAAGGTGGTGACCGCGAACAGAAGGCCTAAGGTATTTCCGGACATAACTCCATTATGGCACTAGGTGGGTAATCGTTCCTGAATGAGACTCTGCCGGATAGTCGGCATATTCGCAACAATCACCGCACCCGCTAAGGTGACCCACCAGGTAATGTAAATCCAGATCAGCATCAACGGTAGCATTGCAAACGTGCCATAGACTGTTTTATAGAATGCGACTTGGGTAATAAAAAAGGCAAAGCCAAATTTTGTGAGTTCATACGCCAGACCTGCAAAGAGTGCGCCGGTCAATGCGTCTCGCCACTCTACCTTGGCATACGGCAAGATTCGGTAGGCTAGTGCAAAAACAATGAAGGCCAAAAGACTGGGGACGATCGTACTCATGAACTTAAAGCCTGCTGAAAGCGTTGGAAACCACCCGCTCGCTGATGCAAATAAGGCGCCACTGAGATAAATCCCTAAGCCGAGCAGTAAGGGGCCAATAACCATCGCGGCCAAATAAATCAGCATCTTCTTCATAAATGGTCTACGTTGTTTAACCTGCCAAATCTCATTAAAGGCCCGCTCAATCACGATCATGGTGACAATCGTTGTCACGAGCAATCCGATTGAGCCAAGTAAGGTGAGGCCTGTTGCTTTTGCAGAAAACTGGGCAAAGTAATTAGCGACCTGCTGACTAATACCACCAGGAAAATAATTTTTGAGTAACCACGTTTGTACGCTCGCCCGGAGTGCCACCACTCCAGGGAGATTGGATACTAAATACGACCCCACAGTAAGGATGGGCACTAAAGAGAGAATGGTTGTAAAGGCCAAACTCGCCGATACTTGATTGAGCTTCAAATGCTGGTTGCGGTCCCATAACTCTTTGCCAAGAGGGATCCAACGCTGGATAGAATACGGTAATTGCATGCCCGTATCATATGGGAATCTCTCTTGAATTCCAAAGG
>Ga0102881_1000637_pt1 | contig 12334 bp, 10 predicted proteins | sample Colrivmeta1549B3_FD_78189 | JGI IMG/M metagenome (GOLD analysis project Ga0102881, IMG submission 78189) | Estuarine microbial communities from the Columbia River estuary - metaG 1549B-3 | ecosystem: Environmental > Aquatic > Marine > Intertidal zone > Estuary | place: USA: Columbia River...
CATCCCCGTGCCTACAAATACTTCTTTTCCGATAACCACACCGAAAGCAACAGCAATCGCCAGCATCCAAAGTGGTGTGTCCACAGGAACAATCAAAGGAACAAGTATCCCAGTAACCAAATAACCTTCCTCGACTTCATGGCCTTTTAACACGGCAAATAAGAACTCGATTCCTAGCCCAACGCCATAAGAGACAATCAACAGGGGAAGAATAGTCGTTAATCCCACTACTAAATTGTCCCAAGTCAAAAAGTGCTCCCAAAGGTTGAACTCCGCAGGAAACCCATTGATGGCAGAGAAATGCTGGTATCCAGCGTTAAAGAAAGAAAATAACACCACAGGAATCAACGACAAGATTACTGTGTTCATCGTTCTTTTTAAGTCATCAGCCCCACGAACGTGAGCTCCTGAATGGGTAGTTTCATTGGGCGTGTAAAGAAATGTGTGGATTGCATTAAACGCTGGCGCCATTTTGGTGCCTTGAAACTTGAGTTTAGTCTCGTGTAATTTATCTTTTAAGCTCATCTTTATCCGATTTCTTTTTGTAATAAATCCAATCCTTCTCTTATAATCTGTTGGTGTGGCTGCTTGGAAATACACACAAATTCAGTGAGTGAAAAGTCCTCAGGAGCCACTTCATAAAGGCCTAAAGCCTCCATTTCATCTAAATCTTTAATCATACAAGCTTTAAGTAGTTGCATCGGATAGATATCCAAAGGAAATACCTGCTCATAATGCCCGGTAACCACAAAAGCGCGGTGTTCGCCGTTGGTATTGGTGGTAAGGTTGTAGTTCTTTTTGGGGAACAACCAGGAAAAAGTAAGCGCACGCGTGATGGACACTTTTTCCGTCACCGGTTTATTCCACCCAAAAAACTCATAATCATTACCTTCTGGAATCGCTGTCACCGTAGTGTTGTAGAACCCTAAATAGCCCTCTTTGTGCGATTTCTTTCCGGTGAGCACATTTCCATTAATGACACGTGAACCGGATTTTAAACCGAATTTTTTTAAGGCTTCAAACAACGAAGCACCTTGTTTTAAAGAGATGTATTGATTTGTTTCAAAATTAGCACCCGCAAAAGCCACTGTTCTCGAGGAATCGTAAATTCCTTGAGTGATCACTTTTCCGATAATAGCTAAATCAGCTGCTTGAATGGTCCAAACCACCTCACCTTTGTTTACAGGATCAACTCGGTTGATTAAAGTCCCCACCAAGCCTGCAGGATGAACACCGGAAACCCGATGCAGTTGGCAGTCTTTAAGTCCTGAAAAAACAGCACTTCCTTGTGCTGGAACGGATATGTGAACAACAGGAGCTAACTTGGATAACGCAGTAACAGCAGCCTGAACCTCATCAACTTGATCTTTTAGGATAAAATCCAATTCAGCGGCCAATGGGGCTGTGTCCAAACCAGCAATAAAAATCGCCTTAGGAGTTGTTTGCACACCTGCGATCACATCATAGGGTCTTTGCTTGATCAAGGGCCAGCAACCAGACACTAGAAGAAGTGATTTAATTTGATCCGCTTGGGCAGCATGCAGATCCAAAACAGCGTGTTTCACTTGCTTTTGTTCTGAATCCGCTAAGATATCCACAGACAATATACGTCTGCGCTCTCCCCTATGGATTTCTTGTACCAAGCCGCTCACTGGGGCAACAACAACTACTTCTGGACGGTCTTTGTCACAAAACAAAGGCTCGCCAGACTGTACTGTTTCTCCAGTCTTTTTAAGCATTTTTGGGGTCAATCCATGAAAGTCCTCTAGTTGAATTCTGTAGTTTTTTGGGGGTGTAGCTGGAGCGATCTCGCGGGCTGCCGCGCCGACCAACTTAATGTCCAACCCCTTTTTAATGTGGATGTCTTGAGACATAATCCTTGAAACTAGGTGGTTAAAATTTGGGCACAAAAATAAGGCAGATAGCTTTGTTTTCATAATAAATAATTGAATTATTTTCAGAGAAATTGAAGGGGTCTGTTTTTGGTAAAATTTGTATTTTTATAGAATGGTTATTCCACGCAACAAATCCATTATTTCATTCTGTTTTTTGTTGGTTATTTTCTCCTCTAAGGCGCAAAAAATCACAGAAATCCCCCCCCCTGAACACATAAAAACCATTGAGTTTTGGGATAACCAGTCGAGAAACTTTCCCATAATTTTCCCTCAGGAGCGCGCTGTGCTGGAATTCGATGATTTGTCGGCTGTCGAAAAAGATTATTACTACGAGATTAACCATTGTAATGCCGATTGGGAAACCTCTAGATTGCTTAAAACGGAATACTTACAAGGAAACGATCGATTGCGCATCACCCAATACACCAATAGTTCAGGCACCTATACACCCTACAATCATTTTCGATTATCCCTACCCAATGAGCAAACTCAATTTAAACACAGTGGCAATTACTTAATCACTGTTTTTGAAGGATCTGGCAAAGCTGTTTTCTCGAGGAGATTTGCCGTCATTGACCCCCAAACTACCGCACAGATGTCGATTAAACTAAGTAGGGACATGTCACAGATCAACACCCATCAATGGGTTCAGTTCTCGATAGCCAGCTCAGGAGTATCCGTACAAAACCCCAACAACCAAATAAAACCTGTGCTGTTGCAAAACGATCGATGGGATCGATCCATTCAAGGACTAAAACCACAGTACAACAATGGGAAGCAATGGATCTACCGCTATGGTTCAGCCTCTGGATTTCCAGGAGGTAACGAATTTAGGTATTTTGACACAGCCCAACTCAGAGCGAGCAATAGCGCTGTACAAAGAATTGAACTCACTGATCTATATCACCACTATCTGTTTGCTGATCTTCCGAGGAACAATAAACCCTACACCTTGTTTCCAGACTTAAATGGCCGATTTGCCGTGCGTAGTCAAGGGTCAGAGAAGCCTGATCGTGAAGCCGATTATACCTGGGTGCATTTTGCGATTGAAGCACCAGAAAGTCAATCCGGCGACAAAATTTATTTGATCGGTGGATTTAATCAATTTCAGACGAGACCTGAGTATGAACTTTCCTTTAACCCGGGTAGCCAACGCTACGAAGGGGCCTTTTTGTTCAAGCAAGGATTTTATAATTATGGATATGCCCTGGTAGATGCCTTGGGCAAAAAAAGCGAAGAGGCCGTTGACGGAAGTTTCCACCTCACGGAGAATCAATATACCCTGTTGGTGTATTTCAGACCACTTGGCGCAGTCGCCGATCAACTGATTGGAATCAGTTCTGTTCAAGGAACTGCTATAGACCCTTAAGCAAGGGGCTCAAGCTATAAATCATGGAATAAACTATATTTGCTCCTTAAAATTACGATGATGTCAAACGCATATTTTACGATCCCAACCCCGATTAACGAACCTGTGCTCAACTATGCCCCTGGTTCCCCAGAACGCGCAGCAGTTGCCGCACAATACAAAAAATATTTTGAGGGTCACGCCGATATACCCATGTATATTGGAGGAGCTGAAGTAAGAACGAACAATACGCGAAACATAACCCCTCCGCATGATCACCAACACGTTGTAGGCCACTACCACTTAGCTGACGAAGCTATTGTCGACCAAGCTATTTCCAACGCTTTGGCCTCTAGAAAAGCATGGGCAGATACGCCTTGGGAACACAGAGCTGCCGTGTTTTTAAAAGCAGCTGATCTACTAGCTGGCCCCTACCGAGCAAAGATCAATGCAGCTACGATGATCGCACAATCAAAAACAGTCCACCAAGCAGAAATTGATGCAGCGTGTGAGTTTATTGACTTTTTGAGATTTAACGCTTATTTCATGACCCAAATATACCGGGATCAACCAGTATCTAGCCCTGGAATATGGAATCGAGTTGAGTACCGACCGCTAGAGGGTTTCGTCTATGCCATTACCCCGTTTAACTTTACGGCCATCGCTGGAAACCTACCTGCCAGTGCTGCTTTGATGGGGAATGTTGTGCTTTGGAAGCCATCTGACCACCAAATATTTTCCGCTCAAGTCATCAATGAAGTATTTCGCAAAGCAGGCTTACCTGAAGGGGTCATCAATGTAGTTTATGGCGATGCAGCCATGGTGACCAAAAAAGTATTGGAACACCCAGATTTTGCCGGATTACACTTTACCGGGTCTACCCAAGTATTCAAATCTCTTTGGAAACAAATCGGCAACAACATAGAAAAATACAAGACGTATCCCCGCATCGTTGGAGAAACAGGAGGTAAGGACTTTATCATCGCCCACCCTTCTGCACCCGCCAAACAGGTAGCTACTGCCATTGTACGTGGTGCTTTTGAGCTTCAAGGACAAAAATGTTCAGCGGCTTCAAGGGTATATTTGCCGGAGTCTTCCTCTGAAGAAATACTCGAATTGGTCAAAAAAGATTTAGCCAGCATCAAAGCCCCTGGTAGCCCAGAGGACATGGGCTGTTTCGTTACTGCGGTCATTCATGAAGGTGCATTTGACAAATTGGCTGCGGTGATTGATTCCGCCAAAAATGATCCCGAAATAGAGATCGTTGCCGGAGGTGGATACGACAAATCAAAAGGATATTTCATTCAACCTACGGTATTGGTGACCAAAAATCCAAAACACACCCACATGGAAAGTGAGTACTTTGGGCCCATTGTTACGGTATATATCTATCCAGACCATCTTTGGGAGGATACGCTTAGCCTAGTGGACCAAACTTCTCAATACGCACTCACAGGAGCCGTGCTAGCGGAAGACAGATACGCCTTGGTACAAGCGACCAAAGCTTTAGAAAATTGTGCTGGAAACTTTTACATCAACGATAAGCCTACTGGTGCTGTAGTGGGGCAACAACCTTTTGGAGGGGCACGAGGCTCTGGAACCAACGACAAAGCAGGTTCAGCTCAAAATCTTTTGCGTTGGGTTTCCCCGCGATTGATCAAGGAAACGCTTATCGCGCCTGAGGACTACCGCTATCCATTTTTGGGATAGGTTTTACACCTTGTATTTTTGAGGTAAATACACCAATTTTTTGGTTTCAAAAAATGGGTCAGTAAACCATTGGGTTAAATCGTAGATCTCTACGGTTTTGTAGCCTGCTAATTCTTCGGTTAAATCCCCTCCCTTGAGGTAGAGAATACCGTTTTTTATCGAGTGTTTGCTGACCTTATCTACTTTTCCTTTGACCCAATGAGTAAACGTAGGCATGGCGGCTACTGCCCTACTGACCAAAAAATCAAAAGTTCCCTTTACTTCCTCAACGCGGCAATTTTTTGTCCTCACATTGGTTAGGCCCAACCCTTGGACTACCTCATCGACCACTTTTATTTTTTTTCCAATGGCATCAACCAGGGTAAACTGTACCTCGGGAAAAAGTATGGCCAATGGAATGCCTGGAAAGCCTCCGCCAGTGCCAACATCCATCACTCGAGTACCCGGCAAAAATTGTATGAATTTTGCTATGGCCAAACTGTGCAGCACATGCCTGAGGTACAACTCATCGATATCTTTTCGAGAAACTACGTTGATCTTTAAATTCCAGTCTTGATACAAGACTGCTAATTGCTCAAACTGTGTTTTCTGTTGCTCAGTTAGGTCAGTAAATTGATCAAAAATCAATGAGGCATCCATGGGTATATTTTGTGCAAAAATACCATATCCATCAAGATTTTTCATTTTTTTGTTTTTTTTGGGAAACATACGCAATGACTGAGCTGAGCTTTGCGTTATCTTTACGACTTTAATCATTCTACATGTCTAAAACTACAGTACGTTTTGCGCGAAAAGACCCAAAAGACTTTTTTAAAACTCTTAATACTCGGGTCAACGAATACTTCAAAGAAAAAAACATTCCAAAAACAGGAAACTGGGCATTACACCTAAAAACAGCGGTCATGTTTACCTTGTTTTTGGCCCCATACTTCTTGATACTCAGCCTTCCATTGCCCGGTTGGGCGCAATTACTCGGTGCAGTAATCATCGGAGTAGGTATGGCAGGAGTAGGCATGAATGTGATGCATGATGGAAACCATAATGCTTATTCATCTAAATCATGGGTGAATAAAATCATGGGAAGCAGTATCTATATCCTAGCGGGAAATGTATACAATTGGCAAGTACAACACAATGTACTTCACCATACCTACACCAATATACACGAACATGATGAAGATTTGGAAGCGGGTCGTATTTTGCGTTTCTCCCAACATGCTGAGTGGAGAAAACACCACAAATACCAACATATTTACTCGGTTTTACTCTATGGGTTATTGACCTTTAATTGGGCGCTGACCACCGATTTCACCCAAATGTATCGCTACTTGAAGCGCGGACTATCCTATGGGAAATTTCCTAAGCCTCTTTGGAATTGGAGTACCCTAGTGGTGACTAAAATTATTTATTTCAGCATCTGGTTGGTCATTCCCATGGTGTTTTTGGACACCCCGTGGTACATGATACTGCTTGGGTTTTTTGTAATGCACTACGTAGCAGGTTTAATCCTGAGTATGGTTTTTCAGTTGGCACACGTGATTGATCAAGCAGACACGCCTCTACCTGATCAAACCGGAACTATGAAAAACACTTGGGCAATACATCAATTGTATACGACGGTTAATTTCGGACGGACTAATCATTTGATGAATTGGTTTACGGGAGGACTTAACCACCAAGTTGAACACCACATTTTTCCCAACATCAGCCATATACATTACACAAAAATTTCAAAAATTGTGAAAGAGACGGCCAAGGAGTTTAATTTGCCCTACAACGAATACAAAACCACTAGAAAAGCCATAATTTCGCACTTCAAACACCTCAGGGACCTAGGAAAAAAACCAGCCTTGAACTATTAATTATTTATGAGTACCCAACACCTTACGGACAGAATCAATCATATGGCCGTGTCTGCGACATTGGCCATGGCAGCTAAAGCGAGAGAACTCAAACAAGAAGGACGAGATATTATCGGATTGAGTCTGGGAGAGCCTGACTTTAATGTGCCTGATTTCATTAAAGAAGCAGCCAAAAAGGCCATTGACGAAAATTGGAGCAGCTATTCCCCTGTGGACGGTTATGTTGAATTAAAGAAAGCCATTGCTGCCAAATTTAAACGAGACAATAACCTTACCTATGGTTTAGACCAAATAGTCGTATCTACTGGAGCAAAACAGTCGCTCTACAATGTAGCTATGGCGATGATTCAACAAGGTGATGAAGTGATTTTACCTGCCCCCTATTGGGTAAGTTACAGCGATATTGTTCAGCTAGCCGAAGGTGTACCTGTCGAAGTACCCACTTCACTGGACACGGATTTTAAAATGACTGCGTCACAATTGGAGGCGGCTATTACACCCAGAACCAAAATGCTGTGGTTTAGTTCGCCTTGTAATCCAAGTGGTTCTGTGTACAGCCAAGAAGAATTGGAATCTCTGGCTGAAGTACTGCGCAAACATCCAGGTATTTATGTGGTGTCTGATGAAATTTATGAGCACATCAATTTTACCGGGGAACATGTCAGTATTGCAGCCATAGAAGGCATGTACGAGCGTACGATTACGGTCAACGGAGTTTCCAAGGCATTTGCTATGACAGGTTGGCGTATTGGCTACATCGGCGCACCTGCGTGGATAGCTAAAGCGACAAACAAACTACAAGGACAAGTAACCTCAGGAGCCAATTCAATTGCACAGCGCGCTACTATTGCCGCTTTAGAAGCACCCAAATCAAGCATTCAGTTCATGATTGATGAGTTTCACAAAAGAAGAGACCTCATTTTGGGATTGATGGCGGAAATCCCTGGATTTAAACTCAACGTACCCGAGGGTGCTTTTTATGTATTTCCAGATGTCTCTGACTACTTTGGTCGCACCATCCAAGGGGTTAAGATTGAAAACGCCAACGACTTTGCCTTGTTTTTATTGGATAAAGCTAACGTGGCTACCGTAACCGGAGAGGCTTTTGGCAATAATGACTGTATTCGAATTTCTTATGCAGCCTCTGAATCTGAAATCAAAGAAGCGATGTCGCGAATTAAAGCAGCGGTTTTGGCTTAATCACCTAACGACTTACAACCTTAAAAAAAAAGCGCTCATCTGAGCGCTTTTTTTTATTTCAACTTATTGTTGAGCAATCTTTGAATGTCTTCGTTGTGTCCGTAGACCACCAAAACATCATCTTTGTTGAGCATGGTGTTGGGTGTGGCTACGCCTTGTACATACTCTTGGGTGATTTTTTTACCTACCCGAGTGGCTATTTCAGATTTCTTGATGGTGGTTAAGACAATCAAGTTATAATTTTTGCGTATGTGTACATCCTTGATGGTTTGCCCCACGAACTCCTCAGGGACATTGGCTTCAACGATGCTGTAGTCACTGCTCAGCTCGAAGGAGTCAATCACGTTTTTCATACATAATTTCTTGGCCCAACGCTCAGCTGTTTCCTCTTCAGGGTGAACGATTTCATCTACGCCAATGGCATGCAACACCTTCTCGTGCAATGGATTAATCGCTCGACTGATCAATCTTTTTACGCCAAAATTTTTAAAAAGTGCCGTGGCCATCACATTAGCTCCTTGGTTTTCTCCAATCGCGACAATAACTACGTCCGTTTGCTTTAAGGGTAGGCCAGAAACCGTTGATTCATCGGTAGCATCCAGGCAAATCGTGTGAGAAATTCGTTCCTTAAAATTTTCTACTTTGGTAATGCTCGTATCAATACCGATGACTTCATTGCCCTGTGCTGTGAGTTTTTCAGAGAGCGATGCGCCAAAATTTCCAAGTCCGATAACAATATATTTCATAGGAATCGTTTAGTTGATGGTGATTTCTTGGTTCGGGTACTGATAGTTGATTTGTTTTACTTTTTTAAATACGGCAATCAACACAGAGAGCATGCCTACCCGACCGACAAACATCACTCCAATGATGACCAATTTACTCATATCTGATAAATAGGGTGTAATTCCCAAACTCAGTCCCACTGTACTATAGGCAGAAAAACTCTCAAAGGCTACATCGATGAGCTCTTTCTCCGCATCAAAAATGGAAATCAAAAACACAGAGGCCCCAATGACAATCAAAGAAAGCGAAATAATGGCATATGAACGGTGTATGGACATCGATGATATTTGCCTTCTAAATACCTCAATCCTTGTTTTACCTTTGGCCAATGACAATAGATTAAGGGTGGCAATCGCCAGTGTGCTGGTTTTAATCCCCCCACCTGTAGAGGAAGGAGAGGCGCCAACCCACATCAAGAAAAACACCATCATAATCGTCGAAAACTGTAGACTATTCAGGTCTATGGCATTAAACCCTGCGGTTCTGGGGGTAGTCGCTTGAAATAGGGCGGATACTATTTTCCCTATCCCTTGGTGACCTTGCAAAGAGTGGTTGTACTCAGTAGCTAAAATGGTTAAAAAGCCAAACACAGTCAACGCAGAAGTGGTGATCAGAGTAATGCGGCTATTGAGTGTTAATACCCAGGGGCGATAGGTATCTATGTGTTTAAAGGAGTAGAATACGCGACGAATGCTGTACTTGACATAATCCACAATATTGGAAACAATGGGAAAACCCAATCCTCCAATGATAAATGTAAGCATCACAATCATTTGTAGCGGATAATTTAAATAAAATCCTGTTTCGTATAGATTACCCGTAAGTGTAGAAAAGCCTGCGTTGCAAAAGGCAGATATCGCGTGAAAAACAGCAAAAAACAAATGATCAAAAGCTGAAGAAAACAGTCCTGGTGAAACACTGAAATAGATCAGTACACCAGCGATAAACTCAATAGTAAACGTAATAATCAAAATTCGCTTCAGGGTCGTGAATACTTCACTTAACTTTTGAGTCGAGGTGATATCGTTCAAGGCCAGTTGATTTTCATAGGTACTCCCTCCCTTGAAGAAATAACTAAAATAACTGGCAAATGTTAAGATCCCTATCCCCCCGATCTGAATCAACACCATGATAATAGTCTGTCCAAAAAGGGTAAAGTGGGTGGCCGTATCCACCACGATAAGCCCCGTAACGCATACTGCACTGGTAGAAGTAAATAGAGCATCGATAAAACCAATACCCTCATAGGTGGCGTTCGGGAGCATGAGAAAGAGTGTGCCCACCAAAATGATCGACAGAAAACTGAGAATAAATAGCTGTGCAGGATTGAACTGCGCTCTTTTATAATTGATGTCGCGTTCCGAGAATTCTCGGACAAACACAAAAACTACCATGAGTTTTACCCACCAAACCTTACCGAATAGGTTGTTAAATGGCAAAATTTGTAATTCTACCAACTCGTGATAAAACACACTGAGCAATGAAAGTAAATACAACAGATCGAATACCCATACTTTGGCTTGAGCTGGTCTAAATCGGTTGAGGTAGCGGGCCATTAAGGAGACAAAACCAAAAAATACCACCAACAAATAAATAACTTCAATGGCAGACTGTACCACAAAGCTTTTGTCAAATCCAAAGTCAGTAAAGAAGACCATTAGGCCCAAAAGACTGAGCCAGAAGGCCCAAGTATGCAACATTTTTGTCTGCATCGAACGGTATACGTTAGGAAACCAATGCCATTAATCGCTGGTTTTCAAGGACCAAAATTATAGATTTAATCATTACCGAGGGTCAATGAGGAGCAAAAACACGTTATGGTGTATCTTTGAAAAAAAAATTTACATGTCAACTGAAGTCAAACCATACAAAGATTCCGACCTGTCTAAAAAGAATCAGGTTACCCAAATGTTTGATACTATTGCCGGAGAATACGATCAACTCAATCGTGTTATTTCGATGGGTATCGACTTGAAATGGCGTAAAAAGGTGATTGCTTTGGTCAAAGAACACCAACCTGAACGCGTTCTGGATGTGGCGACTGGAACCGGAGACTTGGCTGTTGCTTTAGTAGAAACTGGCGCTAAAAAAGTAGTAGGACTGGACTTGTCACCTGGGATGTTGGCGCTTGGTGTTGAAAAAGTCGCCAAACATCAACTCAGTGATCAAGTGGACATGGTTTTAGGAGATTCGGAAGCGTTGCCCTTTGATGCTGATTCGTTTGATGCGGCCACAGTAGCTTTTGGGGTGAGAAATTTTGAGCACCTTAATCAAGGACTCAGCGAACTATTTAGGGTGATGAAACCCGGGGGGCTGTTGGTCGTTTTAGAAACTTCAGTTCCGGAGCGATTCCCAGCAAAACAGGGCTACCAAGTGTACAGCAATTATCTGCTCCCACTGATCGGTCGAATATTTTCAAAAGACAGATCTGCTTATAAATACCTGTCTGAATCCGCTGCAAAATTTCCTTGTGGCAAAAAATTCAATGCCCTTTTGGAAGGGGTTGGTTTCAGCAGTGTAACAGACTTACCCCAAACTTTGGGGGTAGCCACCATATATACAGCCATTAAACCTGTGTAGTATGCGTATTCACCCACTTTTTCTATTACTACCTTTTTGTTGGATGGGCGCTGTTCAAGCTCAGTTCAGCGATGATCGAGTTAAAAACATCCCTACAGAGGACGACAAAAAAGTCAACTGGGGGTATTTATTGGGGTTAAATCGGTACGGATTTGCCGTGGAATACGAGGCTGTTGCAGGGCCTACTGATCAGGTAGTGGTTGCGGAACAAACCGGCTTTCAAGTAGGTTTAATCGGCGAATACCGCTTAAACAACTTTAGCGACCTGAGGTTGGAACCGGCTTTGGTGATCACCAGCCGTACCTTAGAAAACCTACCCGACAGTCCGCAAGCCAAATCTACCTACATCAACCTGCCTGTATTGATGAAGGTGAGCACCTTAAGATTTGCCAATGTGAAACCGTATATGGTTGCTGGGCCTTCTGTGTCGATCAACCTAAATAGTCAAGAAAACACAGAACCAGATGTCAATGTGTTAAAGACTAAAATGTTTAACTACGGCTATGAGTTGGGCATTGGAGTCGACCTGTATATGCCGTATTTTAAGTTTAGTCCCTCAATACGTGGTGTTTTTGGCCAATCCAATGAACTGGTTACTGATCTACCAAACGTTCAAGGCATCTACACCAGAGGGGTGTTTTTGATGCTTACTTTTGAATAGCTACCCCTTTCCAGGGTGACGCAAAGCCCCCAAACACAAACCAGTAGCCATAGCCACATTTAAGCTTTCTGCGGCAGGATGCCCAGTGGCCGGAATGGTGATTTGGTGATGCAACAAGCGAATCATATCCGGGGAAATTCCATTGGCCTCATTGCCCAGGAGCAATACTCCTTGCTTAGGCCATACCAGTTCATAAATTGACTGCCCATCAAGCATTGTACCATAAATAGGCAAATCAGTTTGACTCAACCAATCGGTTAATTCAGTGTAGTGAACCTTCACTTTAGCTAAC
>Ga0102881_1000641_pt1 | contig 12307 bp, 7 predicted proteins | sample Colrivmeta1549B3_FD_78189 | JGI IMG/M metagenome (GOLD analysis project Ga0102881, IMG submission 78189) | Estuarine microbial communities from the Columbia River estuary - metaG 1549B-3 | ecosystem: Environmental > Aquatic > Marine > Intertidal zone > Estuary | place: USA: Columbia River Estuary...
CCAATTGCGACAGGCATGAAAACACCGGGTACCGCTGAGGACGCGCGCACCGCTAAGCCCGTGTTCCCCGAGCGAAATACGATGGGCGCACCAGAGCCCAAGGTTGCGGCAACGACGCCGATGGGCTTGTTGAGGGCTTGCAAAGGGCGCCCCGCCACCTGCTTGTTGACGTAATTGGCGAGCGCTTCGCCGCGGATCATCCCTCGGTTAATGAGCGGGAACATCCAATCGGTGAGCGCCGTCTCGTCCATACCGAGGGCAGCCTTCTCAAGCGCAGCGCCCGAAAGACCGCTGGCATGAAGGGCCGCAACAACGCTACCCGCCGATGTACCAACGATGATGTCAACCGGAATGGCCGCCTCTTCGAGCACCTGTAATACGCCGACATGTGCAAAGCCTCTCGCCGCGCCGCCGCCGAGCGCCAGTGCGATACGAGGCGGTATCGGTTGCGCCGCTGGAGCGGCCACGGGCGGCACAACCTGTACCTCGGCCTCACGTACCAGCGGGGCACTGCAAGCTGCCATCACTAAAACCACCACCAACACCAAGACACCACGAATGAATCGTCTGAACGCGTGCATCCCAAAACCCTCAGGGCAATTAAGAAAGCCGCTACTTTAGCCGTCATCAGCGTTTCGATTACACTTTTCTTGAAACAATGTGACGTTTACGTCAACGTCAATCAAAACCACCCAAAGGAGCTCTCAATGCAGATCGAATCAAATGTCTTTATCGTCACCGGCGGCGCCTCTGGACTGGGTGAAGGCGCGGCGCGCATGCTCGCGGAGAATGGCGCGAAAGTCGTGATCGCAGACATGCAAATTGAAAAAGGCGAAGCCGTCGCAGCAGCGATCGGCGGTCGCTTCATCCGTTGCGACGTCAGCAGCGAATCGGATGCCCAAGCGGTTGTTGCTGCCGCGACTGGGTTGGGTCCGTTGTTTGGCTTGATCAACTGCGCGGGCATCGCCCCCGCCGAAAAAACAGTCGGTAAATCGGGTGCTCACGCCCTCGAGACTTTCGCAACAACAATCCGCGTGAATTTGATCGGCTCCTTCAACATGATTCGCCTCTGCGCTGAGGCAATGAGCCAAAATACGCCCCAGCCGACCGGCGAACGCGGCGTGCTGATCAGCACCGCCTCAGTCGCCGCCTACGATGGCCAAATCGGACAAGCCGCCTACAGCGCCTCAAAAGGCGGCATTGTCGGCATGACCCTTCCCATCGCCCGCGATCTGGCGCGCAACGGCATCCGAAACATGACCATCGCGCCCGGTATCTTTGGCACCCCCATGTTGTTTGGCATGCCGCAGGACGTTCAGGATGCACTCGCAGCAGGCGTGCCATTCCCCAGCCGCTTAGGGACGCCGCAAGACTACGCCAAACTGGCCAAGCACATCATCGAAAACGACATGTTGAACGGCGAAGTCATCCGATTGGATGGCGCGATCCGCCTCGCCCCGAGGTAAATAACCCGAGCAGTTCGCGCACAATAGCACTGTGGCGATACCCCAATCTTTTATTCAAGACCTGCTTGCGCGCACCGATGTGGTGGACGTGGTGGGCCGTCACGTTCAACTCAAGCGGGGCGGCGCCAATTACATGGGGCTTTGTCCGTTTCACGGTGAAAAATCGCCCTCCTTTTCGGTCAGTCCCAGCAAGCAGTTTTATCACTGCTTCGGATGCGGAAAAAACGGCAACGCCATTGGTTTTTTGATGGATCACACAGGCGCCTCGTTTGTCGAGGCGGTGCAAGATCTTGCCCAGCAGCTTGGCCTCAGTGTCCCCGAGGAGCAAAGCTCACCCGCTCAACGCGCTCAAGCGGCAGAGCAGCGCTCACGCCACAGCCAGCTGGTTGACACCATGACATTGGCCGCGCAGGGCTACCAAAAGGCGCTCAAAGCAGACCATCGTGCAGTGGCGTACCTCAAGCAGCGGGGTCTGACAGGGGCAATTGCCAAAGCCTTTGGCCTCGGTTACGCCCCCGAAGGCTGGCGTTTCCTGTCCACGGTGATTCCGGATTACGCGGACAGCAAACTGGTCGATTGTGGGATGGTCATCACCACCGAGGCCGACGCCTCAGTGGGGTCGGAAGAAAAGCGCTACGACCGTTTTCGCGACCGCATCATGTTCCCGATTCGGAACGTGAAGGGTGAGGTGATCGGCTTTGGCGGTCGCGTGCTCGATAAGGGGGAGCCAAAGTACCTGAATTCGCCGGAAACCCCTCTGTTTTCGAAAGGACGTGAACTGTACGGCCTTTTTGAAGGTCGCACCGCCATGCGTGAGCGTGGCTATGCCCTCGTGACCGAGGGCTACATGGATGTGGTCGCCTTGGCGCAAATGGGATTCGGCAATGCGGTTGCGACGCTTGGCACCGCCTGCACGCCAGAGCACATCCATAAACTCTTTCGCTTTACGCACAACATTGTCTTTAGTTTCGATGGTGACGGCGCCGGTCGCCGTGCCGCTAAAAAAGCACTAGAGGCCGCACTTCCCTACGCCACCGATACCCGCACCCTGAAGTTTCTCTTCCTTCCCAGCGAGCATGACCCCGACAGTTTCATCCGCGAACATGGCACGGATGCATTTGAGGCGGCCGTCTCGCAAGCCACGCCTTTGAGCCAATTTCTGCTTGATATCGCCTCGCTAGACGTCGATCTCAACTTACCCGAAGGACGGGCACATTTCCTCACCCAGGCGAAAAGTCTTTGGCAGTCGCTCCCAGATGGCGCGCTCAAAAGGCAAATGCTGGGACAAATTTCAGAGCAGGCGCACCTGGGCAGCACGGAGGTCTTAGAGCTCTGGCAGGATTCGCCAGCGGCTCGCGGAGCCAAACGCTGGGTCGCAGGCGGAACACGGGTGCCGGCCTCGCGTGCGGCAGACGCGCGCGCGGCCGCCGACGCTTCGTCCCCACCCACCTCGTCAACCGCCCGACAGGGGCGGGCTCCCTCGGGAAGGGCAAGTGGTCACAGCGCATGGCAGGCACCCAGCCAGAGCTGGGGGCGCGGCGGCGTCAACAGCCGCGCCGATCATGTGGCCCGCATCGTCCTGAGCCATTCGCCCGCCTGGGGATGGCTCAGCACTGAAGACCAGCACCTTTTGGCTGAATTGCCACCGCCACACGGCCCGTTATTCACGTGGCTCGAAGCGCAGTGGCACGATCACGGCGCACAACCTTGGGCCGCGCTGGCAGTGGCCATCACACAGCAACCGTTCGCTGGGCACGCCGTGCGTTTGGTTGCGCAGTCAGACACGCTTGGCAGTGAAAATGAGTCAGAGACCCAGGCCGAGCTCCAGCAGCTGATGCGACGCCTGCTCATTGAACACCTCAAAGCGGAGGAAGGCGTGGCGATCGCGTCTGGTGAAACGGGACGCTACAAAGCCTTGCAGGCGCGCCGCATCGCTCTGCAATCTGCCGAGCAGTCAGGTTAATTTTCCCTAACTCACTCAAAGACTTACCAAGCCTCTTTGGTATAATCCGAATCTTTAAAGCAAACGCGACAGCAGCACCTCCGAAACCAGGCACCGCCCCCGATAACGGGTCGGCGGGCAATGCGCCCAGCCCCCCACATCGCAAGGACTGCATCCCAAATGATCGCCCAACCAGTTTGCAAAACGTTCCCAAAATTGTGCCATCAGGCAATTCCATCACTCCGTGTTGGCGTGCATATTTGCGCGCCGAACCGCGTATAGGAGATCACTGTCATGCCAGCTAGTAAGTCCAAAACGCCTGCGAAAAGCGCTGCCAAACCTGCATCAAAAAGCACAGGCAAGCCCGCCAAAAAACCGGTCGCTAAGCCGGTTGCAAAGCCGGTTGCAAAGCCGGTTGCAAAGCCGGTTGCAAAGCCGGTTGCAAAGCCGGCTGTAAAAGCGGTAGCGAAGGCAGCCGCGAAGCCGGCAAAAACGACTGCTAGCAAGGCGACAGCTCCGAGCGCAAAAACCGCCCCGAAAGCCAAACCTGTGACAGCGAAAAAAACAGCCGTTAAAAACGAATCCCCCAGCGAGAAGGTTGTCAAAGCCGCCGCGACGAAGAAGGCTGCGAAAGCACCTGCAGAAGCCAAAAAACCAGCTGCCAAAAAGAGCACCGCCAAAGCCGCCAAGCCAAGCAAAACGGCGAAAGGCCGCAAGTCATCTGACGATGACGATATCGACCTGTCAGACATCGAAGACGACATCAATGATGTAGAGGCCGAAGCGGAAACCGAAACCGAGACCGCGAGCGACAAGCCAGTCGAAAAAGTCAAACCCTTGCGAATGAAAATCAGCAAGGCGAAAGAACGCGCGCTTGCCAAGGAATTCGGACTGGATGACACCGTCCTCTCCGAGGAAGAGACGCTCACCCGTCGCGCGCACCTCAAGGCGTTGATGAAACTGGGTAAGACGCGGGGTTACCTCACGCACGGTGAAATCAACGATCACTTGCCCGACAAGCTGGTTGAAGCCGAGACGTTGGAGGTGGTGGTCTCATTGCTCAACGACATGGGCGTGGCCGTTTACGAACAAACACCCGACGCGGAAACGCTGCTGTTGAACAACACCAGCGGTACAGCGACCAGTGAGGAAGAGGCTGAGGAGGAAGCGGAAGCAGCCCTATCCACGGTGGACAGCGAGTTTGGCCGGACAACCGACCCCGTTCGCATGTACATGCGCGAAATGGGTACCGTTGAATTGCTGACGCGCGAAGGCGAGATCGAAATCGCCAAACGCATTGAGCAAGGCTTGACCGACATGGTTGAATCAATCTCGGAGTCACCTGCAACCATTGCGGCGATCTTTGAGATGGTGGAGGAAATCCGCCAAGACAAAGTGGTGATCTCAACGGTTGTTGACGGCTTTTCAGATGCCGACGAAAACGACGATTACGTTGCCGAAGAAGACTTCGATGAGGAGTATGACGATGACGACGGCAAGGGAGGCTCTAAGTCGCTCACCAAGCTCCTCGAAAAGCTCAAGAACGAAGCCCTCACCCGCTTCGATAACATGGCTGTCCACTTCGACAAGCTGCGTAAGGCTTACGACAAGGACGGTTGGGGTTCGCCCAACTACCTGAAAGCGCAGAAAGCCATCACCGAGCAGTTGATGACCATCCGCTTCACAGCGAAGACCATCGACAAACTGAGCAACATGGTTCGCGACCAGGTCGAGACCGTTCGCAAGAAGGAACGCGAGTTGCGCCGTATCTTGGTTGACAAGTGCGGTATGCCGCAGGAGCGATTCATCAAAGAATTCCCAGCTAACCTGCTCAACACCAAGTGGATTGAAAAGGAAGCGGCTGCAGGGAAGCCATGGAGCACCATCATGGAGCGGAATATTCCGCCCGTGCAAGAAATCCAGAATGATCTCGCGGCCTTGCAGGCCAGCGTCGTGGTGCCGCTCGACCAGCTGAAGAGCATCCACAAGCGAATGATTCAGGGTGAGACCAACTCACGCAGCGCCAAACGCGAAATGATCGAGGCTAACTTGCGTTTGGTGATCTCAATCGCAAAGAAATACACCAACCGCGGTTTGCAGTTTTTGGACCTGATTCAAGAAGGCAATATTGGCCTGATGAAGGCGGTCGATAAGTTCGAATACCGTCGCGGTTACAAGTTCTCGACTTATGCAACGTGGTGGATTCGCCAGGCTATCACGCGATCAATCGCGGATCAGGCTCGGACCATTCGTATCCCCGTTCATATGATCGAGACGATTAACAAAATGAATCGAATCAGTCGTCAGCACCTTCAGGAATTCGGCTTCGAACCCGATGCCAGCGTGTTGGCCGAGAAGATGGAGATTCCAGAGGACAAGATTCGCAAGATCATGAAGATCGCGAAAGAGCCCATCTCCATGGAAACACCCATTGGTGATGATGACGACTCCCATTTGGGCGACTTCATCGAGGACACGGCAAACACCGCACCGCTGGAAGCGGCGATGCAGGCTGGCCTGCGCGACGTGGTGAAGGAAATTCTGGACAGCCTCACCCCCCGCGAGGCGAAGGTTTTGCGCATGCGGTTTGGTATCGAGATGTCGACCGACCACACGCTGGAGGAAGTTGGGAAACAGTTTGACGTCACGCGCGAGCGCATCCGCCAAATTGAGTCTAAGGCCGTCCGAAAGCTCAAGCACCCGAGCCGCAGCGACAAACTGCGCAGCTTCATGGAATCGCAGTAATCCAAAAGCATCAAGCCTGCAGACAAACGCCCCCGAAATGGGGGCGTTTTTTTGCCCTTGAAAAGTCGCAGGCCGTCCCAATCTAGGAAAAGTAGCCGGCTTTGCGACCCCGCTCAGCCACACCAACCGAACCCGTTCCCGGTACCACCACGATGTCAGATTCAACCAACCAGCAGCCACAAAACGACGCCGAAGCGGCACAAGCGCAGGCCCCTGTCAACGAACCATCGACCCAAGACGTTTTGGCCGCAGCCCAAGCGGCCAACGCGGGCGCTGAGACGCCAGAAGAACCCGTTGTCACCATCGAATCGCTGCAAGCGCAACTCAACGAGGCGAACGACTCTTTCTTGCGCGCCAAAGCCGATGTTGAGAATGCGCGTCGACGCGCCGACGAAGAGGTCCAAAAGGCTAGAAAATTTGCTGTCGAAGGCTTTGCCGAGGGGCTTCTACCCGTCATTGACAGCCTCGAGGCAGCGCTCATGGTTGAGCAAGCGACGCTGGAGCAGATGCGAGAAGGCGTGGAAGCGACTCAAAAGCAACTGTTGAGCGCGCTTGAGCGCAACAAGGTCACGCAAATCAACCCAAACAGCGGTGAAAAATTCAACCCGCATCAGCACCAAGCCATCAGCGTGGTGCCCGCAGCGCAAGATCCCAACACCGTTGTCACCGTCTTACAAAAGGGCTACATGATCGCGGACCGCGTCTTGCGCCCTGCCCTTGTGACGGTCACGGCACCGAAGTAAATATTTTGGCTTCTGGGGCTTGAAAAACCCCTCGAAAGACCTACCTAAATTCCATCTTTTTTACAAACAACCCGTTTCACGCGAAAAGCGCCAGGAGTTCATCATGGGAAGAATCATCGGTATTGACTTAGGTACCACCAACAGCTGCGTATCCGTTATGGAAGGCAACACCACACGCGTCATCGAGAACAGCGAAGGCGCGCGCACAACCCCCTCCGTCATCGCTTACCAAGAAGATGGCGAAATTTTGGTTGGTGCACCAGCCAAACGCCAGGCGGTAACCAACCCAGCGAACACCATCTACGCTGTCAAGCGTCTGATCGGCCGTAAATTTGCCGAAAAAGAAGTCCAAAAAGACATCGACTTGATGCCCTACAAAATTGCAAAAGCCGACAACGGCGATGCATGGGTGGAGATCCGCGGCAACAAACTCGCACCACCCCAGGTGAGCGCCGAGATTTTGCGCAAAATGAAGAAGACCGCCGAGGACTACCTGGGCGAAGAAGTCACTGAAGCCGTCATCACCGTGCCTGCCTACTTCAACGACGCGCAGCGCCAAGCCACCAAAGATGCGGGTCGCATCGCAGGTTTGGATGTCAAGCGCATCATCAACGAGCCCACAGCGGCGGCATTGGCTTTCGGCTTGGACAAGCAGTCGAAGGGTGACCGCAAGATCGCTGTTTATGACTTGGGCGGCGGCACGTTCGACGTCTCAATCATTGAGATCGCTGACGTCGACGGTGAAAAGCAATTTGAAGTGTTGTCCACAAACGGTGACACGTTCCTTGGTGGTGAAGACTTCGACCAGCGCATCATTGACTTCATCATCGCTGAGTTCAAGAAGGAACAAGGCGTTGACCTGAGCAAAGACGTGCTGGCGTTGCAACGCCTGAAAGAAGCCGCTGAAAAAGCGAAGATCGAGCTGTCTAACAGCGCACAAACCGACATCAACTTGCCATACATCACAGCTGATGCGTCAGGCCCCAAGCACCTGAACATCAAAATGACACGCGCCAAACTCGAGAGTTTGGTGGACGAGTTGATCGAGCGCACCATCGCACCTTGCCGCACAGCGATCAAGGATGCTGGCATCAGCGTCAGCGATATCAACGACGTGATCTTGGTTGGCGGCATGACCCGCATGCCAAAGGTCCAAGAAAAGGTGAAAGCCTACTTCGGTCAGGACCCCCGCCGTGACGTCAACCCTGACGAAGCGGTTGCCGTTGGTGCAGCGATTCAGGGCCAGGTTTTGTCTGGTGATCGCACAGACGTTTTGTTGCTTGACGTCACCCCCCTCTCTCTTGGCATCGAGACCATGGGAGGGGTGATGAGTAAGATGATCAGCAAGAACACAACGATCCCAACCAAGTTCAGCCAAGTGTTCTCGACCGCTGATGACAACCAGCCTGCTGTGACGATCAAGGTCTACCAGGGTGAGCGCGAAATCGCATCGGGTAACAAAATGCTGGGTGAATTCAACCTTGAGGGTATTCCACCAGCACCACGCGGCACGCCACAAATTGAAGTGACTTTCGATATCGACGCGAACGGTATTCTTCACGTTGGCGCCAAAGACAAAGGGACCGGAAAAGAAAACAAGATCACGATCAAGGCCAACTCTGGTTTGTCTGATGAAGAGATCGAAAAAATGGTTAAGGACGCCGAACTGAACGCGGACGAGGACAAGAAAAAGGTTGAAATGGTCCAAGCCCGTAACCAGGCGGAGGCCATGATTAACAGCGTCAAGAAAAGCTTGACCGAGCACGGTGACAAGCTCGATGACGCCGAGAAATCTGCCATTGAAGATGCCTCCAAAGCCCTTGAAGAAGCCCTGAAGGGCGACGACAAGGAAGACATTGAGGCCAAAACAACGGCGCTCATGACGGCCAGTCAAAAGCTGGGCGAGAAGATGTATGCGGACATGCAAGCCGAGCAAGCCTCAGCCGGGCAGTCTGCAGAATCGAGCAAGGGCTCTGACGACGACATCGTTGATGCGGAAGTCAAAGAAGTGAAGAAAGACTAAGGGCGCGTTTTGGAAGCCAACGGGCGTGCCATCGCTCGCCCGCCAACGCCGCACAAGTGCTTGTCGCTTGGGCGGCGATTGGCTTTCAAGACACACACATTTATCGACGCAGCTTTGACACTGCAAACTGAACGCATTGCGCACACTTGACCATGGCAAAAAAAGATTTTTACGAAGTTCTTGGAGTTCCCAAAAACGCCAGCGACGACGAGATAAAGAAAGCCTATCGCAAGCTGGCCATGAAGTACCACCCCGACCGGAATCAGGGTGACGCCACAGCTGAGGGGAAATTCAAAGAGGTCAAGGAAGCCTACGAAATGCTCTCCGACCCCGAGAAGCGCGGTGCGTACGACCAGTACGGCCATGCGGGTGTTGATCCAAACATGCGCGGCGGCCCCGGTGGTCCCGGCGGATTTGGGGATGCATTCGGCGATATTTTTGGCGATATTTTTGGCGGTGGCCAACGGCGCGGCGGTGGTCGTCAGGTTTACCGCGGTAACGATCTGTCGTATGCCATGGAGATCAGCCTCGAAGAGGCTGCCGCAGGCAAAGATTCGCAGATTCGGATTCCCTCGTGGGATGACTGTAACGCTTGCGATGGAACTGGCGCCAAGCCCGGTACGCAGGCCAAAACCTGCACCACTTGTCATGGCTCAGGCCAAGTGCAGATGCGCCAGGGTTTCTTCAGCGTTCAGCAAACATGCCCGCACTGTCATGGCAAGGGCAAGATCATTGCGGACCCTTGCGGGACCTGTCATGGTCAAGGTAAAAACAAAACCAACAAGACGCTTGAGATTAAGATTCCAGCGGGTATCGACGATGGCATGCGGATTCGCAGCACAGGTAACGGCGAACCCGGTCAGAACGGGGGCCCCCCGGGTGACTTGTTCATCGAAATTCGTTTGCGCAAGCACGATATTTTCGAGCGTGATGGCGATGACCTGCATTGCCAGGTGCCGGTGAACATGGCAACCGCAGCCCTCGGTGGTGAAATTGACGTCCCAACATTGGGAGGCAAGGCGACCATTGAGATCCCAGACGGCACGCAACACGGTAAGACTTTCCGCCTTCGGGGCAAGGGTATCAAAGGCGTGCGATCATCTGTTGCAGGCGATTTATATTGCCACGTCGCTGTGGAAACACCGGTCAAGCTGACGGAGCATCAGCGCAAGCTCTTGAAAGAGCTGGACGAGTCCTTCAAAAAAAACCGTGACAAACACAGCCCCAACGGCGGTGGTTGGTTCGAGAAAGCGAAAGCGTTCTTCGGCTAACCCTATGAAAGTTAGCGCATGAAAAAACGGCTCGCAATCGGCTTGTTCACTCTCATCCCAACGCTCGGATGGGCCGTTGACGATGTCCCGTTGCCTGCCGACTGCGTAACGAAACTCCGGACACAGGCGATCGAAGCTGGTGTTACCGGTGATTTTTTTGATGCGACCCTCTCGACGGTTCAGGCCAAACCTGAGTTGCTCGAGAAGTTGAATTACCAACCCGAATTCAAATTACCGATTTGGGATTACCTCGCCAGCTTGGTCGACGAGGAGCGCGTTCGCGACGGTCAGGTCATGCTGATCCAATACAAAGCCGCGCTTGAACAGATCAGTCGAACCTACGGTGTTGATCCCGAAACGATCGTCGCGGTTTGGGGTGTTGAGAGCAACTACGGCCAAAATACCGGCGGCCGGGATATCGTCGAGTCACTGGCAACCCTGAGTTGCATGGGGCGCCGCCAGAGCTTCTTCTCCAAGGAATTGGTTGCCGCCATCAAAATCTTAGAGAGTGGTGACTTCGAGCGCGACCTATTTAAAGGCTCGTGGGCGGGTGCGTTCGGGCAAACGCAATTCATGCCAACCACGTTCCTCCGTTTGGCGCGAGATGGCGATAACGACGGCAAGCGTAACCTGATTACCAACGCCATCGATGCCCTTGCCTCAACGGCACACTTTCTTCAGAAAGCCGGCTGGCGTCCGGGGGAGGTCTGGGGATTCGAAGTGGCCCTTCGCAACGCGACAGAGCCCGCCGTCGTGGGACGCCGCTCACCCAAGGACATGAGCTACTGGGTTGCTCAGGGGATTCGGCGTGTCGACGGCCGCCCGCTCATCGCCGGCAACATCACGGCAAACACCGACGCAGCCCTTTTGTTGCCCGCTGGTCCGACCGGACCTGCTTTTTTATTGCTGAACAACTTCAAGGCCATCTACAGCTACAACGCTTCAGAGAGTTATGGCCTCGCCATCGCACACCTGTCTGACCGACTCCGTGGCGCCGCTTTGTTCCAAACCCCTTGGCCAACCGATGACCCTGGGTTGTCACGTGCTGAGAAACGGGAAATCCAAACCCACCTGCTGCGGCGTGGTCATGATATCGGCGTGGTAGACGGCGCACTGGGCAGCCGATCACGCGCCGCCATCGAGTTGGAGCAAGCCCGGCTGGGTCACCCTGTCAATGGCCGAGCGGGCCAACGCCTGCTCGAGGCCTTGCGCAACAGCCAATCAGCCCAATAGGCGCGCGCGCGCCTCAGCGTACTCGCGCTTGAGTTGGGCCACCAGCTCACCGGCTGGCTGAATCTGTTGGATGGCACCGATACCCTGCCCGCAACCCCAAATATCTTTCCACGCTTTGGTCGCATCGCTCGAAAAATTCATCTTTGAGGGATCACTCACCGGCAAGTTGTCAGGGTCCAGCCCCGCATTTCGAATACTGGGTGCCAAGTAATTGCCGTGCACGCCTGTGAACAAGTTGCTGTAGACGATGTCGTCGCTGTTGCTCTCAACGATCGCTTGCTTGTATTCCGGAACCGCACGCGCCTCCTCGGTGGCGATAAACGCTGAACCGATGTAGCCGAAGTCCGCACCCATGGCTTGTGCCGCCAAGACGGCACCACCCGTCGCGATTGAACCACTGAGGGCAACCGGGCCGTCGAACCAAGCGCGGATCTCCTGAATCAAGGCAAACGGACTCTTGACGCCGGCATGGCCACCAGCGCCAGCGGCGACCGCGATTAAACCATCCGCGCCTTTTTGGATCGCTTTTTGTGCGAATTGGTTGTTGATGATGTCGTGCAACACCACCCCACCGTAGCTGTGAGCGGCTTGGTTAATCTCTTCTCGCGCACCCAGACTGGTAATGATGATGGGTACCTTGTACTTCACGCACATCGCCATGTCGTGTTCAAGGCGGTCATTACTTTTATGCACGATTTGATTGATTGCGAACGGCGCTGATGGCGCATCGGGATTCGCTTTGTCGTAAGCCGCAAGCGTCTCTGTGATCTCCGCCAACCAGTCGTCAAGTTGCTCTTTCGGACGCGCGTTCAAGGCAGGCATTGATCCAACAATACCCGCTTTGCATTGCGCAATCACCAAATGGGGGTTACTGATGATGAACA
>Ga0102881_1000650_pt1 | contig 12187 bp, 15 predicted proteins | sample Colrivmeta1549B3_FD_78189 | JGI IMG/M metagenome (GOLD analysis project Ga0102881, IMG submission 78189) | Estuarine microbial communities from the Columbia River estuary - metaG 1549B-3 | ecosystem: Environmental > Aquatic > Marine > Intertidal zone > Estuary | place: USA: Columbia River...
GGGTCACTCATGTTGCCCAACATGATCACCAAACCAACCAACGTACCAATCATGCCCATCGCAGGCGCGACTTCCTTCACCGAGTCGAAGAAGGCGATACCCGTCGAGTTGCGTGCAGAGATCATGTCTTTCTCGCGTTCCATCGCCGCCTTAATCAGCGACCCTTCGGTGCCGTCGACCAGCATGCGAATGCCTTTTGCCATGTAGGGGTTCGGTATGTCTTGACCTTCCAGCGCGATCATGCCGTCTTTGCGGGCAATGGTTCCCAAATTGACCAGCTGCTCAATCAGGTCTTCGGGTTTATCGATTTTGAACTTGATGGTTTTCATCGCAACACCGATGGCCGCAATGTATTCTGGGAAGGTACTGCGTGCGAGTACCGTGGTTGCCGTGCCCCCCACCACAATCAAAATCGATGGCGCGTCGATAAAGGGCGCTGGGTCACCCAAGGCTGAAATAATCAGTCCGAAGGTGGCAACAAATCCAATGATGGTTGCGATATCCATGGTGTACGTCTCGTAAAGCTACGGTTATGGGGCGGCAAAAAGCCGACACTTTGCGGATTCAAAGCGAGAAACGTGCCAATGACGGTTTGCCGCTTTGGCGAGCGAGCGCGAGGCCCGCCGTAAATTTTGGCAGTTCCGGGTCAGGGCGTCGACTTTTTGGTGAAATTCTTGACGCCCGGTCGAGGTTTGTGATAATTTGAAAACGAAAGAATTTATTTTTTTCGGCAAGTGTCTGTTTTTGGTCGGCGCAATCCTTGCTTCATTGAAACCATCCCTCATCACAGACGAACGTCAGTTGCTTATGAACGCTACCGATACCCGCTTCGCTACTGGCCACAGCTCTTTGTGGCACGCATGGGCTCGCCTGTCAGTGGTGCTGTTTGCCGTGATCCTGATCGGTTGCAGTCGCTACGAAGAGATTCCCCAATGCAGCGTCGCTATCAAGGAGGGGTTTACTGGCTATTTCAAGGTCAGCAGCAATGGTCTCGCCGTTGATCAGATAACGGGCCAAACCTGGTATCGCTGCAATGCGGGCCAGCGGTACCAGAACGGTCAGTGCGTTGGGCAGGCCCTGCACCTCAGCCAGTCCGAAGCCATGGCCTACGCGGAAGAGTTTTCAAAAGCGTCTGGTCGCAAGTGGCGACTCCCCACACAAGGTGAAATGGCCACCATTAACTTGTCAGAGTGCGTGAACCCGTCGGTTAACCCCAACGTATTTCCCAACATGCTGGTGAGTAATTACTGGTCATCCGAGGGCAGTGGCAGCAACAGCCTCATGGGGTGTGCCTCCTATACCTACAGCGGCAACCAGTTCTGCCGCGAACTCAAAGAGAGCCCGCTACCCTTTTTGCTGTTGGTGAATTAGGCGACTCGCAGCTCGTATTTGTTGATCTTCTCGATCAGGGTCGTGCGTTGCAGCGAGAGCAATTTGGCCGTTTTTGACACGTTGCCCTCAGACAACTCAAGGGCTTGCGCGATGTAATTGCGCTCAATCTCCGCCATGCGCTGCTTCAATTGAATGCCCTCAATGGGCAATTCATCGAGTCCTTGGGCCAGCATGATGATGTCTTGTACGGCGTTGTCATCATCCGCAGTCGCTTGTATTGCAGCGTCTACCTCTGACAGACTTTCCCGCGCCTCCTCGGGCACTTCGGGGAACAGCGTCAGTACATTGCTGGCGGCAATTTTGCCGAATAACTCGTCACGCAGCGCAGCCAGGCCCTTGGGCAGCATGGCGGCGGGCACGGTGCGCAAGCCAATTTCTTGCCCGGGGAATAACGCCGTGAAGCGGTCGACCAAATTGATCAACTCACGCACATTACCCGGCCAGTTGTAGCTTTTCAATGCCAACAACATGTCCGGGCTGAAGCGGATGGCATCACGACCTTTAGGGGCTAGTCGCTTGGCGTGGAAGGCTGCCAACTCAGGAATATCGTCCGCACGGCGCCGCAGCGGAGGCGACTGCACAGGCAGCACATTGAGTCGGTAAAACAAATCCTCGCGGAAACGGCCGGCCTTAACCTCCGCCTCCAAGTCCTTGTGTGAAGCGGCAACCACCCGCACATCGACCTCGACAGCCTTCATCGCACCGACTGGGTCCACGGCCCGCTCCTGCAGGACGCGCAACAGCTTCACCTGGATATCAAGCGGTAAATCGCCGATCTCATCTAAAAACAGGGTCCCACCGTGCGCCAACTCAAAGCGGCCCACCCGGTCGCTGACCGCCCCCGTGAAAGCGCCCTTGCGGTGACCAAACAGCTCGGCTTCGACCAATTCTCGGGGAATTGCGGCACAATTAACCGGCACAAAGCGACTGCCTGCCCGATCAGACTCGTCGTGAAGCGCGCGCGCGATCAGCTCCTTCCCGGTCCCGCTCTCGCCAGAGATCAGGACAGTGGCGTGGCTGCTGGCAACGGTGGCGATGAGGGCGCGCAATGCGCGCATTTCCTCTCCGCGTCCAATAATGGGCGTCGCAACTTTCTCTTTTGATGGCATAGACGCGATTCTGAGGGGCTTGTTGCCGGGCGCCAAGATAGCAAAAGTTAGTGTTCATTATCGAGATTGATGAGAATTGTATTGAATAGTATTAAGTTATTGAAATTACATTTGTAATGCCTTTGGTTTTTACTTTTGATCACAACTAAAGCCCGGCGTGTCTGTGCCGATACCAGTAGTAACTCGAAGTGCGCCGCGCTGGCACGGCTTAACATGTCTCAATCAGGAGTTCACTCATGCGTAACCTCACTCAAAAATCCACAGCAATGCGTTTGGCACGCTTCGGCACCTTGCTGGCGTTTATGGGGGCGCTGACCGCTTGTCAAACCATGCAGGCTACGATGGAGACCCCTGAAAAAGAGAAAAAAGCGGAAGTTATTCCGCCCGCAGTGGAACCGATTCCCGTTCGCTCAGCACGCGCCTCAATGATTGCCCCTATCGTCGAGACCCGCGAGACCATCACGGCCACTGGCTACGCGGTGGTCAGCATCCAAAACCACAAGACACCAGCGCAAAAGCGGTTGCTCGCCATCCGCGCCTCGAAACTGGACGCCTATCGCTCCCTGACCGAGCAGGTTTATGGTCAACACTTGGATGCCACCACCACCGTCGCCGACATGACCGTGATGAGCGATACGTTCCGTACCCGCGTTGAGGGCGTGATTTACGGCGCTGTTTTGGTCAGTATCACGCCTGCGGGTGACGACACCTACGAGACCACTTTGTCGCTGGATGCGCGTGTGGTTGACGATTTGCGTGCGCTGTATTTGGGTCAATTGGCGTCCAACATCCGCTGAGAGCGGCAACGGCGTCTGGCACGCCGTTTGCATGCGTTGGGGATGCCATGACTTTAGAGACTGCCATGACCGTCGACCAATCGCATCCCACATTGACACAACGCCTTGTATGCCAGGGCGCCTTGCTGGCACTATTTGCCGGTTCGCCGCTTGTCGCACAGGCCCAGCTTGGCCCCACGACACTGAGAGCTTTGGAGGCGCAAGCGGGCATACCCGACGGGTCAACCCCCATCGCCCAAGCAGCGCCTGCACCGGCAACGCCTGGCCCAGCGACGACCGCAGTACAGGCCGCGAATGGGGCCGCCGCACCAGCACCTGCGCAGGCCGGTGGCGCTGCAACCCCTCCGCCCCCCCTCAAACCTGAGCCCATCGACTGGGCGAATTTCAAGGCACCTCAGTCAGATGAAGAGCGGCGGCTAGAGGCCGCCAAGGCAAAGAAAATTGCTGAAATGCGCGCGTTGTTGGGTACGAACACCACCCCAGCTAAAGCGGTAGCGAAAGCCTCAGCACCCCAGAAACCAACCAAAGACGCTGAGGCTACGCCCTATGATGCGCAACTCGCCGCCATTCGCGACGCCCTGATCGAAAAGGCCTTGCAGGGCCCCACCCGTGTGGTTTCGACCGCTTGGATTGACGATCAAGGCCGTTTGCATGAAGACGCGCAGATGACCAATGACATGCGCGTGCGGGGCGTGCGAGTCCTGAATTACACGGCCAATGGCAAGGCGGCTATCAAGGCCGATGTCGATATGCAGGCGCCCAATCGACCCATTTGTGCAGCCCCCGATGCCGCCAAGTGGACCCAGCACGTTCGCGTAATGTCTCGAATCTCACCCGATGTGCGCCCCGAAGACTTGCACTTTGCCAACGAGATGTTGGCGGGTTGGCGCACCGAGTGGGCGCGTGCAAGCCAAACGTATGCCCGGCGTTGGCAACAAAGCCCCATGAATGTAGCCGAGCGTGATGCCTACGAACAAGCCCTGTTGGGCCGTACCACGGGAGGTCGTCCCGACCAAGGGCAGTGGCGCTTGCTCATGACCATCGCTCGCGCCGATGAGGGCCCCGAAACCGCAGCAACGCCCGCGCCCCAGTTCGCATTGTTTGGTAATGCGCCCGACACCCGAATATTGCGTCATTGGCAATTGACACTGCGCTTGGAGCCCATGTTCAGTAAAGCTGCGCCGCTGGTCCAGCAAGCCAAGCTCACTTGGACCATGCCGGAGGCGACCCTGATTCCCCCAAAGTTGCCCGAGAACGTCGCAGTCGGTTTGGCTTGGGAATCCGAGAAGTGGATTAAAGCCATCAACGAACGCATGGCCTGTGAGCCCCTGCAATTCGCGATGAAAGAGAAAATGGGGGGTGAGGTCCACATCAACGGCGGACGATTCAACGGCCTTGAAGTGGGCGATCGCCTCGTGATGGTTGACAGCCGCGCCTTACCCGCGAGAATGTTGCATGCAGGGGTAGCCGCTCGTTTGGCCCTGGCTGAGGTGGCCCAAGTGGATGAAACCGAGTCGGTTTTGCGACAAGTCGCTGGCCCACAGTTACCCGAGAAGCCCCAGGGCGACTGGGTGGCAATGCCCTATTGATGAGAGAAAGCCATGATTTCAAAGACCCAATCCCAAACCAAACGCCGTTCCCATTGGCAGCCGGCATTTGTCGGCGCGCTTATTGTCACGGCGATTTGGGCACTGGTGCCGCGCGCAGCCGGCGCACAGGGCACGAACATGCTGGCAAACGATGCGCTCAAGGCACTACTAGGCAAAGATATGCCCATGGATAGCGCGGCGGCAAACGCCACGGGCGCGCAAGTGATGATGACCGAGGTACCGGGGGCAACCGTCTCAATGGCCGCAGATGGTAGCCGCCAGCGTTACACCGTGAACAAAGGTGAGACTTTGGACCGTGTGATTGCCCGGTCCATGACGGGCATTCGCGCTGATATCAAATTAATCCGTAAAGCATTCGTGATGCTCAACCCCACCGCCTTCCCGCGTGGCACCCCGCATATCATGATCGCAGGCGCGCATTTGCAGGTGCCAACGGTGGGTGATTTACAGGCGCTGAGTGGCGGTCGCGCCTTGTCGGCCCAAGCCTCCGCTGAAAATATGGCGCCGTCTGAACCCGTAGACAAACGCGGTTGGGTGCGATTCCCGTAATCCCTTAGCGCGAACACACCATGCTCTTTTCGCCCGAAACCATGGCCGTTGCCGGGCGTTTGAATACGCTGGTTATCGACGCGCGTGCAGCCGTTATTCAGGCACCTGAAGCCCGCCTTTTAGGGTTGACACAGGGGCAGATCGTGAACGCCATCGCCGAAGTGCGTGGCGAGCGCTTGAAGTTGATCTTGCAGGGGCGTGCCATTGAGTTGCCGCGCGGCTTAAGGCTCAGTCCCGGTGACGTGGTCACCCTCAAGACGCTGGCGCAAACCTCTGGTCAATGGCAGCTGCAACCGCAGGCGATTAATGGCAAACCCGTGACCTTGGCGCCTACGCCTCAGATTGCCCAGGCACCACAGACCGCATCCAAGCCCCAGACCGCGCCGGCGTCACCGACGACACCGGCATCACAGACGACACCAGCATCACAAACTGCGCAGACGACGCAAACTACACCGGCGCCGCAAACCACGCCAGGGGCAGCAACGCCCATACCCGCACCGACGGGCGCCCAAACGACGATCGCCCAAGCGGGTGCGCCGGCTGCGAAGGTGAGCCCAGAAACACCGGTCCCGCCCGGTCATGTACGGTTCACACCTGACGCGCAAGTCACAACCAAAGCGGCTGATGCGCTTGCGGCAGCGACAAACAAACCGGTAGCCACGCAAACGCCGGCGGGTGTGCAGCCTCTGGCGCAACCCGATGCAGCCGTTTCTGCACGGCTCAGTGCGTTGCTGTCGCGTCCGCCCGACACATCGGCATGGGCTCATTTATTTAAAAGTGGGGCGCTTGATCAATTGTTGAAGTGGGTGACCCATGCAGCGCCGAGGTCTAGCGCAGCCACATCGGCCTTAGCGACACCCGTTGGGGCGGCGGCGCCCTTGGCGGAGCGTTTTGACCAATGGCCGTTGCTCAATTTGCGCATGGGAGGCTTGACGCCGCGCACTCTGCGTGACGCCATGCTGGCGAGCGGCTTATCGGCGGAAGCCTTGTTAGCCCGGGGGGACTCGAAAGGGCGCCCTGACGTGAAGACACTGCTACGCCAGCTGATGGCGGTGCTCCAGCAAGGCACCAACGCCCATACGGTGGTGAAAGATGCCTTCGACGACATCGAGCGCGCGCAAGTGGATGCCGCACAGGCCTTAGAGCGCCGCGAGTTGGCTTTTTCACTGGTGCTGCCGTTCTCTGACGCGGAGCCCGTTAATCTTAAATTTCAGCGTCACGCCAAGCGCGATGATGCGCCGGGGCATGTTTACACTGTCGATGTCCACACGCAAAACCAACGCTTGGGGGAGTTGTGGATGCGAAGCCAAATCCATATTCAAGCGGACCGCACCGATGTCGCGCTCACCATGTGGGCGGTGCGCGCTGATGTGGCTGTGCAAGCCCGCGCACACGTGGATGACTTGCGCGATGAGTTGGAAGCGGCTGGCTTGGGGCTAATTGAAGTCCAGGTGTTCAACGCCGCGCGTCCGAATCAGGATGCCGCGTGGACCACGCCTGATGCCGGCACCGTATTGGACGTTTCAGCATGAGACGCCAGCGACTCGAAGCCGTTGCCTTGGCCTATGGCCAAAACGAGGCACCCGTGGTTACCGCCAAAGCCCAAGATGAATTGGCCGAGCGAATCATTGAGATTGCGAAGGAGCAGGGGATTTACATTGTCCAAGACCCGCAGCTGCTGGCGATGCTGAGCCGCTTGGATCTTGAGGAGCAAATACCGCCCCAGCTGTATGCCGCGGTCGCGGTGATTTTGTCGTGGGCTTATTGGCTGAAGGGCATGGAGCCCGGCGACGAGAAGGAAACCCCGCCTCAGGCCTCGTTGTAGCCACGGGCGCGGCGCGCGCGGCTGAGTTTGCCGAGGCGGTCGTAGACTTCCACCGTGGCTTGTCCCGTCGCACCTTGCAGCGCCGCAATAGTGCCACGAATGGCATCGAGCTGGCGAGAAATCAAAATCTCATTGCGATGGTGGGCATCCCGACAAGCGGCCATCTGCTGTTTGAAGCTGTCCCACGCCACGTCCTGTAGCGGGTGATTGTCTGGGTCCACACCTTTATCGGTCACGCCCGTGAGTGTGGATAGCTCGGCCAGCAAGGCGGATTTACCGGGTTGGAGCGCCTCAAAGGCGTCAATGTTTTGCGCTTTGAGCGCGTCAAACTCATCAGCCAACAGACGGGCAAGCCGCTGAGCACGGGCCTCAGCCTGTGTCACGTTGTCCGCCAGTGTGGTGCCGCTGAGCGTCATTCCAGGTTCACTCGCGGATCATCTGCTCAATGGCCACGAAATTCTCTGCAATGCGTTTCGCATCGAGGGGATAGTTGCCATCACGGATTGCGTCTTTGATTGCGTCAACTTTTGCGCGGTCAAAGGCGGGTTCTGCCATGGCGCTTTGAGCGGCCGCGCTGAGCGTCAACACGTCGTCATTCGAGCGGCGCGCTTCTTCAGCAGGGGCGGCTTCTTTGCCGTCTGCGCGGGGCTTTTCGTCGCCGAGGGCACGGGCCTTGGCCCGGCTTTCCGCTTGCCGTGCATTCAGATCGGCTGCAGCAACGCTGGCTTGCTGTGTGATCGGGTTAGTCATAAGGTACTCACTTTACTGTTTCTTTGCATTTTTCCATGGATGCCCTCTTGTTATCGACCCATTCTCACGAATCTTTAGCCAAAAGGGTAGAAAAATATCAAACTAGAACAACAATCTACTATAGACCTACGGCTTCATTTAAACCGATTACTTTCCCAGTAATTATTCGTCCTGATTCTGGATTTTTTAACCGTATCTGTTCACCCATACGGGCGCTTTCTTCCGCCAGCAAGCGGACCGAAATTTGAAAACCATTGCCGTTCCCAACAGAAAGTTTCACCATTGCGCCACGTTTGACCAGTACCGCAGCGCGCACGTCATGACGACGCAGGGGTTTACCGGCGGCGATGTCTCTCACTAATTCGGCACCAACCGCTTGTTCTATAGCGTCCAACGTGTTGTTGCCAGCAACTTTTGAGTCCGCCGGGACCACCTTCAGCATGTCAGCGGTTAACCGTGTACCGCGTGTTAGGTGGACTTGGGGAACCACCCATTGGCCTTCGGTCGCCGGTTCGGCGGCAGCGGCTGTGTTGTTGCTGACCGGGGCTTTGCCCTGGTGTGTCGTCAAGACGAACAATTGCCATTGGGGGCTAGTGCAGCGCACACGTAGGTTGGTCGACTGTCGAAACGGTGCATCCACCAGTAATTCGGCGTCGCAGGGGCTGGGTTGAACCCGCTCATTGATTTCGGCGAGCGACAGAGCCGGCTCATCGGGATGATTTTTTTCACCCCAGAGGCTCACTGCCTGCGCGATCGGCTCCCAGGCCTCCGGTATCTCGGTGGGGGCGGCATGCGCGCTTATCCAAGGGGCGAACCCCAGCAGTAACCCCAGCCATCGGGTGATGGATTTTCTAGTTGACGGTGGTCTGTTTCGGCACGGCATTTGCTTTGTCCTGGTTGTGTGGCGAGGTGACGAAACCTCGACACCACCCAAAGTAAGCAAAAACAGTACCAACCACCCATGACACCTCAAGCGATCAACCCGGACTACCTGCCCAGCAGCGGCGGGTCTGCCCGTGGGCGAGATGGCATAGCCGCAGAGGGCAATAACGGCGCAGGCACTGGGTTTGCTCGTTTGGTGGCACAACAAACGCCCGCCAGCTCACCGCCCGTATTAGACGCGGTGCGGGTGAAGCGCGGCGACACCTTGATTGGAATCATCAAAGACGCAGTCCAGGCCAGCGGTAGGACCATCACTGGTGCCGAAGCTTGGCGGCTTGCGCAAACCGTCGCCGCACACAATGGCTTACGCGATGTGAACCTGATCTACCCCGATCAAACGTTGCAGCTCAAGGGCATCCAGGCGCAAGTCGGTGCGTTACCGTCAGCGGCTGTGGCGAAGGGCGCACCACCCGAGTCGGTCGTGCGTGCGCCGCAGCCCCCACCGGCGCCGACCCCGCCCGCCTCGACACAAGCGGCCTTGGCCCTGCGGATGGCGCAGAGTCTTTCGGCGCAATCACTTGATCGGGTGCAGGCAAAAACGCCGACCGCCACACTGCCGACGCCGGTGGCTGTCACCGCACTGCGGGGCGCGCCGTTTGCCCCGCGTATGCACACCCCCGTCTTGGATAAAACCCTGCAACGCGCAGTCGACAAAGGCTTCATTGCTTCGCAAGAGGTGAATCAGGTGAAGGCCAAGATCGCCCACATGGCGCAGAAGTACAACTTCCAACCCGATGACTTTGCGCGCCTCACGTTGATGGAAAGCGATGGCATGAACCCGCAAGCCTCCAACGGTAGCTGCCACGGCATCATTCAATTCTGCAGCGGCGATGACCGTGGTGCTGCTTCGGTCGGGTTTGCAAAAAACGCCAAAGCTATTTTGGGTCTTAGCGCAGTCGCGCAACTCGATTTGGTGGATAAGTATTTCAGTGATGTGGGCGTGGGCAAGAACGGTCGTGAACGCTTGGATGATTTGTATCTGAGCGTTCTCACACCAAACGCACGCAGCGAGCGGCGTCGGCACGTGCCGCTGGATATCCCTGGGCAACAAGCCGCTTACTTGCATGTGGGCCGTGACCGCACGCGGCCCATCACTCGCCAATCGATATGGACCGGTTTAGTCCAAAACGCTAATGAGCGTTTGCGCGCCGCGAGCGAGACGACGACGACACCGAAGGCAGTTCAGAGCTGGAAAGTCAGCGCCTATCGAGGTCGCTCATGAGCAGGCGGCAAGGGTTTGCCGCTTTCGCCGTTACTGCTGTATGGCATGAGATTTGCATGAACGGTATCGACAAGGCCCAAGAAAACTTGAGCCGGTGACGTAAAAAAATTTGAGTCGTTGGAGACGAAGATGGAATTGTTCAACAACCCCTTAGGGATTCATGAGCGGGCGCTGCAAGCGAGATCCCAGCGCCTGGAGTTGATCGCCCAAAACATCGCCAACGCCGACACCCCTCAGTACAAAGCGCGTGACCTCGACTTCAAAAAAGTCATGACCCAGCAACTCGGGCAGCCAATCCGAGCCACCGATCAGCGTCACTATGCGATTGCTGAAACAACGGATAGCAACAGTGTCAAGTTTCGCGTGCCCTTCAACACTTCATTTGACGACAACACCGTCGAGATGAGCGTCGAGCAGAGTAACTACGGTAAAGCCGCGTCTGACTACCAGGCCACGCTGAGCTTTTTAGAAAGCCGCGTGAGTGGCATACGCAAAGCCCTCAAGGGCGAGTAAAGGAGAGCCTCATGTCCCTCGGTAACATTTTTGGCATTGCAGGCACCGCTTTGAATGCGCAGCTGGTGCGCATGAACGCCACCGCGTCGAACCTGGCCAACGCAGGCACCACAGCCAGTAGCGAGGCAGAAGCCTTCAAAGCCAAGCGGACGGTTTTCAAGGCCCTCGTTAACGAGAACCTTACCAACGCTGGTGCGCCGTATGTTGGTGGTGTGAAGGTGGATCGCATGCAAGACGACAGCACGCCCATTCAAGCCATCTATGACCCCAGCAATCCGCTGGCGGATGCAGGCGGTTACATCTACCCCGCTAACGTGAATGAAGTCACCGAAATGGTCGACATGATGGCCTCCTCACGCTCTTACCAAAACAACGTCGAGGTCGTGAACACCGCGCGCCAATTGATGTTGCGCACGCTCGAATTGACGCGTACCTGATTCACCTTCGATAAGAGGAACCCGCTACCATGGCCATCGATCTCAAACCCAGCGCTTTGCCTCAAGGCATTGCCCGCTACGAAGACGTGGTGAATAGCCCCAAGGTCATCAATGAGCAAATGGGGCAACAAGAATTTTTAACGCTCTTCACCGCTCAGTTGAAGATGCAAAACCCACTCGATCCCGTTAAGAACGAGGCGTTCGTGGCCCAGTTGGCGCAGTTCTCATCGCTTGAGGCGAACATCTCTATGAAGCAGTCTTTGGACACCATGGTGACTGCCTTGGGTTCTGACCGCGTCATGGCGAGTGCCTCTTTAATCGGTAAATCAGTTTCAGTACCCGATGCCGCAGTACGTATCGTCGGTGGTGCCGGCGGTGAAGGTGTGATTAACCTGCCGACAGGCGCCGCAGGCATTCAAGTCAATGTGCTGGACAGCACCGGCAGTGTTGTGCGGGAGTTAATTTACCCCGCCCAACCCGTTGGCGATTTCAGCTTGAGCTGGGACGGCAAAGATGCAGCCGGCGAGACGGTACCCGATGGCGCGTATCGCTTCGAAGCCACAGGTGTCGTGGGCGGTCAATCGGCCAACATCGCGGTGAAGGCCGTTGCCAAAGTGGTGGCGGTACGCACCAACTCAGCCGACAACAGTTTGTTACTCGAATTCGAAGGCGGCAAAACATTGCCGCTTTCAGATGTCAGCCGCATCGGTATGTAAGTCCTGTGCAGCCGACCGTTTCGATTTAAAAGTTTTCTGATTCCTTTTAGGAGCTCGCAAAAATGTCTTTCTATACATCCCTTACAGGTTTGAACTCTGCAACCGCTCAATTAGGCGTGACCAGTAACAACATCGCCAACGTGGGCACCACCGGTTTCAAGCGCTCACGCGCTGACTTCGGTGACATCTTTGCGACCTCGCCGCTGCAAAAAGCCTCCAGTACGATTGGTCAGGGGGTGGCCTTGAAGCAGGTGACCCAGGAGTTCGGTCAGGGTAACGTGGCGTTCTCCGCTAACGCACTTGACCTCGCGATCACCGGTGA
>Ga0102881_1000663_pt1 | contig 12079 bp, 9 predicted proteins | sample Colrivmeta1549B3_FD_78189 | JGI IMG/M metagenome (GOLD analysis project Ga0102881, IMG submission 78189) | Estuarine microbial communities from the Columbia River estuary - metaG 1549B-3 | ecosystem: Environmental > Aquatic > Marine > Intertidal zone > Estuary | place: USA: Columbia River Estuary...
ATGGCGTATCGTTGTAGCAGTCTGCGCTCCGCATCGTCCATTCTTCCATCGATATGACCCATTCTGAGCAAGGCGTACATGCGCTCTAAACGTTCCTCGGCGTCAATTACTGGAGTGACCACTGCTGACCCAGCACGCTCTCGTAACCGCAGTTGTTCCTCTTGGTTCCATCCCATACGCTGAGCAATTCGGTTCAATAAGGCTTGTTCTTGTTCACTGACTTGACCATCTACCTGAGCGATACGCACCAGGGACAAATAAAGGTTTTCATTATTTTCAGATGAAGCAGAAGGATATAATTGTGCAATCGACATAAATCATATTTTATACCACAAAGATAATGCATTGGCTACTTGTCCCCCAATAGAGATGGACTATCTTTGCGCAAATTTTCATCCTTGTCAGAGTTTTTATTGCGCACATACCTAGAAAATGCCCCCCACCTCATCGAAATGGAGCGGGCACTGGCGCATCCTAATTCGCCAGGTGGATCCATCAAAAAGACCCTTGCCGGATGGGAAGGTTCTGTGGGCGCTTTAGTCTTGGGTCAGCTGTTTCACAAAAAAAATCGACCTATTTTATGGGTGCTGCGCGATCAAGAGTCTGCGGCCTATGCCTACAATGATTTACAATTATGTTTAGGCACAGATCAAGTGCTTTACTATCCGGGGAGCTACAGGAAACCTTACCAAATTGAAGATACCGCCAATGCCAATGTGCTTCTAAGAACAGAAGTGTTGAAGAAGTTAAAAACGTCCAAAAATCCTATTGTTGTTACCTATACGGCGGCACTATTAGAACAGGTAGTCGGAGAAAAGTCAATGACTGAACAAACACTAAAGCTGTCAGTTGGAGATAAGGTATCATTGGACTTTATCAATGAAACCCTCTTCGAATACCATTTTCAACGGGTGGATTTTGTGGCGGAACCAGGCACATTTTCCGTGCGTGGCGGAATTATCGATGTGTTCTCTTACGCCCACGATGACCCATACCGCATTGAGTTTTTTGGCGATGAAGTAGAAAGTATTCGGACCTTCGACCTTCAGACCCAATGGTCAAAAGACCAAGTAAACTCCATGGAAATCATGGGAGATATCGACGATAAAAGTCTGGATATTCCACGTGTTTCCTTTCTACAGCATTGGCCCACACATACCTTGCTGATCACCGAAAATCAAGACCTGATCGCCCGTGATTTATCTGATTTATACCGACAAGCCGATCAAGTGTACACCAGTCATTTAGGACGTGGGGTAGCCCAACTTCCGCCGCATACCTTGTTGATCAGTGGGGAAGAACTGATTAAAGAATGGGCCTCCTTGGACCAAATAGATGTGGTGGGGCAAGCCTCGGATAAAGACCCTGATTTTGTGTGGTTCACCAAGCCTCAACCCGCTTTTCACAAGAAGTTCGATCTATTGGTAGCTGACTTGCACCAAAAGCAAGAAGATGGTCTACACACCGTAATTGCTTGCGCCACAGAACAACAGGCCCATAGGATGCGCGATATATGGGCGCAAATCGATCCAGAAGCAACATTTACTGCGGAGGTCATGACCTTGAGTCAAGGATTCATCAGCCCTGAATTAAATTTGGTCCTCTACACTGATCACCAAATTTTTGAGCGGTACCATAAATTTAAACTCAAGTCACACAACACCAAAAAGGCCGCTGAGGCGCTTAACGCGCTCAATAAATGGGAAATTGGTGACTATGTGACCCATATGGACCACGGTATTGGGAAATACGCGGGACTTCAGCGCATTGAAGTTGAGGGGCGCATGCAAGAGGCGATTAAACTAATCTATGGAGATCGAGACATTCTTTATGTGTCTATCCACGCATTGCACAAAATATCGAAGTACAATGGCAAGGAAGGCGCTGAGCCCAAACTGTATAAACTGGGCTCCCCTGCCTGGAAGGCTGTCAAAGAAAAAACGAAGGCCCGAGTCAAAAAAATCGCCTTTGACCTAATTCAAACCTACGCGAAAAGAAAACTCAAAAAAGGGTTCCAATACGGCCCTGATTCCTACCTGCAATACGAACTTGAAGCCTCTTTTTTATACGAAGACACGCCAGATCAAGGCAAAGCTACCGCTGATGTAAAACAAGATATGGAAAGCGAACGGCCGATGGATCGACTGATCTGCGGTGATGTGGGTTTTGGAAAAACGGAGGTGGCTATTCGCGCCGCTTTTAAGGCAGCCGATAACGGAAAGCAAGTAGCCGTATTGGTACCCACGACCATACTAGCCTACCAACACTATAAATCATTCAGCCAACGGATGGCTGATCTGCCCATTGAGATTGAATACTTGAATAGGTTTAGAAGCGCCAAAGAGAAAAAGGATATCCTGGAACGACTCGAACGAGGTCAAATCGATGTACTCATAGGAACGCACCTGATTGTGGGGCCTCAAATCAAATACAAAGATTTGGGCTTGCTGATCGTCGATGAAGAACAAAAATTTGGTGTATCTGTTAAAGATAAACTGAAGTCATTGAAGGAGAATATTGACGTGCTCACTCTCACAGCTACGCCAATCCCAAGAACCTTGCAGTTCAGTCTGATGGCTGCTAGAGATCTCTCGGTAATTCAAACTCCCCCACCCAATCGGTACCCCATTGAAAGCGAGTTAATTCGCTTCGATGAAGGAAAAATACGCGATGCTGTCGCTTATGAAATCAGTCGTGGCGGACAAGTGTTTTTTATCCACAACCGCATAGAAAACATCAAAGAGGTAGCGGGAATGATACAGCGATTGGTGCCTGACGCGCGCATCACCATCGCTCATGGTCAAATGGAAGGACACCAGCTGGAAGAACAAATGATCGCTTTTATGCAAGGCGACTACGATGTGCTGGTTTCTACCTCAATCATCGAAAGTGGTTTAGATGTGTCCAACGCCAATACGATGCTGATCAATAACGCACAGAATTTTGGTCTGAGTGATTTACATCAAATGAGGGGTCGTGTGGGCAGAAGCAACAAGAAAGCCTTCTGTTATTTCATCACCCCACCCGAAATAGCCATGACTGAAGTTGCGCGCAAAAGACTAGAAGCCTTAACTCAATTCACTGCATTGGGCAGTGGTTTTCACATAGCGATGAAAGACCTTGAAATCAGGGGTGCAGGGGATTTATTAGGGGGAGAACAAAGCGGTTTTATCAATGATATCGGTTTTGATACCTATCAAAAAATCATGCAAGAAGCGATTGAGGAACTCAAGGAAAATAGCTTTGCTGAACTGTTTAAAGACGAGCCAAAAACCAAGAAAAATTGGGGTATCAGTGAAATACAAATAGATTCTGACCTCGAATTGCGCTTTACCGAAGACTACATCAACAGCACCACTGAACGCCTGGCTATGTATGCTGAGTTGGCTGCTATTGAAAATTTGGCCGACCTGAACACATTTGAAAATCAATTAATTGATCGTTTTGGAGCGATGCCCGGGGTGGCCAAATCCTTGCTGCAATCAGTCGCATTAAAAATCCGGGTGATGCCTCTAGGAATTGAAAAAATAGTATTGAAGCAAGGTAAAATGTGGTGTTATTTTGTAGGTGATCCACAATCTCCTTTTTATCAATCAGATCAATTCCACAGTTTATTAAACTTGGTGGCCGCTAGACCTGGGCTTTGTCTATTTAAAGAAAAAGACACCAGAAATGGCAAGCGTTTAATGATCATCTTTGATTCGATCAAGAGTGCAGCCAAAGCTTACCAGGCCATCGATCAACTTTTAGCTACAGCTCCTTAAGGTTTTTGATCGTTTTAAACGCTACATCCACATGCTGGTCATCTACGATGATGGTGAATTCGTTTGTGGTAGAAATCACTTCATAAAGCACAATCCCTTCCCAGGCCAACCGCTGGAATATGAAATAGTAAATTCCGGGTACTGACACGTTTTCTGAGGGAAGCTTTACCGTAATCGAGGATAAATTACTGGCTTTTTGGGTGCATTTTTCAGCGGCAAATAATTGCTCAATTACAGGATCTAAAACACTGCTCACCACGATATTCAGCTCGTTTACTCCTCTAGAGGAAGTATAAAAAACTTCTTTGTTCTTGTTGACTTCTTTGAGTAAAACAGTCTGGTTTTCAAGAATGGTCTCAGAAACTAAAAAAGTAAAATCTGTGAGAGAAGAACGGACAGTGATCTCTCCGATTTCTTTTAACACCTTAACAATTTTGTGGGTAGCGCGAAACTCTAAATCGTCGGAAAGTCGTTTAAGTGCCATGACGATTGCGCCGTTGCGAATATCCTTACCCAAGGCTTCTTCAATCTCTGGTCTGATATACCGAGACAGCGAAGTTAAATTGATAATCCCTTGAGAGAGTGCACTTTGCAAGAAAGGCTTCTTTTTGATGTAATTTTCTACAACAGAAGAAATCGTTTTCATGATTGTTAAAGTTTTGGTAAAAATAACTGATTGTTACAAATTAAACAAATATAATCAGAAAAACAAAAAGGCGTCCTGTACGTGATCTATGACTACTGATGTACCGCTTAAGGAAATTCCGACAATGTCAAACCTTAAAGCCTCGTCTATCTGATGCAAACACGCATAAAAGTTAGCTGCCCTGATTAAATGTCGTTGCTTTACCTTAGTGACACTGCTCAATGGATCGATGAGTATTCTCCCCTTTCTGGTGCGCACCTCGACAAATACCAAACAGCCATATCCGCGAACAATCAAATCAATTTCAGCATGCTGATGCCGGTAGTTGCGTGCTACTACGGTATAGCCGCAGGCGCATAAATGGAGAGCCGCCAGATCTTCACCCCACTGACCAAGATATTGAGTAGACATAACAACACAAGATAATTCGTGTGCTAATAGGGAGGTGAACTAGACGTTTAGCGGGAAAAAATAACCTATAAGGGGCGATCTACTACGTAGTTAACCATCTCATATAAAGACTTCTTAGCGGGAGAATCCGGGTAATCAGCGATTAAGGATAAGGCCTCATCTCTATAGGTGTGCATGCGCTTAATGGCGTAATCCATGCCCCCTTTTTCTTTAACCCAGGCGATGAGTTCTCTTACTTTCTTGCGGTCGGTATTGTGTTTTTTTACCACACCCAACATCCACTTGCGTTCCGCTAAAGTCGCGTGTTCCATAGCGTAAATAAGCGGCAAAGTCATTTTTTGTTCTTTGATGTCAATCCCTGTGGGCTTCCCAATTTGGGACTTGCCGTAATCGAACAGGTCGTCCTTGATCTGAAAGGCCATCCCGCATGCCGCACCAAAATCGCTAAAACGCTGAACTTCTTCAGCTGATGCTCCTACTGAAGCAGCGCCTAAAGCACAACAAGCCGTAATTAAGGAGGCTGTTTTTTGGCGGATTATGGATAAATAAACAGCTTCTGTGATATCTAACTTTTTGGCTTTTTCAATTTGAAGCAGCTCTCCCTGGCTCATTTCGCGCACAGCTACTGAAATCAACTCAAGTAGATCAAAATCTTTGTGCTCAATGCAGAGCAACATGCCTTTAGAGAGCAAATAGTCCCCCACCAACACAGCAATTTTATTTTTCCACACCGCATTGATGGAAAAAAAACCACGACGCTTATCGCTGTCATCCACCACGTCGTCGTGTACTAAACTAGCGGTATGAATCAGTTCAATCACTGAAGCACCTCGATAGGTACGGTCTTGTACCTCACCCTGACCCGCCAATTTTGCACATAGAAAAACAAACATGGGCCTCATCTGTTTTCCTTTGCGCGTAACAATGTAGTAGGTAATTCTGTTTAGCAAGGGCACCTGAGAAGCCATCGAATCATAGAACTTCTTTTCGAAAAGTTCCATTTCGGCTTCGATGGGTTGCTTGATCCGTTGAACGGTGCTCATATGATTTTAGGGTTGGGGTTAAAATTAAGGATTAAAGCGCATTCCGCTTGGGAAAAGAGCAAAAAAAAACCGCTCATAAAGAGCGGTTAATCTGTATATCAAAACCTATTAGGCCAGCATGGTAACTGGGTGTTCCAAATAAGTCTGTAAAGTTTGTAAGAACTGAGCACCAGTCGCTCCATCTACCGTTCTGTGGTCACAAGCTAAAGTCAACTTCATGGTGTGCCCCACGACAATTTGACCTTTTTTAACCACAGGTTTTTCCACAATCGCTCCGACAGAAAGTATGGCAGAGTTAGGTTGATTGATGATGGAGGTAAACTCTTGAATACCAAACATACCCAAGTTGGATACGGTAAACGTGCTTCCTTCCATTTCTTGCGGGGTCAATTTTTTAGATCGAGCCTTACCTGCCAAATCTTTGACAGCACCACCGATCTGGGTTAAGCCTAAACGATCAGCAAAAGGAATGACAGGAACCACCAATCCATCTTCCACGGCAACGGCAACCCCCATGTGAACATGTTGGTGATAAATGGTTTGTTCGTCTTGCCAGCTGGTATTTACTTGAGGATGCTTGGTCAACGCCATAGCTGTAGCCTTCAACACCATATCGTTAAACGATACCTTAGTGTCGGGCATGGTGTTGATCTGGGCTCTAGAAGCCATCGCTTCTTCCATATCAACCTCAATAGTTAAGTAGTAATGAGGCGCAGTAAATTTAGAGGCAGATAAACGTTTAGCGATTACCTTACGCATCTGTGAGTTTTTCACACCCTCACTGTGGACGACACCTGAAGGGGCAGCAGAAATGCTGGCCTGAGGAGCTGCAGCTGCAGAAGGGGTAAATCGTTCGATATCAGCTTTAATAATTCTTCCGAACTCGCCAGATCCTTGAACTAAGGATAGGTCAATGCCTTTGTCTGCCGCCATTTTCTTGGCCAAAGGCGAGGCCAATATTCTAGAACCAGCCGAAGTCACCGCTACTGGAGCTGATGCTGTGGCAGGTGCTATCGAAGAAGCTGCAACGGCTACAGGCTCAGACGAGGCAACGACTGGAGCTGAAGCTGGAGCTGGTGCGCCAGAAAGCAAGGCCGACACATCTGTTCCTTGTGGCCCTATAATGGCCAATACACTGTCCACAGGGGCGGATTCGCCGGCTTGAAGACCGATATGCAAAAGGGTCCCTGCGTAAAAAGATTCAAATTCCATGGTGGCTTTGTCCGTTTCGATCTCAGCCAATATATCTCCTTCTTTCACAGAGTCACCTACTTTTTTTAACCAGGTCGCCACTGTACCCACCTCCATAGTGTCGCTCAAACGCGGCATGGTGATCACTTGAACCCCTTGAGGTACAGCTGCAGGAGCTGCTGCGGGTGTTGGTGGTGCTGTTTCAGCCACAGGAGCAGATACTGCCTGTGTAGCAGCCGGAGCTCCTGAAAGGTAAGCGCTGATGTCTTCTCCTGGCGCACCAATGATGGCCAAAAGAGCATCTACAGGGGCGGTTTTTCCCGCTTCAATGCCAATGTGCAATAAAGTCCCTGCATTAAATGATTCAAATTCCATGGTGGCTTTGTCGGTTTCGATTTCCGCCAAAATATCACCTTCCTTCACCGTATCCCCCACTTTTTTCAACCAAGAGGCTACTGTTCCCTCTTCCATGGTATCGCTCAATCGGGGCATATTAATTACTACTGCCATCTGCTATAATTTATGAGGAATAAACGGATAGTTTTCTTGTTCATACACCATGTCGTACATCTGTTGTAGAGGTGGGTATGGAGATTCTTCAGCAAAACGCTCGCACTGCTCGACTAAGTCTTTAACTCGCAAATCAATAGACTCAATCTCAGCTGCTGTAGCGTACTTGTTTTTCTTAATGATATCCAACACTTGAGTGATTGGATCTATTTTTTTGTATTCTTCTACCTCTTCCTTGGTTCTGTAGTGTTGGGCATCAGACATAGAGTGACCTCTATATCTGTATGTTTTCATCTCCAAGAAAGTAGGTCCTTCTCCTTTTCTAGCGCGTTGAATCGCTTTGTCTACCTCTTTGGCCACTTCAACAGGATTCATCCCATCTACTGGTCCGCAAGGCATTTCATAACCCAACCCTAATTTCCAAATATCGGTGGTGTAGGATGTTCTGGCTACCGAAGTACCCATCGCATACCCGTTGTTTTCACAGATAAAGACTACTGGGAGCTTCCACAACATCGCTAGGTTAAACGTTTCGTGTAAGGAACCTTGGCGCACAGCACCGTCACCCATATAGCAAAGTGTTACCCCTTTACGACCGAAGTACTTGTCCGCAAAGGCGATACCAGCTCCTAGAGGTATTTGCCCCCCTACGATTCCGTGTCCCCCATAAAATCCGTGTTCTTTAGAAAAAATGTGCATGGAACCACCCATACCTTTGGAGGTACCAGTCACTTTTCCGTAAAGCTCTGCCATGACTGCTTTGGGATCAACTCCCATACCAATAGGCTGCACGTGGTTTCTGTAGGCCGTGATCATTTTATCGTGCTCAAGATCCATGGCGTGCAAAGAACCAGCCAAAACAGCTTCTTGACCGTTGTATAAATGCAGGAATCCCCTTACTTTTTGTTGAATGTATACAGCGGCGAGCTTGTCCTCAAACCTTCTCCAAAACTGCATGTCTTCATACCACTTCAGGTAAACCTCTTTTGTAATCTTTTTCATAGGAAATCTGGATTGCTTCTGTCGTTTCTGGGCATCAAAAATACGCATTAAATTTTTTTCCCCAATCAAAAAAAGAAGCAAATAGGCAGATAATTATCCCTACAAACCAGCACCTGACCCCAGTGAAGAAAGATCAAAGGAGACAGAAAACCTCAAGGTGTTTTCCAAGGGGTTGCGCACCTGGGCGGTAGATATCAAATAAGCTAAGTCAATTTGTGCGTTTTTCAAACCGAACCCAGCTCCCAAGGTCACGTACTTTCTAAAACCCTTATCTCTGTGTTCGCTCAGGTAACCGGCCCTCATGGCCAGCCTTTGAAATACGACATACTCTAATCCAGTGGACCAAACCACTTCTTTAAGCTCCTCAGATATGCCTCCAGGGGCATCTCCAAAGGAACGCAACGCTCCCGAGAAGAAATCTATATCTTGATAAAGACTCAAATCCGTACCATCGACAAAACCATCGTCGTTTAAATCTTTTGGCGTGGGCACCATCAATTTGTTTAACTCAAACACCCAGGACAATCGACTGTCTGGGCCGTAGTCCCAATCATATCCAATACCCACGCCAAGATTGGTGGGAATAAACAGGGATTCGCCGGTAGAATCATACGCTATTTTAGGCCCTAGGTTGGACAAATTAAACCCCCAAACCCAACGCCCGTCATGCCCTTGTTTCGGCAACCACGGACCTTGTCTGTACGCAGAAATATCCACAGCAAAAGTCTGGGCTGCACGGGTATCTACTTGAGTTGACTGAGGTATCTTTAGGTTGGAACGCACATATCTACCCCCAACAGACATACTAAAAAATGGGCTCAACTGCAGGGCATAGGCGCCCTCTATGGCAATTTCATTGGGTTTGGCCAATGCGCCCGGATCAGAGGCAAACTGCCTCAATTCAATCTCACCCAAGGTAAAATAGCGCAATCCCAAAGAAAAAGCAGATCGATCATCGATCCGCTTGGCATACACACCACTCAACAAATTGATGTCTGTAATTACGCTTTCCAGGTAAGGAGTATACCCCACACCTATTTGCTGCTCCCAAGGCACGAAGGCCAGTTTAGCTGGATTCCAGCGGATCGAATATACATCTGGCGCAGTCACAATACCTGTATCCCCCATCCCCGATGCGCGGGCGTCTGAAGGGATCGTCAGAAAAGGCACCGCTGGATTGATGATGCGGTCGTTAAAATTTTGGGCAAATGCACCTGCACTGATCAACAGTGCCATGGCCAATAAATTTCTCATGAATAGGATTTGGGCTACACAAAAAACGGAAAAATCAACCATCTATTGTGTAGAAATCTAGAATATTACCAAAACAACAAAATAAAACGCTTCAGGCAGCGTTGATCTAAAAAAAGAAAGGCAGTCCTTATATTATACCCTTGGAATGCTATATTTGTACCACTAATCACTTTTGTAATGATGCATACCAGACGTGCAGTTTTTTTAGCGGCAACTTGCTCAGCACTATTGGCCTTGGGAAGCTGTAAGAACAGTGCCTCAAAAAACGAATCCAGAGCTACAGGCTGGAGTTTAAACGATAAAAACAGTCCTTTAAGCCATCCCAAAAGTAGCCAAGCGCAAAAAACTGGACCTGGATTGGTCTTTGTTGAAGGGGGTTCCTTTGTGAAGGGACGTGTTCAGGACGACATCATGCGCGACTGGAACAACACCCCTACCCAACAACACGTTCAATCTTTTTACATGGATGAAACAGAGGTAACCAACTCCATGTACCTGGAGTTTTTGGAGTACATCAAAGCTGTTTACCCACCTTCCAATCCAAAATACGACGGTATTTACCAAAGCGCCTTACCAGACACCTTAGTGTGGCGCAACCGACTTTCTTACAACGAGGATTTGGTCGAAAACTACTTAAGACATCCCGCCTTTGCAGATTTCCCGGTCGTTGGGGTCAGCTGGTTACAAGCCCAGAGATTTGCCCAGTGGAGAACCAATCGCGTCAATGAATTATTGCTGGAAGAAAACGGCTTCCTGGAAAAAGACGCCAGATTTAAGCCTCTGGAAAATGAGATGGTAGCCTTTGACACAGAGGCCTATTTAAAAAATCCAAATGCCGCGTACGGAGGTGCCATCGGTTCTTTGGCTAGAAGAGCCTCCAGAGATACCATCCCATCTTTTGCCAAATTAAGCGATGGCGTGTTGTTGCCTGCTTATCGCCTACCCACAGAGACAGAATGGGAATACGCCGCTCAAGCCCCTGGCAGTCAGCGCGAATTCAACAATTACAAAGGAAGAAAGAAATTCCCCTGGGAGGGAAATCAAACCAGAGATACGGACCGCAGAGTATTGGGTGACCAGCTGGCCAACTTCAAAAAAGGCAAAGGTGACTACGGCGGTATTGCCGGTTGGTCAGAAGATGGTGGCTCTGTCACCACCCCTGTGAAAATGCACCCAGCCAACGATTTTGGTCTTTATGGTATGGGAGGCAACGTAGCTGAATGGGTGGCTGATGTGTACCGACCCATCATCGACAGCGATTACAGCGACTTCAATTATTACCGAGGCAATGTATTCCAAAAAGCAGCCATCGGTAAGGATGGAAAAGTGGCGGTGCTCCAGGAAGGGATCGAATTTGACACACTTCCCAACGGCAAATTATCCGTTAAGAGATTACCCGGCGAAGTTGTCAAAGTGCCTGTTGGCAATGAAGACACGTTTATGCGTTTCAATTATTCGGAAAGCGACAACAGAAACTTTAATGACGGGGATTTGGCCTCCTCCAGAGGATACAACCGATACAACGAAGAAAACACTGACAAAAACCGCATGTACAATGCGCCCAAGCCTTTGGTAGCCCGCGACAGCACCGGCGGATTGATCCTGGAATACGATAAATCCAACAACCGTAGCTCCATGATTACCAACGATGTGCGCGTGTACAAAGGCGCTTCTTGGAAAGACCGAGCTTACTGGTTGGATCCTGCACAAAGAAGGTATATGCCGGAATATATGTCCACTGATTTTATCGGGTTTAGATGCGCTATGTCTTATTTAGGCAGCAAACCTAAGTCCCTGAACCGTACCCCAAAAAGCAAAACGGCCAAAAAGTGAATTTTACGTCCTTAGAAGAGCTATACGCCTCCTTTTTAAAACACCCCAGTGTTTGTACCGACAGCCGTAAAATCACACCCAATTGCTTGTTTTTTGCCTTATCAGGCCCAAATTTTAATGGGAACTCATTTGCCTCAGCAGCCTTAGAAGCAGGTGCCGCTTTCTCCATCATCGACAAACCCGACTTTTATATCGACGGGCAAACTCTTTTAGTGCCCGATGTATTGATCGCGCTTCAGGATCTGGCGAAACACCACAGAAACCGCCTGAACATCCCCATTATTTCCCTTACCGGAAGCAATGGAAAAACGACCACCAAGGAATTGATCGCTGCTGTTTTGGGACAAAAATTCAAGGTAGTAGCTACCCAAGGAAACCTCAACAACCACATAGGGGTACCTCTCACCCTGCTCTCTATGAGTCCG
>Ga0102881_1000675_pt1 | contig 11940 bp, 10 predicted proteins | sample Colrivmeta1549B3_FD_78189 | JGI IMG/M metagenome (GOLD analysis project Ga0102881, IMG submission 78189) | Estuarine microbial communities from the Columbia River estuary - metaG 1549B-3 | ecosystem: Environmental > Aquatic > Marine > Intertidal zone > Estuary | place: USA: Columbia River...
CCACAAAGGCCTTGCGAATCAGCTTGATATCAGCGCGCACCCCCGTCATGGTGCGAGCGATGACGCGGTCAAGGGTCTCGCCTTTGTTGACGGTATAGCGTTGGCGCGAGCCATCCGCCACCATCGGCGCCACCCCGTTGGCGGTGCTGGCCATGTCTTGCATCATCACCTGTGCGCCCGTCGCGTTGGCGGCTGCACTGTCCATTGGCATGTCTTTGCCAAGCAGCGCCTTCAGGGCATCGTTCGCCAGCATATTGACACCCTGCGCCTGCACGACATGGGGTGACAGCAAACCGACTGCGCCGCTGATCAGGGCGATTGCCACCAGCCATTGGCGCGGTTGAACAGATTTGATTGAGGTTGGTGTGGTCATATTCAAACTCTCTTTAATACGGCATCGCCACCCAGTCACCTTGCGGCTTCTCGGGTAATTGTGGCCCAGCCACTTGACGAAGTACAGACTCGGTTTCATCCACGCGCGCAACCTCAGCCAAAGCCAATCGGGCCGCAACGCCCGCGTGGAGGACGCGCGCCGGCAACGCACGGCTGTCGACCATCACGAGACGATCCCCAACCTCGAGGCCATTGAAACGCCCGCCATTGATGTGGACATCGCCGCCCGCCTTTGCGTTGAGGGCAAATTGAAGCGGCTCACAGGCCATGCGCTCGTTGATGGCCTTGATCCATTTCTCGGACTCCCACGCCAAAGCGACAGCGACTGATTCTGGCAAACGTGGGGGAATGAGGGTCGCCTCAGGCATGGTCCAGGTTAGTTTGGCGGTTTGCACCAGCGGCTCCGCCTTGGTAAAAACGGGCTCTAAACGCAGCGCCAACTGCCAGTGACGTGAGAGGCCCGAATCGGGTTGCGCGGCATCTGGGCCTGCGTCGGCACGGGAGATGGTCATGACCAGACGCCACTGTCCTTGATCCGGTCGGCCACCCGCCGTTCGACCCAGCAGGGCTTGCTCATAGGCATCACGCTCGGACACATTGAGGGGACTTTGTTGCCAGCGACGCGCGTAGGTCTGGCTCGCGCGGGCCCATTCGGCTCGCCAGCCCAACAAAATTTCGTTGGCGAAGTGCAGGTCCTCCGGGCGGACATCCGGCGCAACACGCGACAGCAAGCGCACGTGTTGCGTCCACTTGGCCGCTTCAGGCGCGGCACAAACAGGCTTGTTGGGGGCCTGCAAATCGACGTCCGCCTTGATCGACGCTTTGCCATTCGCGGTGTAGTTCAGCACGCGAACGCCACGAACGCGCATGTCGTTGGTCATTTGGGCATCTTCATGGAGACGGCCTTGGTCATCAATCCACGCCGTTGACACCACGCGGGTTGGCCCCTGTAAGGCTTTTTCAATGAGAGCCTCACGAATAGCTGCCAACTGCGCTTCATAGGGGGTTGGCGCGCCGTCGGCTGTTTTTGCGGGCGGCTTTTGCTTGACGGGTGCGGGGTTTGCGCTGGGCGCAGTGCCAAGGAGGGCGCGCATCTCGGCAATTTTTTTGGCTTTCGCTGCCTCCTGCCGCAATTCCTCGGCCGACTTGGGCGCCTTGAAATTTGCCCAGTCGATGGGCTCGGGCCGCAGGGGTGCCGCTGGGGCGGGCGCTGGGGGCGCGCCGGCTGTTGCCGGTGGCGCGGGTGTGGCCGCGGTGGGTGTGGTTGATTGAGCGGTGTTCAACGCAGCATCCGCGTTGGCCGCGAAGGCGGCTGCCGCGCCGCCACTTGGCGCCGCCGGCGCGGTCGCGACCGCCGGCGTCGAGCCGTCGGGAATGCCCGCTTGCGCCTCAAGCGCGCGCAGCGGGTTGGCGCCGATTTGGGCATGTGCAGCGATGGGGGTGGCAAATGCCACCGCACTCAGCAGTGCGACACGCAATGGGGCCGCAGCCATCGTGAGCGGATGGCGCTTTTTGGGGGGCTGTTTTTCGACAGTCATGGCAATCTCGAAAGTCATGGCAACCCCAATGCATGCAAGCGGCGTGCCAGACGCCGTTGCCGGTTTACCGGATATTCGATGCCAACTGGCCCAGGTACAAGGCCCGCAAATCGTCCACGACACGGGCATCAAGCGACAAAGTGGTCTCGTAAGTGTCGTCACCCGCTGGCGTGATGCTGACCAACACGGCACCGTAAATGACACCTTCAACGCGTGTGCGGAAGGTATCGCTCATCACCGTCATGTCGGCAACGGTGGTGGTGGCATCCAAATGCTGGCCATAAACCTGCTCGGTGAGGGCCCGGTAGGCGTCGAGCTTGGAGGCGCGGATGGCCAGCAAGCGTTTTTGTGCCGGGGTTTTGTGGTTCTGGATGCTGACCACAGCGTAACCGGTCGCGGTAATGGTCTCTCGGGTCTCAACGATGGGCGCAATCATGGACGCACGGGCAGAGCGAACCGGGATGGGCTTCACATCGGCGGCTGCGCCACCGGACATGGCCTCAAGGGTTTGGCACGCGGTGAGCGCGCCCATCAAAGCCATCACACCACCCACGCGCACCAGACGCATGGCAATGGATTTTTGAATGTGATTACGCATGGGACAACTCCTGAATGAAACAAAATCGACCGCGTATCTGCGGCGCACAAGCGGTTACCACTGGTATCGGCACCGATCCCGCTGGCTTTAATCGTTTACCAAAGTAAAAATACAAATGGACTACAAAATCAATTCTGATAATTTAATACTATTCAATACAGTTCTCACGTTTATACATAATGAACACTAACTTTTGCTATCTTGGCGAGCGCGACCTTGGCCCTCAAAATCCGCTGTATGCAATCCAAAGAGAAAGTCGCGACGCCCATTATTGGGCGCGGTGAGGAAATGCGTGCCCTCCGTGGGCTCATTTCGACCGTCGCCAACAGCCAAGCCACCGTCCTGATTTCAGGCGAGAGTGGCACGGGCAAAGAGTTGATTGCGCGCGCACTCCACGACGAATCAGATCGCGCGGGCAGCCGTTTTGTGCCGGTTAATTGTGCCGCGATCCCTCGCGAATTGGTAGAGGCCGAATTGTTTGGCCACCGCAAGGGGGCCTTCACCGGCGCCGTAAGCGATCGTGTTGGGCGCTTTGAGCTGGCCCATGGTGGCACCTTGTTTTTAGATGAGATTGGCGACTTGCCCCTGGACATTCAGGTCAAGCTCCTGCGCGTTCTGCAAGAGCGTGCCGTTGATCCGGTGGGCTCAATGAAGTCGGTGGAAGTTGACGTGCGCGTGGTGGCCGCCTCACACAAGGATTTAGAGGCCGAAGTGAAGGCGGGTCGCTTCCGTGAGGACTTGTACTACCGACTCAATGTGCTGCCGCTGCACTCGCCGCCCCTGAGGCGCCGGGTGGATGACATTCCAGAGCTGGCACAGTTCCATGCCCAACGCCTGGCCCCAAAAGGACGCAATGCCATTCGGTTCAGCCCCGACATGCTGCTGGCCTTGAAGAGCTACCACTGGCCGGGTAATGTGCGCGAACTCATCAATTTGGTTGACCGATTCACCGCCCTGTTCCCTGGGCAAGAAATCGGTTTGCGCACCGTTCCCGCAGCGATGTTGCCTAAAGGACTTGCCGCATTGCGCGATGAGTTGTTCGGCAAAATTGCCGCCAGCAATGTGTTGACGCTTTTCCCTGAGGTGCCGGAAGAGGCCCGCGACAGTTTGCCCGAAACGCTGGACGCCGACCCATCGGAAGACGATAACGCGGTGCAGGACATCATCATGCTGGCCCAAGGCATGGATGAGTTACCCAGCGAAGGCATTCAGTTGAAGCAACGCATGGCAGAGATTGAGCGCCATTACATCGCCCAGGCGCTTGAGTTGTCGGAGGGCAACGTCTCCAAAACTGCAAAGCTCTTGTCACTGCAGCGCACCACCTTGATCGAGAAGATCAACAAGTACGAGCTGCGAGTCGCCTAAGCCTAATTCACCACCAGGAGGAAGGGCAACTGGCTGTCCTTCAGCTCTCGGCAAAACTGGTTACCGCTGTAGGTGTACGTGGCGCAGCCCATGCGGCTGTTGCTGTTACTGCCCTCTGAAGACCAGTAATTGCTGACCAGCATGTTGGGGAAGACGTTGGGGTTGACCGCTGGGTTCACGCACTCGCTCAGGGTGATGGTGCCCATCTCGCTTTGGGTGGGTAGTCGCCATTTACGACCCGATGCTTTTGAGAACTCAAGAGCGTAGGCCATGGCGTCGGCTTGCGTGAGATGCAAGGCCTGCCCCACGCACTGGCCGTTTTGAAACCGCTGGCCCGCATTACAACGGTACCAAGTTCGACCGGTCACCTGATCCACAGCCAGGCCGGTGTCACTGACCTTAAAGTAACCCGTGAAACCTTCCTCAATGGCCGCGCTGCACTGCGGCGTCGCATCGTATCGGCTGCACCCGGCCAAAACGAGCGCGACAAACACCCAAACAAACGTTACGAAGCGGCGCAACACGTGGGCCTGGATGTGGGCAATGGCGGCGTGAAAAGCAAACATCGGCAAATGGACCTGCAACTGTTATGAGAAGTAGCTTACCTTAAGCAAGGTTTACGCCGACCAAAAACAGACACTCAGAAGAAAAAGTGAATTCCTTTTAACTACATAAAGCGGCAATCCAGAAATCCCGACAAGAAAGTCGGGGAAAACTGGACGCATCCGGTCAGGAACTGACAAAATTTCTGAGACCCTGACAGGGCGTGGGTACCCGAGCGGCAACCGCTGATTGGCACGTTTCTCGCTTAATGCTCACAAAGTGTCGGCTTTTTGCCGCCCTCCAACCGCCGTTTCAAGAGACATACACCATGGATATCGCAACCATAATTGGATTTGTTGCCACCTTCGGTCTGATCATTTCAGCCCTTGGTGACCCGGGACCATTTATCGACATGCCCTCAATTTTGATTGTGGTGGGCGGCACCGCAACCACGGTGCTCGCGCGCAGCTCGTTTCCCGAGTACATCGCAGCGATCGGTGTGGCGATGAAGACCATCAAGTTCAAAATCGACAAACCAGAAGACCTCATTGAGCAGCTGGTGAACTTGGGAACCATTGCGCGCAAGGACGGCATGATCGCCCTTGAGGGTCAAGACATTCCCAACGCCTACATGGCCAAAGGCATCCGCATGTTGGTGGACGGTACCGAAGGCAGCATGATCAAGTCAGCCCTTGAGCGTGAAAAAGAAATGATTTCCGCGCGCAACTCAACGGGTATCGCGTTCTTTGACTCGGTTAAAGAAGTGGCCCCCGCCATGGGCATGATTGGTACGCTGGTGGGCTTGGTGATCATGTTGGGCAACATGAGTGACCCCAAGTCGATTGGCCCTGCGTTCGCGGTGGCGTTGCTGACGACCATGTACGGCGCCGTGATCGCCAACGTGATTTGTATTCCTTTGATCCAGAAGCTCCAAAAATTGGACGCTGCGGAATCCATGAACAACGACTTGATTTTGGAAGGCGTCATGTTCATCCAAAGCGGTGGCAACCCACGAATGTTGACGGACCTGTTGATCTCGTTTGTCGATCCCAAGGGACGCGCAAAGCTTGAAGCTGCGGCTTAATTAACAACAGGATTGGCACGTGGCAACCGAAGCAAACAAACCCGAAGACGCGGAGAAGCCTGAGGCGCTCCCCGTTGAGACCCCCGCCGCTGAGCCCGAGGTGATCGTCGCGGCAGCCAGCGCTGACGACTGCCCGAAATGTGATGACTGCCCAGACTGCCCCCCAGTCGGTGCGCCCGCCTGGATGGCGACCTTCGCAGACATGGCGACCTTGTTGATGGCGTTCTTCGTGTTGATCTTGTCGTTCGCTGAGATGAACGTGCCAAAGTTCAAACAAATTAACGGCTCGCTGAAAAACTCATTTGGCGTGCAACGTATCGTGCCCGTGGTCGAATCCCCGAAAGGGACCAGCATCATTGCGCGCAACTTCTCGCCCGCGATTACGGAGCCAACACCCATCGAGAATGTGACCCAACAAACCACCGATGAGCGAAAGCCTGAACCCGTGATCAAAACGGACGACAGCTCGGGAACGAAGGGCCCGCAGGAGGCCGCCACGGAGGTTCGTAAATCGTTGGCCAACGAGATCGCATCTGGCAAAGTCGAGGTCACGACCGAGGAAGGCAAAGTCGTGGTGTACGTGAATAAGCCACCATCTGGTGCGGGTGATGGCCAATCGGGTACGCAGCAAGGCGGCCCTGCCGCATCGACAGTTGCGCAAGGCGGCAGCAGCGCATCAGCGCAGACAGGTGCGCCGGGAACGGGCGCCCAGACCGGCGGTATGGCACAAGGCAGCAATGCCGGTGGCATGTCGCAAGCGGCCCAAACAGGCGGTGCCGCCAGCGGGCAAGTTGCCGGCGGTAGCGCCGCAAAAGGCGCACAGCAAGGCGGTGCGGTTCCGCAAGAAACCATTGATCTCTACGCCAAGATTGCAGAAGCGCAGGCCGCAACAACGGCCAAAGTTGAGGTGCGTGACAGCCAGAGCGCGAACACCCAGAACGCGCAAAGCGGCGGCGGTATTGGCAATGCCAACAAAGCGCAAACCGATTCGCAATATGCACGAATCCGTAAAGACCTGGCGAAAGAGATTGAGGCTGGCAAAGCGGAGGTGGAGCGTGACGGTGCCCGCATCATCATTCGCTTGGCGGAGCAGGGCTCCTTCGCATCCGGGTCTGCCACGTTGCAGCGCGGGTTCGCGGAAACACTGAACTCGGTGGGCAAGAGCATCGCGCAGAGCACGGGGCGCATCTACATCGAGGGGCACACCGATAACGTGCCGGTGGTCTTCAACGACCGCTTCCAATCGAACTGGGATTTGTCGGGGGCTCGCTCTGGTGCAGTCGCCGATTACCTCACCGCTAGAGCCGGTCTCCAGCAGGGTCGCGTGAGCGTTAGCGGCTACGCCGACACCCGCCCTATTGACACCAACGACACCCCAGCCGGTCGCGCCAAGAACCGGCGCATCGAAGTGATCATCGACGGCGGCAAGTAAAGCGGCTTACTGCTTGGCTTTTTCAGAGGCCTTTGCGGTCTTGGGATTGGGGTATTGCAAAACCACCTCGGGACTGCTGGTCGCCGCCGCTGCGCGCTGCTGCTGTTGCAAGGCCTCAAGGTAACGCTGCTTTTGAAGGGTGATGAGCGCTTGAACATCACGTTTTAAGGGCTCAACATCGCCAACGGCACCCTTCAAGTCTTTCACCTGACCACCCAACGAGGCCATCGCTTGGGCTTGCTTTTTCATCTGTGCATCGAGCGCGCCCACTTGTGTCGCCAAAGCTTTGCTGCTCGCCTCGACCGATTTCGCGGTTTGTGTTGGGAGGTTCGTCACCAGCTCCCGCGATTCGCCCAAACTCGTTTTGATCTGCTCTTCCAATTTAGCCTGTGCAGCCATGATGGCATCCGTGCGCTCGGAGAAGCTCGACAACGAGCGGTTCATGGCATCGATTCCTTCGATACCCGCATTCAGCTCGACAACACGCTTTCCTACCGCCAACAGCATGGCGTCGGCTTGGTTGATTCGGCTTTGCAGCGTCATGGACATGGCGGCAAAAACGGCCACTGATAAGAAGAGGATGCCCCCCGAGACGCCCAAAACGATCTTGCCTTGCCGTGAGGCGGCGTCAATTGCCGTCCGCACATTTTTGACGGATGCCTGCAACTCTGCGGCCAAGCCCGTGGCTGATGCCGCCGCGTTCGATGCAACGTCGGCAGAATCTAAAACAACCGAGCTGAGTGCATCCAAATGGTTACGAACATCTTGTGGCAGCGCAGATTGCGGTGTCGCATCTGGGTACAAATCGTCCTGTGACTCGTCGACTTCGTCAAAAGGATCTGGCTCAGGTACCCGGCGTGAGCGTGCTTTTTCCGACGCCACAGGCGCCGCATCACGAACCCGCTTGACGACGGGCTCAGGCGGTACGTCAGTCGCTTCGTCATCTGAGGTCATCGCAGCCTCGACAGGTTCTTCAGGGTCAATCACGTCAACGGTTTCAGGATCGATTTGGGGTGCGGGCTCACTTGGCTTAAAGCCTTCGGCGGCATCCGCTGCCACTTTATCGTCTAAGTTTTTTTCAGCGTCACTCATCGTTTTCTCCCGGCCGTGATGGCTTTTGTACCGGCACGCAACTCAACGGTGGTGAGTTGGTGCGCTTCGTTTTTTAGACCGCCGACAGACGCCGTCTGGCGCCGTTCCGCCTCGATGGCTTGAACGTCGCGGGCCAGTCGAGCGTTGGCATCCCGTACCTTGTTGATTCGATCATTCATATCCAAGCCGCGGCTCTGAAAGACGGTGGTCGCGGTTGATGGGGCGCTTTTTCGACGCGCTTTTAAAACCTCAACCAATGCGGCCGGCGGGCGGCTGACCTTGATGGGGCGGGCAGGCCGCACCACGATCTGGGCATGGCTGAGGCCGTCCTCCCCTGGCGAGGGAATTTTGGTCCGCTGCGTTCCCACTTGACGCGCATCACCCATCACAGCCTCACCGCGCGGGCGCTGGGCGGCTTTACTGCCCTCCGCTACGCGGACTTCGCGAGAGTTTCGCGAGACCAAAATGGCTTTATCGTCTGACATGCGTTACCGTTTTAAAAGTCAAATCATCACGGCGCGCGCAAAACCCCTTTAAGCGATTTAATGCTTCGCGCCCAGTACTCTTTAGGGGAATCGGCAGAAGTTGCAAAACCTTGTGCCTCTTCGCGTGATTTAAATGCCCCATAGACAACAACATGGTGCGTTAGGCCGTTGGGCTTGACGGCAGCAACGATGTGCAGACGCTCAAGTTTCGGGTGCGCCTCGACCCACGCCTGTGCCTGCTCGGCAGACACGACTGAGGCGTATTGCAAGACCCAATACCGATCCGGTTGGCTGTTCACCCAGTCGTGCCCCAGTCGGTCTGCAGGGCTGAGCGTTTTGGCCGCAGGCTTGGGTGGTGCGGGCGGCTTGGCCTCGGTAGGCGGCTTGACCTCGACCGGTGCCGCAGCGACCACGGGGGGTTGGGCGGGTGTCGGTGGGACTTGTTCGGTCACAATGAACCGTTCATCGACCCACAGGCGCCGCGGATCGGGCAGGAATTTCTCAGTGGCCTCGCGCTCCGACTGGTTGCGGAGCTCACGCGACATCTGCACATCGGTACGAACATCTGCCCACGGCGGCAGAATCCCCGGCAAAGGGCCGACGATCGTCGGCACGGCGGCGGAATCGACGGCGGCAGATACGGCGGCGGGGGCGGGTTCTTCGACAGGCGCCGCGAGGGGCGCAACTTGCGGCTCGGGCTGAGGTTCGGGTTGCGGCTGCGAGGGTACAGACGCCTGAACGCTGACCTCAGGCCAAAGCATCTGCATGACCGCGGCACGATGCTTGGGGTAAAGGCCCAATACCAACAGCGCCGACAAAACGAACAGCAGCACGACAAGCAAAAGCACCAACAGGCGACGACGACGGCGCTTCTGAGGGCTGGGCGAATCAGCCACCTCTGGCAGTTCCATGTCACCAAAGTCAGCGGTGGGCGGTTCAGGCTCGGGCTCAACAGCAAAGACGCCCAGGCGGTCGATTAGCGCGCGCGCAGCAGACGCCTGTCCTTGCAGGGCGGCTTTGTCAATGAACGCCTCAGCAGTGCCTTCGTTGGGTTGCTCAATGGTCCAGCGCGATGTGCGCTTACCGAACGAGGACAAATCAACAGTGAGGTCGTTGGTGGTGTTCACCAACATGACCAGCCGCACGTTTGCGCCTGGAAAGTCGTTCACGAGGCGTGCCAGCAACTCAACCTGCTGACGCTGTACGGCTTTGGCATCATGCATGACCAGCACGCGTGCGGGTAGTACTGCGCCGCTCGTGGCCATCGCATCCTCGACCGACAGTGGGGCCAAAATATCGTTGAACCGCTGGATCAGCGCGTCAGTGCTGCTGGGGAAAAATACCTCGACTTCGACGCCTGTGGTTTCACGCAGCATGCGGATCAGCATGCGGCCGTAGTGTTCGAGCAGCACATCGCTGTCACTGATCATCAACAGGCTTTGACGACGCGTGACCATGACGTTGTATGACATCGCCAAACGTTCGCGATCGCTGTCTCTTAAAAACAGGTCTTCGGGGGAAAACGTGGGTGTCATTTCAGCAGAATTCATGGGCATTTCAAGCAGTTACGTACGGATGGAGCTTACCGCACGATGAGTCGACCTTTTTCATCAAACTGCATATCTGCAGGAACCTCGGGGTTAGGGCGCGCCATGCCAGGCTTTCCTGGCCTTACGCTTCCTAAGCTGAACACGTAGGCAATGACCTGCGCGACCGCCACGTAGAGGCCCTCGGGAATGGTCCGGTCTACCTCGGTGGTGTAGTACAGCGCCCGCGCCAAGGGCGGCGCTTCGAAAATATGAACGCCATGCGTTTTCGCTTCTTCGCGAATGCTTGCGGCGATGAGGTCGGCACCTTTGGCGACCAGTGTTGGCGCACCATCGCCGGTCGGGTCATAGGCCAAGGCGACAGCGAAGTGCTCTGGGTTGGTGATGACCACGTCGGCGTCCTTCACATTCGCCATCATCCGTTGGTTTGACATTTCACGCTGACGGCGGCGAATTTGGGCCTTCACCTCAGGCCGACCTTCGATGTCTTTGTATTCGTCTTTGATTTCCTGCTTGGTCATGCGCATGCGTTTCATGAACTCATGTTTCTGCCATGGCACATCAATGCTGGCAATCACAATCAAAGACAAGGTGACATAGAGCGCCGACTTCACAACCATTTCACCCGCGGCGTGCAGCGCCGGTTCAAGTGGCATGCGCCCAATTTGTACCAAGGCCTCTAGGTTGAGATTGATCATCAAAACCAAGACACCGGTGACCAACGTGAATTTCAAGAGCGCTTTGGTCAGCTCGACCAGCGCCTTGACGCCAAACATCCGCTTAAAGCCCTCCATCGGATTGATCTTGCTGGCTTTGGGTGCGATTGACTTGAGCGAAAACAGATAACCGCCGGTCGCGCCTGAGGCCAAGATCGCCAACACGATGGTGACAATGAAAACGGGCACGACAACCAAATAGGCGTGTACCGCTTGGCTGCCGAAGGTCAGGGGGAGCAAGTCGGGCGACAAAAGCGTTTTGCGGTCGAACACAAAGCCGGCCTTGAACACATCAACCAGTCCGGTAATGAGCCAGCCCCCCATCAAGACCATCGTACTGACTGCACCAATCATCACGGCTGCACCGGGCAGCTCTTGCGATCTGGCAACTTGGCCATCGTCGCGCGCCTTTTGTAGCTTTCGCGCCGTCGGCTCTTCGGTCTTTTCTTGTGCGCTATCTTCGGCCATTACCGAACCCCCGCCCAATCACGCAACACCGTGAAAGCTTCTAACCAAAGCCACTGAATACGCCCGCCAATGCTGTCCATCGACAAAATCATAATCAACAAGCCCGCCAACAACATGGCCGGGAAGCCAACCGCAAAAATATTCAAACTGGGTGCGGCCTTGGTCACAACGCCCAAACCCACGTTGATAAACAGCATGCTCACCATCACCGGCAGCGCCAACAAGACTGCCCCAGCGAACATCATCCCGCTCCAAGTCACCAAACGACCCCAATGGTTTTGATCGAGCAAACCGGCGCCGATTGGTAGCACGTTGAAGCTGTCGATCACCAAACCCATTAACAGGGCGTGGCCACCGACGCCAACGAAGATGAGCGTCGACATCACCAACAAAAGTTGCGCCAACACGGGCACATTACCCACGTTGGGGTCAATCATATTGGCCATCGAGAGGCCCATGGCAGCCGAGATGCTTTGACCGGCAACGGTTATCGCTGCAACGACGATTTGAAGAATCAAACCCATGCTGGCGCCAATGAAAATTTGATTCACGATCTCCAATAACCCCGGCGCTGATGTGGGGTCAATCAGGGGCCAATCGTGCAGCGGATAAACCAACCAAGTCAGTACCAGCGCCAACAGCACCCGCAGACGCACGTTGACGGCATTTTGAGAAAACA
>Ga0102881_1000691_pt1 | contig 11720 bp, 9 predicted proteins | sample Colrivmeta1549B3_FD_78189 | JGI IMG/M metagenome (GOLD analysis project Ga0102881, IMG submission 78189) | Estuarine microbial communities from the Columbia River estuary - metaG 1549B-3 | ecosystem: Environmental > Aquatic > Marine > Intertidal zone > Estuary | place: USA: Columbia River Estuary...
ACCGCCGACGACAACCAGCCTGCGGTGACCATCAAGGTCTACCAGGGTGAGCGTGAGATTGCCTCCGGTAACAAAATGCTGGGCGAATTCAACTTAGAGGGGATCCCACCCGCACCGCGTGGCACCCCTCAGATTGAAGTGACTTTCGACATCGACGCAAACGGCATTTTGCACGTGGGCGCCAAAGATAAAGGTACCGGCAAAGAGAACAAGATCACCATCAAAGCGAACTCTGGTCTGTCAGACGAAGAGATCGAAAAAATGGTTAAAGACGCAGAGCTGAACGCTGACGAAGACAAGAAAAAAGTCGAAATGGTACAGGCCCGTAATCAAGCCGAAGCCATGATTAACAGTGTTAAAAAGAGCGTCACCGAGCACGGCGACAAGTTGGACGAAGCTGAGAAGACCGCGATTGACGACGCCACCAAAGCACTCGAAGAGGCGCTGAAGGGTGAAGACAAAGACGACATCGAAGCCAAAACCACCGCGTTGATGACGGCTAGCCAAAAGCTAGGCGAGAAGATGTACGCCGACATGCAAGCTGAGCAAGCAACCGCACAAGCGGCCGAGAGCAAGGCTGGTGACGACGACATCGTCGACGCCGAAGTCAAAGAAGTGAAGAAAGACTAAACCAGCTTTCTGAGCACCCAGCGGACGCGCAAGCGTCCGCCAACGCCGCACAAGTGCCCGTCGCTTGGGCGGCGATTGGCATTCAAGACGGACTCATTTAACGGTGCAGTGCAGACACTGCAAACTCAACGCATAGCGAGCTTTTGAATATGGCAAAAAGAGATTTTTACGAAGTTCTGGGAGTTCCCAAAAACGCCAGCGACGACGAAATAAAGAAAGCCTATCGCAAGCTGGCCATGAAATACCACCCTGACCGCAACCAAGGCGATGCCGCGGCTGAGGGGAAGTTCAAAGAGGTCAAAGAAGCCTACGAGATGCTCTCTGACCCCGAAAAGCGAAGCGCGTACGACCAATACGGCCACGCGGGTGTTGACCCCAATATGCGCGGTGGCGCTGGCGGTCCCGGTGGATTTGGTGACGCGTTCGGCGACATCTTTGGTGATATTTTTGGTGGCGGGCAGCGTCGCGGTGGCCGTCAGGTCTACCGTGGCAATGACTTGTCGTACGCCATGGAAATCACACTTGAAGAAGCCGCTGCGGGTAAGGACTCGCAAATTCGGATTCCCTCATGGGATGACTGCAACGCCTGTGACGGCACGGGTGCCAAACCTGGCACACAAGCCAAGACCTGTACGACTTGCCACGGATCGGGTCAGGTCCAAATGCGCCAAGGTTTCTTCAGTGTCCAGCAAACGTGTCCGCATTGCCACGGCAAAGGCAAGATCATTGCAGACCCCTGCGTTACCTGCCACGGACAAGGCAAGAATAAAACCAACAAGACCCTTGAGATCAAGATTCCAGCGGGTATCGACGACGGCATGCGTATCCGCAGCACGGGTAATGGTGAACCCGGTCAAAACGGTGGTCCACCTGGTGACTTGTTCATTGAAATCCGTCTGCGCAAGCACGATATCTTTGAACGCGATGGCGATGATCTGCACTGCCAGGTACCCGTCAACATCGCGACCGCCGCTCTGGGCGGCGAAATTGATGTGCCCACGCTCGGCGGTAAAGCGACCATTGAAATCCCCGAGGGCACGCAACACGGTAAAACATTCCGCCTGCGTGGCAAGGGTATCAAAGGCGTGCGATCATCAGTTGCAGGTGATCTCTATTGTCATGTCGCCGTTGAAACGCCCGTTAAGCTGACCGAGCATCAACGAAAACTCCTGAAAGAGTTGGATGAATCGTTCAAAAAAAACCGTGACAAGCACAGCCCGAATGGGGGCGGCTGGTTTGAAAAAGCAAAGGCGTTCTTCGGCTAACGCCCTGAAAGGTTAGCCATGAAACGGCTGCTGGTAACCCTCCCCCTGTTGTTCCTCCCGCCCACAAGCTGGGCAGAAACAACTGAGCAATTGCCAGCAGCCTGCGTATCGAAACTGCGCGACAGTGCTTTGAAGGCGGGTGTCGACGGCACATTCTTCGACAACACCCTAGCCAGTGTCACCGCCAAGCCCGAGCTGCTTGAGCGCCTCAACTACCAGCCCGAATTCAAACTCGACATATGGGACTACCTGGCAAGTCTCGTGGACGACGAGCGCGTCAGCGAGGGGCGGATGATGCTGATTCAGTACGAATCCGCACTCGCGCAAATCAGCCGAACCTACGGTGTTGACCCTGAGACCATCGTTGCCGTCTGGGGCGTCGAAAGCAACTACGGCCAAAACACAGGCGGCCGAGACATCGTAGAGTCACTGGCGACCCTCAGCTGTATGGGCCGTCGGCAGGCGTTCTTCTCTAGAGAACTGATCGCGGCTATCCAAATATTAGAATCAGGCGACTTTGAACGCGAACTGTTCAAGGGGTCGTGGGCAGGTGCCTTTGGACAAACGCAGTTCATGCCAACCACGTTTTTGCGCCTCGCGCGCGACGGTGATAACGATGGCAAACGCAACCTGATCACCAACGCAATCGATGCACTGGCATCGACCGCGCACTTCTTGCAAAAAGCTGGTTGGCGCGAAGGCCAAACTTGGGGATTCGAGGTGAAGCTTCCCGACGCCAAGGCGCCACCCGTAGTCGGTCGGCGCTCACCGCGTGACATCAGCTACTGGGCCGCACAGGGTATCCGCCGTGTCGACGGCAGCCCGCTGGCAGATAGCGACAGCGGCGGCAAAATCACCACCAAAACCGACGCCGCGTTGCTGCTGCCTGCTGGCCCCAATGGCCCTGCATTTTTGCTGCTCAATAACTTCAAAGCCATCTACAGTTACAACGCGTCTGAAAGCTATGGCCTCGCCATCGCTCACCTATCGGATCGTTTGCGTGGCGGTCAACTATTCGCAACGCCTTGGCCGACAGATGACGCCGGCTTGTCCCGTGCTGAAAAACGCGAGATACAAACGTTACTGCTGGCGCGTGGCCACGATATCGGCGCCGTCGATGGCGCTTTGGGCAGCCGCTCCCGTGCCGCCATTGAGGTCGAGCAAGCCCGATTGGGCCACGATGTGACCGGGCGCGCCGGTCAAAAATTACTGCAGGCCCTGCGCGCCAACCAATAGCTACGCCCTAGCGATGATCAAAGTTTCAGCGCTTCGCGGGCCTCGGCGTACTCGCGCTTGAGCTGTGCGACCAGATCAGCCGCGGGCTGCACCTTGTCGATTGCACCAATGCCCTGTCCACAGCCCCAAATGTCTTTCCAAGCTTTCGTGGCATCACTGCTGAAATTCATTTTTGACGGATCGCTCTCAGGCAAATTCGCGGGGTCAAGGCCCGCATTCCGGATGCTTGGCGCCAAGTAATTGCCGTGCACGCCGGTGAACAGGTTGCTGTAGACAATATCGTCGCTGTTGCTCTCAACGATTGCTTGCTTGTATGCGGGTACGGCACGGGCCTCATCGGTGGCGATGAAAGCCGAGCCTATGTAGGCAAAGTCGGCGCCCATGGCCTGCGACGCCAAGACCGCACCGCCAGTGGCAATTGAGCCACTGAGCGCGATAGGGCCATCAAACCAGGTACGAATTTCTTGCACCAGTGCAAATGGACTTTTCACGCCTGCGTGACCACCCGCGCCGGCAGCCACCGCAATCAACCCATCGGCGCCTTTTTGAATCGCCTTCTGCGCAAAATGGTTGTTAATGATGTCGTGCAAAACCACACCACCATAGCTGTGCGCCGCCTGATTGATCTCCTCACGAGCACCCAAACTGGTGATGATGATTGGCACCTTGTACTTCACACACAGGGCCATGTCGTGCTCAAGTCGATCGTTGCTCTTGTGCACGATTTGGTTGATCGCGAACGGCGCCGATGGCGCGTCAGGATTCGCGCGGTCATAGGCTGCAAGCGTCTCGGTAATTTCCGCTAACCAGTCATCCAGTTGGGCTTCTGGTCGCGCATTCAATGCAGGCATCGAACCCACAATGCCCGCTTGGCATTGCGCGATCACGAGTTGTGGGTTGCTGATGATAAAAAGCGGCGAACCGATGACCGGAAACGGGACACGTGCCAAAGCACCTGGGAAAGATTTTGCAGCCATGAATGCCGTCCTTTTTGCGCCGACGGCGCGTTGGTTAACTATTTAGAAAGCCTCAAGCGCCAGGCCATTCACGCTGCCCGCACCCGACACGATGCTGTCGCGCATGCCGGGCACTTTGCGCAAGATGTGCTCGGCATAAAACCGACACGTCACGCGCTTAGCCGCCATGAATGCATCTCCAAAGTCTTGATCGACGGGCCCCTGTGCCACCAGCAAAGCACGCGCCATCTGCCAGCCGGCCATCACCATGCCAGTGAGCATGAGGTAGGGCACGCTGCCAGCGAACGCGGCATTGGGATCGGTGCTGGCGTTGCTGGCAATGAACCGAGCCGCTTCTTCAAAGGCCTCACGGGATTGTTGCAACGCATCGGCCATAACCCGCGCATCATCGGTGCCAGAGGCACGCAGCGCGGACTCGGTTTGAGCAATTTGACTGGCCAATGACAGGGCTTGTTGTGCGCCATCGCGGGCCGTTTTGCGACCCACCAAATCGTTGGCTTGGATCGCTGTAGTGCCCTCGTAAATCGTCAGAATCTTGGCATCACGGTAATACTGAGCGGCACCCGTCTCTTCGATGAATCCCATGCCGCCGTGTACTTGCACACCAAGGCTGGTCACCTCCAGGCTCATTTCAGTACTGAAGCCCTTGACTAACGGCACCATGAACTCATAGAACGCTTTGTTGGCCTTGCGGGCCGATTCATCTGGGTGATGATGGGCTGCATCGAAAGCCGCAGCGGCAGCCGTTGCCAATGCACGGCAGCCCTCGGTGTAAGCGCGCATCGTCATCAACATCCGCTTCACGTCTGGGTGATGAATGATGGGCGCTGACTGGTTCATGGACCCATCCACGGGGCGGCTCTGCACCCGCTCACGCGCATAGGTCACCGCCTTTTGATAGGCGCGGTCGGCAATCGCGATGCCTTGAACACCGACCGCGTAACGGGCCGCATTCATCATGATGAACATATACTCCAGACCGCGATTTTCCTCGCCGACCAAATAACCGGTCGCGCCGCCGTTGTCACCAAATTGAAGCACCGCCGTGGGGCTCGCTTTGATCCCCATCTTGTGCTCGATGCTGACGCACTGCACATCGTTGCGTGCACCCAAAGTGCCATCGTTATTTACCAACACCTTGGGCACCACGAACAGGCTGATGCCCTTCACGCCTGCTGGCGCGCCTTCCACGCGAGCCAGCACCAAGTGCACGATGTTCTCGGCCATGTCGTGCTCACCATAAGTGATGTAAATCTTGGTGCCTGAAATACGGTAGGTACCATCCGCCTGCGGCACGGCTTTGGTACGCACCAACGCCAAGTCCGAGCCCGCCTGTGGCTCGGTCAGGTTCATGGTGCCGGTCCATTCGCCACTGATTAGTTTGGCGAGGTAACGATCCTTCAATTCATCGCTGGCAGCCGTAATCAGCGCCTCAATCGCGCCGTCCGTCAACAGCGGGCACAGTGCAAAACTCAAGTTGGCAGCGTTCAGCATCTCGCCGCAAGCCGCTCCGATGGTCTTGGGCAAGCCTTGTCCGCCGTAAGCGGGTGGATGCTGCAAACCTTGCCAACCTGCTTGGCCGTATTGCTGGAAGGCCTCTTTGAAACCTGGCGTCGTTTTGACCGCAAAGTTCTCCCAGTGGCTGGGATTTTGGTCTCCTGCCCAGTTCAGCGGGGCAACCACGGCTTCATTGAACTTCGCGCACTCTTCCAGCACGGCCTGCGCTGTGTCAAAGCCGGCATCAGCATAAGCGGGCATCTCGGCGATGGCATCAATGTTCGCGATATGGCGAATATTGAACAACATGTCTTGCGTTGGGGCTTTGTAAGTCACAAGGGGTCTCCGTATACGTGTGCCGTGCGGCGCGCTGGACTAATTAAAGGCTTTTCGTCAACTCAGGTACGGCCTCAAAGAGATCGGCCTCAAGGCCGTAATCGGCAACGCCGAAGATGGGCGCTTCGGGATCTTTATTGATGGCCACAATCACCTTGCTGTCCTTCATGCCAGCCAGGTGTTGAATCGCGCCGCTGATACCGGCAGCAATGTACAACTGTGGCGCCACGATCTTGCCCGTCTGGCCTACTTGCCAATCGTTGGGCGCGTAACCCGCATCAACCGCTGCGCGGCTGGCACCAACGGCAGCCCCCAGCTTGTCGGCCAAGGGAATCATGACCTCGTTGAACTTGTCCTCGCTGCCCAACGCACGACCACCGCTCACGATGATTTTGGCTGCAGTCAGTTCGGGGCGATCGTTGGCAGCAATCTCGCTACCAACAAAACTTGATTTACCGGCACCCGTCGCAACCGCGATCGCCTCGACGGCGGCAGACCCACCCGTCGCAGGCGCGGGGTCAAAACCAGTCGTCCGCACGGTAATCACTTTGACGGCATCGCTGCTTTGAACCGTTGCAATGGCGTTACCAGCGTAAATAGGACGCTCGAAGGTATCGGGCGCGTCGACTTTTGAAATGTCAGAAATCTGCGCCACATCCAATTTAGCTGCCACGCGAGGGGCGATGTTTTTACCAGAGGCCGTCGCCGCAAACAGCACGTGGCTGTAGCTGCCCGCCACTGCCAATACCTGCGCAGCCACATTCTCAGCGAGGGCGTGGGCGAACCCGGCATCGTCCGCGTGCAGCACCTTTGCGACACCAACAATTTGCGCGGCGGCTTGGGCTGCGCCAGCCGCATTCTCGCCGGCAACCAGTACATGGACATCACCACCACAAGCCAGTGCGGCGGTGACGGTGTTCAAGGTAGCGCCTTTGACGCTGGCGTTATCGTGTTCAGCAATTACAAGTGCAGTCATGGTGTTTCCAGTAAAAGAGGGCGATTAACCGAGGACTTTGGCTTCGTTTTTCAACTTGTCGACCAGCGTGGCCACATCAGGCACCTTGATGCCAGCGCTGCGTTTCGCAGGCTCCACCACCTTAAGTGTCTTCAAGCGTGGGGTCACATCGACACCCAGGTCTTCTGGCTTGAAAGTATCGACCGTCTTTTTCTTGGCCTTCATGATGTTCGGCAGCGTTACGTAACGGGGCTCGTTCAAGCGCAAGTCAGTGGTCACGACGGCTGGCAACTGCAGCGCGAGCGTCTCTAGACCACCGTCAACCTCACGGGTCACGTTCACGGTATCCGCGGTCATTTCCACTTTGCTGGCGAAGGTGGCTTGTGGCCAATCGAGCAGCGCCGCCAACATTTGGCCAGTCTGGTTGCTGTCATCGTCGATGGCTTGTTTGCCCATGATGAACAGGTGTGGTCCTTCTTTTTCAGCAAGGGCTTTCAGGATCTTCGCGACGGCCAGCGGCTGCAACTCAGCGTCGGTCTCTACCAAAATGGCACGGTCAGCACCAATGGCCATGGCCGTGCGCAAGGTCTCGGTGCACTGCGTCACGCCGCATGAAACCGCGATAACCTCCGTCACCACACCCTTCTCACGCAACCGAACTGCCTCCTCCACCGCGATCTCATCAAACGGGTTCATGCTCATCTTGACGTTTGCGATGTCAACCCCGGTTCCGTCTGACTTCACGCGGACTTTCACGTTGTAGTCAACCACGCGTTTTACGGGCACCAAAACCTTCATGATGAGCACTCCTAGAGGGGTAAAAAAGGAAAACCTTACTGTACACCAACTCAAATGACGTTTACGTAAACGTCAATTTAAAAGTTGGCGCGAAGTAAAAAAGCACGGCCGTACTTTTTTACAGATTATAAAGGCAAAAGGCTGGTGATCAGCGCGTGTGGACAACGCGCTGCGGGAAGGGGATATCTATCTTGTTTGCCTGCAAAGCAGCCAATACCGCCACGTTCACGTCAGATAACACGTTGGCGCGACCATTTTCTGGGTCATCAATCCAAAAGCCCAGTCGGAAATTCAAACCATCGGCATCAAACGCCATCAGCGCCGCGCTGGGACCTGGGTCGTTCAACACACGGGGTTGAGCCGACGCCGCACCTTCTAATAGGCTGATAACCTGCGCGACATCGCTGTCATAACCTACCGTCACGTGGGTCGACTGCCACAAGCGTTTGTTCGCCAAAGACAAGTTTTCAACCCGATTAATCAGCAACATTTCATTGGGGACCACGGACTCCTCCCCGCCTGGCGCCTGGATGAGTGTGTAGCGGGCCTTGATGTCGGTGATGTGTCCTTCAAAACCGTCGACCCGCACCAAGTCGCCAATCCGCAGACTGCGCTCGGCCAGAATCACAAAACCACTGATGTAGTTGGCTGCCAGTTTCTGCAAGCCGAAACCAATACCAACCCCCAAAGCACCGCCCAAAACGGACAATGCCGTCAGGTCAATGCCCACCGCTGACAGGGCCATCATCAAGCCCAAAAATACAAACAAAACCCGCACGATGTTGCTGATGGCTTTGCGCACCGACAACTCCGCGCCCACTGCATTCATCAGCAAACGCGTATCCACTGCTGCGGATAGCCACAACGCAACCGCAATCAGGCCGGCGGCCGTGAATGCACCGCCTAACAAATCGCCCATTGCGAACTGATGCCCACCAATGGCCCACTTCGTTTCATCCAACTCGGCCATCACCAGCGACAGAACGCCACTGAACCACGCCGCCACGAGAATCCACACCACCCAGACAATCAATTTCCGAGCAGAGGCAAACCAGGGTGATTTGTGAAACGCAAAAGCCAACACCTTTACCGACAAATTGATACTGAGTAGCGCCAAAACAAAGGGAAACGCCAACCGAAGCCCCACGGTATCGAGGCCTGCCGCAATCATGGCAGCGCGTAAAAACACAGTGAGAATCAACCACACCAACGGGAAAATCACGCCGTCGATCACGCGGCTTCCAAACAACACGTCGATACCATTCAGCTGCGGGCTGAAGGCGGTTGCCATCCGACGTACCAAGACCCAGCTGATGCCGGCCAGAACCCCGACACCCGCGAGGCCCCACCAAAAATGAGGATGCGCAAACAAGTCCCGCCAGCCGGCGCTATCCGTGAGCGCAGGTAACAAAAGTGAGGCCGTTGAAACAGTGGTTAAAGTCAGCATGAGGGCGCGTGAATTGAAGGTTTAAAGGATCGATACGGTGCCACTTAAGGCGCGCAAGTGGCTGTCGACACAGGCAGCAAGCGCCTGCAGGTTGTAACCACCCTCCAAGCAACTCACCAACCGACCCGAGGCGTGCGCATCAGCGACCGCCATCAGTTGTATCGTCATCCAATGGTAGTCGTCTTCGACCAGTGCCATTTGACCGATGTCATCCTGCACATGGGCATCGAAGCCCGCGCTGATAAATAGCAATTCGGGTTTGAATGCGTGCAATCGTGGCAACCATTCCGTCGTGACGATGTCGCGGATCGCCGCGCCATCGGTTCGCGCTGGCACAGGCACGTTATGAACGTTGGCGGCACCCGTGGGGGGCGTGCCTGGGTAAAACGGGTGTTGGTAAAAGCCGAGCATCAGGATGCGCTCATCCCCCGCCACCACATCCTCCGTGCCGTTGCCGTGGTGTACATCAAAGTCAACAATGGCCACGCGCGCCAGGTTGTGAGCCTCCAACGCATACTTGGCGGCAAGGGCCACATTACTGACCACGCAAAAGCCCATCGCCGTATCGCGAGTCGCATGATGACCTGGCGGACGCACCGCACAAAACGCGTTTTGCAGGCGGCCCGCCATGACCGCGTCGACTGCTGCGATACCAGCCCCCGCAGCACGGCGCACGGCCTGCCAACTGCCACCGCTCAGGCAGGTATCAGGGTCTAAGCGTGCCGTGGCATTGGGATCTTGCGATACCTCATGCGCCAACGCATCAACGGTTCGCATGAGGGAGGCCACGTAACCCGGCGTGTGGGCCAGTGTTAACAGCGACAAATCCACCAGCGGCGGCGCTTCGGCAGCCAAAACATCCGCCAAGCCCGTTGCCTCAAGGCGCTCTTGAATCGCGGTCAAACGACCGGGCGATTCCGGGTGACCAGACCCCATGTGATGCAGCAAACATTCGGGGTGCGAGAAGAAACCCGTCGTGCGGGTTGGCGTGGTCTGCATGTTTAACAGCGTGGGTAAAACGGGTACGAGAAAAAGACTTTACGAAAGCTTAGCATGGGGTGCACGAGTCGCCTACCGCGTTTAACATTGACGTCACAATTGGCGCTTCAACCCAACCACTCTTCATCCACATGACCGCCTGGCTACTGGCAATCCCCCGCCTCAGCGCAAACCCGCTTCGGGTGTCGGCCGCCCTGCTCGCCGCAGGTTTGCTGAGCGCCCAAGCCAGTGAGATCACCTATAAAACGAACCCTGCCGCAATGGCGTTCGCAGCCGAATGGGCAGCGGCCAACAGTCAACCTGTCGAGTCCGTACAGGCCATCATCGGTGAAGCCAAGCGATTAGACCGAGTCATCAAATACGTCACGCCCGCACCGACCGGCTTTCAAAAGGACTGGCGCACCTACCGCAGCCGGTTTGTAGAACCCAAGCGCATCAAAGCAGGCGTCGCTTTTTGGAAAGCGCACCAAAAGATATTGAAAGAAACTGCCGCCGCAACGGGCATCCCCGCTTGGTTAATTGTTGGCGTCATTGGCGTTGAAACCATCTACGGCCAGCAAACCGGACGGTTTTCGACACTGGACGCCTTGAGCACACTGGCTTTCGACTTCCCAGAATCACATCCCAAAGCCGCTGCACGCGCCGCATTTTTTCGTGACGAGTTAGGGCACTTCCTGCAACTGGCAACCGCACAACAAACGCCCATCGATTCGTGGCAAGGCAGCTACGCCGGGGCGCTGGGGCTGCCACAATTCATGCCATCCAGTTGGGCGAAATACGCGGTGGATGGTGACCAAGATGGCCGCATCGACCTGCGCGGCAGTACCCATGACGCAATCGCTTCTGTCGCCAACTACTTCGTCGCTTTCGGTTGGCGCAGTGGCATGCCCACGCACTACCCTGTCAAGGTGCGCGCCAAAGACAAAGCCCTCGACGACCTGCTCGCGCCCGACATTGTCCCCACCTTTGAACCGAGTGACTTCCATCAACGCGGCGCACGGCTTGGCAAAGCAGGCCAGCGCCACAACGGTAAGTTGGCGCTGGTAAAACTCGAAAACGCGGGTAAACGCGCCGACACCTATTTAGCCGGCACCGACAACTTCTACGTCATCACACGCTACAACTGGAGCAGCTACTACGCCCTGGCGGTAATTGAGTTGGGTAAGGCGGTCGAGCGTCAGGTCACGGCCCGTACTAAGTAGCGGCTTGCGCGATCAGGTGTTGCCACAGCGATGCCGCCCTTTCGTTTGTCACGTCGAGCGTTTGCTGCTTCTCACGGTACACCCGTACCTCCATCTCGACGCTCAATGAGGGGCCTTTGGGCAAACGCACCTCGACGAGTCTGTTTTCGCTCAACTCTCTGCGCACCGAACCCATGGGTAGGAACGCAATGCCATGCCCCTCAAGCGCCATCGTCTTCAGGCTCTCGGCCATATCCGTTTCGTAAACGCGGCGTAGGTGAATAGGGGTCTGAATCCCCTTTAATAAAAATTCAGTCACATGACCAAGGTAAGCGCCTGGCGCATAGGCCAAATATGGTGCCGATTTGCGAGCGGTCGCGGGCAGGGTAAAGAGCGGCT